>Ga0335070_10001171_pt1 | contig 29982 bp, 28 predicted proteins | sample Lox_Sample_13_FD_206722 | JGI IMG/M metagenome (GOLD analysis project Ga0335070, IMG submission 206722) | Soil microbial communities from Loxahatchee National Wildlife Refuge, Florida, United States - Lox_Sample_1.3 | ecosystem: Environmental > Terrestrial > Soil > Wetlands | place: USA...
CGCAACCGGTCACGCAGCGACCCCGTGCTGTCATAGCGCCGATCCTGCGGGAAACTCTTGCGCGCCCATGTAAGTCCGAGCAGCAATGCTACGACCAACCGCGCATCCAGGCGGCCATGCTGCCCGTATCAGATTCTCCCCGTTTGCTCGCACACGAAGCCCGATGTTCGATCTCAGCCCGACGCAACGCATCTGCCTGCGCGCACCGCTCGACGCGCTGGCCCATGGCGAGCGACTCGCGGCCGATTGCGCGATTGCGCTCGAGTCCTCCCTCCCGGCTCCGCTGCGCCGGGTGGCAGCATGATCTCGGTCGTCATCCCGGCGTTGAACGAGGAGAAGGCCCTACCTGGCACGCTCGCGGCGCTGTTGCGGCAACCCGCTCGCTTCGAGACGATCGTGGTGGACGGCGGCAGCAGCGACCGCACGCGCCAGATCGCCAGTTCCTGGCCCCACGTCCGCGTGATCAGCGCACCGCGCGGGCGCGCTTCGCAGATGAACGCGGGCGCGCAGCTCGCGGGCGGCGAGTGGCTGCTGTTCTTACACGCGGACACGCTACTGCCCGAGGACGCGCTGGCGCGGATCGAGTCGCTGGACGCTTCGGTCCAGTCCGGAGGCTTCCGCCACCGCTTCGCCGGCGACGACTGGCGGCTGCGCCTGATATCGTGGATCGACAACTTGCGCTGCCGGCGTACCCGCGTGTTCTACGGGGATCAGGCTGTATTCGTGCGCCGGGAGCTGTTCTGGCGGCTCGGCGGCTTCCCGCCGGTGCCGATCCTGGAGGATGTCCAGTTCGGCGAGCTGCTGAGACGGGCGACCCGTCCCCTGCTGATGCCCGAGGCGGTGATCACCGATCCGCGCAAATTCCTGCGCATGGGGGTGTTCCGCAGCCTCGGCCGCTGCCTGCTGATCCTGGCCTGCCACGAGCTGCACCTGCCGATTCCCGCGCGCGTGTTCTTCAGCGACGTGCGCTGAACCCGAAAGGAAAACCCGCATGCCCCGGCTTCTCCTCGTGCTGCTGACGCTGACGGCGCTGCCCGCGCTGGGCTTTGACCACAAGCATTCGGAGTGGGACTCGCTGCTCCAGCGCCACGTCGCATGGCAGCCCGGCGGGCACGAATCCAAGGTCGACTATGCGGCAATCAAGCAGGAGCGTCCGGCGCTGCGGATCTACCTCGCCCGGCTGTCGGCGGTCACGCCGGCCGAGTTCGCCGGCTGGACGCGGGAGCAGCGGCTGGCGTTCCTGATCAACGCCTACAACGCCTTCACCGTCGAGCTGATCCTGACGCGCTATCCCGATTTGAAGTCGATCCGCGACTTCGGCACCGTCATCCACGAGGGCCTGATGCTCAATAGTCCGTGGAAAAAGAGCTTCTTCTCGCTGCTGGGCAAGGAGCAGACGCTGGACGGCGTCGAGCACGGAATGATCCGCACCCCGGGGGCGTACGACGATCCGCGCGTCCATATGGCGGTCAACTGCGCCTCGATCGGCTGCCCGGCATTGCGCCCCGAGGCATACACTGCCGACAAGCTCGATGCGCAGCTCGACGATCAGGTGGCGCGCTTCCTCTCCGACAAGACGCGCAACCGTTACGAGCCCGATCGGCAAGTCCTGGAAGTGTCGAAGATCTTCGACTGGTACGGCAAGGACTTCGCGCGCGGCTATCGCGGCATCGCGTCGCTGCCCGACTTCTTCGCTCGCTACGCCGCTCAGCTCGCGGACCGGCCGCAGGACCAGGCGCGGGTGCGCGAGCACAAGGCGAAGATCCGCTTTCTCGGCTACGACTGGACGCTCAACGACCGCAAGCCCTGACTCGCGCCCAGCGCCACGGCTCGCGGCCGCCGGCGCCGCGAGCGACCGACGCCGCCGGCTACTCGCCCGACCCGGCGCGGATCGTGCCACAATGGCCTCCCCGCGCCCTCGAGCCGCCCCCTCCGGCGCTGGCGACCCGAACGTGCGCGGACAAGAACAGAACTCAGGCGGAGGAGGAGATCATGCTGGTGCGAAGCAGCCTGTCGCGCGCCTTGACCGTCGCGCTCGCGGCGTTTGCGTTGGCGCCGGATCCCGCGGCCCACGCGCAGCAGAAGCAAGTCAAGATCGGCGTCATCTACGACTACACCGGCCCCTTCGCCGCCGGCGGGTCCCAGGCCTCGGCGCTGGGCACCAAGATCGCCATCGACATGATCAACGAGCGCGGCGGCGTCGAAGGCTATAAGATCAACGCGGTCTACGCCGACGCGCAGTCCAAGGCGGAAGTGGCGATCAACGAGGCAATCCGCCTGCTCGAGCAGGAGAAGGTCGATCTGATCATGGGTGTGTACTCCAGCGCGCACTGTGTGCCGATGGCGCAGAAGGTGGACGCTGCCAAGAAGTTCATGTGGGCCAACGTGTGCACCGCCTCGAGCGTGTTCAAGGGCAAGAACCTGCGCTACGTCTTCCGCCCGCAGGTGCACACCGACCAGTTCGGCGAAGCATCCTGCTCCTTCCTCAACGAGTTCGCGCAGTCGAAGCTCAAGAAGGAACCCAAAGACATCAAGGTCGCGATCCTCTACGAGGACGGCCCGTACGGCACCGGCGTGGCCGCCGCCAACGAAGCGGTGTGCAAGAAGTTCGGCATGCAGGTGGTGCTCAAGGAAGGCTACTCGGCGACCGCACCCGATCTGTCCAGCCTGGTGACTAAGCTGCGGCGCGTACGCGCGGACGTGATCCTGCACACCGGCTACAACCCCGACATCACGTTGTTCTGGCGCCAGGCGCGCGAGCAGGGGCTCAAGTGGGCGGCGCTGATCGGCCACGGCGCCGGCTACGGCCAGTTCGACAAGCTGCGCGAAGCGTTCGGCAAGGACGCGGACTACATCTACGACGTGGACCCGGTCGCCGCGCAGCGCATCGATCCGGCCAAGCTCGCACCTGGCCTGGGTAAGCTCACGCAGGAAATGGTCCGGCGCTACAAGGCCGAGACCAAGGCGGAGGAAGTGCCGCCGCACGTGTCGATGGGCTTCAACCAGACCTGGATCTTCCTGTCCGACGTCCTGCCGCGCGCAATCAAGAAGTACGGCGGCATCGATCCGGAGGCGCTGCGCAAAGCGGCGCTCGACACCGACATTCCGGAGGGCGGCACGATCCAGGGCTACGGCGTCAAGTTCCATCCGCCCGGGGACGAGATGTCCGGGCAGAACGCGCGCTCGTCGCCGGTGGTGATGCAGTACGTCAACGGCAAGACCGAAGTAGTCTGGCCAAGCCGGCTGCGCACTGTCGATCCTGTGCTGCCGTGGCCCAAGAGCCACAGCTATTCGAACCAGTAGCCTCGCGCGCTCGACGGCGGAAGATCCATGGCCGCTGAGGCACGCGCACCCGTCGCGACGCGGCGCGGCGCCGATACTCGCGCGCGGAGGCACGCGTGAGCGCGATGCTCAGTGTCGAGGGGCTGACCAAAGTCTTCGACGGCTTCACCGCCGTCAACCGCGTGTCGTTCGAACTGCGGCCGGGCGAGATCCTCGGCCTGATCGGACCCAACGGCTCGGGCAAGAGCACAACCTTCAATCTGATCGCGGGCGCGCTCGCGCCCACGGCGGGCGCGATCCGCTTCATGCAACGCGAGATCCACGGCAAGCCGGCCTACCGTATCGCGCACTACGGCATCGGGCGCACGCACCAGATCCCGCGCCCGTTCCCGCGCCTGTCCCCGCTGGAGAACGTGGCGCTGGCAGCCTACTACGGCGAGGAGCAGCGACCCTCGCGCGAGCAGGCATTCGCGCATGCGCGCGAAGCACTCGAGCTGGTCAATCTGCCCACGAGCCCGCAGGCGCGCGTCGACGCACTGGGCGCCGCGGGGTTGAAGAAGCTGGAGCTGGCGCGCGCGCTCGCCACGAGACCGAAGCTGCTGCTGGCCGACGAATCGCTCGGCGGGCTGGACGAAAAGGAGATGGATCAGGCCGCCGATCTGCTCACCCGCATCCGCTCCGAACGCGACGTCGCGATCATCTGGGTGGAGCACATCATGGGCGTGCTGATGCGCGTGGTCGATCGCTGCGTGGTGCTCGACCACGGCGAAGTCATCGCACAGGGCAAGCCAGCCGCGGTGGCGCACGACCCCAGGGTAGTCGAGGTCTATCTCGGGACGGACGCACACGAGGTGCAGGCCACTGTGGCGGCGAGGAGCGCCTGAGATGCTGACGGTCCAGGGCCTGTCGGCGGGCTACGGCGGGTTCCAGGCGCTGTTCGACGTAAGCCTCGAGGTGAAGGCCGGCGAGACCGTCGCGGTCATCGGGCCCAACGGCGCCGGCAAGACCACGCTGCTGCGCGCGATCTCCAGGCTGATCGACGCCAGCTCGGGCGAAGTGAGCATGGAGGGCAGACGGCTCAACGACGTTCCCGCGCACGACGTGATCGGCTATGGCATCGCGCACGTGCCCGAGCACCGCCGGCTATTCCCGCGCCTGACCGTCGAGGACAACCTGCGCATGGGCGCCTTCACCCCGGCGGCACGCGCGCGCTTCCGTGAGCGGCTGGAGCGGGTATATCGCCACTTTCCGCGCATGCGCGAGCGGCGGGACCAGGCTGCCGGCACGCTGTCGGGCGGCGAGCAGCAGATGTGCGCGATCGGGCGCGCGCTCATGTCCGGGCCCAAGCTGCTGCTGCTCGACGAGCCCTCGGCCGGGCTCGCCCCGGTGGTGGTGCAGTCGACCTTCGAGGTGATCAGGCAAATGAGCGCCGAGGGCTACACCGTGCTGATCGTCGAGCAGAACATCCGCCAGGTGCTCAAGGTCGCCCAGCGCGCCTACCTGCTGGAGACCGGGCGCATCAAGCTGCAGGGCAGCGCCGGCGAGCTGCTGGAGAGCGGGCTGATCCGCAAGGCCTATCTGGGGTTGTGATGGGGCAGACCTTCGACCTCTTCCTGCTGGAAGCCATCGTCAACGGCGTGCTGCTCGGCGGCATCCTGGCGCTGCTCGCGTTGGGGCTGAACCTGATCTTCGGCGTGATCGACGTGGTCTGGATCTGCTATGCCGAGCTGATCATGATCGGCATGTATTGCGTGTACTACCTGCATGCGAGCTTCGGCTGGCCGCTGTGGCTGGCATTCGCCGGCAGCGTAGCGCTGGTGTCGCTGCTGGGCGTGCTGCTGCATCAGTACGTGATCCGCCCGGTGCTCGGCGCCGAGCCGATCAACCAGCTGCTGGTCACCGGGGGGGTGCTGTTCCTGCTCCAGGGCTTAGCTACACTGGCCTTCGGGGTGGAGTTCCGCAACCTCGGCGTGCGGCTGCCCACGCTCGAGGTCGGCGAGATGTTCATCAGCGTCGCGCGCCTGATCGCGTTCGGCGCGGCGCTGGCTGGAATGGTGGCCACCTACCTGTTCCTCAAGCGCACCTACCTCGGCACCGCCATCCGGGCGATCTCGCAGGATCGCAGCATCATGCCGCTGATGGGCGTCAACCCCAACCGCATCTTCCTGATCACCTCGGCCATTGGCGGCGCGCTCGCCGGCCTGGCTGCCTGCCTGCTGGTGCTGCAGTACGACATCCATCCGGCGATCGGCCTGTCGTTCGGGCCGATCGCCTTCCTGGTGTGCGTGCTCGGCGGGCTGGGCAACCTGGTCGGAGGCTTCGTGGCCGCGTTCATCTTTGCGCAGCTGATCTCGGTGGGCGGGTACTTCTTCCACCTGGAATGGGGCTACGTAATCGCGTTCCTGTTCTTTATCGCGGTGATGTTCTGGAAGCCACGCGGCTTGTTCGGAGGCAAGTCGTGACGCGCTGGCTGCCCTGGATCGGGCTGGCGGCGCTCGCGCTGGCGCCGCTCGCCGGGATAGGCAACTATCCGCTGCACCTGGCCATCACCTGCCTGCTGTGGGGCTTCGTGTACACCAGCTGGGCGCTCATGGGCCGCCTGGGCATGGTCAGCCTGGGCCACGGGGCTTTTCTGGGCATCGGCGCATATAGTGTGGTGATGGGCTGGAATCATTTCGGGCTGTCACCCTGGCTGGGCCTGCCGCTGGCGCTCGTGCTGGCTGCGCTGGTAGCCGTCCTGATCGGCTACCCCTGCTTCCGCTTCAAGATCGTCGGCCACTACTTTGCGCTGGTCACGCTCGCGCTGTCCGAAGTGGCGCGCATGATCATCGTGGCGCTGCGCGACCAGACCGGCGGCTCGCTCGGCGCCACACCCACCACCGCGCTCGCCGACCAGGCATGGTCGCTCAGCGCGCTGCAGTTCTCCTCCAAGGTGGTTTGGCTCTACATCGCGCTGGCGGCGTGGCTTGCCGGGCTGTGGGTGTGGACGCGCGTCGATCGTTCCATGGCACGCCTGGCGCTGGAAGCGATTGCGCACGAGGAAGAGGCGGCGGCCTCCGTGGGCATCAACGTCACGCGCGTGAAGCTGGGCATCACGCTGATCTCGGCGCTGATGACCTGCATCGGTGGCGTGCTGTATGCCCAATACCAGCTCTACGTCAACCCAGAGACGGTGTCCGGCATCGGCGTGAGCCTGCAGATGGTGTTCGGTGCCATCGCAGGCGGCATGTTCGTGCGCCTGGGCCCGACGGTAGGCGCGATCTTCACGCTGCTGCTCGCCGAGGTCCTGCGGCTGCTGGTGGGCCATGACATCCACGGGCTGGACACCACGATCTACGGCCTGTTGCTGGTGCTGTTCATCATCTTCATGCCCCAGGGGATTCTTGGAGCGGCCGCACAGGCCTGGAAACGGCAGCAACCGGCTCGCCGCGCGGCCGCAGTCTGACCAGCCGCCGCAGCGGCTACACTGTCGCCCATGGCGCGTGCAGCCTCGATTTTCCTCCCCCGCCTGTTGCAGTCCTCGCCGCTGCGGCATCCACGCTTTCGTTTCTTCTATCTCGGCTCGGTCGGGACGGCATTGGGCTACACCATGCAGGCCACCATCGCGGCGTGGCTGATGACGACCTTGACGACCTCGGAGCTCTTGGTCGCGCTGGTGCAGACAGCCTGCGCGACGCCAGCGCTGCTGTTCGGGCTGGTGGCCGGCTCGCTGGCGGACATCGTCGACCGGCGCAGGGTCTTGCTGATCTCCCAATTCGTCTTGCTCTGCGCGACGGTGGCGCTCGGGCTGAGCACGGTGGCCGGCCTGGTCGGACCGCCGCTGCTGCTTGGGCTCACCTTCCTGATCGGGGTGGGGTTCACCTTCTACATGCCCACCCAGCAGGCCATGGTCAACGACCTGGTGCCGCACTCGGAACTGCCGCCGGCCGTTGCACTCGGCGCGATTGCGTTCAACGTCTCGCGGGCGGTCGGACCCGCGATCGCGGGCGCGATGGCCGCGTGGCTCGGCACGGGCAGCGCGCTGCTGGCATGCGCGCTGATGTTCGTTGGCATGGTCCTCGCCGTGCGCAGGCTGCGGCGCCACGCGCCGCCGATGCCCGGCATTCCCGAGACGCTGTTCTCCGGCATCCGCTCGGGCATGCGCTTCGCACGCCATTCGCCGCCGATCCGGGCGCTGCTTCAGCGCGTCGTCAGCTTCAGCCTCTGCGCCAGCGCACTGTGGGCGCTGCTGCCGGTGGTGGCCCGCGATCAACTCGGCCTTGGCGCCGGTGGCTTCGGCCTGTTGTTCGGCAGCTTCGGGGCCGGCGCGGTGGCCGCTGCGTTCCTGCTTCCGCGCCGGCTGCGGCGGGTGTCGTTGCACGCGGTGGTCAATACCGGCTTCGTGGTCTGGGCAGTCGGCGCCGTCCTCGTGGCGGCGACCTCGAGCGTCGCCGTGGCAGTGGTCGGCGTGGCCGTCTGCGGCACGGCCTGGGTCAGCGTGCTCGCCACCTCCTCGGCCGGCACGCAGAGCTCCGCGCCCGCCTGGGTGCGCGCCCGTGTGCTGTCCATGAACCTGGTTGCGTTTCAGGCCAGCATGGCCGCGGGAAGCGCGCTATGGGGCTGGCTCGCCTCGCTGATCGGGCTGAACTTCACGCTCGCGGCGTCCGCGGCCGTCGTTCTGTTGCTGCTCATGCTCAATCAGCGTGCCCGCGTAGCGCTGGGACAGGAATCGGACCTGAAGACCGGTGTGCAGCTTCCCGAGCTCGCGGTGGTGGGCGAGCCGCTGCCCGACGATGGCCCGGTGCTGATCCAGATCGAGTACCGCATCGACCCGGAGAACCGCAGCGCCTTCCTGGAAGCCATCCACGCCATCGAACCGGCACGACGCCGCAACGGCGCGAGCGCCTGGCGCATCTTTCGCGACCTCGAGGACGAAAAGCGCTTCGTGGAGCGCTTCGTGGTCACGTCGTGGGCCGAATACGTCCGGCTGCGCGCGCGCTTGACGATGGCCGACCAGGAGCTGCGCGAGCGTGTGCAGCGCTTGCAGCGCCCGGGAGTGCCGATACGCATCTCGCGGTTGATCGGAATCCAAACGGATCAGCCCGCGGCCGCTCCGGGACCCGTGACGACGGATTGAGCGCAGCCCTCGCGCTAGCCTGGATTGGCGCAGGCGCCGCTACCAGCGGTCGTACGCATCGGCCTTCCCGCCCGGCTGGTACACCGCAACCCACACACCGCTGTTCTCGCGCGGGTCGGAGGTCACCTTGCCGCCCTTTGCGAGCAGCTCCTCGAGCTTGCCCCTGACGGCGTCCCGGCTGGGGCCTTTCACCATCATCTGCGCGCCCATGCGGATGAGCTCGCAGCGCTGCACGGGGTCGCTGAGGTCCTCGCAGGTGGCCATCCACCTGACACCGAGCTGGTGCACCGGCGACACCACCTTGGCGCCCTGCTCGACCTGGGCCGCCAGCGCAGCCTCGACCACCGCCTTGTCGGCCCCCGAAATCAGCAGGTTGCCCCCCATCCTGACTGTCTTGACCCGATCCACGCTGTCCCTCCTGCCGGCGAACGCCCTCAAGGATAGCGCCGTCGGCCGGCGCATGCCAGCGGCTATACTCACGCTGCCATGCCCGCGCTGGACACTGCGATCCTGATCGGCAGCTTCGAACCGCTCCACGTAGGGCACCTCGCCGCGCTCACGGCCGCGCTCGACGCCGCGAAAGCTGTGTTCGTGCTCATCGGCTCCGCTCGCGCCGCTCGCAGCACGCGCCACCCCTGGACCGCTGCGCAACGCGAGGACATGATCTGCGCCTGCCTCGACGGTGCCGCGCTCGCACGCGTGAGCATTGCGCCGCTGCGCGACCGGTTGTACGACGATGCGAGCTGGCAGGAAGGCCTGCGAGAGACAGTCGCGCGCAACGTCGTGGCCGGCCGCCGCGTCGGCTTGATCGCCAGCGACTGGAGCCCTGCGTTCCCGGAATGGGAGCCGATCGCCGTCGCCCCGGTCAGCGTCGCGAGCGGCGCGCAACTGCGCGAACGCTATCTCGCTGGCGAGGCGCTCGAACCGGATGTGCCGGCCGGCGCGCGTGCGGTGCTCGCGCGGCTGCGTGCGGGACCCGACTTCGCTGGGCTGGAGGCGGAGTACCGCTCGGTGCAGGCGCATCGCCGAGCGTGGAACGTAGCGCCGTATCCCGTGATCCTCGTCACCGTCGACGCCGTCGTCGTGCAGTCCGGCCATCTGCTGCTGATCCGGCGCGGGCGCCAGCCCGGGCAGGGGCTGTGGGCGTTGCCCGGCGGGTTCCTCGATCCCGACGAGACGCTGCTGGCCGGTTGCCTGCGCGAGTTGAAGGAAGAGACCGGTATCAAGGTGGCGACGTCCGAACTGCTGGCCCGCCTCCGCGACCAGCACGTGTTCGATGCGCCGGACCGCTCGGTGCGCGGCCGCACCGTGACGCATGCGTTCTACTTCGAACTGCCTCCCGGCCCGCTACCGGCAGTCCACGGCAGCGACGACGCCGAGCGTGCGCAGTGGGTCCCGCTCGCGCGCTTTCTCGAGATGGAGGAGCAGGTGTTCGAGGATCATTATCACATCGTCCGGCTGTTCATCGGCTGAAGAGCGCGCATGAGAAACGCCACGCCCATCCGCTACCGCATCGTCCCCAAGCACCCCGAGGCCCACCTGTTCGAGGTGACCTGCAGCGTCGAGCAGCCCGATCCCGCCGGCCAGCGCTTCCGCCTCCCGGCCTGGATCCCCGGCAGCTACATGATCCGCGAGTTGGCCAAGCACGTGGTGTCGATCTCAGCGCAGCGCGGCCGCCGGCCGGCGCGGATCGCCAAGCTGGACAAGCACACTTGGATGGTGGAGCCGGGCACAGGAGCGGTCAGCGTCACGATGACGGTGTACGCTTGGGACCTGTCGGTACGCGGCGCGCACCTGGATACCTCGCACGGCTTCTTCAACGGTCCGTGCGTCTTTCTCGAGGTGGTGGGGCAGCAGCAGCGTCCTTGCGAGGTCGAGATGGCAGCCCCGCGCGCAGCCCGCTACCGCAACTGGAAAGTCGCCACGGCCATGAGGCGCCGCGGCGCTCCCGCCTACGGCTTCGGCATCTACGCCGCCGCAGATTACGACGAGCTGATCGACCACCCGGTGGAGATGGGCAACTTCACGCTGGGGACGTTCCACGCGCACGGCGTGCCACACGACATCGCGATCACCGGCCGGCACGGCGCGGACATGGAGCGGCTATGCCGCGACCTCAAGCGGCTGTGCGAATGGCACATCGACCTGTTCGGGCGCCCGGCGCCGATGGACCGCTATGTGTTCCTGGTCACCGCGATCGGCGAGGGTTACGGCGGACTGGAGCATCGCGCCTCCACCGCGCTGCTGTGCTCGCGCGACGATCTGCCACGCCAGGACGTGAAAGAAGCCACCGATGAGTACCGGACCTTTCTCGGGCTGTGCAGCCACGAGTACTTCCACACCTGGAACGTCAAGCGCATCAAGCCGGCGGTGTTCACGCCCTACGACCTCACGCACGAGAATTACACCACGCTGCTGTGGGCGTTCGAGGGGATCACCAGCTACTACGACGACCTGGCACTGGTGCGCAGCGGCCTGATTACCCGAGCACAGTACCTGGAAACCATCGGCCGCAGCATCACCAGCCTGCTGCGCACGCCCGGACGCCTGCAGCAGAGCGTCGCCGAAGCGAGCTGGGACGCCTGGATCAAGTACTACCGCCAGGACGAGAATTCACCCAACACGCAGGTAAGCTACTATCTCAAGGGTAGCCTGATCGCGCTGTGCCTGGACCTGCTGATCCGCGGCCGCACGCGCGGCCGCAAGTCGCTGGACGACGTGCTGCGAGAACTGTGGCTGCGGCACGGCAGGAGCGGCATCGGGGTGCTGGAGGACGGCATCGAGCGTACAGCGGAGGAGGTCACCGGCTTGCGCCTGCGACCGTTCTTCAACCGTGCGCTGCGCAGCACCGCCGAGCTGCCGCTAGAGCAGCTGCTGGCCACGGTTGGGATCGAGCTGGAGCTCCGGCCGGCGGAATCTGCCAGCGATCGCGGCGGAAAGAAGTCGACTCAGCCGGCGCGTGAGCTCGCGAAGCGCGTGGTGCTCGGTGCGCGTATCGCGGAAGATCCGCTCGGCGTCAAGCTGACCCATGTGTTCGACGGCGGCGCGGCGCAGGCCGCCGGGCTCTCGGCTGGCGATGTCGTCGTCGCGCTAGACGGGCTGCGGCTGACGGGCAAGAATCTGGACAAGCGCCTGGCCGACCATGCCCCAGGCGATGTCGTGCAAGTCCACGCGTTCCGGCGCGACGAGTTGCTGGCACGGCCAGTTACTCTGCTGGCTCCGCCCGCCGACACGTGCGCACTCACCGCCGGGGGGAGCGTGACCGAGCGCCGCCGGCGCGAGGCTTGGCTGGCTGACTGAATCCATTGGAGGCGACGGTGGAGGGTACGCAGTCCCTATGTGTTAGCTACGCAGATGTCGCCGCGGCCGCTCGCCGCCTGGCCGGCCACGCGCACCGCACGCCGGTGATGACCTCGCGCCAGATCGACGAGCGCACCGGCTGTCAGGTGTTCTTCAAGTGCGAGAATCTGCAGCGCGTGGGTGCGTTCAAGTTCCGCGGCGCCTTCAACGCGATCGCGCGGCTCACGCCCGAGCAGCGCTCGCGCGGCGTGCTGGCCTACTCGTCCGGCAACCATGCCCAGGCCGTCGCCCTGGCGGCCAAGCTGCTCGGGTCGAGCGCGGTGATCATCATGCCGCAGGATGCACCGCAAGTGAAGCTCGCCGCCACGCGCGGCTACGGCGCCGAAGTGGTGACGTACGACAAGCACAGCACGGCGCGCGAGGAACTGTCGCGACGCATCGCCCAGGAACGCGGCCTGACGCTGATCCCGCCCTACGACCATGTGGATATCGTAGCCGGGCAGGGCACGGCGGCGAAGGAACTGATCGAGGACGTCGGCCCGCTCGACTACCTGTTCGTCTGCGTGGGCGGCGGCGGGTTGATCTCGGGCTGCGCGATCGCGGCCGATGCGCTGTCTCCCGGCTGCAGGGTGATCGGCGTGGAGCCGCAGGCCGGCGACGACGCCACTCGCTCCTTCAAGACCAAGACCCTCCAGACAGTCCACAACCCCGACACCATCGCGGACGGCGCCCGCACGGCGTCCCTGGGCGAGATCAACTTCCCGCTGGTGCTGCGCTACGTGCACGACATGGTCACCGTGGACGATGCGCAACTGCTGCAGGCGATGCTCTACCTGTGGGAGCGCATGAAGATCATGGTCGAGCCGACCGGGGCGCTCAGCATCGCCGCGCTGTTCGAGCGCAAGGTCGCCGTCCCGAAGGGAGCCCGGGTCGGGGTAATCGTGTCCGGCGGAAACGTCGACGTGCGCGACGTGTGCCGGTGGCTGGGATAGGGGCGGCCCTGGCCGCTTCAGCGCCTGAACCGCGCCAACGCTTGCTGCACGAAGCTCATGTCGTAGGTCTGCGTCAGGTCGATGGCCGGCGCGGCCTTCACCGCTTCGTCGAACCTGCGCAGCACTTTGTACAGCGCCTGCGCGCCGGACGGCGTGATCAGACCGTCCTTCGAATAACCCTCGCGCGAGCGCTGGAGCGCCGCCAGGTAGGTGCCGCGCTCGCCGAGCATGTATTCCGGCGGGATGGTCTTGAGCACGTCCTCGTCGCTGGCTTTTCGCAGCCATAGCAGGGCGCGCACCATCGCGTTGGCCAGCGCTTGCGCGGTCTGCGGATTGCGCTTGAGGAACTCGGCCTTGGTGTAGAGGGAGCCCGCGGGCAGCAGGTCGCCGAACACGGCGCGGCTGCCTTTTTCGCTCATGGTCTCGACGACCACATTCATCGAGCCCGCTTTCTCGAGGATGCTGATGGCGGGCTCCACGCTAGCCAGCGCGTCGATCTGGCCGTTGCGCATAGCGGCAACCGCGGTCGGGCCGGTGCCCACCCCGATCACCGCGACGTCGTCGGCCTTCAGGCCGGCTTCGTTGAGCAGATGGTTGAGGAAGATGTGTGTGCTCGAGCCGGGCGCGGTCACGCCCACTTTCATGCCCTTCAAGTCGCGCAGCGATTTGTACGTGCCGGCGCGAGCCTTCGCGACCCCCAACGCAAGCGAAGGCGTGGCCACCTGCAGGACGAACGACTGCAATGGCTGGCCGCGCGCGTGCATGATGATGACGTGGTCGTAGCCACCGGCCACGACGTCGGCGCTGCCGCCCATCATTGCCTGCAAGGCCTTGGCCCCTCCGGCGAAGTCGAGAATCTCGACGTCGAGCCCCTCGTCCTTGAAGTAACCCAGCCGCTCCGCCAAGGTCAGCGGCAGGTAGTAAAGCGCCGCCTTGCCACCTACGGCGATGGTGACCTTGCCCTTCTCCGGCGCCGCCTGCGCGCCCGGCCCGAGCGCGCCGAGCACGCACAGCGTCAGCCAAACGATTGCCCGCCTCACGACTCTCCTCCCCTTGTTGTTGTACGCGCGCGCCGGCCTATGCCTGCGAGCTGCCCTGCATCCCGCCCGGGCGCCAGTTGAGCAGCCGCCGCTCCGCCACCGTCACCACCCGGTCCAGCAGCAGCGCGCACAGCGTGAGCACCAGCACCCCCGCGAACACGGTATTGACGTCGAACACGCCTTCGGCTTGCAGGATCAGGTAGCCGACGCCGCGGGCCGAGCCGAGGTACTCGCCCACCACCGCGCCGACGAAGGCCATCCCCACGGAGGTGTGCAGGCTGGCGAACACCCACGAAGTCGCGCTGGGCAGGTAGACATGTCGCAGCAGCTGCCGCGGGCTCGCACCCAGCATGCGGGCATTGGCCAGCACCGCGGGGCTCACCTCGCGCACGCCATGGTACACGCTGAAGAAGACGATGAAATAGACCAGCGTTACGCCCAGCACCACCTTGGACCAGATCCCCAGGCCCAGCCACAGCGCGAAGATCGGCGCCAGGATGACCCGCGGCATCGAGTTGACGGCCGTGATGTAGGGGTCGAGCAGCCCGGCCGCGAACGGGCTCAGGCCCAGCCACATGCCGGTCACCAGCCCGAGCAGCGTGCCGATGGCGAAGGCCAGCACGGTCTCGAGCAGCGTCACGCCCAGGTGTGGATAGATCTTGCCGCCGACGAACCACTCGACGATGCGCTGCCCCACCACCAACGGCTCGCCGAAGAAGAAGGGCGGCAGCACCTGCATCCTGGTCAGCACGTACCAGCTGCCGAAGATCAGCGCCAGCAGCGCCAGGTGCCACGGCCACACCCGGCGCCGCCGGCCGGCTTCAGGCGTCGGCTCGCTCATGGGCTTTCATTACTTCGTTCTTGAGCGCATGCCAAACCTGCCCGTGCAGCTCCAGGAATCGCGGCTGCAGCCCGACCTCCTGGACGTCGCGCGGCCGCGGCAGGTCGATGATGAACTCCGCGATCGGCCGCGTCGCCGGGCCGGCGGCCAGCACCACCACGCGGTCGGCGAGCGCGATCGCCTCCTCCAGGTCGTGGGTGACGAACAGCACGCTGCGGCGCTCCTGCGCCCACAGCTCGAGCAGCTCGTTCTCCATCAGCTGGCGCGTCTGCACGTCGAGCGCGCTGAACGGTTCGTCCATCAGCAACAGCCGGGGCTGCAGCACGAACATCTGCGCCAGCCCCACACGTTTGCGCATGCCGCCAGACAGCTCGTGCGGGTACTTGGTCACATGCTGCGCCAGCCCGACGCGCCTGAGCCACTCCATCGCCTGGGCTCGCGCCCGCTCGCGCGCCACTCCGCGGAACTCCAGACCGACGGCCACGTTGTCCAGCGCGTTGCGCCAGGGAAACAACGCGTCGGCCTGGAACAGATAGCCCGCCTGCCGGTTGATGCCGCGCAGCGGCTCGCCAAACACGGCCGCCGTGCCGCCGGTGGGCGCGAGTAAGCCGGCCGCAACGTTGAGCAGCGTGGACTTGCCGCAGCCGGTGGGACCCACCAGAGCGACGAACTCGCCGTCGGCAACGGTTAGCGTGGCGCCCTGCACGGCGGTATAGCTGCCGCGCACCGCCCCGCGGGCGGGGAACGTGCAAGTCACGTCCGTCAGGGATAGGGCAGCGGTCGGCACGCTAGGGATACTGCTTGTTCGCCTGCCGCGCGAATACGTTGGTGTAGGTGTCGTTCAGGAACAGCACGGGCGCGCGCCGCACCGCCGGGTTGTGCTTGAGCAGCACCTGATAGCTTTGCTTGACCGCCTTGTCCGATATCACCCCGTCCGGCGAGTAGGTCAGCCGCACGCGCTCGAAGGCGTCCATGTAGAGCTGGCGATCGCCCAGCAGATACTCGGGCGGCACGGTGTCGGCCACCTGCTGCGGCGTGGCCGTGTGCAGCCACTTGAGCGCGCGCACCATCGCGTTGGCCAGTGCCTGGGCGGTGCCCGGATGCTTTTCGACCCACTCCTTCTTCGCATACAGCGAGGCCGCGGGCAGCGACCCGCCGAACACCTCATACGCACCCTTCGGGGTGACGGTTTCGACCACGATCTCGATCAGGCCTTGCTTTTCCAGCAGCATCATCACCGGGTCCACGCTGGACAGGGCGTCGAGCTGGCCGCTCTTCACCGCCGCCACCGCCTGCGCGCCAGTGCCTACACCGACAATCGAGACGTCGTCCGGCGTCAGGCCAACGGAGTTGAGCAGGTGGTTGACCAGCATGTGCGTGCTCGAGCCGGGCGCGCTGACACCGACCTTCCAGCCCTTGAGATCCCTGGGCCACTTGTACTGGCCGGCACGCGCTTTGACCACGCCCAGCTCCAGGCCCGGGTTGGTCCCCTGCAGCACGAAGGCCTGCACCTTCTGCGCCAGCGTCTGCATGACGATGGTGTGCTCGTAGGCGCCCGAGACGACATCCGCGCTGCCGCCGATCAGCGCCTGCAACGCCTTGGCGCCGCCCGGGAAATCGCTGATCTCGACTTCCAGGCCCTCGTCCTTGAAGTAACCCAAGCGCTCGGCTATGGTGAGCGGCAGATAGTACAGGGTGGTCTTGCCGCCTACGGCGAGCGCCACCTTCCTCTGTTCCGGCGCGGCATGAGCGGCCGTAGGCAGGCCGCTCGCCAAGCACACCAGGAGGATGCAACCGATCAGCCTCATCATGACTCCTCGCTTTCCGCGGGAAAGCTCTGCTTGCGCAGCGCCTCTCCCGCGAGGCAGCGGCGCGACATAGCCCGGCGTGATGGCCGGCTCAGCCCTTGTCATGCGCATCGCGCACCAGCCCCTGGCGTTCCAGCTCGCCGCGCAATACGCGGATCTCTTCGCGCAACTGGCGCACGTCCTCGTGCATGGCACGTCGCAGCGCGCGCTCTTCCTCGTCGATGAGCTGCTCCATCTCCCGCCGCAGCCCACGGATATCCTGGTGCAGCTCCCGGCGCAGCCGTTTCTCGTCCTCACCGATGAAGAAGGCCGCGACCGCCGCCGTCACCGTGGACAGCAGCGCGACGCCGATCACTACGACGAACGCGGCCAGCACTTTCGAGGCCGGCGTGGTGGGTACCAGATCGCCGTAGCCCACCGTGGCGGCAGTCACGAAGGCGAGCCACAGCCCGTCAGCGTAACTGTTGATGCGCGGGTCGAGCCAATAGAAGCCGGCGCCGGCGATCAGCAGCGAGAGCATGGCGAAGCCGAAGATGTACGGCAGCCCGCCGGGCGAGAACAGCACACGGATCTCGGTCAGCGCCCGCGCCAGCACCATCCCTACCATCGCCACCCGCAGCAGGCGCGCCCAGGCCACCCATTCCGTCTCGTGCCCGGCGATGGAAAACGCCACCGAGGCCACGATCATCACGTCCAGCCAGTTGCCGAGGACATACTGCAGCTTCTGCTGCGTGACCAGCAACATCCAGAGCAGCTCTCCCAGGAAGGCCAGGAAGATGACCCACTCGAGTGCGTAACCGATCATGCGCAACTCGGCATCGCGCTGCACCTCCACCAGGTAGAAGGCGAAGATGGCCAGCAGGGCCGCGCCCAGCATGATGCCATGCAGGCGCCGCTCCCAGACATACGCCTCGGCGCGATCGTGCGGTGGTACGCCGGCCATGCCCAGCCAGGTGCGGTTCGGACGCAACGCGGACAGCATCTGCTTCATATCGCGCCGGCCGCGCGCAGCAGGCTGGCGATGGCTTCGGCCATCCGCCGGTAGCCCGCCGCATTGGGATGGATCGCGTCGGATTTGAGCGACCGGTCGTAGAGCACGTCCTTGACGACGTTGGCCTCCAGCGGAATCGACAGCGCCTGCGCGATACGCGCGTAGTATTCCGCGGTGCCGCCCAACGGGCGCGGCACGCCGATCAGCACGACCGCTACGCCCCGGGCGCGCGCGAGCTGGACCATCGCACGCAGGTTGGCCTCGGTGGTTTCGGGCGGCACTTTCTGCAGCGTATCGTTACCGCCCAGGCATAGCAGAAGCAGCTTGGGCCGGTGTTCCTCCAGCGAGGCAGGCAGTCGCTCTAGCCCGCCTTGCGTGACTTCGCCAGGCACGCCGTCGCGCACGACTTTGCGGCCGATCAGGGCGGCCAGGACGGCGGGGTAGCTCTCGCTCTCCTCCGCCCCGGTGCCATAGGTGAGGCTGTCGCCGAAAGCCAGCACGACGTCATCCGGGCCGATGCGCGGGAGGGGCGGCTGCTGGTACTTGCATGCCGCGAGCAGCGCGCACAGGCACAGGACAACGACCCAGACGCCCGCGTTGCGCGCACCCCATGCGCAACAGTGAGCCGTCCCGCTGCCGGCTCTCCCCGAAAGCGCAACCGGCCCGCTCAGCTGTTGCCTCTGCCGCAAGGGAAGCGGGAGTGAGCCCTGCATGTAACCGCACAGTGGACTATTCGCCCGCCACCGTCATCCGGTCGATGAGGATCGACCCGCACTGGCGCGAGCCGCGCACCAGCACGTCGCTGCCCACGGCCACGATGTCCCGGAACATGTCCTTGAGGTTGCCGGCGACGGTGATCTCCTGCACCGGATAGGCGATCTCGCCGCCTTCCACCCAGAAGCCGGCAGCACCGCGCGAGTAGTCGCCGGTGACGTTGTTCACGCCCATGCCCAGCAGCTCGGTCACCAGCAGCCCGCGCCGCATGCGCCGCAGCAAGGCAGCGAAGTCCTCGCCGGTGCTGTCGATGATCAGGTTGTGGTTGCCGCCGGCATTGCCGGTGCTGCGCATGCCCAGCTTGCGCGCCGAGTAGCTGCCCAGGAAGTAGCCCTGCAGCACGCCGTCGCGCACGATGTCGCGCCGCTGGGTGGCCACGCCTTCGTCGTCGAACGCGCTGCTGGCCAGGCCGCGGCGGATGTCGGGCACGTCGCGCACCTGCACCAGCGGTGCGAACACGCGCTTGCCCAGGCTGTCGAGCAGGAACGAGGTCTTGCGGTACAGGCTGCCGCCGCTCACCGCCCCGACGAAGTGACCCAGCAGTCCCGCCGCCACCGGCGCCTCGAACAGCACCGGGCATTCGGTCGTGGGGATCTTACGCGCGCCCAACCGGCGTGCGCAGCGCGCGCCCGCCTGCTGCCCGACCTGTTCGACCGGATCCAGATCATCCGCCGCACGCGCCAGCGTGTACCAGTCGTCGCGCTGCATGTCATCGCCTTCCCCGCCGATCACCGAGCAGCTCACGCTATGGCGGCTGCTGGGGAAGCCGCCCGCAAAGCCGTTGCTGTTGGCATAGACGAAGTGCGACTGCTGAGTGGACACCGTCGCGCCCTCGGAGTTGTGAATGCGCTTGTCTACCGCCAGCGCGGCCGCCTCGCAAGCGCGCGCGCGCTCGATTGCATCCTCCACCGGCAAGTCCCAGGGGTGGTACAGGTCGAGATCGGGAACCTCGCGGGCCAGCAGGTCGGGGTCGGCCAACCCGGCGCAGTCGTCCGCAGCGGTGAAGCGTGCGATCGACAGCGCGGCGCGCACCGTGTCGCGCACCGCATCGAGCGAGAAGTCGGAAGTGCTCGCATGGCCGCGCTGCTGGCCGACATAAACGGTGACGCTCACGCCCTTATCGCGGTTGTACTCGATGTTCTCCACTTCGCCGCGGCGCGCGCTCACGCTCTGCCCGAAGCCCTCGCTCACCTCTGTCTCGGCGGCGCTGGCGCCGTTCGCGCGGGCGCACTCGAGCACCTCGCGAGCGATTTGCTGCAGCACCTCGGCGCTGTGGGAAAACGCGTTGCCGGACACGGGAGGGAAAGGACGGCCAGAAGGTCGGGACTCGTCCGGTATCATACCAGCTTGGATTGGCGCCCCATGGATCAGCAGGAACAAGACTACGTCAGCAAGACCAAGCGCAAGCGCGGAGCGCATGCCCTGCAGGACCTCGGCGAGGAGCTGGTGAGGCTCACCGACGCCCAGCTCGCGCAGCTTGCGCTCCCTGAGCGGCTGCTGGACGCGGTGCAGCAGGCGCAGCGCATCAACAAGTTCGGCGCGCTGCGCCGCCAGCTGCAGTACATCGGCCGTCTGATGCGCGACTTCGACTGTGCGCCCATCGCCGCCCAGCTGCAGGCGTGGAAGGGGCAGTCGCGCGAAGCGACGGCGTACCTGCATCGGCTCGAACGCTGGCGTGAACGCCTGCTCGAGGACGACGATGCACTGACCGAGTTCGCCGCTGCCCATGCCGGATGCGACCTCACACAGTTGCGCGCGCTCATCCGCGCCGCGCGCAAGGAGCAAGAGACGCAGGCTGCCCCGCGCAGCTTCCGCGGGCTGTTCCAGGCCTTGAAGGCGATCGTTTCCGACAAAGCCTGAGCAACCCCGCTAGATACGATACACGGACCACTGACCACGAACCACGAACCATGAAGGACGCGATCAAGATCGGCCTGGTATCCATCAGCGACCGGGCCTCGAAAGGCGTGTACCAGGACGAAGGCATCCCGGCGCTCGAGGCGTGGTTCAAGCGCGCGCTCACCACGCCATGGAGCACAGTGACGCGGCTCATTCCCGACGAGCGGCCGGTGATCGAGTCCACGCTGAAGGAACTGGTGGACCAAGAGCGTTGCCACCTGGTTCTCACCACCGGCGGCACGGGCCCGGCCCCGCGCGACGTCACGCCGGAAGCTGCCCTGGCGGTGGCCGATCGGGTGATGCCGGGTTTCGGCGAGCAGATGCGCCAGATCAGTCTGCACTACGTGGCCACGGCCATCCTGTCGCGTCAGGTCGGAGTCATCCGCGGACAGGCGCTCATCCTCACGCTTCCGGGACAGCCCAAGTCGATTCGGGAGACGCTCGAAGGTGTGCGCGACGCGGCGGGCAACCAGGTGGTGCACGGAATCTTCGCCGCGGTGCCCTATTGCATTGACCTGATCGGCGGACCGTACGTCGAAACCGACGAGTCGGTGGTCAAAGCCTTCCGCCCCAAGTCCGCCATCCGGCCCAAGCCGCAATGAAACGCTGGCGTGGCGCTTGCTTCGCGCAACAGGTTAGCCTTGCGCGCAAACCATTCGGATGTCCGATAGCGCGGTCATGACCGCCGAATTGCTTCCGGCCGTCGAGCTCGAAACCGGGCCGGCACCGCGCCACGCGGTGATCTGGCTGCATGGCCTGGGGGCGGATGGGAACGACTTCGTCCCGATCGTCGAGCAGCTCGAGCTGGGCGCGCCCGTGCGCTTCGTCTTCCCGCACGCGCCGCTGCAGCCGGTCACCATCAACGGCGGCTACGTCATGCGCGCGTGGTACGACATCGGCTACGAGGATCTGAGCCTGAAGGAGGACGAGCGCGGCGTGCGCGAGTCGCAGCATGCGATCGAGGCGCTGATCGGACGCGAGCGGGAACGCGGCATCGCCGCCGAGCGCATCGTGCTGGCCGGCTTTTCCCAGGGCGGCGCGATCGCGCTGCAGACCGCGCTGCGCTATCCCGTGGCACTGGCCGGCGTGCTGGCGCTGTCGACCTACCTGCCGATTCCCGACAAGCTCGAGGCCGAATGCAGCGCCGCCAATGCGCAGATCCCGGTGTTCCTGGCGCATGGGACCGAGGATCCCATCGTACCTCTCAAGCTGGCGCAGTCGTCCTGCAAGCGTCTGCTGGTGTTGGGTTACCCGGTGGAGTGGCACGAATACGAGATGCCGCACAGCGTGTGCCCGGAGGAGATCGACGCGATCGGCGCCTGGCTGCGCCGTGTCCTGCTCTGAAACATCCGCCCGAGTGGCACCCTCCCCCTGTGGAGAGGGCCGGGAAAAGGGCTATGCCGCCCGCTGCACCACCCGAAACCGCGCCATGTCGAAGTCGTGCCCGCCCTCGATGAGCTGCTTGGGCACCAGCAGATAGTCGCGCTCGTAGGCGCGCATCTTGATTTGCTGGCGCGCCGAGAAGGTCCCCATCCGCATCAGCAGACTCAGCTCGCCGGTTCCCGAGCTGTCCGCCGCGCTGCTCGGCAGGAGCACGGCGTCGTCGCCGCCACTTGGCTCGCCGCTCGCGCTGGCCGGAAACAGCTTCACGCGGGCGCCGCCCTTGGCCAGCGTCTGGATGCCGACATAGCGCTGCTGCGTGGTGTCGTTGGACAGCCGGCGCACGATGCCTACGCCCCAGCTATTGCTGCCCTCCAGCTTGATGCCGAGCAGCGTGCCCACCTGCAGCCAGTCGCTGCGCGCAGCCGGGATGACTGCACCATACCCGTGATCGGACTCGTTGCGCACCGTCCAGGTTTCGATGTTCTGCTGGAAGTCCAGATCCTTCGATTCGCCGGCGAGGATGGAGACCACGTCGTCGAAATCGTGTACCACGTGGATCCGTGCCACCGTCTCGCGCCGCTCCTCGCCGCGCGTGGGCGGCACGGGTGACCAGTAGCGCGCCAGGTGCCGGAGCACCTCGACCACCAGAGTCGGTTCGTAGTTGCCGCCCAAATTGATCTCCGAGGGAACGGCACCGCTGTCCACGATGCGCGGGATCAGCTTGTCGACTGTCTCGGCCGCGGCGCCCGGACCGAAGTAGCGCTGCGTGGACCCGCCGCTCACCTTCGCGACCACACGTACCGGCTGCTTGGCCGCCTGCAGGTCCACGACGTAATGGCAGCCCTTGGCGGCCTGCTTCTGCAGCACGAACTGGCCGGCGAAGTGCGCCACCAACCGCTCCGCCACCTCGAGCTTAAGCGGCAGCAGGCTGTCTGTGGAGGACATCGACAGCATCAGCGCCTTGAGATACTCGCGCTGAACCGTGGATTCGCCCTGGGCACCCGCGTAGACCTCGCACACCTTCTGCGCGAAGCCGCCACTTTCGGCCTGGAAGTACAGCGCGCCCATCCGTCCCCACAGCGTTGGATCGACCGGGCCGTAGCGCGCCAGCGACCACTTGATCTCGAGCGCGAGGGCACGCAGCGCGCGGGCTGTGATGGTCGGGGCTTGCGCCTTGAGCGCGCCTGAACCAGACACGCCCGGCAAGGTCTGCGCGAGACAGAATTCGTAGGCGGCGCCGAGCTGGCGCCAGAACTCGGACACGGTGGACCAGATACGCTGCTCCTGGAACTTCTGCTGGCGCACGCCGGCGGCTACATATTCCTGCGACAGCTTGCGCTGGTGCGGCTTCGCGGCCTGGTCGAGCAGGCTGACGATCTCGAACGCGCGCAGCGGCTTGAGGCTTTCGGCGCTGCGCGTCGCGTCCAGCCAGTGGGCGATCTCGGCCAGCGTCTTGTACGGATCCTGCACTGGCAGCTCTGCGAGAAACTCCTTGGCGCCCTTCTCGTCCGCCATGGGATGATCGGATTTGCCGCCACTCATCCAGCCAAGCATTCATATCCCCCTGCGCACGCGAGGCAAGCTCGCGCCGCTCGCAAACCTTTGAATTATTGCGTTCTACTGGTGAACTATCGGATTTGTTACAGCCTGCGGCAGGGATTGCAAGATTTGTTCCGGAAGTACCTGTTTCCGCAAGATAACGCTCGTGGTGGATCCGGGCGGAGCGGGATCGCAGGGGACGCGATCCGGCTACTCCGCTGCCGCGCGGCGTCCGCGCGAGGCATCGATGCCGGCAAGCACCAGCAAGCCGAGCACGAAGAAAGTGCCGGTCACCAGCATCGCGAGGCGGTGGTCGTTGGCGCTCGCCCAGGTCACCGCGCCGTAAGTGATCGGACCGAGGATCGACGCGAGCTTGACCGCCAGTCCCCACAAGCCGAAGAACTCCGCACGCCGGTCGGCCGGGCTGAGGTAGCCGACCAACGCGCGGCCGGCCGACTGGCTGGCGCCTAGGCACACGCCGGCCAGGTTGGCCGCGACCCAGAACGAGCCCACGGAGGCACTGCTCCAGGCGATCAGCACCATCAGGCACCAGCCGATCAGCGTCAGCGCGATCGTCTTGACGTGCCCCAGCTTGTCCTGCAGATAGCCGAACAGCAAAGCACCCACGCTGGCGGTGACATTGACCACCAGGATCAGCATCAGCGTGCGCTCGGTGGTGAATTTCATCTCCTGCTCGGCATAGATCGCGGCCAGCGCGATCACGGTCTGCACGCCGGACTGGTAGAGCACGATGCAGATCAGGAAGCGCGAGAGGTCGCGATAGCGGCGGGCGTCCGACACGGTTTCCAGCACACGCGAGAGGGCGCGCACATAGGTGCCGCGCGCCGTCTTGTGCGCCACCGCGCGCTCCTTCAAGAACAGGAAGGTAGGCAGGCTGGCAATCGCGAAAATCGCCGCGGTGATCAGCATCGTCACCGGCACGAACTGGTGTGCGGCATGTCCGTGCGCCTGCGCCCATTTGACGTAGGCCAAGCACGCGGCCAGGCTCACCAGTCCGCCGATGTAGCCGAGCGACCAGCCCCAGGAGGACACCTTGCCCAGCGCCTCGCCGCGTGCCAGCTCGGGCAGAAACGCAGCGACGACGTTCTCTCCCGTGCCGTAGAAGAAGTTGGACAGTACGATCAGCAGGCAGGCGAGCCACAAGTCGCCCGGTCCGGCGAGCCCAAGCAGTGCGGTGCCGCCGACGCAGCCCACGGTAGTGAGCAGCAAGAGCCTCTTCTTGGCCGCGTGCACGTCGGCGTAGGCACCCACCAGCGGGGCACTGAGCATGATCAGCGCATAGCTGATGGACAGCGCCGCGGTCCAGGCGAACGTGGCCCACTGTGCCTTGCCCGCCACCACGGAGACGAAGTAGGCGTTGAACACTGCGGTGATCACCACCGTGGTGTAGCCGGAGTTGGCGAAGTCGTACATCGCCCAGCTCCATACTTCGCGCGGGCGCACATCGGCTTCCAGCGCCGGGGCATCGCTTGCCATGCTGTTCTCCTGCGGCCTCAATGCGCGCTGCGCAGCGCGCCGGTCAGCCACGGTACGTACGTCACCAGCAAGACCCCGACCAGCAGCACGCCCAGGAATGGCAGCACCGCCCGGCAAACTTCCAGCACCGGCCTGCCGAAGCGGTACGAGGCGAAGAACACATTCATCCCCACCAGCGGCGTGAGGTAGCCCAGCTCCATGTTGGCCAGGAAGACGATGCCCAGATGCACCGGGTCCACGTCGAAGGCCAGCGCCACCGGGACGATGATCGGCACCACCACCACGATAGCCGAGAAGATGTCCATCACGCAGCCGACCAGCAGCAGGAACCCGTTGAGCGCGAGCAGGAAGGCGATGCGCGATTGCAGCGTCCCCCGCGCCCATTCGATCGCGCGGTCGGGGACCTGCGCGTCAACCAGATAGTTGGTGAAGCCCAGCGCCACGCCCAGGATCAGCAGCACGCCACCGACCAGCAGACCGCATTCCACCATCACGCGCGGCACGTCGCGGATGAGCTTGAGGTCGCGATGCACGGCGGTGGCGACGAAGAACGCATACAGCGCGGTCACCGCGGCCGCCTCCACGGGCGTGGCGAAGCCGGCGAACAGTGCTGCGAATGCCACCAGCGGTAGCGCCAGCTCCCACTTCGCCTCCCACAAGGCGCCGCGCAGCTCCCGCGCATCGAAGCGCGCCCGCTGCGCACGGCCGGCGGCCGCGGTGTGGCGCCCCCAAAGCAGCATCAGCAGCGTCATCGTCAGCCCCGGCAGCAGTGCGCCGACGAACATCTCCTTGATCGGCTGCTTGGCGACGATCGCGTACAGGATCAGCGGCAGGCTCGGCGGCAGCAGCACGCCGAGCGAGCCACTGCTGGTGACCAGCCCGAGCGCGGCGCGCTCCGAATGCCCCACGCCGCGCAACAGCGGCATGAGCAGGCCGCCCAGCGCCAGGATAGTGATGCCCGATGCGCCGGTGAAGGCGGTGAAGAAGGCACCGGCGAACACGGTTACCGCGGCCGCCCCTCCCCGGAAGCCGCCGAGCAACGCATCGAACACGCGCACCAGCCGCTTGGGCGCGCCGCTCTCGGCCAGGAGGTATCCCGCGAGCGTAAACAGCGGAACGGCCGGCAGCGACGGGTTCACTACCAGCCGGTAGTGATCGACGGACAGCGACACCGTCGGGAGCCCCTCGCCCCAGAACAGCAGCAGCGCCGCCCCGCCCAGCGCGACGAAGACCGGCGCGCCGAGCACAATCGCCACGATCAACGCGAACAGGCCGAGCTTGACCAGGCTATCGTGCGCCAACGGCAGATAGCTCACCGCCGCCAGCAACGCGGCAGCCGCAAGCAGGGTCGCGGCGCGCACCGCGAGCCGCGATGCCGCGCTCAGCACGCTGCGCCATGCGATCAGCCCGAATCCGAGCGGCAGGAGCAGCTGCACCCACCACACCGGCAGGCCCTCGACGAGTTGCTTGCCCACCTCGCGTTCCTCGAGCACGAAGCGCGCGCCGGCCCAGCACAGTGCCGCGGCCACCGCGGCGGTCACCGCGCTGCTGGCGATTCGAGCGAAGGTCATCGCGCGGTTGCCGAGCAGGGCATGCAGGCCGGATATCGCCAGCAGCCGCCCCTCGCGCGCGGCGATCGCCGCGCCCACCATGCCGACCACCAGGGTCAGATGCTGGGTGAGCGCAGTCGCGCCCGGAATCCCGCGGCTGACCGCGGCGCGCAGCGCCATCTCCAGGATCGGGATCAGCGCCATCGCCGCGAGCGCAGCCGCAAGCAGCGCATTCTCGGCGCGACTCGGCCAGCCACTCGCCGTCACCGGCGGCAAGCTAGCCGCCGCGCCGGCTTCCATTACGAACGCGCTCCGGCCCGGCTGGCGGGGCTCACTTGGCGTGCTGCTTGCGGTATTCCTGCACCGCGGCACGTACATCGTCGAAGATCTCCGCGGGCACCCACTCGCTGCGGATCTTCGGGTAGGCTTCCTCGGCGAGCTTGCGCCACTCGCCTTCGACCTCGGACGTCACGGCGTGCACGGTCAGGCCGCGCTTCTTCATCGCCTCGACCGCTTCCTGGTCCTCCTGGCGCCCGCGCTCGCGTATCTTCGCGCCTGCCTGCTGTGCCGCGGCCTTGAGCGCATCGCGCCCGGCCGGAGACATCGCGTCCCAGCTCTTCTTGGTCAGCACCGCTCCGCCAACCAGCGGCGCCCACTTCAAGTCCAGCATGTGCTTGGCGACGGTATCGAACTGCCCGGCCAGCGCGTAGAAGGTGCCCATCGGCAGCGCAGTGATCAGCCCGGTCTGCAGCCCGGGCAGGATATCGGTCACCTCCAGCGGAACCGGCTGGTAGCCCATCGACTTCATCAGGTCCGATTGCTGCGTATCGTTGGCATTGACCCACATCTTGGTGCGCTTGAAGTCCGCCGGATGCACCGCTGGGTCCTTGGCGAAGTACCGCACCCATCCGGCATCGCCCCAGAACAGCACCACGAAGCCCTTCTCGGCTAAGCGCTGCTCGAGCGCGCCGCGCACCTTCTCGCGCGCATAGTCGACTTCGGCCCAGTCGCGGAACAGCATCGGGATGAACTGGATCGCCCCCACGCCCTTGTCGATCTCCGCCATGCCCACCCCGGAGAGCAGCGCGGCGTTGAGCTGTCCCACCCGCATCCGCCGCACCATGTCGGCCTCTCCGCCTTGGGTGCCGTCGGTGTAGATGATGAAGCTCGCCCCCGCGCCTGACGCGGCGCGCCATTTCTCCGCCATCTCCTGCAGCGCGCGGTGATAGCTCGACCCCTTGGGGGCGAGCGTGCCGAGCCGGATCTTCACCGGTTCGTCCGCGCTGGCGGGCACGGCTGGCAAGCCGCCGGCCAGCAGGGCGGCGACCATGACGAGGACTCGCGCGATCGTGAAACACTGCATCGAAGTGGCTCCGTTCTACTGCGCGATCAGCTGCTCCGTGCGCGACAGCAGCCAGCGCGCCCGCCGTTGCATGATGAGATTGGCCAGCCGCCATTGCGGTTGCGCGTCGGCGTCGATCGCCAGCGCCTGCTGCAAATGCGCCTCGAAGGCTGCCCGATCCTGCGCGGCGACGTCCACCGCTTCGGCAATGGAGACGTAGGGGCCAGCCAGCTGGCCGCCCGACAACTGCACGGCACGCTCGAAATGACCGCGCGCGGCCGCCGTGGGATCCGGCTTGCGCTGTGCGCGCGCCAGTTCATAGGAGATCAGGAACGTGTGGATCGCGCCCGCATCGAAGGCCTCGTCCAGCTCCAGGGCGCGGTCAACCAGCGCTTCCATCTGCGGGATTTCGCCGACCGTGCGTGGATCGTCCTTCGACAGGCTGATGTGCGCGGCCCAGGCGGTCCCGGTCCAGTATGCCAGCGGCACGTCGTCCCTTCGCAACGCGGCCGCGGCACCGCGCGCATCCGTGCGCAGCTTGGCGCCGAAGCCAGGGTGGCCCACTTCCAGGCCGCGCAGCCCGTAGTCGCGCGCCCGGCGGTACAGCGCGCGCGCACGCTTCAGCTCGCGCTGCGCGCCGCTCACGTCGCGGTCCTCCAGCACCTCGCCCGGCTGCTGCACATAGGCGAAAGCGTACTGGGTAAAACCGCGCGAGGCTGCAGTAAGCAAGCGCACATTCCGGGGTGCTTCCGTGAGCACGCTCTCCATCAGCTTGAGGCTGAATGGCGCAGCCTCGCCGATGAGGTCGGGGTCGTCGTCGGTGGCGAAGCTCGCGCTCGAGCCCGACAGCGCGTTGGCCGCCTGGCTCAGCGCATACTGGCGCACCGAGCAGCCCGGCAGCGCGGTCGCGAGCAGGCCGATCATAAGCAGCCGCGGAAGCGGGCTGCAAGGGCGCAAACGGCGTCGCGCACCGGAAATGGGCATCGACAATGCGTTGTTCTCCCGGCAACGGCCGCGCACGCACGCGAGTTCGGCCGTAATGACGAATGCTTGAGCGTGGTCAGGCGCGATTCTAACCAACCCGCGGCCGGCTGCGGTTACGCCCATGCGACAACCGCACGGCGCTACCCGGGGTCCACGGCGTCGGCCCGCGGCCAGTTCCTGATGCAGCGCTTGAGCGGCTGGTTTTCGAAGCCGGCTTCCGGCAGCGCCCCCAGCACCCGATCCTCCTTCAGACCACGCCCTGGCTGCGCAGCTCGCCGATCTCATCGCTGGTGTAGCCCAGGCCGGCCAGCACCTCGTCGGTGTGAGCTCCCAGCGCGGGACCCAGCCACTGCGTGCCTCCCGGCGTCTGTGAGAGCTTCGGCACGATTCCGGGCAGCTTGAGCGGTGTGCCATCGGGGAGGGTGTGCTGCTCCAGCATGCCGCGTGCCTGGTAGTGCACGTCGCGGACGATGTCGGCGACATCGTAGATCCTTCCCGACGGAACCTGGGCGCGCGCCAGGATAGCCAGCGCATCCCCCAGGTCGTGGGCGGCGGCCCAACCGGCGATCACCTCGTCCAGCTCCTCGGTGCGCTTGACCCGCCCCTCGTTGTTGGCCAGGGCCGGGTCCTCGGCCAAGTCGCTGCGCCCGATGGCGACCATCAGGCGCTTGAAGATGCTGTCGGCGTTGGCGCCGATCACGAGGTACCTGCCGTCGCGCGTGGTGTAGGTGTTGGAGGGCACGATACCGGGGAGCGAGGCGCCGCTGCGCGCACGCACGAAGCCGAAGCGGTCGTACTCCGGCAGCATGCTCTCCATCAGGCTGAACACTGCCTCGTACAGGGCGACGTCGACCACTTGCCCCCGCCCGCTGCCTTGCTTGGCATGCAGCGCCATCAGGGCGCCGATCACGCCGTACATCGCCGCGACCGAGTCCCCCAAGCTGATGCCCGCGCGCACCGGCGGTCGATCGGGGTAGCCGGTGACGAACCGGATGCCGCCCATCGCCTCGCCGATCGCCCCGAAGCCGGGCTGGTCACGATACGGGCCGCTCTGGCCGTAGCCCGACAGCCGCACCATGATCAGCCCCGGGTTGATCGCCGACAAGGCCTCCCAGCCCAGGCCCCAGTTCTCCAGAGCGCCGGGGCGAAAGTTCTCCACCAGGATGTCGGCGTCGCGCGCCAGCCGCCGCACGATCTCCTGACCGGCGGGTGACTTCAAGTCCGCGGTGACCGACTTCTTGTTGCGCGCCTGCACGAACCACCACAACGACGTCCCCTCGTGCAGCTTGCGCCAGTTGCGCAGCGGATCGCCGCCTTCTGGCGACTCGATCTTGATCACCTCTGCCCCGAACTCGGCCAGCAGGCGCGTGCAGAACGGCCCGGCGATCAGCGTGCCCAGCTCGATGACTTTGAGCCCGGCGAGCGGACCGGTCACATCGCCACCTTACCGCGCGAACTCGCGCAGGAGCTGGCCGGAGAGCGGCGCATCCTTCACGATGCCACCGGCATCGGCGACCTTGCGGCCGTTGACCCACACGCCGTGCACGCCGCGCGACTCGGTGGTCAGGCGCGAGGCGCCGGCAGGCAGATCGGCGACGCGATGCGCCGGGCCGCGCCCCACCTCGGCGGGGTCGAACAGAAGCA
>Ga0335070_10001172_pt1 | contig 29979 bp, 28 predicted proteins | sample Lox_Sample_13_FD_206722 | JGI IMG/M metagenome (GOLD analysis project Ga0335070, IMG submission 206722) | Soil microbial communities from Loxahatchee National Wildlife Refuge, Florida, United States - Lox_Sample_1.3 | ecosystem: Environmental > Terrestrial > Soil > Wetlands | place: USA...
GGCCCTAACACCACTCCTGAAGCCAACAGGTACGAACGCAGAGCCTCTTCGGCTGCGAACCAATCAACTTCGGGCGAACCGACCGGACAGCCGCGTTTTTTCCAATGCTGATAGGCGAGTTCCTGAACTACTTCGTGACGACACTCACAAGAGTGCGTCAGCGGCTTGCTCCATTGCAGCCAATCTGGGTTTGTCGACTGTTCTGTCATGGCGTTTTTGCACCAATCCGTACGCCATAGCGGCGTCGCTCCAGGAGCTATATCCAGCCCGTATACGGCACGACCCGCCCAATGCTTTGTGCACATGAGCTGCCGAATGGTTATCGCAGTCGCGTCACGGTAACTGTCGATCAAGTCAATAGGTTACGGGAGGCACGGAGACCGGAAGCCCTCGCCGAAGTGACGGAATAAAGTCAGAGGGGGGTACTTTAGGGCGGCGCGACGGCACCTTAGACCGCGGACTAACCCACCTAGTTCATGTATTTACGCATCTGCACGACTGCCTCTCCGGATCCGGAAGATCAGATGCAATCTTTTATTCGGAAGCCTCTGAACCACTTCCGGACTCTAATCGGAACGAAAAAGAGAAGAAGTCAAATCGCCGAAGTCAGTGCCATGCGACCGGAATGGAGTTCATGCATGAGCGTAAATCCACTGGCAGGAACAACTCCGGCTGCTTCGCAGCTGGTCAGCGTACCAAAGCTCGTAACCTCCTATTACGTCGAACGTCCAGATGCTACGATCCCCGGGCAACGTGTCGTATTTGGCACATCAGGACACCGGGGTTCACCCTACAACGTAGCATTTAACGAATGGCATATTCTTGCCATCACTCAAGCGATCTGTGCTTATCGAAAACGCCACAGGATTAGAGGGCCATTGTTCCTGGGGAAAGATACTCACGCCCTCTCCGAGCCCGCCTCAGCCAGCGCATTGGAAGTTCTGGCTGCAAATGGTGTCGACGTGATGATTGCCGGAGATGATGAATACACGCCGACTCCGGCCGTTTCGCATGCCATCCTCATCTACAACCGTGGCCGAAAGTCCGGACTCGCTGACGGAATTGTGATTACGCCCTCCCACAATCCCCCCGAGGAAGGCGGTTTCAAATACGATCCGCCAACCGGCGGGCCCGCGGACACGGAGACAACGGGCTGGATCGAGGCTAAGGCGAACGAGTATCTGGCCAACCGGTTGCGGGGCGTGAGACGGCTCCCATTTGCTCAGGCGATCAAGGCCACCACAACGCATCGGCACGGCTACCTCGACGCATACGTCGACGACCTTGACCAGGTGATCGACACGGACTTGATACGAAGCGCGAGCATAAAGTTGGGCGTCGATCCACTAGGTGGAGCTGGAGTCCACTACTGGGCACGCATTGCAGAGCGCTATCGCATCAATCTCACAGTCGTGAACGATGTCGTCGATCCGACCTTCCGGTTCATGACCCTAGACTGGGACGGCAAAATTCGCATGGATCCCTCCTCGTCATACGCCATGCAGAGGCTGATTGCGATTAAGGACAAATACGATATCGCATTCGCCTGCGATACCGACCACGATCGTCACGGCATTGTCACGCGAAGCTCCGGTCTGCTGCCTCCGAACCATTATCTTGCTGTCTGCATCGATTACCTCTTCTCACATCGACCAGGGTGGCGCATCGGCCCCGCCGTGGGGAAGACTGTGGTGAGCAGCAGCATCATCGACCGTGCGACCGCCAGGTTGGAAAGAATGCTCTACGAGGTTCCTGTCGGATTTAAATGGTTCGTGAGTGGCCTCCTTGAGGGGTTTCTAGGCTTCGCCGGAGAAGAAAGCGCTGGAGCTTCCTTCTTACGACGCGATGGCACGGTTTGGACCACCGACAAAGACGGAATCGTACCAGCGCTGCTTTCAGCTGAGATTACAGCAAAGTTGCGGCGCGATCCTGGAGAAGTCTATCGGGAACTTACGCGCGATCTCGGCGAGCCGGTTTACGAGCGTATCGAAGCCCCCGCCACCTCCGCGGAAAAAGCCGCTCTGGAACGGCTTTCGCCGCAGCATCTTCGGGTCGCGGAACTGGCGGGCGAACCGGTGCAGAACCTCCTTACGTCCGCGCCGGGCAACGATATGCCCATTGGAGGCATAAAGGTGATAGCTGAGAACGGGTGGTTCGCGGCCCGCCCATCGGGAACCGAAGATGTGTACAAGATCTATGCAGAGAGTTTTCGGGGAAGGGACCACCTTGTGCGGATCGAGAATGAAGCGCAGGAAATCGTTCGCAAGGCGCTGGCAGCCGCGCGTCAGAGTGCCGCTTGAGGAAATGGGATCACTTTTATGAAAAATCGCATGAACTCTGAGGATTTGTTTTCCTGTCTCAGGGAACTCGCGCTGGATCTGCGTTGGTCGTGGAATCACTCGACTGATGAGATTTGGGGACGGCTTGACCCGGAGCTTTGGGAGCTCACGCAGAACCCCTGGGTAGTGCTGCAGACTGTTTCCAAGAAGACGATTCAGAATCTCGCTGCTGATGATGCCTTTGGCAGGAAGGTTCAGCAGATGCTTCGGAGCAAGCTTGAGCGGGAGAATGCATCTGCTTGGTTTCAGGCCGCTCATCCGGAGGCTGCTGTAATGCGAATCGCCTATTTCAGTATGGAGTTCATGCTGAGCGAAGCTCTCCCCATCTATTCAGGTGGGCTGGGCAATGTAGCCGGAGATCAACTCAAGGCAGCCAGTGATTTGAACGTTCCATTAATTGGGCTCGGGCTTCTTTATCAGCAGGGCTATTTCCGCCAGGAGATCGACCCGAACGGGTTTCAAGTGGCGTCTTTTCCATTCAACGAGCCGGGACAACTGCCCATTCAGCCGGTTCGGAACGCTGACGGTGAGTGGCTGCGCATTCCTCTCCATCTTCCGGAGGCCACCCTCTGGGTACGCACATGGCAGGTGCAGGTTGGGAGAACGAAGCTCTACCTACTCGACACGAACGACCCCGCCAATTTGGCAACTCATCGCGGAATTGCCAGCGAACTGTATGGAGGAGGTCCCGAGGTACGTCTCCGGCAGGAGATGGTTTTGGGCATGGCAGGGTGGAGACTTCTATCCTCACTTGATCTTGACCCGGAGGTTTGTCACTTAAATGAGGGGCACGCGGCATTCGCTGTGCTGGAGCGGGCATTCGGATACATGCAAGACCATAACCAGGCCTTTGATGTCGCACTGACGGTGACGCGAGCGGGAAATCTTTTCACGACGCATACGCCGGTCGAAGCCGGTTTCGATCGTTTTTCGCCTGAATTGATGGAACAGTACTTCAGAAAATATGCCGAGGAGGATCTGCGGATCGACTTCGAACAGGTGATGGCCCTAGGACGACAAAATCCACTCGACCAGTCCGAGCCCTTCAACATGGCGTATCTCGCACTGCGGGGCAGCTGCGCGGCGAATGGCGTGAGCCAACTTCATGGCAGAGTGAGCAGAAAGATCTTCCAAGGGCTCTTTCCGCACTGGCCGGAGATCGAAGTACCGATCGGTGCGGTGACAAATGGAGTTCATGTGCCCACGTGGGACTCTGCTGAAGCCGATGAACTTTGGACAAACGAGTGTGGCCGGGATCGGTGGCGTGGAACGCTGGAAAGCATCCAGCACCTTGAAAAGGCCAGCGACGAAAGACTCTGGGAAATGCGCACGAAGGCGCGCCAATCCTTAATTCAGTATGTGCGCAAGCGATTGTCGCGGCAGCGTCTCCAACAAGGAGCGCCGCAACAGGAGGCCTTGAACGCGGAAACCATTTTCGACCCGCAGGCATTGACCATCGGTTTTGCCCGCCGCTTCGCAGCCTACAAGCGACCCACGCTTCTCCTTCACGATCCAGAGAGGCTGGTTCGCATTCTCACGAATCGAGAACGGCCGGTGCAACTGATCCTCGCTGGTAAAGCACATCCGCAGGATCTGAGTGGCCAAATGATGATCAGAGAATGGAATGACTTTATCGCTCGGGCTGATGTTCGCTCCAGCGTGGTTTTCTTGAGCGATTACGATGTGCTGCTTACCTCCCATCTGGTTGAAGGCGTGGACCTGTGGCTCAACACTCCGCGTCGGCCGTGGGAGGCATGCGGTACGAGCGGCATGAAGGTCCTGGTGAATGGGGGGCTCAACTTTTCCGAACTGGATGGTTGGTGGGCAGAAGCTTACTCAGCCGACGTGGGCTGGGCGATTGGCGATGGACTGGAACACGGAGACGATCCCAGCTGGGACGCACATGAAGCCAATACTCTGTACGATCGCCTGGAGAAAGAATTAATTCCAGCCTTCTACGCTCGCGATGCTCGCGGCATCCCGACCGCGTGGGTGGCCAAAATGCGCGCCAGCATGCTGAGGTTGACGCCGCAGTTCTCTTCCAATCGTGCTGTTCGAGAGTACGTAGAGAAATTCTACTTGCCGGCAGCAGAACGTTATCGCAGCCGAGCCGCAAATGAGAGCAAGCTGGGGATGGAACTGGCCAGCCGCTTAGAGTCGCTCGCCGAGGGCTGGAAAGGCGTGCGATTCGGTGCGTTAATCACGCACAACGAAGCAACGCAATATGCTTTTGAGGTTCAGGTCTTCTTCGGTGGACTCGATCCCCAGGTGGTGGAAGTTGAGCTCTATGCAGAACCGCAAGCCGACGGCAAGGTCTTCCGGCAAAAAATGGAGCCAAGCCAACTCCCTGTCTCCGACGGCTATATCGTGTACTCGACCAAAATACCAGCGAATCGGCCGCTAACGGACTACACCGCGCGTGTCATTCCCTGTGAGCCCCATGCATCAGTGCCTTTCGAAGCGAGCCAGATTCTCTGGCAGAAATAGAGCCGAGAGGCGATGACGGCCGGATCCATGACCGATATTGTGGCGCCAAAGATTCCGCCGACGCCCGTTAGGTACCGGAGAGTTGCTTCCGACGCGGACTCTCAGATGAACTGACGTTTGAAAGACGTGACGCGATGGCAAGCAAGCATTTAGCAACGACGCCCAAACCTTCGGGGACAGCCTCGATAAAGACTTCCCTTTGGATTGCCGCCGTTCTTGGTTTTGTTGGCTTCGTCACCTCATTCGGTGCGCACATCGTCGCGGTGAACCTCCCGACTTATGCGAAGCAGGTCGGTGTGGGCGTGGCAACGATCGGCGTTTTGATCGCCGTCTATGACTTGGCCGAGATCATAGCCAAACCCCTCTTCGGCAACCTCGCCGACCACGTCGGCATGAAGAAGACCATGCTGGCTGGGATAGCCGTGTTTATCGCCGCCTCTCTGCTCTATCCCCTGGTCGATCCCCGTATGCTTGTCGTCGTCCGCTTTGCCCAGGGCATGGGCGCGGCGGCCCTTTCGGCCGTCTCCGCAGCACTCGTCGGTACCTACTTCACGGAGAACCGCGGTCGGGCCTACGGGATTTATAACGGAATCAAGGGCGCAGGCTATGTCGTCAGCCCCGTGATCGGGGGTGCTATCGTTCAAAAGGTGAATTTCACCGCGATCTTCTACGCCTCGGCTGCGGTGGGAGCGGTGGCGTTCTTGATTTCGCTCCCACTGCCAAACCTCCGGACCGGCGACCGGGCCAAGCTCGACGATGACGATGACTTGTCGCTCAAGGGCGTGGTGCAGGTGATGCGCCAGCGCGACCTCCTCAAATGGTATCTCGTAATCGTCATCAACATGTTCTTTGTTGGTATCTTGTTTGGCTTTCTCCCCGTGTACATTTCCAGGCTTGGTTATTCCCCGTTTGAAAGCGGCATTTTGATCTCTATCGTCGCGCTCGCTTATTTGCTCGTGCAGCCCTTTGCCGGATGGCTGGGCGACCATGGGGATGCGAACACGACAATTAAGGTTGGGCTTGCCCTGTCCGCGCTGAGTATTATCGCCTTGCCCTTCACCAGCGGTCTGTCGTTGAAAATTGCCTCGATCGTGGCCGGCATCGGCGTTGGCACTGTCTGGACGAACAACGATCTGATCGTGAGCAGGCTTGCGAAGGAAGGACGCCTCGGCGCGACAATAGGCGCAGCCGGATCATTCAAGGAGTTCGGCGACATGGTAGGCCCACTTCTGATTGGATCGCTGTCGCAACTTCTGGGGTTGAGGGCAGGCTTTATCATCTGCGGAGTCCTCGGGCTCCTGTGCGTCGTCTTGTTATTCAAGAGATCCGCCAGCTCGCAATCCGCATTACGCCCTACCTCTACGCAAAAGGGAACGGCGTGACAACGGGTCAGCAAGTTCGGACGAGCGCCGGGCGATTTGCATCGTCCAACGCCCCCGACCGGCCTCGCGCGCTTGCGCTCCCGGTCGACTTAATGCTTTGGATTTCCTTTCATCCCAGCTCTAACCTCGTTCGTGGAAGGAAGCTGCGTTTCGTTCCAGCCGCCGCCCAACGCTTTGATCAACTGAACGCTCGCGACCATTTCCTGCACCCGATAGTTGACGACGGTTTGCTGATCGTTCAGAAAGATCGTTTGCGCGGTAATGACATTGAGGTAAGGACCGACTCCTGCCTTGTACCGCACCGTAGCCTCGTGCAAGCTCCGGGCGGCGGCTTCCACCGCAGTATCTTGCCGCGCGATGGCCTGCGACAGAATTCTTAAAGCAGCCAAGTTGTCTTCCACCTGCTGGAAAGCGTTTAGCACCGTCTGCCGGTAATTCGCTACTGTCTGTTCGTACGTGGCCCGAGACTGTTGGACTGTGGCCCTCCGTAATCCCGCATCGAAGATTGTTTCCGCGATGCTCGGCCCGACCGACCAGAAACGGTTTGGCCATGTGAACCAACTCGAGAGTGAAGAGTTCCCAAAACCGGCTGAACCGCTCAAAAGAACAGTCGGAAAATACGCAGCCTTAGCCACGCCGATTTGAGCATTGGCTTGGGCGACTGCACGTTCCGCAGCGGCAATATCCGGTCGTCGCTCCAGAAGTTCGGAGGGAACTCCAGCTGGCGTTGCGGACGGCTTTGCTTCGAGAGCCTGCGGAGGAAGAGAGAATGTCGACGGCGACAGGCCAATCAAGACGGCAATGGCATGCTCATATTGGGCGCGTTGGACCCCGAGATCGATCTCCTCTGCCTGCGCCGCTCTCAACTGAGCCTCGGCTTGCGCCACTGCTTCATCGGAACCAATCCCGGCCCGGTACTGGCTTTGAGTCAGGTCCAGCGTTTCCTGATAGGCAACTACGGTAGAAGCGAGTAACTGCGTCAGGGAGTCTTGCGCCCGAAGCTCATAATAATCGGCCGCCAACTCTGCCTGCTGACTGAGTCGCACAACTTCCAAATCAGCCGCACTGGCTTGGGCGGCATAGACACTCCCCCTCACGGAGCTTCGAATGCGACCCCAGAAGTCCGGTTCCCAGGAAGCATCAAAAGGGAGGGAATAGTCGGTGTACGTCTTGAGTCTAATTCCTGAGGAACTCCCTGCCAGTCCTCCGAATTGTCCGGCGGATGGTCGCGCGTACACCATGTTCGGATTGGTTGAAACTGTGGGGAAGTATTGCGACCGAGCCTGTCTCACCAGCGCTCGCGCGGCCAGAAAATTGGCGGCAGCGGCGACGATGTTCTGATTTGACGAACTCACCTTTTCTTCCAGTTCGTTCAGAGTAGGATCACCAAATATTTCCCACCACTTGCCACGAATCGTGGCCCCATTCGGATGGGCAACCTTCCACTCGCTCTGCGTCCGGGCATCTTCCTGTGGCAACTCCTTGTAGGCAGACGGCACCGGAACCGACGGTCGGGCATATCTGGGACCAACTACGCATGCCGTCTGTAGGAATAAGCCAACTAGCGACCCGACTACTGCTACAAAGGCGGCGGTGCGTGAGATTCGTCCTAAAAGCGCGCGCTCCATCCATGAGTTCTTAATCGCTGATGTAGACATCGACCAGTTCACCTGGATACAGACTTACATTCGCGGGTATCGCGATCTTGAAAATCACCGGCAGCACCCGGACATCCACCCGCTCCAGCCGTTGATCCGACAATTCGATCTTTGGGGAGACATATGGCTGGACCCGGACAAACTCCAGGGGAATTTTGACATTCGATCCACGCACGGACATTTGTGCCTTCATTGCGGAGGTCGAAGGCAGCCTGGGCACCAAAATCTCATCGATGTAGCAACGAACGTGAAGAGAATTCGGAAGACTTCCTATGACAATGACGGGGTCCGCGCCCTGCGTGTAGGCATCGTAGGATCCCTGCGGAGACACATAGTTCCCGACAATTGTGTTGATGGAGAGCACGACGCCATCCCGCGGCGCTCGCAGCGTGTACTTCGCCAGCAGCGCGCTGGAGGCTGCGAAGGCTTTTTCCAGCGCATGCTGCTGTCGTTCCTGGTTCTGGATGTCGTAGCTCCATGCCCCTGCCTTCGTCAATTCATATTGCTTCTGGGCAACAATAAGATTTGCTTTCGCCATGGCAGCGGAATTGATTGCGCTATCCAATGTGTCTTTGCTCACTGCTCGCGAATCCATTTCGTAAGCCGCCTGATCCTTCTGCAGCGTATCTGAGGCCATCTTCACGGCGGCTTCGGCGGCGGTGACTTGTGCGCTGGAGACGTCCAGGTTTTCCTTTCTTGGCTGCGCTTTCAACTCTTCGAGGACTGCACTCGCAGCCTGGGCTTGCGAGCGCAGTTGCTCGGCCGTTGCCCTTTGGATCGAATCGTCAATGCGAAGCAAGGGTTCGCCCGCTTTGACGTGCTGACCCTCGGAAACCAGGATCTCTTTGACCGTGCCTGCGACTTCCGGATACATGTTGGTGTTCACACCGCTGGTTTGTGCGCTCTCGACGATCCCTTCGGCATAAATGCCGCTGATGTAGGGATTGGCTGCCGGGTCGAACACAGGAGGCAGGGGATGCTTCTTAATAGCAAACACATAGGCAGTGAGTATCCCTGCCAGGACTCCGGCCGCTGAAATCGTGAATATCAGTTTGTTTTTCATGCTTTGCCCTTTTCTGCTGTGGTCAGGCGCCCGTCCTCCATGTGCAGGATCCGGCTCGCGAATTCAAAGATTCTGTTGTCGTGCGTGACCACTACAATGCAACGATTCGAATTGAGAACGTTTTTGTAAACAAAACTCAGAATGGCATTTCCTGTATCGCCGTCCAGCGAAGCGGTCGGTTCGTCCATGATCAGGATGTCGGGTTGACTGACCATGGCTCTCGCGATGGCCACCCGCTGCTGTTCTCCTCCGCTCAGCTTCACCGGCGGGAGGTCGGCTCGATCTTTCAAGCCCACGATGTCGAGGTAGTTGATCGCCTCACGGATACACTCGTCCCAGTCTTTCTTCCTCAAGATCAGCGGAATTGCTGCATTCTCGGCTGTGGTCAAACGGGGAAACAGATGGAAATCCTGAAATACAAACCCGATCTTTTTTAAGCGGAAGTCAGCCAGTCGATCAGCCTCCAGGCTCCAGATATCGACATCCTCAACCCGAACGCTCCCTGAGTTGGGCTTCAGAACCCCTGAAAGAACACTTAGCAATGTCGTTTTCCCGCTCCCGGAAGGGCCGACGATGTAGAGCATTTCGCCGAAATAGGCTTCGAGTTCGACATCTCTCAAAGCGGTTGTCTTGGCTGCCCCTTCGCCGAACCACTTTTCCAGTCCCTTGGCTTGAATGGCTACATGCGGCATCTCTCAACCTCGGAAAATGCTGAACGGATCGATCTGCAAGACCTTTCGAATTCCAAAGTAGCTCGAGATCGCGGCGATGATGGCAACCATGACAAATCCGATCACTAGGCTCGCGTACGTCAGCATGGCGGCATAACTGGGCAGCCTTAACTTCGCCAGCCAAATCAACAGCACGCAGGCCCCGACTCCCATCCCGTACCCAGTCATCGCCGTGAACGTCGCCTGGAACAAGATCATGCCTATCAGGTCACGGCTCTTTATGCCGATGGCCTTCAATGCTCCGAAGCGTTCCAGGTTTTCGAGAATGAACGTGTAAAAGGTTTGGCCTGAAATCGAGAGGCCGATGATGAAACTGACTGCGGTCATGATCAGTATGTTGATTCCACCGCCGGTCTTGTATATGAAGAAGCCCTCAGTTCTCTTCATGAACTCCTCTTTGGTCCGCGCCTGGTAGCCCAGCGCCTCGACTTGTTGTTTGATCTGCGGTATGTCGTCCATGCTCTTAGGCTCAACGAGGACGTAGGAGATAGTGAAGCGAGGGTTGGGAATGTACTGAATGGCTCGTTCGTAGGTCGTGTATAAGGTGGGGATTCCATACAGACCGGACGTGGCCACCTGCGCAATGCCTACGATGACTGCCCGGTTGTCGTTTAGTTCGAACTCCGAACCGATGTGGGGATTCTCGAGCTTGGAAAATTCGGCGTCCCGGACCACAATGAAGCCGCTCTCGGCATAAATGTCTTCGATCTTTCCCTCAAGCAATGCCGGCCTGCCAAGCAGGCTGGTGTCGTCCAATCCGACAACGGTGACCGGTTGATAGTTGCCGTCGGGCAGCTTGACCAGCGCGCCTCCCGAGTACAGTGGGACGGCATACTTCACTCCATGCATGCTCCGAACTGCATCCAGAACATAGTTGGGCATGCCGACCGAATTGGAGACGGATTCTACGTACGGATCCATGACCCATATTGTGCTGCCGACGTTGATGATGTTGGCGGAGGCGTGATTCAACACACCGAAGAACATCGACGTGACAAACATCATCAAGTACACGGCAAAGGTAATGCCGAGGATCAGTGCGCTGAACTTCGCCTTGTCATTTACCAGCAGCTTAAAACCGAGCTTCAGGATCCCCTTCACGGCGTTATTCCTTCTTTGCGCTCGACGCCATTGGAATGGTGTATCCGTTCTTCGCTGGCTTTATTGAGCGAATAGTCAGGGTCGAATTCACCGACCGTCCAGCCACTCGCTTCACTCCTCATCCCCAGTGAGCAGGCAATGTTCCACGTTGCAGGATATGTTGGGAACGGCAGAAGCGTCTTGGAATCTTGAACATCCCCTTCTGCAACTCGAATCATTCTCTGAACGACGCATCGCTTGATCGCATTTCGTCACTATGACGCAAGCAATGCTTCAGATGCGAGGGTGCACCATTGGCTTTCAGAGGTGGATTCAGTCGCATGAATCCGGAACGTAACTTGCATGTTCAGGCATGCGAAACATTTATGGGATCCCGGACATTACGCCCGACGAGACGCAATCGGACACTCGCTGAGGAAAATTCAAGGGACGCCAGCGGGACCTGCCCCGCTATGACCTATTTAGTGTCCAGCATCGTTTTCCTGTCCGTGGTGCTATCGGTGGGCGCTGCGCAGGCAGGTCCGGCCGCCCATGCTTTGGCCGTGCAAGATGAACTTCGTGCACTCGCCAACCAGGGCGTTCTTCCAGAACTTCGTTGGCCTGACTATTCGGACTATCGCGTCCAAGTGCAGAAGTTTTATGAGCCGACTGGCTATGCCCTTGCCTGGATTCAAAACCTGAATCTGACTCCGGAAGCAGAAGCAATGATCAACGTCTTCAGCGAGGCCGGTGACAAGGGTCTCGACCCCGCAGACTACGATAGCCTGCTGTGGCCCTCGCGGGCCGAGAAGCTACGATCGGCTTCGCCGGCTGATCTAGCTCGATTCGATTTGGCGCTGACTGTCGCGACAATGCGGTACATCTCGGATCTACACCTTGGCAGGGTCAATCCGCGCTACTTTCACTTCGGCTTCGACGTTGAGCACAACCAATGCGACTTGTCGCGTTTTGTTCGTGAAAGAGTGGCGAGTTCGCCAGACCTCGAGTCGGCGCTGGCGACGGTGGAACCACCGTTCGATGGTTATCGCAGAACAGAAAGAGCTCTGCGACGGTATCTGCAACTCGCTCAGCAAGACGACGGCGAGCACCTCCCAACTCCCAAAAGACCCGTCGCTGTCGGGGACCGATACTTCGGCATGCAGCGGCTGCAGCGATTGTTATGCCTCTTGGGTGACCTGCAGCCGGCCGCTTGCGGAATGAACGCCAGCGACGTTTATACGAGCTCGACTGCCGATGGCGTGAGACATTTCCAACGCAGGCATGACTTGGAACTAACCGGGCGCCTTGATGAACCGACGATCAGAGAGCTCAACGTTCCACTCAGCGACAGAGTTTCACAGTTGCAACTGACACTAGAGCGCTGGCGTTGGCTGCCCCATGAATTCTCGCAACCCCCAGTCGTCGTCAATATTCCGGAGTTCCGCCTGCGCGCCTACGATCAGAATGAGAGGATCGCCCTGGCAATGAACGTGATCGTGGGCCGTGCCTACCGCCGCCAGACCCCGGTGTTCGCAAAAGACATGAAGTTCGTGATCTTCCGCCCGTATTGGAATGTCCCTCTTGACATCCAGCGCAGTGAGATTGTGCCCAGCATAGAACGCGACCGATCATACCTCGCAAAGAAGAACTATGAGGTGGTAACGCACGGAGCAGAGGTCGTCACGAATGGGCCAATCAGTGCCGAAATTTTGCAACAGCTGCGGGATGGGACCTTAGAAATTCGTCAGCGCCCGGGTCCAGACAACGCGCTCGGGCTGGTCAAGCTGGTGTTTCCGAATGAATACGACGTCTACCTGCACAGCACTCCTTCTCCAGAGCTGTTCGCCCGGCCACGTCGTGATTTCAGTCATGGCTGTATTCGCGTGGAAGATCCAGTTGACCTGACCACGTGGGTGCTGCGCAACAATCCCGGTTGGGACAAAGCACATGTGGCGGCAGCCATGCAAAACGGCCACGACAACTACGAAGTCAAGCTTAGCCAGCCCATCCCGGTGTTGATTCTTTACGCAACCGCCGTGGTGGACGACGACGATCAAGTCCATTTCTTCGACGATATTTATGGGCACGATGCGACGCTCAGGCAGACGCTTGCAAAGGGTTATCCTTATCCGACCGACTAGGTTCGAGAGGACGACTGGAACACACACGCCCCAACCAACGCAGTCTTAGGGTCGCAACAGCTATGGCTTTGACCAAGCCGCCAGCCAGTGTTCGGCCTCAGCTAGGTCGCGGAATGGATGCACAATGCAAATCCTCTACAAGCGTCTGAAGCATGCGCATCATTCCATAGGCGACCTCGGTCGAGACGACTACAGCAGTTGGGCCAAGCCGGTTCGAGCGGGAATAGTCCCGCAACAGTTCCGTGATAGACCTGACCTCCCCTGACGAAAGCTCGATTTCGGCGCGACGGGCGTCGATCAGTTCGCGATAAGGCAGGGCCAGATCGTTCCACTCTTTCAGCAGGTGTGTGCGAACGTCGGCAAGGGTAACCGTTCCTTCGGCGATCGCACGTAGCTCGTTGCGTTCGCGGTCAATGCGGTACGTGATGCCCATGCAGTCATCCAAATCCTATGCCGGGCCAATGGCAGTGTCTAGACCAACTCAGACTCACGACGCCACCCACGCTACCAGCGTCGCACGCGTCCGACATCCACGTGAATGAAATCAGAGCCAGCGTAGTATCCGACTCCTCCTTCTTGTAGCGCTACTGCGAGATCTCGGAGCTTAGCCGTGCTGGTTCCGGGCAAGCGAATATCAATCGCCATGGCCTGCATGTGAAGACTATGCTTGGCAACGCCGTGGCTGTGGCTTCTCAGGTAAGAATTGGTGTGCAGATTGCGGTATCCGCACACGACGCTAATCCACGCTCCAGGCCGGCCGACAGCGTCCAGCAACTCGTACAGCAGATCGAATAAGCGCGGGTCATAGTGACGCACCTCGCCGTTGCGGTAATCGCGCAGAAAATGATCGAGTTCAGCGAGGGCCTCGGGAACATAGGAATCGCCCTCCTTGTACACGACATCAAGCTTCTCGCCAGTGTGAGTGTGAAGGAAGCGCAACCGATATTGACGATTCAGGGATGCGTCTGGCCCAGTCGGCGATGCCGACGCCATCACGGCGGGGACGATCAATGATGTCAGGAAAAAGACGAGCGCTACTTTTACTGCACAGGACTTGAATCTCACCGAACCTCTATCGAATGTTGGGATGCTCGAATTCTTACACTCGGCGGGGTAGTCCGTCTACCGACAAACACTATTCCTACTGTGCGTTTCGGACGAGAAGCACGGTACGAGATAGCCGGCCCCCACTGATCCATAGCAAACCGGCGGTCACTACTTCGACGAGGACGGGTGGCGGCCCTAGGGGAAGCCGTCACCCAACCCCAGTGTTGTCGGCCGGAGAGGCCGCTCATTCACGCCGCGATATCCAGATAGTCCACAACCTCATTGACGCCCGGAGCTGACCATGCAGCGCGTTCGGCTTCTTGGCGCTCGGCCCAAGAGGAAACTTTCCCATTGAGGACCACCTTGTCTTTCACGACGCTCACTGTGATCTTGTCTGCATCGATTTCAGCAGCCCGACGCAAGGCATGCTCAATACTCGTTTTGACCTCCGAGGGCGACACTTCAGGTCTCTTGAGAGTGATCATGTTGGTCACGCCCTTAACTCCGGTCAAGTTGCAAACTGCGTCCTCGGCCGCGTCCTGTTGATACTTGTACTCGACCTCGCCCTCCAGCGTGATCCACCCATCATCCACTCTCGCTTTGATGCGGTCGGCCGGGACCCAAACATCCCATTGCAGCGCGTTGACCGCCGCCGTGGCGATGTCTTGATCATTGCGAACGTGATAAGCCGGCAGGTCGACTTTTAGTTCGTCCGTGACTGCTTTTACCCCAGCCACTCTTTCCGCCGCGTGCACGGCCGCATACTTCGCGGCGTAGTTCTCGACGTTACCCGTCAGGCCCACGATGCCGTCTTTGGCGGTAACACCGATCTGGGAAGCGGTAATGCTTGGTTCGAACTTCAGTTCCTGGAGAACATCTTGCTGCAGTTGCGAATCGCTCTTTTTCATATTTCCTCCACAAATTTGAGCTCGTATTGGAGTCTTCGACGCCCACGCAGCTTCCGGGCGTATGAGTCAGGCATCTTGAGGACCAAATCTGGGTAGGGACGACGGTCTCAACTAACAGGCGTGATATCAGAGGCTTAGGAATGATGGGGCAGCGAAACTCGCTGCGGTCCCTGGCGCTGAAATCCGGCGGCACTTGGTCAGAGTGACGACTCACGAGGAGAACGGGCCGCTGGGAAGATCCGCAAATGGCGCGTTCTTGGGTTCGAGATCCTGCGGTTAATTTTGAGTTTTCCATCGAGGCGAGGGCGCCATGCGACTCGCTAAAGGCGCGGAAGACCAGCCCTTCACTAAACGCAGTATTTCCGCTCTGACGGAGGTCACTTCTACGAGGAGCTCTACTACAACAGTGGGCTGAGATGTCACGAGAGTGCTAGGATAGCGATGCTTTAAAGTTCGAACCCTCGCTAGTACCATGTGGAACGATCAAGGACTCACAGCAGTGAGAGTACTACCCTGGCTTTTCATGTTGGAGAAAGTAGTGGATACGCTGGGAATCTGTGGTGGGGCAAATGAATCCCGCAGGTATCGACGCGAATGAGTCCGTAGCTTACAGGTCATCCGGGCCGCTGCGCCTGACCCATCTCCAACGCTATGGCCTTGCGGTTCTTTCCGAAGGCACAGCATTGGGGTTGGCGCTACTACTCCAGCATTTCCACTTCCGGGATAGTGCGGTTCCGCTGCTGCTCTTTGCGGTGGCGATAAGTTCCTGGTATGGAGGGCCAGGACCGGCGCTGCTGGCGTTCATCTTGTCCACAATCAGCTTCTACTGGTACTTCGTGGAGCCGGTCCGCACCATCTACATCTACCCGTCGGACATCCCGTTTTTCATCACTTTTGCGGCGTTCGCTGCGCTCCTGTCCTGGTTCGGCACGATTCGGCGGCGCGGCGAGGCAGATCTGCGCGAGCGGGCAGCTCTCCTCAATCTCACGCACGACACCGTGTTTGTGATGGATATGGATGGGGTTATCAAGTTCTGGAATCGTGCCGCCGAGGACCGGTATGGCTGGATCGCGGATCAGGCGGTGGGCAAAGTGGTTCACGACCTGCTTAAGACCGTGTTCCCGGCGCCACTGGAAGAGATCAAAGCTGAACTGACGCGAACCGGTCGCTGGGAAGGTGAGGTTCTGCATTGCAAAAAGGATGGAAGCCAGTTGGTGGCGGCGAGCCGTTGGTCGCTGGAGCGAGGCAAGCGGGGTGAGCCGGTTGCAATCCTGGAGACCAACAACGACATCACCGAGCGCAAGCGCGCCGAGGATGCATTGCGTCGTCTGAATCGTGAACTGCGAGCCATCAGCAACTGCAATCAGGCTCTCCTGCGCTCCACCGATGAGCAAAGCTTGCTCGAAAAAGTCTGCCGGACCGTCTGCGAAGAGGCGGGCTACGTTCTGGCATGGGTGGGCTATGCCGAGCACGACGATGCTAAAAGCGTGCGCCCGGTCGCGTGGACCGGGGCCGAAGAGGGATATCTCGCATCCACCGGCATTACCTGGGCTGACACCGACCGTGGGCGCGGCCAGACCGGAACGGCTATCCGAAGCGGGAAAACTTGCTGCATCCAGGATTTCGCAACGGATCCTCGACTCGCCCCCTGGCGGGAGGGCCTTTTGCACCGCGGTTTTCATTCCGGCATTGCCTTGCCCCTCAAGGACGAGCACGGTAACGCGTTCGGCAGCCTCACCATTCATTCCGCACAGCCCAACGCTTTTACGCCGGAAGAGGCTCACCTTCTTGAGGAACTGGCTGCCGACTTGGCGTTCGGCATCGTCACCCTGCGTTCCCGTGCCGCACGCAAGCGGGCGGAGGAGGGAGTCACCCTGCTGAGTTTCGCCTTGAACAACGTGCGCGAAGCCGCCATTTTGATAGACGAAAGGGCGCGAATTCAGTACGTCAACGACGAGACTTGCCGCGTTCTGGGTTATACCCGTGCGGAACTTCTCGGCAAGAGCGTACTGGACATCGACCCTGAGTTCCCGGCGGAGCGTTGGTCGGATCATTGGCGTGACCTGCAGGAACAGCGTTCGCTAAGTTTCGAAAGCCGGCATCGAACCAAAGATCGCCGCATTTTCCCTGTCGAGATCAGTGCAAATTATTTCGAATATGGAGGCCGGGCTTACAACTTAAGCCTCGTGCGGGACATCACCGAGCGCAAGCAGGCCGAGGACGCTCTGCGTCAGAGTGAGGCTTACCTGGCGGAAGCGCAAAGGCTAAGCCACACCGGCAGCTGGGCCTTGGACGCGTCCACTCGCGAGTACAGCTATTGGTCCGACGAGATGTTCCAGATTTTTGGGGTGGATCCCCACGGTGGCATACCGATCAGGGAAGCAATGGGCCGACGAATTCATCCAGAAGATGCCAGCAGGGCGACCGCCGGCTTCGAGAAGTCTCTCCGTGAAAAAGTTGATACCTCTGATGAGTACAGATTCGTGCTGCTCGACGGAACGGTCAAACATATTCAGAGCATTCGACACCCTGTCTTGAACGATGCTGGAGATGTCGTTCAACTGGTCGGCACCTTTGTCGATATTACGGAGCGGAAGGAGGCTGAGGAAGCCCTGCGCGAGAGCGAGACGCGCTTCCGCACATTTGTGGACCACGCGGCCGATGAGTTCTTCGTGCTGGATTTCGAGCGCGGAACCATTATCGATGTCAATCGGAGCGCCTGCGAGAGCCTCGGGTACACCCGCCAGGAGCTGATCGGGAAAACCCCGCTGGCATTCGACGTGAATCTGGACCCGGCAGCCTTCGAATCCATATCGCAGCGGGCGGCGGCGGGCGAGACGGTGCTGTCCGACAGACACTGGCACCGGCGAAAGGACGGGTCAACGTTCCCGGTCGAAGTAAACACCAGCGTCTTCTGGTATCGCGGACGCCGTTTCCTGGTTAAGGCAGCACGGGATATCAGTGACCGTCGGCAGGCGGAAGAACAGCGCGACAAGCTGCGGCAACTCGAGGCAGATCTCGCGCACATCAACCGCGTAAGCATGATGGGGGAGCTGACTGCCTCGATCGCGCATGAAGTCAACCAGCCGCTGTCGGGCGTCGTGAGCAACGCCAGCGCTTGCCTGCGTTGGCTGGCTGGAGATCGGCCTAACTTGGAGGAAGCCCGGGAAGCTGCCCGTCGTATCGTCCGCGACGGGAAGCGAGCCGCTGAAGTGGTCGCCCGCGTTCGGGCCATGACAAGAAGGACTGAGGCGTCCAGAGAAAAGCTGGACCTGAATGAGACAATCCGGGAAGTCCTCGCCCTGGTTGGCGACGAAGCGAAGAAAAACAGCGTGGTGATTCGAACGGGTTTTGCGGACGACGCTTTTCCGGTTCTCGGTGATCGGGTGCAGTTGCAGCAGGTGATGCTGAACCTGGTCATGAATGGTATCGAAGCGATGAGCAGTGTAGGGGAGAAGGCGCGAGAATTGGCGATCACCACCCGGAACACTGACTCGGACCAGGTGCAGGTAACGGTTCAGGACTCGGGGAAAGGTCTCGACCCGGACACAATGCCTAAAATCTTCGAACCCTTCTATACCACGAAGCCCAGCGGCATGGGCATGGGACTCTCCATTAGCCGTTCCATTCTTCAGGCCCATGGAGGCCAGCTGTGGGCTGCGGCCAATGAAGGCCCTGGCACAAGCTTCCACTTTACACTTCCGAGATACGAAGAAGAATCCCATGACGCAGCCTGACGCGGTTATCGCCATCGTCGATGACGATCCGTCGGCACGGGAGGGACTGAGCAGTCTCATTCGGTCTGCGGGCTTAGAGGTGGAAACTTTCGCGTCTGCGCAGGAATTCCTGGATCGACCCGGCACCCAGGCGCCAAGCTGTTTAGTGTTGGACCTGCAGCTACCGGGTCTCAGCGGGCTCGACCTGCAGAAGCGGATGGCCGACGTTGGGCTGGAGATCCCCATCGTTTTTCTTACAGGTCATGGCAATATCCCAGCCTCCGTGCAGGCGATGAAGGCCGGAGCCGTTGAATTTCTTACCAAGCCGTTCGATGACGAGCAACTCCTGCAGGCGATCAAGGAAGCCGTGCAGCGCGATCGGAAGAGCCGGCAACAACACGCGGAAATGCGTGAGTTGCGGGATCGGCATGAATCGCTCACCGCGCGCGAGCAGGAAGTCATGCGGTTGGTGGTCTCCGGCCTGCTCAACAAGCAGATTGCAGGCGAACTGAACATAACCGAGTTCACGGTCAAGATTCATCGCGGACGCGTCATGCGCAAGATGCACGCCAATTCTCTGGCCGATCTGGTGCGTATGGCGGGGAACCTGGGGATCCGCTCGCCTAAGCGCTCTGCCCGGACCTGAAAGCAGAAACTCCATCCTTTAATGACTTGCAAGAGCGTCGGTATAGCCCTGTGCCGATGTAGCACCAAGATGTAATAGATTTTGCTCTTCTCACCTGTTATTTCATGAATGGAAGTTACAAATGGAACCCCTAATTGCAGTGGTCGACGATGATGTCTCGGTACGTGAATCGCTGGAAAGCCTGATCCGGTCCGTCGGCATGGAGGTGAGAGTGTTCGCCTCCGCGGAGGAATTCTTGAGTTCAGTCAACGGCCACTCGCCGGACTGTCTCATATTGGACGTGCGCCTGCCAGGAATGAGTGGCTTCGAACTCCAACGTCACCTGGTGGCCAGCAGGCATAAAGTGCCGGTTATCTTCATGACGGCACATGGATATGACGAACGCGCAAAGTCGGAGGCTTCTCCCGATTGGACCGTTGCATACTTGACGAAACCATTCAGCGAAGATGAACTGCTCGATGCGGTCCACGCGGCTGCGAAATGGAACCCCGAGTAATTGAAACAAGACAATTAAACCAAGGAGGTCTCCCATGAATGCCCCAGGAGCATTGGTTTATGTGGTGGACGACGATCCCTCGGCGCGCGAGGGAGTGGCAGGTTTGATTCGTTCGGCGGGACTGATGGCCAAGACTTTTGCGTCAGGGGAAGAGTTCCTGGCCGCGCCGCGGCCGAAAGCGCCAAGCTGTCTGGTGCTGGACGTGAATCTCCCCGGCGTTAACGGACTCGAGCTGCAACAGAAGCTCACCAAATCGGATGTTCAGATGCCCATCATATTCCTCACGGGCCACGGCGATATCCCAATGACAGTGCAGGCCGTCAAAGCAGGCGCCGTCAATTTTCTGACGAAGCCTTTCGACGATGAAGAACTGCTGAATGCCATCCGGCAGTGTACGTCCCGCTTGGAGGACGAGATCCGGTTCGATCAGAGCCTAGGAAACATGGTCGGCGAAAGCGCGGAGTTCCAGGCTGTTCTAAAGACGCTCCAAGTTGTGGCCCCGACTGACGCCACTGTCCTCATTCTCGGAGAAACCGGCACTGGCAAGGAATTGATCGCGAGGGCCATCCATAACCTCAGTGCTCGCCGCGGGCGTGCAATGGTGAAGCTGAATTGTGCTGCGATCCCGACGGGACTGCTGGAAAGCGAATTGTTCGGCCATGAGAAGGGTGCTTTCACCGGAGCGATTGCCCAAAAGATTGGTCGGGTCGAGCTGGCGGATAAGGGAACCCTTTTCCTCGACGAAGTTGGCGACATTCCCCTGGAGCTGCAGCCCAAGCTGCTGCGCGTTCTGCAGGAACAGGAGTTTGAGCGACTTGGATCAACCCGCACGATTCAAGTGGATACGCGACTGGTTGTGGCCACCAATCGGAATCTCGAGGCGATGGTGAATCAGCGCACGTTTCGCGAGGACCTCTACTACCGGCTCAATATCTTCCCGATTCACGTTCCGCCTTTGCGCGAGCGGCCGAGCGATATTCCATTGCTGGTTAAGTTCTTCATGAACAAATACTCAAAGCGGATGGGGAAGCGCATTGAGAGAATTCCGCCGGAAACAATGCGAGCCCTCACCGACTGGCACTGGCCGGGCAATATTCGCGAACTGGAGAACATGATTGAGCGGGCCCTGATTCTGTCGCCAGGGACGACACTCCACGTCCCTCTTGGCGAACTCAGGTCACGCAGCACCGTGCCGCCGACATCTCCGGAAAACGTGAAAACGTTCGCGGCCTCAGAACGAGAGATCATCCTCCGTGCCCTTCGCGAGGCGAACGGAGTGATTGCCGCTGCGGCAATGAAGCTCGGGATGAAACGCACCACTTTGAATTCCAAAATGCGGAAACTGCAAATTTCTCGCAGCCAACTGTTTGCGAATTGATTCGTCGTTTTGACGTGATATCGCCGCATGACTCTGGGCGATATCACGTCGATCTCTGCCCGAAACTTTCTAACTTGTTCGTGTACCTTCTTTTAGCCCACAACCATCCCGAAATCGTGTTTGGTTCGTGACATGCCTCCATGGATTTGGCGGGATTCCATACCTGTCTCAGCCGCTGTTTGTAATCCCGAGATCGAATTTCGAGTGAACCCCGAGGAAAGGAGAGAAGTAAATGAAGCAGCATCATCCATTGACTATTGCGCCCAAGCCCTCTAGCGAAGGTTCGCTTCTGCGAACCCTCGCCGATATGCGGGACAGAGTCGCCCGCCGCGCTTATGAGTTGTTCGCGTCGAGCGGATTCACGGATGGGCACGACATGGAAGATTGGCTTTTCGCCGAGTCTGAACTGTTCGGCAAGATGCCAGTCGAATTGAGCCAAACGGAAAATGAGCTGACAGTCAGCGCCGGACTGCCTGGCTTCACTGAGAAGGACATTGAAATCAGAGTTGAGCCCCGCCGACTGTTCATTACTGGCAAACGAGAGGAGAAGTCGGAAAACAAGAAGAAGGGTGAGACCGTTTACTCTGAACGCTCGAACGAAGTGTTTCGAACGATCGATCTGCCCGTGGAGGTTGATCCCGACAAGGTCAAGGCTACTCTCAGCAAAGGAGAGCTGGAGATCACGCTGGCGAAGAAGGAAATCGGCAAGAAGGTCGTGGTCGAACAAAAGGTTGCTTGAACGTGTGGGCCAAGGGTCCAAGCGCGGGCTTCTCCTTACATTCCCCCTGAATCCGCTCGGGCTTGGGCATCAAGGGCGAATGCAAACGAACAATGAAGTCCAAAACCATGAAGGAGGAAAGTATGAGCAAGAGCAATACGGAACTTCAGATGGATGTTCTCCAGGAACTGAAGTTTGAACCGAGCATCGATGCAGCAGGAATTGGAGTCACTGCAAAAGACGGAATCGTGAGCCTTACCGGCTACGTCAAAAGCTACGCCGACGAATACACTGCCGTGCATGCTGCCGAAAGGGTCGCGGGCGTAAAGGCGGTAACCGATGAACTGAAAGTGGATTTGCCATCTTTTCACGTTCGCAACGATGAGGACGTCGCCAGAGCAGCGATTAACGCGCTGCAATGGGATGTCTGGGTGCCCCATGATCGCATCAAGGTGAAAGTGGCCGATGGCTGGGTCACGCTGGATGGTGAGGTGGACTTCAAATACCAGCAGAATGCAGCCGAAAATGCGGTGCGGAACTTGACCGGGGTCAGGGGCCTTACCAGCCTGATCGCCATCAAGAAGCCGGCTGTAATGCCTTCCGAAGTCAAAGCCAACATTGAGTATGCGCTTCGGCGGGCGGCCGAAATCGATGCCGAGCACATCACTGTCAAAGTCGTGGATGACGCAGTCATTTTGAAGGGTAACGTTTCTTCCTGGGCGGAACGCAGCGAAGCTGAGCGTGTGGCGTGGTCGACGCCAGGCGTCAGAACCGTGGAGGACGATCTCGTTATCGCAGCCTAGTTGAACGTCGAGTTTCCAGGAACTTGCTATGCGGCTTCCCATGGGAAGCCGCTATTTTCTGGCTGCAAGTTTGGCCGGTGGTTCTATGAATGTGGCCATGATCGTGCTCATCCACATGTAGCTTCGGCTGGTCCAGGTATCAAGAGCCGTGATGAGCTAGGCGGTCGGGACGGGGTTTGGAATGAAAAATAAACCGAGAGTTGTGGTGGCCCTACTCTGAACCTCCTGACGGGGGGCCTTATCGGCAGGGCTTTGGCTAATGAAGTGCTGAAATGTTGGGAAGAGGCTAGTTGGAGAATGGAAGAGGTCAAGGCAGCAGTCTCAACCGGGAACACCCTCGAAGTGAATAATCTATCGGTTCATTTTGACGCCACTCGGGTTCTCAAAAACCTCAGCTTCAGCGTTGTGAAGGGCAGCGCTGTGGCGATTATCGGACCGAATGGCGCCGGCAAAACTGTATTGCTGAAGACCCTGATCGGCTCACTTCCGTTCGCCGGAACCGTGCGGTGGGCTCCCGGTGTTCGCATCGGCTACGTCCCTCAAAAGCTCGATCTGGAACGGGATATCCCGATCACCGGCGTAGACTTTCTCAACGCGCGTGCAGCAGTCGCTCGCAAGCCCGCGGCTGACATCCCCCCTGCACGAGCGCTGGTTGGAATTTCCCCCGAGGTGGCTCTGCGGCCGATTGGAGCGATGTCCGGAGGGCAGTTCCAGCGCCTTCTGATCGCTTTTGCCCTGGTTGCTGACCCCAATGTCTTGCTGCTCGATGAACCGACTGCGGGCGTCGATGAACCCGGCCAGGAGCAGCTCAATGAATTGGTGCGGCGGCTTCAGAAAACTCAGAATCTGACCGTGCTTTTCATTTCGCACGACCTGTCGATCGTATACCAGTATGCCGACAATGTCCTTTGCCTTAGCAGTGAACACGCCTGGTTTGGACCACCGAGCACGATCCTCACGCCCGAGTTGCTTCGTCAGATTTATGGTGGCGAAGTGAGTTTTCACGTACATGACCACTGAATCCCTGCTGCTGTCTATTGCCATGGCCATTGCTGCCGGCCTGGTCGGGTCGTTCGCCGTCATGAGACGGATGTCGCTTGCCGCCGATCCTCTGTCCCACGTCGCCCTGCCAGGCATCGGTATCGCGCTCGCGCTCCACATTCACCCCGTATTCGGCGCTGTTGTAGCGCTGGTTTTCGGCGCTCTGCTGGTGTGGGCAGTCGAAGAACGCGGGGGAGCAACGACAGAGAGCGTCATTGGCGTAGTCTTTTCGGCCGCGCTTGCGATTGGCAGCATCATGACCACGGGCGAGGATCTCATCGAGGCCTTGTTTGGTGGAGCAGGAGCGCTGAGCTCGTCGGAGAAGATATTCGGCCTATTGGTTGCGAGCGCAATCATCCTGTTCATCATTGTTTTTAGAAATAGCCTGATCATTATGATGGTGTCTCCGGATATAGCTCGCACCGCGGGAATCAATGTGAAGCGTTTCGACCTGCTTTATCTCGAATCGTTTGCTCTGACGATTGCGCTCGGATTGCGCTATCTAGGGGTTCTGCTGATGGGGGCGTTGATTATTATTCCGGCGGCTACCGGCAAACGGCTTGCGCATGATCTGAAAAGCATGCTATGGATCTCGATAGTGCTCTCGGTGATGTCAACGACACTGGGCAGCGCGATCTCCATGCACCTGCATCGCGAGGCTGGGCCGATTATCGTGCTGGTCGCGACCGCATTATTCTTGCTCAGCCTGTTGCCCCGACGGGCGTGGAGACGTGCCTGACCGCTGCGCCCCGGCTACTGATCCGATTCAACGAGTGTCCGGCAGCCCGGCAGATAAGGAGAAATCATGGGCGAATTTGGAAAGTTGCTGATTATCTTTGGGGCGATGCTGCTGCTTCTGGGATTGCTGTTCGTGGGACTCGGCCGAACTCATCTGCCGCTCGGGCACCTGCCTGGTGACATTTATTATCGGGGCAAGAATACAACATTCTATTTTCCCTTGACGTCTTGCCTTTTGCTGAGTCTGGTGCTTTCCGGGATCCTCTACTTGATAGATCACTTCAGGCATTAGTCTGCTACCTGACGAGGGTTCTGCCACCTGCAGTGATCGATAAGGTACTAGTTCTTGGCAAGTCAAACAGCCGACACTTGGCATCATGGCAGACCGTATTCCATTTCGCGTGCAGCCCATGCTGGCAACGCTTGTCGCCCAGCCCTTCGACAAGCCTGGCTGGATCCATGAAGAAAAATACGATGGCTACCGCATTCTTGCGTACAAAGAAGGTTCGCGCGTAACCCTCGTTTCGAGAAATGGGAAAGACCGCACCGACACCTTCTCTTCAGTTGCCGATGCGGTCAGGAAGTTACCCGCGGAGACTCTCCTGCTGGACGGCGAAGTAGTCGCCTTCGATCGACATGAAGTGTCCCATTTTCAGCTCCTGCAACAAGGAAAGGTTTCTCCTTCGTATGCAGTGTTCGATTGTCTTTATCGCAATGGCTACGACTTGCGCAAAGCTCCGTTGTCTGAACGCCGCGCGGTCTTGCAAAAGATAATCCCGGACGAAGGCACCATTTTTCTCTCCCGGCAACTTTCAACGGACGGTATCCGAGCCTACGAGGAGGCAAAGAAAAAAGGTTACGAAGGCTTGGTCGCCAAGGATCTAGCCTCTCCCTATATTGAGCAACGCTCCAACAAATGGCTGAAGGTAAAGGTGCATCAGGAGGAGGAGTTCGTTATTGCAGGATATACGGCTCCAGAGGGGACACGGATCTGTTTCGGAGCTTTGTTACTTGGCGCTTATAGCGCTGAGCAACTGGTTTTCGTCGGAAAGGTTGGGACAGGCTTTTCGAGGGCGACTCTACGGTCTCTTTTTCAACGGTTCCAACCGCTCGTTCGGAAAACACCCTCGCTGGTCGACCCACCTCGCGAAGCCGGCTTGACTCATCTAGCGCCGAAGCTCGTCGCTCAAATCGCATTTGAAGAATGGACAGCCGATCGAAGACTGCGCCAGCCCGTGTTTTTGGGCCTGCGCGACGACAAGATTCCTGAGGATTGCCGTCTCCCCGAGGCTAAACAGTGACCTTCAAATGTCACGAATGGAACGCAAAGTCGCCTGTGTTTTTGTCACCGAGGTTGGGGCCATCGCAGGCCAGTGTGCTTACGGGAACTGACGTTTTATCACGAATGATTGTGCTCGTCGCTCTAACTTGGGGCGGCATTATCCAGGCCCAGGAATCCCCCGCTGTCCTGAGACAGAAATCCGGAATTGACTTGTCCCAAAAGGAGGCCCAGGTGAACCTGACAGCACCATGCTTAGAGCCGCCGCCAATCATTCACTGGGAGGAATATCAAGGGAAGTTTAAGAAATCCGTCGGAGTATTCGCCCGTAAGCTGGAACGAAAATCTGTGCCACGACCTCACTTTAAGGCTGGCGCTGTCCTCTGCACGCTGGTAGTAAAAGACAAGTTCCGGCTCTTTTTGCGAAATACACTTGATCCTGCGAGCTTCTTAAGCATGGGTTTCAACGCCGGACTGGATCAGGCTCAGAACAACGATCCCTCTTTCGGTCAGGGTGCTGCCGGCTATGGAAAGCGATTCGGCGCCAATTTTGCAGGCCTGGCATCCGGTTCGTTCTTCGGTGATTTTGTGTATCCAACGATATTCGCCGAGGACCCACGTTACTACCGTCTGGCACACGGCGGCCGCCGAAGGCGGCTGCTGCACGCCTTGGCACATGTATTCGTGGCAAACCGGGAAGATGGAAGGCACATGGTGAATGCTTCGCAATGGTTCGCATCGGCGACCGTCGTCGCGCTCAGCAATACCTATAGTCCCGATAATCAGCGCGGGTTCGCACCAGCAGCGCGGCGAGTCGCCTACGTTGCTGGCGAAAACATGGGTTTTGATGTCTTGCGCGAGTTTTGGCCCGAAATCGCGCGCAAATTCAAGCTGCCCTTCCGTGGGCAGCATGAAGCCCTGAACCAAAGGCAATTACGAAGATCACTCATCTGTGAAAGGACTACGCTGTGTCATTAGCAAGATATCGCAAGAAACGGAACTTCGCGACAACACCGGAGCCGGCAGGCGATGTCGGCACTTCCGGAATGGCGCGTCTGCTTTTCGTTGTGCAAAAGCACCGTGCTTTCCATCTTCACTATGACTTTCGACTCGAATGGAAAGGCGTCCTTCTTTCGTGGGCGGTCCCGAAAGGACCATCTCTTGATCCTTCAATCAAGCGCCTTGCAATGCGGACGGAGGATCACCCACTTGAGTACGTCAATTTCGAGGGCGTAATTCCCGAAGGGGAATACGGTGCTGGCACGGTAATGGTTTGGGATCAAGGAACGTGGCTGCCGGATAATCCCGACGTTGATTCGTCACTGCGAAAAGGTGACCTCAAATTCACCCTTCATGGCGAGAAGCTAAAAGGAGCCTGGGCCCTAATCCGCACGCCTGGTTACGGATCAAGCCTCAGACGGTCCTCGTGGTTGCTTATCAAACATCGCGATCAATATTCGACAAAACGGGATATTTTGGTCGAGCGACCACATTCTGTGCTGACCCATCGTCTCCTTGCGGAGATCGCTCGCAAGGGAGGCGGTGACGTGGAGAAGGCGGCTAGCGGTGATCCGCAGCCTGGAACGATCCCGCGCTCTTCCGAATAGGCTGATGCAGTCACCGACTGAGCTCTGGCGGGATCTTTCTGGCGACCGTCACCATTGCAGGACGCAGTAGACGATCCTTGAACTTGTAGCCGCACTGCAACTCACCGACTACTGTCTGATCCTCTACCAGGTCGGTGTCCACGGTTGCAACCGCATGGTGAATCCTGGGATCGAAGCGATCGCCGAGTGCATGGATCAGACATACCCCAGTTTTGAACAGCACATCCAACAATTGCTTGTGAGTCAGTTCCACACCGGTGCGTAAGTCGGCGCTGTCAGAAGGCGACGCTTGTAGTGCCCGTTCAAGGCTATCAACGACTGGTAACAAGTCTTTGGCAATGTCGAAGAGCGCATATTCCCGAAATTCCTGTTGTTCTTTGAGCGAACGCTTGCGGGCATTTTCAAAATCAGCCTGCAAACGGGCCAATCGTTCGCGGAGCTTCGCGGGATCATTGTCGTCTTTTTGCGAATCGTCTCGGAGACTTGTCGCTCGGCCTTCAGCTTCTTGGGTGGTCCTGTTTGGCGTCTGCGAGTCTTCGCCCTCTTCCATGGAGGGAAGTTCGTGCTCTAAATCCAACGCCTTCGTTGATATATCAACTCTCATTTGCGCATCCCTCATTGCTCCCACGCATGTCTCAGCTGCTCTTGTTCGTCTCTTTCGCCCGTTTTGTGAACGCCCCCGCTGACGTGTGACGATGGGGGCGCACAAACGCACAGCAGCTTTAGATCTTTACGACCGATGTTTTTCAGATTGTGGTTCTCTCCTGACGCTACGAAAACCGCGTCATGTCGTCTTATCCGTTCTTTTTGACCGTTTAACGTGACCTCACCCTGTCCCTTCACGACGAAAAGGATCTCGTCGGCATTCTTATGCGCCTCCTCGCCCAATTCGGCGCCGGGCAATATGCTCATGACCGCCAGATCGCTGAACTTGCCGTCATGAATTACCTTGCGGAAGGTGAAGTTCTTCTTGGCCGTCTTCTTGATCTTCTGGTGTAAAACGACCGATCGTTGGTTTCTCTTCCCGCGCGGCATCTGTGCCTCCTTACATCGAAGCTTTCGAAACACGTCCATCGGAGACAATCGGACGCTTAGCGTCTCCTCATCGGTATGGCAAGAAACGCGTTCAGTCAACTCTTGACTGCTGACCATCCCTTGCAGCTAGCCCGGTACTGCGAGTACCGGACACCGAGCTTGTGACACCACTTGGTAGGTGGTTTTTCCCAGATGACATGAGGGCCGGGCTGTTGTGCCCGCACCCCGTACTCCCATAACGATCAAGTCCACATCGTGCTCCGAGGCCAATTTCAGAATGGAATCTGCGGGCACGCCAAACTCGACCCGAAATTCCAGTTGCCCTTTGGGGAAGGCCGCCACGTCCAGATACTGCTTGAGTCTGTCCGAGAAAAACTGCTCAAGTCTAGTAACAATCTCTGGGTCCCCCGGGGCGTCTGGCGCCACATGTAGCGAAATCAGACACGCCGCGAATGTTCGCGCCAGGGAATCTGCCCGAACCACCGCGCGGAGGCAATTCCCTGAGAAGTCGTTGGCAAACAGAATGCGGCGCGGTTCGCTCTCCGGTGGTACTTCTCGACTTTGGGGCCCCACGGTCAGAACTGGCATATGCGCTAATCGCAGAATCTCCTCCGCGACTGCGCCCATCAGAACCTCGTGCAATCCGCGGCGTCCACCTGTGCCCAGCGCTATAACGTCAATGGCATATTGCTTGGCCACGCGTCTCAAAGTCTCCCAAAGCTCACCCTGCTCGAGCAAAACTTCGTGAGGCACAGCTCCGAAATCGGCTCCCTCGACGAGTCTTTTCATCCTCCTTTGCGCATACATCGTGCTTTGCTTGAGAACGTCAGGAACAAAGTCAGGCGGTACAAGGTCATAGAGCTGCGGAGCAATGACATGCCCGATATAGACTTTGCCTCCGTACCCGACTGCTAGTGCGATGGCATGAGGAAGAGCCATCTCCGAAGCGGAGGAAAAATCAGTTACAAACAAAATGTTCTTCAACGTAACTGCACCAACTGCAGGGATATCACTCATATTGTTCCTCGTCGAAACTGTAGTGCTAACGGGAACGCACAATGAAAGGAGCAATTCAACGACCACAGCTTCGTATGTTAAACCACTTGCTGGCACGGAATACCGCGCAATGGCACACAATCCAATGTCTTAAATCGACTCGCTGCAGATTCTTGTGCGCTGTTGCAGCCTTTGCCCGACGCGATTCCGTCATTTTGACGAGGCAGCTCGTAGGTACTGAGTTTCTTGCGGCGCGTTCGTACGCTTACCCGCGAACAACCTCGACCGAACAGTACGCATGCAATGCAACTGATTCCGAGACACTTCCCAGGAGCAAGTGATCAAATCCCCCTCTACCGTGGGAACCAACGACAATCAAACCGGCTTCCCAAGACTTGGCCTCATCCAGGAGAATTGTTCGAGGATCGCCCACAGGAACTTCTTTGGGAGAATCCCAGATCGTCAGGTCCGCGGATCTTAGAATCGACTTTGCCTCCGCAGTAGCAACCTCAGCACGTTTTCGCGTATCCTCGATCATTTCATCCAGTGCGCGTTCCGAGTAGATCGAGTACGGCGAGCATGCAGCTGTTGAGCCTTCAGGAACTAAGAATTCGCGGGCGGAGATGACCTTGACCTGGCTACCTGGAGGCCAGGGACAATTGGCTATTGAATGGGCAGCCTTACTGGAAA
>Ga0335070_10001173_pt1 | contig 29972 bp, 25 predicted proteins | sample Lox_Sample_13_FD_206722 | JGI IMG/M metagenome (GOLD analysis project Ga0335070, IMG submission 206722) | Soil microbial communities from Loxahatchee National Wildlife Refuge, Florida, United States - Lox_Sample_1.3 | ecosystem: Environmental > Terrestrial > Soil > Wetlands | place: USA...
GCTATCGTCTTCTACCAGAAGGACTCGCATCGTCTGTCTCTCCGGGCTCCGGTTTCAATACTCGTTAACTATACCAACCTTAGCTTCTAAACGTTAATAAATCCTTTAACCCGAGGGTTCTTCTCACTTTTTACCGAAGCTTAAACGCTTCCCCCCATGATGGCTGCCTGCAAGGAGATGCCGGCGTCGTGCTCGTCCAATCGCTTCTTTCCGGCCTGGATCAGGTACCGAATTACCGCATCTACGGTCGCGTGACCGCCGTTCTCGGCATGCTGGTCGAGGTCGGCGGCATCGAGCGCGACCTGGCGATCGGTAGCCGCTGCCGTCTTTACACGCATGACGGGCGGTCGGTCGTGTGCGAGGTCATCGGTTTCCGCTCGGGGCGGGCCCTGCTCATGCCGTTCAGCGCCCTCGACGGCATTGGCCTCGGCTGCCGGGCCGAGCCGGTCGGCGGCGAGCCGGTCGTCTACCCGGATCCGAGCTGGCTGGGCCGGGTCGTTAACGCGTTGGGCGAGCCGATCGACGGCCGCGGCCCCCTCAAGCCGGGCAATGCCGGCTATCGGCTGCGCGCCACGCCGCCGCCGGCCCATGCCCGCCAGCGGGTCGGCGAGAAGATCGACCTCGGCCTGCGCGCCATCAACACGTTCCTGACCACCTGCCGCGGTCAGCGCATGGGCATCTTCTCGGGCTCGGGCGTCGGCAAGTCGAACCTCTTGGCCATGCTGGCGCGCTTCACCAAGGCCGACGTCAACGTCATCGGCCTGATCGGCGAGCGCGGCCGCGAGGTCCAGGAGTTCCTCGAAGATACCCTCGGGCCCGAGGGCATGGCGCGCTCGGTCATCGTCGTGGCGACCTCGGACGAGAGCCCGCTGATGCGCCGTCAGGCGGCCCACTGCACCATCGCCATCGCCGAGTATTTCCGCGACCAGGGCAAGGACGTGCTCTGTCTCATGGACAGCGTGACGCGCTTCGCCATGGCCCAACGCGAGATCGGGCTTTCGGCCGGCGAGCCGCCGGCCAGCAAGGGCTATACGCCGACCGTGTTCGCCGAGCTGCCGAAGCTTCTGGAGCGGGCCGGGCCGGGCACCAAGAAGGGCACCATCACCGGCCTTTTCACCGTGCTGGTCGAGGGCGACGATCACAACGAGCCGATCGCCGATGCCGTGCGCGGCATCCTCGACGGGCATATTGTCCTGGAGCGTGCGATCGCCGAGCGCGGCCGCTATCCCGCGATCAACGTGCTGCGCAGCGTCTCGCGCACCATGCCGGCGTGCAATACGCCCGAGGAGACGAAACTGGTCGAGCGCGGCCGCGCGCTGCTCTCGACCTACGAGGACATGGCCGAGATGATCCGCCTCGGCGCCTATCGCCGCGGCACCGACGCCAAGGTCGACGAGGCGATCGAATATTACCCGAAGCTCGAGGCATTCCTCGGCCAGAGCATGGGCGAGCAGAGCGAGATGGCGGCCGACTATGCGCGCCTCGGCGAGATCCTCGCGCCGAAGCCGGCCGCCGCGCCGGCCGCGGCCAAGCCGGCCGCCCCCGCGCCCGCCGCCCCCAAGCCGGCTGCTAAGGGTGTCCGGTCGTGAAGGCGCTGCACAACCTCGTCCGCGTCCATCGCTGGCAGCTCGACGAAAAGCGCCGGCAGTTCGCCCAGCTCGAGAAGCTGCGCGGCGATCTCGGCCGCCAGGAGGCGAAGCTCGCCGTCGAAATGGCCGCCGAGCAGGAGGCCGCCGCCAAGGCCGGCGCCGCCGCCACGACCTATCCCGCCTATGTCCAGGAAGCGCGCGCGCGCCAGAAGCGCGTCGCCGACTCGATCGCCGAGGTCGAGCGCCAGATGCTGACGGCGCAGCAGGAGATCGCCGAGGCTTATGCCGAGGTCAAGAAATACGAGACCGCGCTCTCGCACATGGAAAAGCGCGAGACGGCCAAGCGCGAGCGCACCCAGCGCATCGCCCAGGACGAGCTGGCCATCGACATGCACCGCCGGAAGAAGAGCGGGTAGCGCTACTAGTAGATCGCGCCGTCGCGACGGCGAGCTTTCCAGAGACAGGTGCTTTCAAGGTGGCGGCGGCCGGTGTAGCGTCGGCGCCTCGCCTTTGCGCTGTCTCGGCGCAATGCGATGCGGTCAGTTGTTGCCGGAGCCCTCATCCCATGATCATCCGTCTCGCCCGCGACGGCGCCGTCCATCTCGACGCGCGGGAGGATTTCAAGCGCTTCAAGGTCGTCGTCGAGGATGCGAAGAAGGACGTCGCGCGGGCGCGCACGGCGCTGGCCAAGGTGGCGAAGCTCGAGGACGCGGCGACGGCGTGGGTGGCGGAGGCAGCGCTGCGGAAGTGGGACGGGCGTGCGAACGACCGCGCCTGGCAGGACGGGCTGACGGCGATGATCGCCAAGGCCGAGCCCCATGGCTGGGTCGACCGCGCGGCCGGCGCGATCAAGGCGCATGTAGAATGGGTGGCGTGACGCGCGGCTGTTCGCCGTCGTAAGATCGGCTGTCGCCGGCGCCTTGGAGGACGGGGCCGATTCGATGCGTCACCTTATCATCGTTGCCCACCCGAAGAAGAAGAGCTTCACCCACGCCATCGCCGAGGCGTATTCGTCGACGCTGGTCGAGCGCGGGCACAAGGTCGAGTGCCGCGATCTCTACGCGCTAAAATTCAATCCGGTGCTGTCGGCGCGCGATCTGGCGGCCATGGCGCGGGGCAGGGCGGCGAGAGACGTTCGGGCCGAACAGGCGGCGCTTCGCCGCGCCGATGTGCTCACCCTGATCGCGCCGCTGTGGTGGAGCGGCTTTCCCGCCATGCTCAAGGGCTATGTCGAGCGGGTGTTCGTCGACCCGTTCCTCGCGGCGCTGTCGGGCAAGAAATGCGTCATCATCACGACGGCAGGGGCGACGGTCGAGGAGCTGAAGAGCGCCGGAACTCTGCGCGCTCTCCGGATCATCCGCGACGACGGAATGGTCGAGTTCTGCGGCATGACGCTGGTGCGCCATCTCATCCTCGGCGGTGTCCTGCCGGGCATGAGCCGAGCCCAAGGCGACCGGTACCTCGAGACTGTTCGCCGTTTTGCGCGGCGCGCGTTCTAGACAGACGCCAGAGCGATTCGGCTAGACGACGATGCCGTGCGGCGTCGGCTCGGCGCGATCTTCGAGCGGCTCGACGGGGAACTCGCTGACGGTCTGGAAGCCGACCTCGCCCTGGAAGCCGCCTTCCTCGCGCGCGGCGCCGAACAGCAGCGTGATGTGCCTGCGCATCTCCTCGGTGAGCGGCGTGCGGCTGCGCACCATGAGATCGAAGCGCTTGTCGCCGGCCAGGCCGTCGAGCTGGATGCGGCCGAGCCGCGTCAGCTCGATGTCGAAGACGAAGCGCGCGGTGATGTCGTCGCCCTCGGCGTCGCCGCCGTTCTGCTGGTGGCGGCGGGTGAACAGCTGAATCTGCTGGAGCTGCTGGCCGTCGTGGAACGGCACGAGATAGACGCGCCAGTCCTGCTGCGACGGCGGCGGCTCGGCCAGACGCGCGAGCTTGCCGAACTCGTCGCTGACGCGGCCGGCGAGGTCGGGACGGCCGGCCTTGGTCAAGGCGTCGGTCGTCGCATCGCCGAGCCAGCTCTTGAGATTGCCTTCGCGCAGCGCGCCGATCGCCAGCGCCAGGGCCGGCGCGAGGTGCTGGCTCGGCCGCGGGATCGCGGTATCGAGCGTCTGCGCAGCGACGCCATGGGGATCGGCGCGGTTGAGTGCGGCGATGGCGTCGCTCAGCGCCGGCCATTCGCGTGCCAGCGCCAGGGTCGGCTCGGCCGGATTGACCAGCGCCGCGGGCGACGTCAGGGCGGCCTGCGCCGCGAGCTGCGGCGCCGCGGCCGCGACCGGGCGCCCGTCGATCGTCAGCACGACGGGCTGCTCGCCGGCGCCGGCCGGCAGTTGCAGGGTGACGGCGCTGCCGGGCGGGAGCGGCACGGGACTGCGGAGCGCGAGCGGACCCTGCGCGGTCTGCACGATCGTCGTGCCCTGGGCGTCGGTCGAAATAACGCGCCCCTCGATGGTCAGACCGGCCATGGCGCGCGCCGCCGGCCGGCCGTCGATGGCGACGATGGTGACCTGGTTGCCGCCGTCGGGCGGCACCTGCAGCATGACTTTGGTGCCGGGCGCGAGCGGCAGCGGCGTGCGCAGCGCGAGCGGGCCCTGGGCGGTCTGGATGACGACGGCGCCCTGATCGTCGGGGCCGACGACGCGGCCGTCGAGCACCGTCCCGGGCGCGAGCTTGACCGCCGGGGCCTGCGCGACGATGGCGGCGTTGGCCGGCGAGGCGAGCGCGCCGGTCTCGGCGCTCACCGCGCCGGGCGAGAGGGCGACGGTCGCGGCCGGCGGTTCCGCGGCGTTGGTTGCGGCGGCAGAGGCGGGCAGCGCGACCACGCTGACCTTGGCCGGCAAGAGGCCGGCGACGCCGGACGGGTTGGGCTGGATCTGGATCGCGACGCGCGCGCCGGTCGGCAGCGGCGTCGTGGTGCGCAGGGCGAGCGCGCCATGGCCGGTCTGGACCGTCACCTGGCCGCGCTGATCGGACGGCACGACGCGGCCCTCGACCGTCGTGCCCGGCGGCAGGCGCATGAGCGTCGCCGGCGGATTCGAGATCGTGCCGCTCGCGGGCTGGCCGGCCGGCGCTCGCGCCGCGGCCTCGCCGCGTCCCGCGTCGCCGCCCGTCGGGTCGACGGTGACCAGCGCGGCGCGGCCGTCGCCGGACGGCGCCTGGAGCTGAAGGCTGATCCGGCTGCCCTCGGCCGGCGGGTTGGTGAGCTGGACCGTGACCTGGCCGTAGATCGTGCGCACGATTGCTTGCTGGAGCGCGGCGTCGCGCGTCAGCACCTGGCCGTCGAGCAGCGTGCCGACCGCGAGCCGGGCCAGCGCCGCCGGCGGATTGACCACGGTCGCGGCGAGCGCCGCCGTCGGCGGCACGGTGCCGGGCGTCGCCGCGGCGGCGACGGTGCCGCTCTGGGTCTGGCTGGTCGGCGCCGGCGCTGGCGTGACCGGGGCGGTGGGAGCGACGCCGCTCATGGCCGGCGCGTCAGCTGCTCGGCCAGGCGCGCCACGTCGGCGGCCGCCGGGCTGTTGGGGTGGCGCGTCAAGAGCGGCATCTGGTTGCGGATCGCCTCGGGCACGTGCTCGTCGCGGCGGATCACGCCGGCGAGCGGCGGCGTCAGGCCGAGGAAGCTCTGGCACGCCTTGGCGAGCGTGCGGTAGGTGCGCTCGCCGGCCTGCGGGTTGGCCGCCATGTTGACGACGATCTTGAACGCGGTCTCGGGGAAGTCGCGCCGGGTCAGCTTGATGAACGCATAGGCGTCGGTCAGGCTGGTCGGCTCGTCGGTGGTGACTACGAGGCAGGTGGCGGCCGGGCGGGTCAGCGCGCGCACGCTGTTCTCGACGCCCGCGCCGAGATCCATAACGACGTGATCGTAGTCGCCGTCGAGCGCCAGCACGCGGTCGGCCAGCGCATGCAGCCGCTCGAGCGGCAGGCCGGCGAGGCTGCCGGTGCCGGCCTGGCCGGCGATCAGATCGAATCCGGCATTGCCGTCCGGCTTGTAGGGCAGGATGGCGCCGCGCAGGCTCGTCTTGCCCGTCAGCACGGCCTGCAAGTCGCGCTCGGGCATCAGGCCGAGCTGGATGTCGACATTGGCCAGACCGAGATCGCCATCGAACAGCAGGACGCGGCGGCCGTTGCGCGCCAGCGCCTGGCACAGGGTGACGGACAGCCAGGTCTTGCCGACGCCGCCCTTGCCCGAGGCGATGGCGATGAGCTTCGTGCTGTTGACGCGGCGCGCGCCGTTGCGCGGCGGTTGCGAGGAGGCGTTCATTGCGCGGCCTCGAGAACGGGCGCGCCGGCCAGCGCCGCATCGCGATCGAGCAGGAGCCGGGCGAGCGTCGGCGCGTCGAGCGACAGGAGGCCGTGGGCGATCGACGCGGCGACGCCGGCGCCGGCGAAAGCGAGCGGCGCCGAGGCGGCGGCGAGCAGCGCGCCGTAGCGCCGCGCGATGTCGAGCCGGGTCGCGACCAGGCGCGTCGCGCCGAGCGCGGCGAAGGCGGCGGCGATGTCGGCGCTTTCGAGCGCGTCGCCGCCGGCCGCCAGCGCGACCACCATCTCGGCCTTGGCGGCGGCGGCGAGCTCGGCCAGCGCCGCCATGTCGCGCGCGGCGAACGGATTGACCGCCGCGGTGTCGATGAGCAGCAGCGCGCCCGGCGCGGCGCGGGCGACGATCTCGGCGAGGGCGCTGGCGCCGGCCGCGGTACGCAGCGGCACCTCGAGGATGGCGGCGAAGGCGGCGAGCTGATCCGCCGCGCCGGCGCGCACCGGATCGCAGCTGACCAGCTCGACCGGCGCGCGGTGCATGATGGCGCCGGTGGCGAGCTTGGCGGCGGTCGCGGTCTTGCCGGAGCCGGGCGGTCCGACCAGCATGACCGGCCGGACGGCCCGGTCGGCCCTGGCCGGAGCGACGGAGGCGAGGGCGAGCGGCGCGAAGCGGAACAGGCGGTCGAGCCCGGCGGCGAGCGCGGCGGCCGGGTCGGGCTGATCGCCGTCGACGAGCCGGTCGAACAGCCGGTCGACCACGCCGATCGGCGCGCCATGATCGTGCAGCGCACGCATGACGGTCGCGATACTATCCGACGCGGACGGCGACGGTGCCACAGCCGCAAGCGACGCGTTGCCGGTCTCCTGCGCGTCGACCGCGGCGGTCACGTGCACCAGGCCGTCGCGCGTCGCCGAGGTCGAGGACACGATGACCGCGCTCTCGCCCATCTCGCGGCGCACCAGCGCCATCGCCTGGGCCATCGTCGGTGCCGAGAAGGATTTGAGACGCATGATCCGCCGCCCGCCTTACAGCTGCCCGACGGTCTTGATGCGCGCCTTGGGGTGGATCTCGTTCTGCGACAGCACGACGGTGCTCGGCCGGACGCGCTCGATGATCGATCGGACATAGGGCCGGATCTGCGGCCCGGTCAGCAGCACCGGGCTCTCGCCGAGCATGGCCTGGCGCTCGAATATCTGGTTGAGCGCGACGATGAATTCCTGCAGGCGCGAGGGCGCCATGGCGAGCTGCTTGTCGTCGCCCTCGCCGGCGATCGCCTCGGCGAAGGCCTGCTCCCAGGCCGGCGACAGCGTGACGATCGGCAGGAAGCCTGCGAGATTGGCGTGGGCTTCGCAGATCTGGCGCGCCAGGCGGCCACGCACGTGCTCGGTGACGATCGCGACATTGCGCGTGTGGACGCACGCCTCGGCGATCGCCTCGAGGATGGTCGGCAGGTCGCGGATCGAGATGCGTTCCTTGAGCAGGTTCTGCAGCACGCGCTGGATGCCGCCGACCGTGAAATGGTTCGGGACCAGGTCGGTCACCAGCTTCTTGTGCTCGTCGGTCAGCTCGTCGATCAGCTTCTGGGTCTCGGCATAGGACAGAAGCTCGGACATGTTGTCCTTGATCACCTCGGTCAGATGCGTGGTGATCACGGTCGACGGCTCGACGACGGTGTAGCCCTTGAACTGCGCCTCGTCGCGGTACCCCGGATCGACCCACATGGCGGGCAGGCCGAAGGTCGGCTCGGTCGTCTCCTCGCCGGGCAGCGCGATGCGGCCGCCGGCCGGGTCCATGACCAGCAGCATGTGCGGCCGGAGATCGCCGCGCCCGGACTCGATGTCCTTGACGCGCACGACATAGGTGTTGGCCGGCAGCTGCATGTTGTCCTGAATGCGCACCGCGGGCATGACGAAGCCGACGTCGCTGGCGATCTGCCGGCGCAGCGCCTTGATCTGGTCGGTTAGCCGGTGGCCTTCCTCGTGGTTGATCAGGGTGAGCAGGCCGTAGCCGAGCTCGAGCCGCAGCTGGTCGATGTGCAGCGCCGAGGCGATCGGCTCGTCGGCGCGCGGCGCCGCCGCCGCCTCGGCCGCCGCGGTGGCCGCGGCCGCCGCGGTCTTGCGCTCGCGCCGGCGGTCGACGGCGACGGCGAGGCCGCCGGTCGTGGCCGCCAGCATCAGGAAGGGCAGCATCGGCACGCCGGGCAGGAGTGCGAGGGCGACGAGCATCGCGGCGCTGACGCCGAGCGCGCGCGGGTAGCCGCCGAGCTGGTTGAACACCGCCTTGTCGGCGGTGCCGACCACGCCCGCCTTGGACACGAGCAGGCCGGCCGCGGTCGAGACGATCAGCGCCGGCATCTGCGAGACCAGGCCGTCGCCGACCGTGAGCAGCGTATAGAAGTGCACCGCCTGGCCCATGGACAGGTTCTGCTGGGCGACGCCGATGATGATGCCGCCCACGATGTTGATGAAGGTGATGAGCAGGCCGGCGATGGCGTCGCCGCGCACGAACTTCGCGGCGCCGTCCATGGCGCCGAAGAAGGTGCTCTCGTCCTCGAGGGTCTTGCGGCGGGCGCGCGCCTCCTTCTCGTCGATCAGGCCGGCCGAGAGGTCGGAGTCGATCGCCATCTGCTTGCCGGGCATGGCGTCCAAACTGAAGCGCGCCGACACCTCGGCGATGCGGCCCGAGCCTTTCGTGATGACCACGAAGTTGACCAGCACCAGGATCGCGAAGACGATGATCCCGATGATGAAGTTGCCGCCCATGATGAAGTTGCCGAACGCCTCGATGACGTGGCCGGCGGCGGACGGCCCCTCATGGCCGTGGCTCAGGATCAGGCGCGTCGACGCCAGGTTGAGCGCGAGACGCAGGATGGTGGCGATCAGCAGCACGGTCGGGAACGAGCTGAAATCGAGCGGCCGCTCGATGAACAGCGCGACCATCATGATCAGGACGGAGATGGTGATCGACAGCGCCAGCGAGATGTCGAGCAGCCAGCGCGGCATCGGCAGGATCAGCACCATCATGATGCAGACCACGCCGACGGCGAGCGCCACGTCGCCGCGGCGCATTACCGCGACGATGCGCGCGAAGAGCCTGCTCGCGTCGGGACTCAGCAGGCGGCCGGACGGGTTCGGCGCGCCCATCGGTGCCGGCTCGACCGCTCCCTGAGATGCCGCCGCTTCGGCCATGCGCTACACCCGCTCCGCGGCCGCCGTCAGGCGAGGGCGCGGTCGCTCTCGCCCGGGCCGGGCACGGCGATGCCCTGCTCGTTATAGAGCTTGAGCTTGTTGCGCAGCGTGCGGATCGAGATGCCGAGGATGTTGGCGGCGTGCGTCCGGTTGCCGAGGCAGTGGTCGAGCGTGCGCAGGATCAGGTCGCGCTCGACGTCGGCGACGGTGCGCCCGACCAGCGAGCCGGCCGCGTCGCCATTGGCACCACCGTCGGCGGCGTCCGCGCCGGCGCCCGCGGCCGGACCATTCAGCCCGTCCATCAGCATGACCGCCTCGGCGCCGATTTCGGCGCCCGGCGCCACCAGGACCGCGCGGTGAATGACGTTTTCGAGCTCGCGCACGTTGCCGCGCCAGCCATGGGCCAGGAGCTTGGCGAGCGCCGGCTCGCTGAGCGCCTTCGACTTGACGCCGTTGGCCTCGGAATACTTGGCGATGAAGTGCAGGGCCAGGCTCTCGATGTCGCCCGGCCGCTCGCGCAGCGGCGGCAGGCGCAACGTGACGACATTGAGCCGGTAGAACAGGTCCTCGCGGAACGTGCCGCGGCGCACCTCTTCGGCGAGGTCGCGGTTCGAGGTGGCGAGCACGCGGATGTTGACCTTGACCGGCTGGGTGCCGCCGACGCGGTCGATCTCGCGCTCCTGGATGGCGCGCAGCAGCTTGGCCTGCAGGCGCGGGTCCATTTCGCTGATCTCGTCGAGCAGCAGGGTGCCGCCGTCGGCCTCTTCGAACTTGCCGATGCGCCGGGCGACGGCGCCGGTGAAGGCGCCCTTCTCGTGGCCGAACAGCTCGGATTCGAGCAGGTTCTCCGGGATCGCGGCGCAATTGACCGAGACGAAGCGCTGCTTGGCGCGCTTGCTCTTGTTGTGGATGTAGCGCGCCATCAGCTCCTTGCCGGTGCCCGATTCGCCGACGATCAGCACGCTGGCGTCCGACGGCGCGATCTGGTCGGCGAGCTTGAGAACATTGGCGAGCGCCGGGTCGCTGTGGATGATGGCGTTGTTCTCTTCGGTGACCGCCTCGAGGATGGCCGCGATCAGCTCCGGATCGGGCGGCAGGGGCACGTACTCCTTGGCGCCCGACCGGATGGCGCGCACGGCGGCCTTGGGGTCGGTGCCGATGCCGCAGGCGATGACCGGCACGTTGATGCGCTCGGAGCGCAGGCTCTCGATGAAGGTCTCGATGTCGAGCACGACGTCGACCATGACCAGGTCGACGCCCTGGCCCGACCGCGCGGCGACTAGGCCGGCCGCGATGTCGTCGACCTGCGAGACCTTGGCGCCGCGCGCCATGGCGATCTTGGCGGCGGTGCCGATCTGGCCGTTGAGAGCCCCGATGATTAACAAACGCATGGTCGTTCCTCCGAGGGGAGCGCCGGTCGAGCCGCGCTCAGCTCCGGTCCATCTTGATGATCTCGGTCATGGTCACGCCGAGGCGCTCGTCGACGATGACGACCTCGCCGCGGGCGACCAGCCGGTTGTTGACGTAGATGTCGATCGCCTCGCCGACCTTGCGGTCGAGCTCGACGACCGCGCCGCGGCCCAGCTTGAGAAGCTGGTTGACCTGCATGGTGGTCTTGCCGAGCACGGCCGAGACCTGCACGGGGATATCGTAGACCGCCTCCAGATCCTTGGCGGAATGGGCGGTGTTGCCGTCGTCGTCGGGCGCGCCTCCGGCGGCTTCGGCGGCGGCCTGCCCGTCGGGCAGCTCGTTCAGCTTAAGATTGTCGTCGGACGGGGACATCTCTCTCTCCTCGGCGATCAGCTCACGGGGGCGGCGGCCGGCGCGACCGACGCCGGCAAGGCATTCTGAGGTTCCTGCAGGGCTCGGCGGACCTGTTCCTCGACGTCCTTCCAGATGCGCTCGACATTGCGCTCGGCGCCGCCGTCGGCCCATTCGATGCGGCAGTCGGAGGCGCCCAGCCCGTCGTCCGCGAGCAGGACGACCTTGCCGTGGAAGCCGGCGCTGCGCGCCACGTCGTCGATGCGTCCGCTCAGCGCGTCGAGCAGATCATCGGCGACCCGGAACACGATGCGCGGCTCGTCGAGCACGCGGTGGAGGCAGTCGGCGAGCACGGCCTCTATCTCGGGCAGGGCGACCCGCCGCTCGACCGAGGGCAGGACCTTGCGCAGGATGGCCAGGGCGGCGTGGACGGCATTGGCGACCGTCGACTGTTCGATCTCGGCGCGCGCCTGCTCGACGCTGGCGAGCTGCGCCGTCATGCCGGCGATGGCGCCGTTGAGCCGCTCGGCCACGCCGGCCTGCGCCTCGGCCAGCCCGGCGGCGTGGCCGCGGGCATAGGCGGCGTCGAGCTCGGCCTGGAGCCGCGCCTGCTTCGCCGCCGCGCCCGCGGCGTCGGCGTCGGCGCGCTCGTCGAACGAATAGTCGAACAGGAATTTCGCTTTTTGCGCCATCGGATGCAGGCCGGCCTAGTAGACCAGCTCGTCCTCCTTGTCCGAGGCGATCATGATCTCGCCGTTGGCCGCCATCTCCTTGGCGATGTTGACCATGTAGGACTGCGCCTCGTCGACGTCGCGCAGGCGCACCGGTCCCATGTCGTTCAGCTCCTCGCGCAGCAGCTTGCCGCCCCGCTCGGACATGTTGGCGAAGAAGAAGTCGCGCATCGCCTCGGTGGCGCCCTTGAGGGCGACGACCAGCTTGGCCTTGTCGATCTTGCGCAGCAGCGTCTGGCAGCTCGCCGAGTCCATGCGGCCGAGGTCCTCGAAGGTGAACATGAGCGCCTTGACCTTCTCGGCGGCCTCGCGGTTGTGCTCCTCAAGCGCGCCCATGAAGCGCTGCTCGGTCGCGCGGTCGAAATTGTTGAAGATCTCGGCCATCAGCTCGTGCGCGTCGCGCCGGTTGGTGCGCGCGACGTTGCTCATGAACTCGTTGCGCAAGGTCCGCTCGATGTCGTCGAGCACCTCGCGCTGAACCGATTCCATGCGTAGCATGCGCATCATCACCTCGACCGCCATGCCTTCGGGCAGGAGCTGGACGACGGCGGCCGCGTGGTCGGGCTTGACCTTCGACAGGACGACGGCGACGGTCTGCGGATACTCGTTCTTCAGGTAGTTGGCCAGCACCTGCTCGTTGACGTTGCCGAGCTTGTCCCACATGGTGCGGCCGGCCGGGCCGCGGATTTCTTCCATGATCTGGTTGACGCGGTCGTCGGGCAGGATCTTGCTGAGCAGGCGCTCGGTGCTCTCCATGGAGCCGACGACCGAGCCGGTCGACGACACCATGTCGGAGAATTCGATGAACAGCCGCTCGATGACGGCGGCATCGACGGTGCCGAGCGTCGCCATGGCCTGGGACAGCTCCTTGATCTCGTCGTCGTCCATCGACGAGACGATCTTGGCGGTATGGTCCTCGCCGAGCGCGAGCATGAGGATCGCGGCTTTCTCGGCGCCCCGGAGCTGGGTGTAAGCTTCTTTTTTAACGGCGCTTGCCATGGTTCAGGCGCTCAGGTTTCCTGGTACATCCAATTGCGCAGGATCGCGACGGTCTCTTCGGGATGCTTCTCGACGATGTCGCCGATCTTCTTGATCGAGGAGGCGCGCACTCGGCCCTCGACCTGCTTGACGTCGATCATCCTCTCGATCTCGCTGACCACGTTGGGCTCCGGGGCGGCAAGCGCCGGCGCGGCGGGACCGGCGGCGATCGCCTCGGGCGCGGCCGCCTTCCTGGCGCTCTCGAAGATGCGGCGCAGGATCGGGCGGAACACGAACAGGATGGTAAGAAGGCCGAGGACGGCCAGCACCGCGATCTCGCCGATGCGCATGTAGTCGGCCTTGGTCAGGTCGAACATCGACGCCTCGGCCGCGCCGTCGCTGGTCACGCTGTCGTCGTTGAAGCGCATGTTGACCACGTCGACGACGTCGCCGCGCTTCTCGTCGAAGCCGATCGCCGAGCGGACCACGGTCGCGATCTGCTGCATGTCCTTCTCGGGCCGCGGCGTATAGGTCTTCTTGCCGTCCTTGTCGGTGGCGTAGGTGCCGTCGACGAGGACTGCGACCGAGAGCCGCTTCACGACGCCGCCCTCGCGGGTGTGCTGGCGGACGGTGCGGGTGATCTCGTAATTGACCGACTCCTCGGTGCGCGTCGAATGGCTCGAGCTGTTCGACGTCTCGCCGCCGGTCTGGGGCTTGGCGGTCGGATCGACCCGGGGCAGGTTGGTCTGGACGCTGACCGCCTTGTCCTGGGTGCCGTCCTGGGAATCATTCTTCTCCTCGACGGTCTGGGTCGAGCGCACGACCTGGCCGTCCGGATCGTATTTCTCTTCGTTCGTGGTGATCCGGTCGAAGTCCATGTCGGCGGTGACCTTGGCGCGAACCTTGCCGGGCCCGAGCGACCGCTCGAGCAGCTCCTCGATCTGGCGGCCGAGGCGCGATTCGAAGCCGCGGCGCATCTCGACCGCGTTGTTCATCGCGTCCTGCTCGGGATCGGTGCCCTCGGTGCCGCGCGCCAAGAGATTGCCCTTGTCGTCGACGACCGAGATGCGCTGCGGCTTGAGGCCGGGCACGGCGGCGGCGACCAGGTGCTGGATCGCCGCGACCTCGGTCTTGCTGAGCTGGCCGGGCCCCGACGTCGCGATGGCGATCGACGCCGAGGGCTGGACCTGGTCGCGCGAGAACAGCTCGCGCTTCGGCATGACGAGGTGGACGCGCGCCGACTTGACCTGCGCCATCGAGCGGATGGTGCGCGCCAGCTCGCCTTCGAGCGCACGCAGCAGATTGACGTTCTGCACGAAGTTCGACGCGCCGAAGCCCTCGGACTTGTCGAAGATCTCGTAGCCGACCGAGCCGCCCTTGGGCAGGCCTTCCTCGGCCAGGCTCATGCGCAGGCGCAGCGCCTTGTCGGAGGGCACCAGGATCTGGGTGCCGTTGGCACGCAGCTCGTAGGGAATGCCCAGCGCGTCGAGCTTGGCGACGATCTGGTTGCTGTCCTTCATCTCCAGGTCGGCATAGAGCAGCGCCATGTCCGGCGTGCTGAGCCGCGTGGTGAGGAAGCCGAAAAAGACGATGCTGGCCAGGGCGACGCCCGCCAGCGCCATCAGCCTGATCGGGCCGAGGCCTTTCAGTGTCTCAACCAAACCGTTCACCGCACCGAATCCCGTGGGTCTTTTCGTGGCCGCCGCCGAGGGCGCCACGCCCTCCGTCGACACCCCGAAACCTACGGAATGGCGGTGAAAATCCAGTTAACGGTGGGCAAGTTTTACCGGGTGGGCGGAATTTTCTGCCTAGTCGCAACCGGGCTGCGACAGGATCACGCAGCGGTCGCCTCGCGCTGGTCGCGCGCGTGCTGTTCCTCGCCCTCGGGCTCGTTCTGGCGATAGCGCTGAATCTGCGTGACGCGCAGCCCCGGCATGCCGTGGCGGTCGATCGACCGCTGCCACGACAGGAACTCCTCCACCGACAGGTGGTAGCGCGCGCAGGCATCCTCGAGCGTCAGCAGGCCCCCGCGGACGGCCGCCACGACCTGCGCCTTGCGCCGGATCACCCAGCGCTTGGTATTGGCCGCCGGAAGATCGGCGATGGACAGCGGCTGGCCGTCCGGACCAATGACATAGCTGGGTCGCCGCGTGTTTTGCTCTGCCATTATTAACTCCACTCGCGAACTACATGTTCTCGGGTTAGACGCAGTTTACGGGTGGCCTGTTTAAATTCGCCTAAGGAACAGGGTTAACCCTGATTGAACCGGAACCCCCGCCGATCCTGGGCGGCGGGGGCGATCCGGCTTAATCATGAACGGGACGTTAACGCTTGATCTGGATGAGCTCGTTCAGCATGTCGTCGGCCGTGGTGATGATCTTGGCCGCCGCCGAATAGGCCCGCTGGGTGACGATCATGTTGGTAAACTCGTTGGCGATGTCGATGTTCGACGCCTCCAGCGAGTTCGGCGCCACCTCGCCGGCCGCGCCCGTGCCCGCCATGTTGAGCAGGGCCTGGCCGCTGGTATCGGTCTCGCGATACATGTTGCCGTTGACCGTCTGGAGCGCATTGGCGTCGGCGAAGGTCGCGATCGGCAGCTGGTAGATCGGCATGGTCTGGCCGTTGTCGAACAGGGCCGTGACGATGCCGTCCTTGTCGATCGTGACGCTGCTGTAGCTGCCGAAGCGCACGCCGTCCTGGTCGATGAAGTAGGTCGTGAAGTCGTCGGCGTACTGGGTCATGCCGTCGGCGCCGTTCTGCGTGCCGAGGTTGGGCGTGATCGTGCTGTTGTTGGCGCCCGAGGTCCAGGACGAGATGGCGATGTTGGGCAGGGTGCCGGTATCGACCGTGCCGTTGGTGTCGGTGTCGAAGCCGGCGAGCGTGCCGTCGCCGTTGAAGACGACGTTCAGGTTGGCGCCGCCGTTGAAGGCGACGGTGCCGCTGGTCGAGCCGGTCGAGGCGTTGGTCGGGTTGTTGACGGTCAGGCGCCAGGTGTTGGCGGCGGCCTGCTTGGTGAAGGTGAAGCGCAGGTTCTGCTCGACGCCGAGCGAATCGTAGATCTTGACCGTCAGGTTCTCGACGTCGCCGGTCGCGGCCGCGGCCGGCAGATTGGCGCCGAGCGAGGCGTTCGCTGTCGTCACCGCCGAGCCGTTGATGCCGGACGTGGTAATGGCCTGCAGGCTGCTCAGCGAGGTCAGGTTGCCCACGGTCGGCGTGCCGGTCGGGTCGACGGGCCAGCCCATCAGGTACATGCCCTGCGGATTGACCAGGTAGCCGTTCTTGTCGGGTGTGAACGAGCCGGCCCGCGTGTAGAGAAACTCGTCGCTGAGGGTCGGCGCGTTCGACGTGTTGACCACGAAGAAGCCCGAGCCCGAGATGCCGACGTCGGTCGGCGAGGTCGAGGCCTGCAGCAGGCCCTGCTTGTCGATGAGCTGGGTCGTGTTGGACTGCACGCCGCCGGGCGAATAGGTCGTCTTGGACGCGGCGGTAGTGACCAGGGTCGCGAAGCGCGACACCGAGCCCTTGTAGCCCACCGTATCCACGTTCGAGATGTTGTCCGAAATCATCCCGAGCGACTGGCTCTGGGCATTCAACGCGGACACTCCCGAGAACATCGCACCGAAGATGCTCATTTTTTTCTCCTAGCTCTTTTTTGCAGATTCAGATCAAACCAAATTCGAAGTTTCGCCGGCGGCGTTCAGTTGCTGCTGGCCGTTTGCGGCTCGTTGACGGTGAAGATGTCGGTCACCTTGGCGTGCAGGTCGTTGCCGAGGTCGAGCACAACCGTGCCGTTGTCGACGGTGACGCCCTGGACCGTGCCGATCACGCCCGTGACGGCATCGATCGCCTGGTCCTTCGCGTCTTTGGCGCTGACCGAGAAGGTGTAGGTGCCGTTGACCATCGGGTTGCCCTGGTCGTCCTTGCCGTCCCAGGCGACGACGTGGTCGCCCTGGTCCTTCGGCGCGTTCGAGATCGTGCGGATCACGTCGCCGTTGGCGTTCTTGATCGTGACCGTCAGCGAGCCGGCGTCCGAAGGCAGGGTGTAGACGAAGCGGGCATTGCCGTCCTTCAGCACGGTCTTGTCGCCGAACGCCTGGACCTCCTGGCCCATGAAGCCGACCGCCGACATCGCCTGGCTGCCGGACTGCAGCTTGACCAGCTGATCGAGCCGCGAGTTGGTGTTGATCGATTGCTCGACCTGGGAGAACTGCACCAGCTGAGTGGTGAATTGGGTCGCGTCCATCGGCGCGAGCGGATCCTGGTTCTTGAGCTGCGTCGTCAGCAGCTGCAGGAAGCTGTTGAAGTTCGACGCCAGGCCGATCGCGTCCTGCGTCGTCTGGTCCGAGGCGGTCAACAGGCCCGCGGGCTGCTGCGGCGTGGTACTGCCGCCGGTCGGGGAGGTCGTGGTCATCGCTTCAGCTCCTAAACGCTGATGTCGAGAAGGCCGGTGCCGAGGCGCGCCGGACGCGTCGCTTCGGCGGTGGACTGGGTATCGGCGGTGCCGGCCGGGGCGCCGTTCTGCGCGCCCTGGGCCATGTCGCGGGCCAGCCCCGAATAGTCGCGCCCGTCGCCGCGCAGGTTGAACGAAAGTCCGCCCGAATCGGTACGCAGGCCGGCGTCGTTCAGCGCGCGCTCGAGGCCGCGCGAGTCGCGCTGCAGCATGTCGAGCGTATCCTGGCGGTCGGCGACGAAGGTCGCCGCCATGCGGCCGTCATGGCCGAGCTGCAGGTGGACGTCGACGCGGCCCAGCGACTCGGGCTTCAACTGGATGGTGATGCGATCGAGCCCGTCGGACGCTGCGCGATTGACGCTGATCGCGATCTGGTCGAAGTCCGGCGCCGGGCTGGGCGTCGCACGGGCGCCGCCGGCCGTGTTGGCGTGTTGCGCGGTTGCCGACTGGTCGGCGGCGGTGACGGTGGTGCCGGGTGTGGCCGCGCCGGCCGGGTTGGCGGTCGCGGTCGAATCGGCGGCGACGGCCGAGCTCGGCGTCGTGGCTGCGGCGTCGACCCGCGCCGCGTCAGTGCTGTGGTCGGTGCGCGCCGGTACCGCCTCGGTGGCGGTTTGGGCGGTGGTGCCGGCGCTCGACGCGGTGGCGTGCGCGGGCGCGGTGCGGCTCGCCGTCGCGTCGGCGGGATTGGACAGCGTCTGGTTGGCCGCGGCCGAGGCGCCGGCGGCCGTGCCCGAGGCGGCCGTCCCGGCCGGCTTCGCATCCTTGACCGTCGTGGTCGGATCGACGGCGTTGGTGCGGATGGCGGCTTTCGCCGTGACCACGTCGCTCGAGCCGGTGACCAGCGAATTGGCCTTGCCCGGCGTCGACTTGCCGGCGCCGGCCGCGGCCGCGGCCGCAGCGACCGCCGCCGGGTCGTCGGCCGAGTCGTCGGTGGTGAGCAGCAGATTGGCGTCCGAGGTCGCGGTCGCGCCGGCCGCCGGCGTTGCGGCGGCGCCGTTGGCCGCGGCCGGCTTCTCGCCGGCGTTGGCGGCCGACTGCGCCAGCTCGGTCGCGCCTTTCGCGGCGGCGGCGCCCTTTGTGCCCGCGGCACCGCCGGCCGCGTTGGCGAGGGCGTTGGCGAAGGCGTCCGCCTTGCCGCCGAAGGTCTTTTGCGCCGCGGCGCTCGCGGCGTCGGCAGCCTTGCCTGTCGCCGCGGCGTCGCCGGCGGCATTCTGCGTCGTGCCCGCGCCCTGGCCGGCGGCGGGCTGGGTCTGACCGCCGGCGGCGGTCTGCGTGCCGGGCAGGGGCTTGGCGCCGAGGCCGGCGGCCGCGCCGCCGAGCACCGCATCGGTCGTGGGAGTCGCAGTCGCGTTCGCGAGCGTCGGCGCGACGGTGTTGAGCATGGCGCCGGCGAGGCCGGCCGCAAAGCTGCCGGCCCCGGCGACGGCCGGGGTCGCGCCGGACCTGTCGGCGGCCGTGCCGTCGGTCGCCTCGCCGGCGGCGTCCTTGGCGTCGCGCGCGACGGCGCCGGTCGCGCCGCGCACGGTCTTCGCCGTCGGCGTCGCGCCCCGCTCGGTCGTGCCGCGCGCGGCGACGCTATTGCCGTGATTGTCGATCTCGGTCGTGCCGCCCGATGCCGGCTTGGCGCCGCGCTCGGCGCTGCTGCGGCCGAAGCTGTCCCTGGACGCCGAGCCGGACGCCGTGCCATGCGCGCTGGTCAGCAGGTCGGCAAAGGACGGGCCGCCGGCGCTCGTCCCCGAGTCGCTCTGCTGCACATCCGCCTTCCCGGCCGCGCCGGTGTTTATGTTTATCTTGGGCAGGGCTTCCATCTTGGAACTCGTACCTGAGGCCGTCTGCTGTTGAGCAAAGAGCAGGCCACTTCGCCTTGTGCGCTATCGCGGTGGAATCGTTGCGGAAATTCCGCCGCGAGCGGCGCCTGCCGCGGCAATTTCCGCCGCTTCGGCAATTCCTGCTGCGGCACGGGGCAAAACTTGCCCGAGACGCTCGTCGATGCTGGTCATGGCCGCGTGCGATCCCTCGAAAGTAAAATCGGGCACGCCGTGCCTGGCATGCCCGACCGAGTTTGGCGGAGACAACGTTTATGGTTCTTGGTTATTCGGCAGCGATGGCGTAGCGCAGCTCGGCGCTGGTGCGCGCGAGCAGGCTGGCGATCGCCGGCGCGCGGTCGTGGCCGGGGACATTGCCCGCGGCGACGCGCGCGTCGAGCTCGAGCCAGGCGTCGCGCAGCGGCGTGACGAGCTTGAGCACGTCGCGCGCCGGCCTCGCGTCGCCCTTGAGGTTGACCCAGGGCAGATGCACGACGATGAACTTGTAGATCGACGCCAGGTTCTCGGCGATCTCGCCGCCCTGCTCGAGATCGAGCGCGTTGGCGAGCTGCGTGACCAGCGCCATGACTTCGGTGCTGGCGTTGAAGCGGTCCTGGATGCGACCCTCTTCGGCGGCGGCGATGGTGCGGTTCAGCGCATCGATCATCTCGTCGTAGATCATGACGATGAGCCGGCTCTGCGAAGCCATGCGCAGCTCTTCGGGGATGGTCGCGAGGGCAAGGTGCTGGGTCATGTGGGATCTCCGTGTGTTCCGTCGGCGTCGGGTGGCGGCCGCGGCGCGTCGTGCGCCGCGGTCGGGCCTGCGTCCGGATTACTGGAACAGCTTGAGCAGCATCGACGGCATCTGGTTGGCCTGGGCGAGCATCGCCACGCCGGCCTGTTCCAGGACCTGCTTGCTGCTGAACTTGGTCATTTCGCCGGCGACGTCGAGGTCGAGCAACTGGCTGCGCGCGGCATCCAGGTTCTCGATCGAGGTCGAGACGTTGGCGCCGGCGAACTCGAGTCGGCTCTGATTGGCGCCGATGTTGGCGCGCGCATTGCTGACCTGGTCGATCGCCGCCGTGACCTCGCCCGACGCAAGGTCGGCGTTGGTCTTGGTGGTGACGGAGGAGGCGAGCGTCTGCGCGATCGAGACGAGCGACGGCAGGTCGAAGGTCAGCTCGTCGGCGGCCGGGTTGGTGCCGGTGCCGACCTTGAACGTGACCGTCGTCGTCGAGGTGCCGGCGGCCGTGCCGTTGGTCGTGGCGATCGTGTTGACGTTGCTGAAGGCGGTGCTGAGGTTCAGCGAGACCGTGCCGGTGATCTGGGCGTTCGTGCTGGTCAGAATGATCGAGGTCGGCTGGGTCAGCTGGCCGGCGGTGAAGGCCGACGACGAGAGCGTGCCGGTGAAGGTGTCGCCGTTCGAGTCGATCGCCGTGATTGTCACGTTGCCGCCGGTCGTGGCGGTGATGCCGATCGCCAGGTTGCCCGTCGAGATGCCCTGTGCGCTGGCCGCGTCGATGCCCTCGTCGTTGTTGAAGTTCGCCGGCATGGTCACGGCGATGCTGCCGGCCAGCATGTAGACGCCGTTGAACGACGTGGCGTTGCCGATGCGGGTGATCTCGGCCTTGAGCGATTCGTATTCGGTGTCGAGCATGGCGCGCTCAGTGTCGGAGATCTGGCCCGAGGAGGCCTGCACCGCCAGCGCCTTCATGCGTGTCAGGATGTCGGTGGCGTTCGCCAGCGAGCCGTCGGCGATCTGCAACATCGAGCCGGCCTGGCCGGTGTTGACCAGGGCCTGCTGCAGGGCGCCGACTTCGGCGGCGACGCGCGAGCCGATCGCGAGGGAAGCGGCGTCGTCCTTGGCCTGCACGATGCGCTGGCCCGAAGACAGCTTGGCGAGCGACGCCGTGGCCTGCATGTCCGTCTTCTGCAGGTTGCGGTGCGCTACGTTCGCCGCGTAGTTCGAGATCAGGTTAAGAGCCATGTCGTCGTCTCCTTCTCGGCAGCGCCTCCGCGGCGCCGGTCGTTCCAGTCGCTTCTCCTGCGGCGCGCCTCCCGGTGTCTCTCGGTTCTCGGGAAGTGCGCCGAGCCGGAGCGGTGGGGCGCTCTGGCGCGGCTGGTTTCACCTGGCCCGACTTCAGCAATCCCCGGGCCAGTCCGGACGGCATGGTCTAATCGATTGATTTTACGCGATAATATGCCGGCATGTCGGAACGGTCGCGACCGGCTGGCACGATCCTTGCGGAAAAAATTTCAGGGTAAACGGGATATTTCTGCCGGGTGACGCGGCAAATCGGCACAAAAAACCCGCGCTCGGGGCGCGGGTTCGCGGGACGGGAGGCGAGGGGCCTTCCGGCGGCGCCGGATCAGGCCGAGACGCGCAAGCCGGTCGGCGCCGGCTGGGCGCCGCCCTTGCCCGCGGGCGCGCGGCCGGGCGCGGCGCCGCGCGCGGCGAGCTGATGCCAGGAGGCGCGCAGCGGCTCGAGCAGCTTGATAACGTCGGCCGCCGCCTTGGCGTCGTTGCGGATATTGACGTCGAGCAGGTGCTTCAGCATGAAGCGATAGAGCTGCTCGAGATTCTTGGCGATCTCGCCGCCGCGCTCCATGTCGAGGGTAACGGCGAGGTGGGTGATGATCTCGCTGGCGCGGGTGGTCGACTTGTAGCGGCGCTCGATGTCGCCGGCTTCGATCGCGGCGATCGCGTCGTGCAGGCAGGACACCGCCTTGTCGTAGAGCATGGCGACCAGGCGCGCCGGCGACGCCGTCAGGATCTCCTGGTCGCGGTAGGTATTGACCTTGCTTTCCAAGGCGCCTCTCCCGTTCCCCCGTGGCCCTCAGAAAGCCTGGAGTCTAGTTGCCCGAGTTGCTCGAGTTGCCGAACATTGCGTCGGTCAGCTGCTTCAGGCTGTCGAGCGTGCTGTTCATCTGCGACAGCATCGTCTCCATATTGATGAACTTGTTGAGCAGCTGGGTCCGCTGATAGTCCAGGCTCGCATTGCCCCGATCGATGCGGTCCTGGGTCGCCGTGTTCTGGTCCTGCAGCGTGTTGATCTCGGTCTGGATCGTGCCGCTGGTCGGATCGAGCGTCTCGGTCGACAGGTTGTAGAGCTGGGTCGCGATGCCGACCGTGAAGTTGAGCTGCACGTTGCTCAGGTCGGTGTTGCCGGTATAGAGCAGCTGCAGGCCGCCGGCGCCGGTCGTGCTGGTCGCCGTGATGGCATTGCCGTTGATCGTCACCGAGCCGTCGTTGGTGCCGTCCGCGGCGCCGTTGACGTTGGCGGCCGCCACCGAGCCGGCGCCGTAGTCGACGTTCAGGGTATAGCCGCTGGCGTTGTACTGGGGCAGGCCGGTATAGCCGATCAGCGTCACGCGCGAGTCCGAAGACGAGAAATCGAGCGCGAACAGCTTGCGCACGGCGTCCGGGTTGTTGAGCAGCGCGTCGTTGAGCTTGGTCGAGTCGATCTGCAGCGTCGACGCCTGGGTCTGGTCGGTCAGCGTTGTGTTGTCGACCAGGGTGATGCCGATCTGGTCGAGCACCTGGTAGGCGCTGGTGACGCCGGTGGCGCCCGAGCCGAGGATGTTGGACAGCGACGAGGCCAGATCCTTGACCGACCGGGAATTGGTCAGGACCGCGTCGGCGCTCAGCGGATTGCCGCTCGAATCTGTCTCGGTCTGGGTGTTGAGAAACACCTTCAAGGCATTGAAGGCTGTGACGAAATTGCCGATCTGGGTCTGCACCTTGGACAGATCCTGCTCGACGTCGATCTTGATCTTGGTGCCTTCCTCGGCCTGGAACAGGTTGACCGTCGTGCCGGCGAACAGGTCGCTGACCGTATTGCTGGTGCGCTCGATGACCTTCTCGTTGCTGATGCCCATCTCGCCGAGCAGGCCATCGGTGTCGGTGACCGACATCGGATTGCCGCCCTGTTCGGAGAGCACGAGCCGGCTGCCGTTGACGTCGGTCTGGATCGACGCCTGCACGTTCGTCGCGCCGGTCTGCAGGTTGATGGCGGTCATCAGGTCGGTGAGCGAGCTGGTCGACGTATAGTTGATCGTCGCCGTGCCGCCGCTGCCGGTGATGTCGAAGCTGCCGGGATAGCCGGCATTCGGGAAGCTGGCCGACAGCGCGGCGTTCGCGTTCGCCACCGCCTCGGTCTGGTACCGGCTCTTGTCGACCAAGCCGTCGGCCTTGAACTGCGCCGTGGTCGCGGCCTGGAGCTGGTTCTTGGCCGCGCCGCCGCCGGTCAGGATGCCGAGCGACTGCAGCACGCTACCGCCGTCGGTGAAGGTGATGGCCGTGCCGGTGTCGTCGGCCGTCAGCACCAGGTAGTTCTCGCCGGCGTTGGGCGAGACGATGCTCGCAGTCACCTTGGTGGCGTTGTCGCCTGTGTTGGCGTTGTTGATGCGGTCGGCGATGCTCTGCAGGCTGTCGCCGGCGCTGACCGCGATGCTCTGGCCGTTGATCTGGAACGTGCCGGCGAGGTTGAGGGCGTCGCTGATGCTGGCCTGGGCGTCGCTCGCGTCCTTCTCGGCGGTCGCCACGCGCATCACCTCGAGGGTGTGCGAGCCGACCACGGCCGCGTTGGTGACGTTGACGCCGACCAGGTTCGCCGCCGGCGACGGCGTGCTGCCGTCGTTGCGGCTGACCGTGGCGAAGGCCGCCTTGGACTTGAAGATGTCGTTGACGCCGCCGACGCTGATCGAGCCGCGCAGCGTGTCGAGCGAGCTCTTCAGGTTGGTGACGAGCGTATTGAGCTGCTTGAGGGCGGCGATCTGCTTGTTGTTGGTGTCGACCTTGGTCGACATCGTGTCGATCGGCACCTTCTTCGCCGCGATTATCGCGTCGACGGCCTTCTGGAAGTCGATGCCCGAGCTCAGGCCCGAGAACGACACCCGGCCGTTGCTGTCGATCGTCAGCGAGTTGAGGTTGAGCGACGTCGTGGTCATGTCCGCCTGCCTGTCCCGATCCCGTTTCTCAGACCTTCTTGTCGATGATCGGCTTGAACGCCTTGATCGCGAACGCCTGCAGCGCGCGCAGCTTCTCGTCCGGAATTTCGCGGAGCAAGCTGCCCGTGTTCGGATCGATGACCTTGGCGTATACCTGCTTCGTTGACTGGTCGATGTCGAGCTGCAGCGTCGCGCTGAAAGCAAGCGACACCGCAGGACCGTCCTTGCCGTGCGTCTGGCTGGCCGGCTCGACTGGCTTATTCTGGGCGGGAACCCGTAAAGACTCGGTTACCGGTCGCGCCGGCAGCGCGGAGGTCGGAGACGGCGGTGCACTGATGCCCCTGATGTCCATCGTCCTATACTCCTGTCATTTCCCCCGAAAAATGACGTGCCTATCCTATGTGCCGTGTGAGTGAGGCGGCGGTGGGAGAGGGGTTTCCCCCTCTCCCGATGCCGTGGTTCAGGCTTACTGGAACAGACGCAGCAGCGTCTGCGGCAGCTGGTTCGCCTGGGCCAACATCGAAACGCCGGCCTGCTGGAGAACCTGGGCGCTGCTGAACTTGGTCATTTCAGAAGCGACGTCGACGTCGAGCAGCTGGCTCTTCGCCGCGTTGTCGTTCTCCTGCGTGGTCGCGATGTTCGCCTGCGCGAAGTCCAGTCGGCTCTGCGACGCACCGATGTTGGAGCGGGCAGTGGCCAGGTTGGTGATCGCGGTCGAGACCTCGCCGATCGCGGTGCTGGCGGCACCGGCCGTGGCGATGTTCGAGGCCAGGCTGTTGCCGATGGACACGAGCGAGTCGACCGTGATCGACAGGTCGTCTTCCGCCGCAACCGTGCCCGTGCCGACCTTGAAGGTCAGGCTGGTCGTGCTGCTGCCGGCCAGCGTGGCGTTCGACGACGCGATCGACTGCGTGTTGCTCAACGCGGTGTTCAGGTTGAGCGTGACCGTGCCGTGGTTGGTGGCGCTCGAGGCGGTCAGCGTGACCGACAGCGGCGCCGTCAGGTGGTTGCTGCTGAACGCCGACGAGGCGACCGAGCCGGTGTACGTGACGCCGTTGGCGTCCGTGGCCACGAAGTTCACGTCGAAGCCAGCGGTCGTGTTGAAGACGACACCCAGGTTGCCGGTGGTGATGCCGCTGGCCTGGATGCTGTCGACACCCTCGTTGCCGTTGAGGTTGGCGTTCAGGGTCGCAGTCTCGCTACCGGCGATCAGCTTAACACCGTTGAACTCGGTGTCGTTGCCGATACGCACGATTTCGCTCTTCAGAGCCTGGTATTCCGTGTTCAGAATGCCGCGCTCCGTGTCGGAGAGCTGACCAGACGAAGACTGAACGGCGAGGGCCTTCATGCGGTTCAGAATGTCGCCGCCGGTCGCGAACGCGCCGTCGGCGATCTGAAGCATCGAAGCGGCCTGACCGGCGTTCACACCGGCCTGCGCATAGGCCGAGATCTCACCGGCGAGGCGCGAACCGATCGCGAGCGAAGCCGCGTCGTCCTTCGCCTGCACGATGCGCTGACCCGAAGACAGCTTGGCCAGCGAGGCCGACGCCATCGTCGACGTCTTCAACAGGTTGCGATGGGCGACGTCGGCGGCGTAGTTCGAAAGGATGCTAAGTGCCATGGTACTTTTCTCCTACATGGATGGATTTTGGCTTCCTGCCAAAAGGGACTACATGTCCCAGGTGGCCGGCGTTAGTGCTGGCCACCCGCGACAGAGGATGCAAGGCGAGTGCCAGAAGCGGAATCGCGGCTTTTCAACAACTTGAGGAGAATCTCGCTCGGCAAAAAATGCCGCTTCCGGCAATTCTTGCCGGGCTGATGATGCCGCGTCGGCAAGTCTTGCCCGCCCGCCCGGCCGCCGCGCGATTTAAGTCTTTTTCAACCACGTTTTGCGAAGGTGGCCCGGGCGCGCATTCCGCGGCGCCCGGCGGTCGGCGCCTGCGCGCCGGCGCGCCAGCCTCGCTCAAGGAGCCTCCATGGCGGCAAGCGCTCAACGAAAGATCAGAAGGGCGAACGGCAAGGGCACCGGGGCGAGCGACGAGCAGATTCTCAAGCTACTGACCGAGGGGCACGCGGCCCATCTCAAGGGCGACGTCGACCTTGCCGAGCAGCGCTACCGCCAGGTTATCGGCCTGCGGCCGGAGGTCGCCGACGCCTGGCATCTGCTGGGCGTGGCCCATTTGAAGCGGGGCCAGGCCGCCGAGGCCGCCGATATGATCGGCCGCGCCATCGCCATCGACCCGAAGCCGCAGCAATTCTACACGAACTATGGGGCGGCGCTGTTCCACGCCGGGCGCCGCGACGAGGCCGAACAGGTCTACCGCGAAGCGGTCAGGCGCGATCCCCGCGATATCGAGATCTACAAGAACCTGTCCGTGCTGCTCGAATGCCAGAGCAGGACCGACGACGCGCTCGCGTGCTTGAAGGAGGGCGCCCAGACGAATCCCGGCGCAGCTAGGATTCACCAGCTCCTCGGCCACCTCTATCTGAAACACGACCGGCTCGAGGAGGCGGCCGAGGCCTTCAGGAAAAGTCTCGCCATCGACCCGATGCAGGACGCCTTGGCGAGCGACTTGGGCTATGTGCTCGGCAAGCTCGGTCGGCACAAGGAAGTGATTGAAGCGCTGATGCCGGCCTACCGGCGCGGTACCGCCATGGCGGATTTGTGCAACAACCTGGGCAACAGCCTGCGCATGTTGCGTCGCTTGGACGAGGCCGAGGAAATCCTGAAGAAAGCCATCGCCCTCGACTCGACCCGCTGGCAGTTCGAGAGCAATCTGGGCGGCGTCTATTTCCAGAAAGGACGCGTCCATGAGTCGCTCGATATTTTCGAGCGCCTGTATCGCGACCACCCGGACGAGGTGACGCTGATCGTCGATCTCGGCACCTCATATGTACGGACAGGACGGTCGGAGCTGGCGATCCCGATGCTCAAGCGGGCGGTCGAAAAGGAGCCGAAGAATATCGACGCCTGGAACGCGCTCGGCGTTGCCTATTGCGCCCTGCACCGTTACCAGGAATCGGAGGACGCCTATCGACAGGCACTCCAAGTCAGCCCCTCCAACTTCAATCTGCACGATAATCTGTCCGCGACTCTCAAGGCGGCCAATCGCTATGACGAAGCGAACATGGCGGCGCATGTTGCCATATCGCTTCCGGAGTACAACGCGGGCCGTTTCCTGGGGCCGTTCCAGATCTTCCACAACACCTGCGACTATGAGGGCGTGCGGCAGCTTGGCGACGTCGAGGCGCTGTGCGAGCAGGTGGTGCCGCTCGCGCTGACCGGCGCAATCTTCGACATGATGGTGCACGCCGCAACGCCGGACTCGACGCGCCGTCTCGTCGCCCTCCATCGCAAATGGGGCAAGGCGATCGAGGAGCAAGTTGCGCAGAAGCCGCTGCCGCCGCTTGTGCCGCACCCGAAGCGATCCAAGCTGCGCATCGGGCTGCTGTCGTCGGACCTGCGCAATCACGCGGTCGGCCGGCACCTGATGCCGTTGTTGCGCAACTACGACCGCGGGCGGATCGAGATCTACGGCTATACTCCGTGGGACTATCCGAACGATCCCGTGCAGCGCGACATAACGGGTCTGATCGAGGGATTCCGCCCGCTTACCAATAAGCGCGTTCGCGAGGTCGCCGAGTTCATCCGGCGCGACGAAGTCGACGTCCTATTCGACTTCAACGGCCACACGCTCGGCTCGAGAATGGAAGCCATGGCCTATCGTGCGGCGCCGATCCAGATCGCCTGGCTCGGCTATCCGTTCACGAGCGGCCTCAAGGACGTCGACTATTTCCTGCTCGACGACCGGCTGCGGCCGACCAGCGACGATCTCATTCTGGAGAAGCCGCTGATCATGCCCGAGTCCTGGGTCACGTTCAGCGAATATCCGGAGGCGTGGATTACCGACAAGCTGCCGCTCGAGGTCAACAACTTCGTCACCTTCGGAACGCTGAACAATCCCTACAAATACACGCCTCAGACCATTGAGGCTTGGGCGCGCGTGATGATGGGCGTGCCAAACTCGCGCATGATCTTCATCCGCCCGGAGGTCAAGTCGCGCGTCGTATGCCTGCATATCGCCCAGGAGTTCGCCCGTCACGGCGTAGCCGCGGAGCGCCTCTACTTCCTGGACAATAATACCCAGGGGATCCATTACCTGGCCTGCTACAACCAGCTCGACATCACGCTCGACACCTTTCCGGTTACCGGTGGCACGACGACCTGCGACGCCAGCTGGATGGGCGTTCCGGTCGTGACGCTGGTCGGCGACGGAATCCATCAACGCGTCAGCTATGCGATTCTCGACCGGCTGGGCCTCGGCGAGCTGTGCGCAAAGACCGTCGACGACTATGTCGAGAAGGCGATCGCGCTGGCGAACTCGCCGGACGATCTGCGCTTTCTGCGCCAGAACATGCGCGAATCGGTGCGCTCGTCGATCTTCTACGACGGGCCGCGCTACGCCAAGCAGTTCTGCGATACGATCTGGGACCTGGCGAAACGCCATGATCTGGTGTGACGCCGCCCACCGCGGGCGCTAGATCCGGAACACGTCAGCGAGATAGTTCCGCTTGCGCGGCTTGAGGGCGAGCGCGCCGCCGCGGCCGACCGCGAGGCAATCCTCCGGCGTGTCGCGGTCGATCACCGCGGTGCCCTGGGCCACGACGGTGCCGGCGCCGATGCGCGAGGCGCCGAGGATGGCGCTGTTCGGATACATCATCACGCGCTCGCCGATCACCGGCTTCTCGCCGTTGTTCTGGCCGACCGTGCAGTTCTGGTAGACGGCGAAGTAATTGCCGTAGGTCGTGCGCATGAGCACGATGCCCGGCGAATGGCCGACGAAGAAGACGTCGGGCAGGGCCACGTCGTAGAAGCAGCTGAAGCCGTTGAGCGCCTTGTTCAGGTAGAACAGCTTGGCGCACACGTTCTCGTGCTGCCGGTTCCGCCAGATGGTGTTGGCGAGGTAGTAGAGGAACACCGTGTTCTGCTCGGAGTGCAGATAGTAGAACTCGTCCGGGCGCCAGAGCGCCACGGCATTGCCGCAGTGCCGGAACCGGTCGAGCGCGTGGTCGAGGTCGCGGTCGATGACGGCGCGCGCGTCCTTCACATGATCGGGGAACATGTGGTCGAGCTGGCCGGCCAGATAGTCGACCAGCTGGGCCCGCGTCGTGCCCTTGAGGTGCATGGCGGGCCGTCCCCCGCGCCGCGCGGCCGTCAGGCGACGCGTGACTGCTGCAGCGCCGACTTGCCGCCGCCGCTCTTCTTCTTGGCGCCGGCGAAATAGCCGCGCACGGCGTCGATGACCTGCTGCTGGTATTCGCGCGACATGTTGGAGTGGAGCGGCAGGGTGACGATCTCGTTGCCGGCCTTGTGGGCGACGCTGAGGTCGCCGCGGCGGCAGCCGTCGAGCACCTTGAAGTGGTGGCCGGGCTGCCAGTGGACGCCGGTGTCGACGCCGCACTCGCCGAGATGGGTGCGGAAGGCGTCGCGCTGCTCGGCCGCGACGCGCACGTAGAAGATGAACGGCGTGACGTTGTCGAGGTCGACCGCCGGGATGCGCAGGCCTCGGATGCCCGAGAGGTTGTCGAGATAGAAGCGGTAGGCGGCGCGGCGGGTCGCCGAGATGCGGTCCATCTTGGCGAGCTGCTGCAGGCCGATCGCCGCGTGCATGTTGATCATGTGATAGCGGAAGCCGATGTCGTTCACGTGGAACGTCCAGGCCCGCTTGTTCTGGTACATCACCGAGGGCGGCTGGCCCATGCCGAGGATGCGCAGCTCGTGGATGCGGTGCAGCTCCTTCTCGCTGCTGACGATCAGCGCGCCGCCGTCGAGACAGGTCATGGTCTTGACCGGATCGAAGCTGAGCATGGTCATGTCGGAGAAGCTGCCGACCATCTTGCCCTTGTACCGCGAGCCGAAGGTGTGGGCGCCGTCATGGATAACGCGCAGCTTGTGCTTCTTGGCGAAGGCGGCGACGCGGTCGTGCTCGCACAGCTGCGAGCCGTAGTCCATGGCGATGACCGCCTTGGTACGCGGCGTGACCAGGGCCTCGGCGCTGTCGACGTCGATGGTGATCGACTCGTCGAGCGAGTCGCACAGGACAGGCTCGGCGCCGACCTGGAGGATCGCCTGGAAATCCGAGACGCAGCAGAAGGACGGCACGATGACCTCGTCGCCAGGGCCGCACTCGGCGACGACGAGCGCTAGGTGGAGCGCCGAATGGCCGGTGTTGACCAGCGCCAGGTGCTTGCCCGCCTCCTTGAGGCC
>Ga0335070_10001174_pt1 | contig 29959 bp, 19 predicted proteins | sample Lox_Sample_13_FD_206722 | JGI IMG/M metagenome (GOLD analysis project Ga0335070, IMG submission 206722) | Soil microbial communities from Loxahatchee National Wildlife Refuge, Florida, United States - Lox_Sample_1.3 | ecosystem: Environmental > Terrestrial > Soil > Wetlands | place: USA...
TCACGCGAGGGGGATTTTCTTGCCGGGGAAAAGATCACGCGATTTTGGTGATTTTGAGCTCAATCTTACCGCCCGGGGTTTCGACGGTGACCCTGTCACCGACGTGGTGGCCGATCAGGGCTTTCCCGATCGGGGATTCGTGCGAAATGCGCCCATTACGAGGATCGGCCTCCTTGGGACCTACCAGATGAAAGGTCTCTTCGGGAAAGTCTGCTTCCTGGACGGTGACGTGCGCGCCGACGCTGACCTCGGTGCGGTGGATGTTCTCATCCTCAGGGATGATGACGACATTGTGGAGAACCCGCTCGAGCTCCTGGATACGGCCCTCCAAAAAACCCTGCTCTTCTTTGGCGCTGATATAATCGGCATTTTCCGAAAGATCGCCCTGTTGAATGGCGGCGTGCAGGCGCTGGGCGAGCTGTTCGCGAGCCGGACCTTTCAGGTATTCCAGCTCTTCGCGGAGGCGGGCGGCGCCCGCGGCAGTTAGATAAGAGACTTCACTCATCAATAAGTACTCCAATTTCTGAACGGTACAAACAAGGATTTAATCTTAACACATCTTGAATAAATAATGAAGAAGATCGGACCAAGGAGAAAAGACTAGGGTAAAGTGTTGGGATCGAAGAGTTTCTGATATTCTTCGATGGCGTAGCGATCGGTCATACCGGCGATGTAATCGCAGATATTGCGCTCGAGACCGCGCTCTTCGTTCTGTTCCTGGAAGTGCGTGGGGAGGATGGTTGGCGCAGATTTATACGCGTTGAACAGCTCGGAGATGATCCGTTCGGCCTTGACCTGCATGCGCACCACGCGGTAATGGCGATAGAGGTTGGCGTAAAGAAAATCTTTTAGCTCACGGTTGCGGCGGTGCATATCCTCGCTGAAACCGACCACGTTATAGGAGAGTCGCTGGACGTCGAGGACCGAGCGGATGCCATTTTCGCGCAGATTGCGGTCGGTGGTCTGGACCAAGTCGTTGACCTCGATACCGATCAGGCGGCGGATCAGGCGGTGGCGGCTGAGGTCGTCGAGCTGCTCGCCGCGCCAGCCGACGCTCTCGACCACGATCTCCCAGAGGGCCAGGCCGGACAGCATGTCGGTGGTGATCATACCGGAGCGCAGACCGTCATCCAGGTCGTGAGCGGTATAGGCCAGCTCGTCGGCAACGTTAGTGATCTGGGCCTCGAGGTCTCCACACAGGTCGGGGCTGAACTCGGAAGCATCCGAGCGGTCGTACTCGGTCTCATGCTTGACGATTCCTTCGAGGACCTCCCACGTCAGGTTGAGCCCGGGAAAATCGGGGTAGCGGCGCTCCAGGAAAGTGACAATGCGCAGCGACTGCTTATTGTGATCGAAGCCGCCGTAATCTTTCATCAGGCGGGCGAGCTGGGTCTCGCCAGAGTGGCCAAAGGGCGGGTGCCCGAGGTCATGGGCCATGCAGATCGTCTCGACCAGATCCTCATTCACGCCAAGGGCGCGGGCGACGGTGCGGCCGATCTGGGTAACCTCGAGGGTATGAGTCAGGCGGGTGCGGTAATAATCGCCTTCGTAGTTGATAAAGACCTGGGTTTTATATTCCAGGCGGCGGAACGCGGTGGTATGGAGGATGCGGTCGCGGTCGCGTTGGTAGACCGTGCGGTACTCGGGCTCATCCTCGGGGACTGCCCGGCCGCGGGTGTCTTTGCTGCGCATGCCGTACGGGGCGAGGGTCTGGTCTTCAAATGCTTCGAGCTGCTGGCGGGTCAAGATCATGATTTCCCTTTCCTACTCTATTCCACGTTCGGTTTCGGAACCGCGAATCACGGTCCCCACGGTTTCTCCCAGCAAGGCGCGCTGGACCAGACCGGGCCGCAGGCCGGAAAAAATCAGCACCTCCAGGCCAGGGGCCGCGCGGACGAGATTCAGCATGGATTCCACTTTGGCGAGCATCCCGCCGGTGACGTCGGTCGCGGCGGAGCCCTGGATCGCGGCGGATTGGGCGTGGATGTTCTGGGGAGTGATCGTGGCGATCAGGGCGTCACGGCGAGGAAAATCGGCCCAGACGCCCTCTTCCAGGCCGGCAAGGAGAACTCGCTGGGGGAGGAAGATGCGCGCCAGGGCGTCAAAAATATCTTCTGTGGAAAGAATCGTCCCTCCGCGACGGGTGTCGAAAGCGACATCGCCGTAGACCAGGGGGATCAGGCCGTGCTCGAGCGCGGCGCGCAGCGGGTAGAGGTTCCAATCCTGGATCTGCCCATCGCAGGCGGTGATCGCCGCGGAAGGGGGGAAGGCGATCACCGGCAGACCAGCGCGGCCGAGGGCGGCGCAAACCTGTTCGTTTAAAGCTCTGGCTTCGCTCCAGACCTCGGTAAAACCGGCCCAATCCTGGGGGGTGGCGACTCCCTGGCGGGTGGCGTAGCGGCGGGCCGGAACGTGGCCAAACGAGCCCGAGCCGTGGCCGAGGATCAGGGGCAGGCCGGGCAGGATGGCGCGCGCGGCGGCGATCTCGCCCGCCAGGCGGTCGAGTACGTCCGGCCGGAGGGTGTGCGGGCGAGATTTGTCGGTGATCAGGGAACCACCAAGCTTGAGTAAGATCAGGTCTCTACCCTCCGGGATAGTTGACAGATAGAGTCGATTATACCAAGAGAAGAGATTGGTTGCTGAGTTGATTGGGGAGAGAACAGAGGATATGTTGCGTAATAGCCAGGGGCGGTAAGAGATAATCAGTGGCCAAGAACGGAGAAAAAGTTCAAGCCGCTGAGGTGGCCGCTAAGCGGTCCGCAATGTGCGGATTGGCCAGGGCCACCACCGCCGGTCAGATTACGGAAAGAACTGGGCCGTTTGGAGAGAAAGGCGTACTTAAGCATGCTAATACCTGAAACAGAACCCGATGCTCCATCCGAATGCCACGCCCTCTTGGCATTCTCGCCAAATAAAACCTTCACTCACTGATACTAATCGTTCTGTCACCAGATCTTCTTATTCCCCGGATCCATTACCTTCTCGACCAGCTCATTCAAATTGCCCATCTCTTCCCCCGGATACTTCAGCCTTGCCAGAAACTCTGTATTCCCCTTCGGTCCCTTCAGCGGCGAGCGGATCAGGCCCTTCACGGAATACCCCTCCCGGTCCGCCGCCTGGAGCACATCCAGCAGCACCTGGCGGTGGATGGCCGGATCCTGGATCACCCCATCTCCCCGGCTGACCTCCGCCCGCCCGGCTTCGAATTGCGGTTTGACCAGCGCCACCACCTCGCCGCCCTCCGGACCGAACCAGCCGCGTACCACGGGCAGCAGGATCTTCAGCGAGATAAAAGACGCGTCGATCGTCGCCCGGCTGACCGGCTCGGTCAGCATTTCCACGAATCTTGCGTTGGTCCGTTCCATCACCACCACCCGGGGATCGTTGCGCAGCTTCCAGTGCAGAATCCCGTACCCCACGTCGATCGCGTAGACCTTTGCCGCCCCGGCCTGCAACAGGCAGTCGGTGAAGCCGCCCGTCGACGCGCCCACATCCGCACAGACCCGATCCCCGACGTCCCAAGCAAAGGCTTCCAGCGCCGCCTCCAGCTTCTCCCCCCCACGCGAGACGAAGCGCGGCCCGCGGTCCAGGGAGATGTCCACACCCTCCTCGACCTTTGTCGCCGGCTTGAGCATCACCTGCCCGTCCACCCTTACCTGCCCGGCGATGATCAGGCTCTGCGCCTGCGACCGGCTCTCCGCCAGCCCGCGCTCGGCAAGGAGGACATCCAGACGAGTCTTGGTCATGGGTTCATTTTAATCTTTATTTTCAATTTTCCATTTTCAATTTTCATGGCTCATTGGAAATCGCCGAGGAAGAGAGAAGATGTGGGGTTGTGGGCGAGCGAAGTACGCCCACAACCCCACATCTCTCCTTTTTTCATTCGATTTAAAAAGTACGATAACCGAGATTCGAAATTCGAGATTCTGACGTGTTTTTTGCCGTTCTCTGTTCTCAATTCACGTTTTTTCTACCCAAAATCACCAACCAAGAGTAAACTTAACCCAATGAGCTCCGTTCCCAAAGAACTTGAAAACAGGGTATCGACGATGACCGTTTTGCGCGGATTGTTCAAGGCCATGCGCCCGCGCCAATGGTCAAAGAATGTCGTTCTAATGGCCGCAGTGATTTTTGATAAGCAGCTTTCCCTGCGGAATCCCACCCCACTGATCCACACCCTGCTGGGCCTGCTCCTCTTCTGCATCCTCTCCAGCTCCGTCTATATCATCAACGACCTGATGGACATCGAGGCCGACCGCCAGCACCCTAAAAAGCGCTACCGCCCCATCGCGTCCGGACAGCTTCCCAAATCAGTCGCCATCGCCGCTGCCGTGGTAATGATTCTGGTGACTTTACCTCTCGCCTATCTGCTCTCACCTCTGTTCGCCTGGATCTGCCTCGGCTATTTCTTGCTGAACCTGGCCTACACCTTCCGCCTTAAACACATCCCCTTGCTGGACGTACTCGTCCTGGCGACGTTCTACGTCCTCCGCGTCGCTGGCGGCGCCTCGATTATCCACGTCGAACGCTTCTCTCCCTGGTTGTATGTTGTCACCACCCTCGGCTCGTTGTACCTTGGCTTTGGCAAGCGCCGCGCCGAGCTCAATCTGCTCGCCGCCGGCGCCAACGCTCACCGCCGCGTACTGGAGGGCTATACCATTCCTTTCCTCGACCAGCTCATTTCGATCGTCACCGCCACCACGATCATCGCCTACAGCCTCTATACGTTCTCAGCTCCGAACCTGCCCGAGAACCACACCATGATGCTGACCATCCCCTTCGTGATCTATGGGATTTTCCGCTCTCTCTACCTGATCCAGGTCCAGGAGGCCGGCGGCGCTCCTGAGGAGCTTTTCCTCACCGACCGCCCGCTCCAGATCACAATCTTACTCTACGGCCTGGCGGTCTTCATTATTTTTTACCTGCTTCCCCTCTTCCCTTGATCCATGCCCGCCATCTCAGCCACCGCCCCCGGGAAATGCATCCTCTTTGGCGAGCATGCCGCCGTCTACAGCCGCCCGGCGCTGGCCGTTCCGGTCTTCCAGGTCCGCGCCAGAGTCATGGCTATGGCCAATATCACCGGCAAACCGGGAACCGTCCACATTCAGGCCCCCGACGTTGGCCTGGAAAGTGAGCTTGACCAGCTCCCCGGCGACCACCCCCTTTCCATTGCCGCACACGGTGTGATGGCAGCCCTCTCCATCGATCGCAGCCTGGCGGTCACCCTGCGCATCACTTCGACCATCCCGCTCGCAGCGGGGTTGGGCTCGGGCGCTGCGGTCTCCGTCGCATTGATCCGCGCATTTTCCGCCTTCCTTGGTCATTCCCTACCCGCGGAGCAGGTCAATTCCCTTGCCTATGAGGTCGAGAAGCGCCTCCACGGCACTCCCTCGGGGATTGATAACACCGTGATCACCTACGGCCAGCCGGTCTACTTTATCAAAGGCCAGCCGCCGCGCCTCTTCCAGGTTCCGGTCCCTTTTACCCTGGTCGTCGCCGATACCGGTGTGCGCAGCCCGACCGCCAAAGCCGTGGGCGATGTGCGCGCCGCCTGGGAGGCCGAGCCAGACCGCTATAATCCCATCTTCGACCGCATCGGCGTCCTCGCCCACCACGCTCTGGACTGCATCCAGCAGGGCCACCCGGAGGAGATGGGACCGCTGATGGACGCGAATCAGGTCCTTCTCCAGCAGATGGGCGTCTCCAGTCCTGACCTGGAGCGCCTGGTCGAAGCGGCGCGCACGGCAGGCGCGCTGGGCGCCAAGCTCTCCGGCGGCGGCGGCGGCGGAATTACGATCGCTCTCGTCAACCCGGCCAGCGCCCCCACCATCATCGCCGCCCTCCAGTCCGCCGGGGCAGCCCAGGTATTCTCCACCCGTGTGCAGTAAGGGCGCAAAGCAACACCCTCTTTGATCCTCCCCCAAAATCCCCAAAGCAGGATTTTGGGGGAGGAAGAATATCAGTTTCAGGTATCAGCATGCTTAAGTACGCCTTTCTCTCCAAACGGCCCAGTTCTTTCCGTAATCTGACCGGCGGTGGTGGCCCTGGCCAATCCGCACATTGCGGACCGCTTAGCGGCTACCTCAGCGGCTTGAACTTTTTCTCCGTTCTTGGCCACTGATTATCTCTTACCGCCCCTGGCTATTACGCAACATATCCTCTGTTCTCTCCTTTTAAGTTAAGTTAAGGTATACTTCATTCCGCTTATGACGGAATTGATCCGCAACTTCTGCATCATTGCGCATATCGACCATGGGAAATCGACCCTGGCCGACCGGCTGCTCCAATTGACCGGGACTATTTCCGATAGGGAAATGACCGAACAGGTCCTCGACACCATGGACCTGGAGCGTGAGAAGGGTGTAACGATCAAAGCTTCGGCGGTGCGGATGAACTATACCGCCAGGGATGGAAAAACCTATGAATTAAATCTGATCGATACCCCCGGGCACGTCGATTTCAACTACGAGGTCAGCCGGGCGCTGGAAGCCTGCGAAGGAGCGGTGCTGGTGGTCGACGCCACCCAGGGGATCGAAGCCCAGACCCTGGCGAACTTGTACCTGGCGTTGGGCTCGGACCTGGTGATCATCCCGGTGATCAACAAAATCGACCTGCCCTCGGCGCGGCCCGATGAGGTTGCCCAGGATATCAGCAATCTGCTGGGAACGCCGCCTGATGAAATCCTGCGCATCTCGGCCAAGGAAGGGACCAACGTCGACTGCCTGCTGGAGCAGATCGTGCAGAAGGTGCCGCCGCCCAGGGGCGCCCCCGAAGCGGTGTTGCGCGCGCTGATCTTCGACTCCCACTACGATTCGTATAAAGGCGTGATCGCCTACGTGCGCGTGATGGACGGGCGGATCCTGCCCACGGACAGCCTGCGGTTGATGGCGACCGGCGTGGACATCAAGCCGGTCGAGATCGGGGTGTTTTCGCCGCAGATGCGGCCTATGGATCATCTGGAGGCTGGCGACGTGGGCTACATCGCTACCGGGCTGAAGACGGTGCGTGAGTGCCGCGTGGGGGATACGTTCACCCACACTACCCGGCCCGCTCCCGAGCCGCTGCCGGGCTACCGGCGGGTCAAGCCGATGGTTTTTGCCGGGATTTACCCGGTCGAGGGCGAGGATTACCCCGATCTGAAGGACGCCATTGAGAAATTGCAGCTTAACGACGCCTCGCTGGTCTACGAACCGGAGACCTCGCAGGCGTTGAACTTCGGCTTCCGCTGCGGCTTTCTGGGCCTCTTCCACATGGAGATCATCCAGGAGCGGCTGGAGCGTGAATACGATCTGGACATCGTCGTCACCGCGCCGTCTGTCGAATACGAGGTAGTTTTAGTGGATGGCACCGTGATGCAAATCGACTCCCCGGCGCAGATGCCAGATGAGGCTAACGTGGTCGAGGTACGCGAGCCGTGGATGAAGCTGCAGATCATCACGCCAACCGAATATTACGGGACGATCATGGACCTGGTGATCAAGCGGCGTGGGATCTACCTGGAGCAAGAGTACCCGGCGCCCAACCGGGTGCAACTGGATTTTGAAATCCCGCTTTCTGAGCTAATCGTCGACTTTTTTGATGAGCTCAAATCCAGGACGCGCGGGTACGCCTCGATGGATTACCAGGTGGCGGATTACCGCCCGGAAAAGCTGGTCAAGCTGGAGGTGCTGGTCAATGGAGAGCCGGTCGACGCGCTGGCGGCGATCGTGCACAAAGACCAGGCTTACCACAAGGGCCAGGCGCTGGTCAGCAAACTGAAGGAGATCATCCCCCGCCAGTTGTTCGACGTACCCATCCAGGCGGCAGCCAGCGGCAGGGTGATCTCGCGGGCCAACGTCAAGGCGATGCGCAAAGACGTCCTGGCCAAGTGCTATGGCGGCGATATCACCCGCAAGAAGAAGCTGCTCGAAAAACAGAAGCGCGGGAAGCGGCGGATGAAGATGGTGGGCAGCGTGGAGATACCTCAGGAAGCCTTTATGGCAATCCTGCGATTGGAAGAAGAGTAAAGCCGGCACGAGGGGGGCGCCCGGCTACGTCCAGGTGATTTTGGAAGTATTATGCGGATATTGATCGCTCTAACGTATTACCGTCCCCATTATTCCGGGCTGACGATTTATACTGAACGGCTGGCGCGTGCCCTGGTCCAGCGCGGCCACCAGGTCACCGTGATTACCTCACGGTTCGACCGTAGCCTGAAGGCGCGGGAAGTGCGCGATGGGGTGGAGATCGTGCGGCCCTGGGTGCTTGGGCGGGTCAGCAAGGGCGTTTTAATGCCAACGATGGGCATCCAGGCCCTGGAACTGACCCGCAAGGCAGACGTGGTCAATCTCCACGTTCCCCAACTGGACGCGGCGCCGATCTCCATCCAGGCCCGCCTGCTGGGCAAGCCGGTCGTGCTAACCTATCACTGCGACCTCCAGCTCCCGGCGGGGCTGATCCACCGGGTCGCCAACCAGGTATCGCACGTTGCCAACCACATTTCCGCGCGCAATGCAAACCGGATCGTGACCAACACTCGCGATTACGCCGAGCATTCTCCGTTCTTGAAGAATTACCTGGACAAGGTCGAGGTGATCGCGCCGCCGGTGGTCTTGCCCGAGTCCGGCGACCAGGACGCGGCCGCCTTTCGCCAGAAATTCCAGATTCAAAAGGATCAAAAGATTGTCGGGATGGCGGCCCGGCTGGCGACCGAAAAGGGGGTCGAGTACCTGATCGAGGCAATGCCCGAGGTGCTCAAACACCACCCGGACGCGCGCGTTCTCTTCGTGGGCCAGCACCAGAACGTCCTCGGTGAGGAGCAGTACGCGGCGCGGCTGGCGCCGATGCTCGACCAGTTGAATGGGCACTGGTCCTTTCTGGGGATCCTTGCTCCATCCGAACTGGCTGCGTTTTTCAAGGAATGCAGAGCGACCGTCCTGCCAAGCATCAACGGAACCGAGTCATTTGGGATGGTGCAGATCGAATCGATGAGCTGCGGGACCCCGGTGATCGCCACAGACATCCCCGGGGTGCGGCAGCCGGTGACCTGCACCGGCATGGGTGAGATCGTCCCGCCCCGCAACAGCCTTGCCCTGGCAAAAGCATTAATCCGTCTCCTTGACCGGCCTGAGAATTACTGCGGCGACCCTGAGGCGATCAAGCGGCAGTACGCCCCAGATTCGGTGGCCGCTCACTACGAGGCATTGTTCCGAGAGACGATCGAAAAACGATGAACGCGACGCAGGGCGATCAAATTTTGTGGCGTCACATTCGCGACCTGCCGTATTTCCGGGCGATGCTGCGCGCCGTTGAAGATTCCTATTACCAGGAGATCGTGATCCCGCGGCCGATCCTGGACCTGGGCTGCGGCGATGGGCAATTTGCCTCGGTCGCGTTCAACCCGCCGCCGGAGATCGGCGTGGACCCCTGGGCCGAACCGGTCCGAGAGGCCCAGTCGCGCGGCGTGTACCGGATGGTCCTGCAGTCGGATGGAGCGAAGATGCCGTTTCCGGACCACTGGTTCGCCAGTGTGACCTCAACCTCCGTGCTCGAGCATATCCCGCACATCGATGCCGTGCTGAGTGAAACTTCGCGGGTGCTCCAGACGGGCGGAATGTTCCTGTTTTGTGTGCCCAACCAGCGTTTTCCGGAATACCTGCGGGGGACTCAGACCTTGCGCAGGATGGGGCTGAAGGGAGCCGCGGCGGCTTATGGGCGGTTTTTCAACCGCATCGCCCGCCACGCGCATACCGACGAGCCGGCGGTGTGGGAGAAGCGGCTGGACAACGCCGGTTTCGTACTGGAGCGCTGCTGGGACTACTTTCCACCCGAGGCGCTGCACATTCTCGAGGCGGGCCACCTGTTTGGCCTGCCAGCGCTGTTCTGGCGCCGGCTGACCGGGAAGTGGATCCTGGTCCAGCAGAAGTGGAACCTGTGGATTCCCTACCAGATGGCGCGGCCTTTTCTGGACCGGCGCGAATCGGATGAAGGCGTCTGCACGTTTTTTGTCGCCCGGAAAAATTAGATTGAGTGGGGATGAAGAAATACTCCTATTATCTGCTGTCCATCGTTGAGCTGCTGACCGGGGTGAAGAACTGGCCGCTGGTGGTGCGCACATTTCTGAACCTGGACAAATCGGCGCGGAAAAAGATCCATCTCCGCCGCTCCGGGCTGACCTTCCTGGTGCGCGGGAAGATGGACATCTGGAGTGTGAAGGAAGCCTTCATCGACCGGTTTTACGAAAAATTCGGCAGCCCCATCGGCGAGGGGTGGAGCGTGGTCGACATTGGAGCAGGGATTGGCGAGTTTACCCTCTTCGCGGCGGCGGGGCACCCGCGAAACCGTGTCTATGCCTTCGAGCCGTTCGCCGAATCCTTCGAGCTGCTGAAAGAAAACATCGCCCAGAACCGGATCGAGAACGTGCAGGCTTACCCGGAGGCGGTATGGGGCGCTAGCGGGAACCTGTTGCTGGATCTGAGCGGCGGAGAGCCGCTGCAACTGCAGAGCGTGGAAGGAGCCCGGGAACAGGTCAAAGAGGGGAACCGGCTGGTGATTTGCTCTTCCCTGTGCGACGTGCTCGAGCGGCTGGGGATCGCTCAAATTGATCTGTTGAAGCTGGATTGCGAGGGGGCCGAGTACCCGATCCTGCTCCAGACGGGGGAGCGAGCGCTCGCAGCACTGGGGAAGGTGCAGCGGATTGTCATGGAGTATCACGACGGAATCAGCGCGTATTCGCACGCCGACCTGGAGAAGTTCCTCCGCGAATATGGTTTCCGGGTGCGTAGCGTGGTTAACCAGGTACACCCGAACCTGGGATACCTGTATGCGGAACGGTGAGGTGCTTGCAAGGCGACCCCTGGTCGGGTAAGATTACCTGAATGAGCTGTTGGCAGTGGATTGGGTGAGTGAAGACGCAGAACATGGACGAAGAACCCAGTGTGCTCGATTATGTAAAAGATAAGCTGGCATTTTGGCGACCTTCGCGGCTGCATCTCCCCGCGCGAGAAGGCGAGCCGGTCCAGGTGGAAGAGCCCGCTATGAGCGGGACTGTGCTCTACCGGACCGAAGAAGAGACAGAAACAGTCGAGCCGGAGTTCGACGCCGAGGAAGAGCCGGCACTCGAGCCGGTCCCCGCGCCGCGCAGCCAGGTTCCCTTTGGGCTGCTGGGGTTGGGCGCGGCCCTGGTCGCGCAGTTTCTGCTGGAGCCGGTCAGCCGGGCAGATCCGGGCAAGGTTCGTTTGGGGATTCTGCTTTACGGAGTCGCGGCGGTGTTGATGGGGGTGGCTTATTTCCGCAGGCAGTGGATCCTGGCCCCGCCGAGGGCAGATGCCAAAGAAAAGAGGATGAGCCTGTCCATCGGTGATGATCCCTTGATGGCGGTCTTGCAAGTGGTGGTGTGTATCCTGCTGGCGATGGTCGCGTTTTATTTCTTCGGCGACAAAACCACAGGGGTCTACGATTTCAACCTGCTCAACGTGGCAGTATGGCTGCTGTCGGTGTTCTTTTTCCTGCGCACCTTCTGGATCCCCGAGGGAAAGTGGCTGCGGTTTTGGAAGCGTGCGCGCGCTTTGGTGACCCGGCCGGTCTGGAACGTGGTCATCAATCGCTGGACGTTATTGGTCCTCCTTGTTGCAGCGCTGGCTTTTTTCTTCAAGTTCTACCAACTCAACCAGGTACCGCCAGAGATGGTCAGCGACCACGCCGAGAAGCTGCTGGATGTCTCGGACGTGCTTGCCGGGCAGCTCCACATCTATTTTCCACGCAATACCGGGCGGGAGGCCCTCCAGTTCTATCTGACCGTCGCGGTGATCCAGATTTTCCAGACCGGGGTCACCTTCTTGAGCCTGAAGATCGGCACGGCGATCGCCGCGCTGGCCACGCTGCCGTTCATCTACCTGCTGGGGAAAGAGGTGGGCAACCGCTGGGTGGGCCTCTTCGCCGCATTGTTCGCCGGGATTTCCTATTGGGCGAATATGTTCACCCGGATTGCCTTACGGTTCACCCTCTACCCGCTGTTCGTCGCGCCGACGCTGTACTATCTGGTCCGCGGGCTGCGCCGGCGCAGCCGCAACGATATGGTCCTCTCCGGAATTTTCCTGGGCATCGGGCTGCATGGCTATACTTCGATCCGCATCCTGCCTTTCCTGGTCGTGCTGGGGGTGATCCTCTATGGGATTCACGCCCAATCGAAGGGGAATCGCAAGGAGGCGATCTTCGGCCTGGTGCTGCTCGGCAGCGCGGCTTTCCTGCTCTTCCTGCCGCTCTTCCGCTATGCGGTGGATAATCCCGAGATGTTCGGGTTTCGCACTCTCAGCCGGATCGGCGGCATCGAGCAGCCGCTCCCAGGGCCGCCGCTGCAGATCTTCCTCGACAATCTTTGGAAGGCGAGCATCATGTTCTGGTGGGATGACGGAGAAATCTGGGTCCACTCGGTCACTCACCGGCCCGCGCTCGACCTGATCTCGGCGGTATTATTCTTCTCCGGGGTCGTACTGCTGCTGGTCCGGTATGTCCAGCGTCGGCACTGGGTGGACCTGTTCCTGATCTTCTCTGTGCCGGTGCTGATGCTGCCCTCGATCCTTTCCCTGGCCTTTCCGGGGGAGAACCCATCGCTCAACCGCACCTCTGGGGCGATCGTTCCCGTCTTCGTCATCCTGGGGATCGGCCTGGACGGGCTCCTGACCGGCCTGCGCAGCACGATGGGCCGTAAAGCCGGGACGCGGTTTGCGGTGGCGCTGACCGTGTTTTTCGTGGTCTTCTCCAGCCTGCAGAATTTCGACCTGGTCTTCAACCAGTACCAGAAGGTATACCTGCAGAACTCCTGGAACACCTCGGAGATCGGAACGGTGATCCGCGGGTTTGCCGATTCGATCGGGAACAAAGACAGCGCCTGGGTGGTGGGTTATCCATACTGGGTGGATACGCGCCTGGTAGGGATCAACGCCGGCTACCCGACCAAAGATTATGCCATCTGGCCCCAGCAAATCCCGGACACCCTGGCGGACCCGCGCGCGAAGCTGTTCGTCCTCAACCTGCAGGACGCCGCAGGGTTGGCCGCGTTAAGGACCACCTATCCGCAAGGGGTGCTTTCCGTGTACCATTCGCAAGTCTCGGGGAAAGATTTCTATCTGTATACCGTTTTACCCGCCTTCTCGACGGCGCAGTGAGCGGATTTTCAATGCAGGCTGTGCTGTATGTCCTTTGATATTCAGTTTACACCTTATCCAGCCAAAAACACGCGGGGCGGTTTTTGGCGTTTCTGGTATTACGATCTGCTGCTGATTTTCATCGTCCTGGCAGGGGCGTACTTCCGCTCGGTGGGGCTCAATTGGGACCAGAACGAACACCTCCATCCTGACGAGCGCTTCATGACCCTGGTCGAGTCGGCGGTGACGCCGGTACAGGACCCGGCTCGTTATTTCGATACGGCGACCTCGCCGCTGAACCCGAATAACGTCGGCTATGGTTTCTACGTCTACGGCACGCTGCCGTTGATCCTGGTACGCTACGTGGGGCAGTTGACCCACCAGGATGGATACGGCCAGATTTACCTGGTAGGGCGGCAGCTCTCGGCGTTTTGCGACCTGCTGACCATGCTGCTGGTCTACCTGATCGCCAGCCGGCTGTACGGCCGGAGAACAGGCGTCCTGGCGACAGCGTTCACGGCGTTTTCGGTATTGCCCATCCAACTCTCGCACTATTTCACGGTCGATACTTTCACGAATTTCTTCGCCTTTGTCGCCTTCTATTACGCGGTGCGGGTGATGCTCGATTCGCCGCGCTCCTTCCCGGCCAAAGGGGAAGAGGGCGATTCCGTCTGGGAAGAAGAGCTCCTGGCAACCGGCAACCCGGATTGGCTGGTCCATCCTGAGCGTCGCTACCGATGGTCGGATTTCTTCTCGCGAACCACCTGGTTTTACGTCCTGTTCGGGCTGGGTTTCGGGCTGGCGATGGCCTCCAAAGTTTCGGCGGCTCCCATGGCATTGCTGCTCCCCGCCGGCGCGGCGATCTATCTCTGGGGGCTGCCCGCCGAAGAGCGCGAGTTCCGCTTCTGGCCTGCCGTGGCCAACCTGGCGCTGGCGGCGCTGGTCAGCTTCCTGGTCTTCCGCATCTTTCAACCCTATGCGTTTACCGGTCCAGGGTTCTTCGATCTGGGTATCAATCCAAAATGGTTGGCCAGCCTAAGGGATCTGCAGGCACAAAGCAGTGCCGACAGCGATGCGCCTTACGCTTTGCAGTGGGCGCGGCGGCCGATCACCTTTGCCTGGACGAACATGGTCCTGTGGGGGCTGGGGCTCCCCCTGGGATTGACTGCGTGGGCCGCGGTGGTCTGGATGGGGTGGCGGATCATCCACGGCGAATGGCAGAAGAACATCCTGATCTGGGTCTGGACGGTCGGGTATTTCGCCTGGCAGGCAGCCAGTTGGGTGCGCAGCATGCGCTACGAGCTGCTGGTCTATCCAACCCTGGCGATCATCGCCGCCTGGGGAATCAACAGGCTGTGGGACTGCGGTAAGGAACAGGCGCGCAAGTGGAAGCTGGCCCTGGGCGGCCCTGGCACGGGTACTTTACTGCGCTGGCTGGCCCTGGCAGGAGGCGTGGTTACCGTTCTGGGCACCCTGGCGTGGGCGTTCGCCTTCACGCGGATTTACACCCGGCCGGTCACGCGGGTCGCGGCGAGCGCCTGGGTCTACCAGAACGTTCGCGGGCCACTGAACGCGCAGATCGAAACCACCGAAGGAACCGTGACCCAACCTCTGGCCTATCGCTGGGGTACGTTGGTCCAGCCCGGGCAGCCGCTGGCGCTGGACTTCCAACCTCAGTCCGATGGGCTGATGGGGGACATCCAGCTCCCGCACGCCATAGATCGCAGCGCTGCTCTCATCCCGAAAACCCTCTCGGTTACAGTTACCACAGTGGAGCGCCCCCGGGAGGTTTTGGCGGTCGGCAGGCTGACCAGCGATTTCGGCTTCTCCAGGGATCCCATGGGGGATGCCTACCAGCTCACCCTCGACGTTCCCATCCCGGTAAAGCAAGGGGATCATTACCGCCTGCAGATCGAAATTATCACCGATAACTCGGCTGTGTTCCTTTGGGGAGCGCCGCTGGTCTCTATCTACTCCAGTTATGCCAGCGGTATCGAGAGGCAAGCGGTGTTGTTCCCGGTCCAGACAATCTCGCCGTCCGCGCCCTACAGCGCGCAGTACCTCCCGGTAGAAGGCGGGGTCTTGCGCCAGATTTCTTCGCCTTTCCTGGTGGATTTGAGCGGTATACCGGGCGCCAAGACGCTGCGCCTGACCGTGACCAGCGCGGTGGGCGGGAAAGAAGAGACCGCGACGGCGACCGTGCAATCGAATTTTGGCGCCGGACCTGACCCGCGGGGAAAACCATATACTTTTATCCTGGACAAGCCGCTGCTGGTCTCCCCGCAGCAGCCATTTTCGGTGACGATCGAGATGGTGGCGGGAACTGGCCGGGTTGGCGCGTACGGGGCGTGGCCGGCGATTGAATCGCCCTGGGATGACCCCATCCCGCTTGGGCTGGGTAAGTACTACCCGTACGACCAGTTGAGTGGAATTTACCGCGGCGACCTGAACTTCGAAATGTACCCGACCGACAGCCTGGATAAACGCCAGCGCTTCGAAAACATCCTCGACCAGGCCGATTACATCTTCATCACTTCGAACCGCCAGTGGGGCACCACGGTGCGCGTCCCGGAGCGCTACCCGATGACCACGGCCTATTACCGCGAGCTTCTCGGCTGCCCTTTGGATCGCGAGGTCACCTGGTGCTACAGTGTGGCTCAACCGGGGATTTTCCAGGCCCAGCTCGGATTCGAGCTGGTGCAGGTGTTCCAATCCGATCCGAACCTGGGATCGCTGCGGATCAACGACCAGTTCGCCGAAGAGGCGTTCACCGTGTACGACCACCCCAAGGTGCTGATCTTCAAAAAGACAGCCCAATACAGCCCAGCCAAAGTGCACGCCGCGCTGGATGACGTCGACCTGACCCGGGTGATCCCTTTGACACCGCGCAAGGCTAGCGGACCGGTGCCGGGGTCGAGCAGCCTGCTGTTACCCGCGGCGCGGTTGGCCGGTCAGCAGGACGGCGGGACCTGGTCTCAACTGTTCAATTACGAGGAAATCCAGAACCGGTATCCGGGCCTGGGGGTTGCCCTGTGGTACGTGGTGGTGTTGCTCCTCGGCTGGGTGGTTTATCCGCTCGTTCGCCTGGCCCTGCCTGGGCTGGCGGATCATGGTTATCCGCTGGTTCGGACCGCCGGTATGATCCTCCTGGCTTACCTGGTCTGGCTGGGTGGCTCTCTGAATATTCCTGCCACCCGCATGATGATCACCCAGGTCTTGCTCGGAATGACGCTGGCCTGCGGATTGATCGGCTATCTCACTCGCTCGGAGTTGGCTCGCGAGATCCGCGAGCGGCGCAATTACTTCCTGGTGGTGGAGGTCCTCTGCCTGGTATTTTTCACCGCGTTTCTCCTGGTTCGCCTGGGAAACCCGGACCTGTGGCACCCGGCCAAGGGCGGCGAAAAGCCGATGGATTTCTCATATTTCAATGCGGTGATCAAGAGCACCACCTTCCCGCCCTACGATCCCTGGTACGCGGGCGGGTATATCAACTACTATTACTACGGGTACGTCATCGTCGGCGTGCTGGTCAAACTGCTGGGGATCGCTCCCTCGATTGCCTATAACATCATCCTGCCGACTCTGTTCAGCATGGTGGCGTTGGGCGCGTTCAGTCTGGGCTGGAACCTGATCGCTTACCGGCGGAAGCTGCCGGGGAGGGTGTCAGCCGCTGGCCCGGCCGACCCACCGGGAGAACCGGACGGCCTGACCGAAATAGAGGTGCTGGATACCGATCTGGACAAAGTGGAGGAGAGCCCCATCCTAAGGAGTTGGAGACTGCTCGATATCCTGACCCATCCCGCGTTTCTCATCGGGCTGGCGGCTGCGATCGGCGTGGTGGTGTTGGGCAACCTGGGGACGGTGCGCATGATCTGGTACGGCTTCCAGAACCTGGTCGCCCCGGGTGGAGACGCCAGCAAGGTCGGAGTGATCCAGCACTGGATTTACTTCTTCCAGGGGGTGGTCAGGTATCTGAGCACGCCGGGGGCTACCCTGCCATACGGCCCTGGCGACTGGTACTGGATCCCCAGCCGGGCGATCTCGGGGCTGGGCGACGTGGACCCAATCACCGAATTCCCATATTTCACCTTTCTCTACGCGGACCTGCACGCTCACATGATCGCCCTGCCGGTAACCCTGCTGGCGCTGAGCTGGGTAGTTTCGGTGGCGCTGGGCAAAGGACGCTGGGGGGACCCGGATACCTTCCGCCTCGGATGGCTGAGCCTGGTCCTGGCCTTTCTTCTCGGCGGGTTGACGATCGGTGCGCTGCGTCCGACCAACACCTGGGACCTGCCCACCTACCTGCTGCTGGGCGCAGCGGCTTTGGGGTATACCGGATTTGTGTACGGATTTTGGATTGGGAAACAGGGTGCCGTCCGCCAAATGCCTGCCACCAGCCGGCGGGTGATCCTCGCCGGGGCAAGCATCTTGGTTTTGGGCGGGTTGGCTTTTCTGCTCTACCTGCCTTATGCGGAGTGGTACCGCCAGGCGTATAATGCCATCGACCTGTGGAAAGGCACCCACACCCAGTTCTGGTCGTATTTGACCCACTGGGGGTTGTTCCTCTTCGTGATCGTTTCCTGGATGTTCTACGAGACGGTGCGCTGGATGGCAGAGACGCCTATGTCCGCGCTGCTGCGGCTCAAGCCGTACGCGGTTACCATCGAGGCGCTCGTTCTGGCTGCCGTGGCGGTGCTGGTGCTCCTGGTGCTGCGGGGGATTGAGATTGCCCTGGTCGTGGTGCCGCTGGAGATTTGGGCAGCGATCCTTATCTTCCGGCCAGGACTGCCATTGGAAAAACGACTGGTGCTGTTTCTGACCTGCACGGGACTGGCATTGACCCTCTTCGTGGAGCTGTTCGTCCTGCGCGGCGATATCGGGCGGATGAACACGGTCTTCAAGTTTTACCTGCAAGTGTGGATCCTCTTTGGGATCAGCGCCGCCGCCGGGCTGGGATGGCTGACGATGGGCACCTACGAAAACCGGGCCAGGTGGTTCTCCGGCTGGCAGGTGGCCCTTACCCTGTTGGTGGCAGGCGCCGCGCTGTACCCGGTGATGGCGACCGATGGCAAGATTCACGACCGGATGGCCCCACTGGCGCCGCACACACTGGACGGGATGACCTACATGGAGTATTCTGCGTATGGGGAGCCGTGGGGCGATATGGATCTGAACCAGGACTACCTGGCGATCCGCTGGCTGCAGGATAACGCCCCGGGTTCGTACGTGCTGGTCGAAGCCAACGACCGAAACCTCTACCGGTGGGGCTCGCGGATGACCATCTACACCGGCCTGCCGGGAGTGGTCGGTTGGGAGTGGCACCAGCAGCAGCAGCGGGCAGTCAACTCACCCCAACTGGTGACCAACCGCATCCTCGAGGTGGAAGCATTTTACCGGACAACGGATGAAAAGCAGGCCCAGGACTTCCTGCAAAAGTATAATGTAAAATATATTATCGTCGGGCAGGAAGAACGCGGCATGTACGCCGGTCCCGGCATCGACAAATTCGCACAGTGGAACAGCATTTTGTGGCAGGAAGTCTACCGGAACGCGGACACGGTGATTTACCAATCGGCGTGCTCGTGCGGATCCGGATCAACCAGCAATGCGGCGCCGCCGCCCCCATAGGAGCCCGGCCATGATCTATCACATCACCCCCCGCGCAGCCTGGGAAAACAGCCAGCAACGCGGCCAGTATCAGGGAGAAACCCTGGCGAGTGAAGGCTTCATCCACTGCAGCACCCGCGAGCAGGTGCTGCGCACCGCCAATACCTATTTCCACGGGAAACCGGGCCTGGTGTTGCTGGCGATTGACCCGGCCAGGGTTGAGCCCGAGATCCGTTACGAGGCCCTGAGTGGGGCAGAGCAGTTCCCGCACATTTACGGCCCATTGAACCTCGACGCGGTGGAGCAGGTCTACGCCTTCGAACCGGAGACGGATGGGACTTTCAATTTCCCGGAGACGCCGCTATGATCGCGTTTCTTCTCTGGTACGCGTGTATTACGCTGGTGGGCTGGGTCGCCTTTCCGCTGGCGTTCCGCCTGCTCCCGGCGCTGAAAGACCGCGGGTATACCCTTTCGCGGGCGCTTGGCTGGCTGCTGTGGGGGTATGCTTTCTGGATCATGGCCTCGCTGGGGATCGCCCAGAACGACCTGGGCGGGATCGGCCTCGCTTTCTTCCTGCTTATCCTGGCCAGCCTTCTCGCGCTACGCGACGGTGGCTTGCAGACGATACGCGCCTGGGTGGGCGAGCAGCGCAGGATGATCATCGTCTCCGAGATCGTCTTCCTGGTCGCCTTCGCGGCCTGGGTGTTCGTACGGGCCAACAACCCGGAAATCGTGGGGACCGAAAAACCGATGGAGATGGCCTTCATCAACTCCATCTTGAAATCGCCCTCTTTTCCGCCGAACGATCCCTGGCTCTCAGGGTACGCGATCTCATATTATTATTTTGGCTACATTCTCGTCTCGATGTTGATTCGGGCCACCGGCGTGATCACCGGTGTGGGGTTCAACCTGGCGGTTGCCCTCATTTTTGGGCTGGTGGCCCTGGGGGCTTATGGGCTGATCTATAATCTGCTCCAGTTGTTGAGAAAACCAGGCGAAGAAGGCGAGAGTGGGAAGTGGCTGGCGCTGCCGGCGTTGGGCCCGCTGTTCATTTTGATCGTGAGCAACTTCGAGGGGTTCCTCGAAGTGCTCCACGCCCGCGGGATTTTCTGGACCCAGGACGCCAGCGGCCAATGGACCTCGGGGTTCTGGAGCTGGTTGGGGATCCAGGAGCTGGTCAACCCGCCCGACCTGCCGCTCTCGTGGATGCCGTCGCGGCCGAATGGGGTGGTCTGGTGGCGGGCGTCGCGAGTGCTGACCGACTACGGCCTGGATGGGAGCCAGAAAGAAGTGATCGATGAGTTCCCATTCTTTTCTTACCTGCTCTCCGACCTTCACCCCCACGTGTTGAGCATGCCTTTCGTCCTGCTGGCGATCAGTCTGGCGCTGCACGCCTTCCTGGACAGGCGAAGGGAGCGGCTGCGGGTTTTCGGGATCGAGCTTCCGTTCGGCCCGGGGACCTTCGGGCTGGCCGCGATCATTCTGGGGGGGCTGGGTTTCCTGAACACCTGGGATTTTCCGATTTATGTGGCGCTGTTCTCCGCAGCGCTGACGCTGGTTCGTGTTTTCGAGGAGGGTTGGAGAATCAACCGCCTTTGGGAATTTATCGGTGTGGGGTTGGCAGTGGGGATCAGCGGTTTTCTGCTCTACCTGCCGTTCTATATCGGTTTTTCCTCGCAGGCCGGGGGGATCCTGCCCAGTATGGCCTTTTTCACCCGCGGCGCGCACTTGTGGGTCATGTTTGGACCGCTATTGATCCCGGTCTTTGGCTTCTTAATCTATCTGTGGCGCAGGCCGGAAAGCCGGCCGGATATACTGCGCGGGTTGGGTTACGCCGCCTCGCTGCTCGTCAGCCTGTTTTTACTGATGTACCTTCTGGCGGACGTGATTAGCTTCATCTCATACAAGGGCGCGAATACCCTGTTTTTGAACAACCAGGGCGTGCTCGAACAGGGCCTGAGGTTCCTGTTCGAAAAGACCGCGGAAAATCGCCTGAACGCCCCTGGAGCGGGGATCACCCTCTTCATGCTGGCAGCCCTGCTGTTTGGCCTGCTGGCGGCGGAAAAATTCCGCCGAAAACCGAAGCCACTCGAGGAGGATAGGACTGGGGTGGAGAGCGAGCCGCCGCTGCTTGCCCGGGAACCTTCCTTCGGCTTTATCCTGGTGGTCATCGGCCTGGGCGTCCTGCTGATCCTGATCCCCGAATTCTTTTATCTCCGCGACGATTTTGGCTCACGGATGAACACGATTTTCAAGTTCTACTTCCAGGCCTGGAACCTGCTGGGAATCGCGGCGGCGTTTGTTTCGGCGGCCGCTCTGCTGCGCCTGAATGGGATCCCGAGACTGGCCTTCAACCTGGTCTGGATCGTCGTGGCGGGGATGGCCCTGGCATATCCGGTGACGATGCTGTGGGTGAAGACCAACGGATTCCACCCGATGGATGGCCTGACCCTGGACGGGACCGCACAGATCGCGAAATACAACCCGGACGAGCAAAAAGCTATCGACTGGCTTCGCCTCGAGCCGGTTGGCGTACTGGCAGAGGCGGTGGGTGGGCAGTATTCGGCATACGCTCGGATTGCCGCCAATACCGGACAACCCAATGTGCTGGGCTGGCCAGGACACGAAGGCCAGTGGGGTCGAGGTGAAAAGGAAATGGGCGGCCGCCAGGAAGATATCGTCCAGCTCTATCAGACCAGCGACTGGACAATCGCACAGAAAATTCTCCAGAAGTACCAGATCCGTTATGTCTACGTCGGCGATCTCGAAGATTCAACCTATCGGGTCAACCGGTTTAAATTCGACCAGAACCTGGTCCCGGCGTTCCAATCTGGGCTGGTAACGATCTATACCGTGCCCGATTTCGTGCTGAACGCCAGCGCAATCGCGCAGAAATAAGCAGGATGGGAGGGACTATGCCGCAAAAAATGACCCACGAACACCTCCTCTACGGCCTGGCGCTGACCCTGGCGCTCGCGGTCCGGTTCATCTGGCTGGACGCGGCCCCGCTGACAGATCAGGAGGCAGGCTGGGCGCTGCAAGCGCTTCACCTGGCCGGAGACCGCAGCGCGCTGATCGGGGCTCAGCCGGGTTACGTCCTGGCCACCAGCCAGTTGTTCATGTTTGGCCTGGACAGTGATTTCCTGGCCCGGTTCTGGCCAGCCCTGGCGGGCAGCCTCCTGGCAATTACCCCCTACTTTTTCCGGCGCCTTCTCGGAAAGGAGCCGGCGCTGCTGCTGGCGTTTGGCCTGGCTGTCGACCCCGGGTTGGTCGCACTTTCCCGGCAGGCAGGTGGGCCCATGCTGGCGGGCGCCTTCCTGATGCTGGCGTTGGGCGCCGGGTACGCGGGCCGCATGGTCTGGGCGGGAATTTTTGCCGGACTGGCCCTGCTCGGCGGCCCCACGCTGTGGCCGGGCCTGCTGGGGCTGGGTCTGGCCGGGTTGATCTATCGTTTTGTCGAGCGAAGAAAGGCGGATGAAGAAGGAGCCGCTGAAGAGGCAGTCCCATCCCTGCTGGCCTGGCCAGAACTGCGCACCGCAGCAGCGGCCGCCGCGGGCACTCTGCTGGTGGTCGGAACGCTGTTCTTCCAGGTTCCGCGCGGAATCGGCGCGATCAGCGCTAGCCTGGCAGCTTATCTGGCCGGATGGGGTGGACCGGAGGGAATGCCCGCCGGAATCTGGTTGCTGACCCCGGTCTTATACCAACCGGTCGCCGTGATTTTTGGATTCTGGGGTGGGCTGCGCTCGCTCTTCAGCCGGTCTAACATGGACCGGTTTCTCTCAATCTGGCTGCTGGCCGCGTTCGCCCTGGGTCTCTTCTATCCGGGCCGCCAACCGTCCGATCTGGCCTGGGTCATCCTGCCGCTATGGGGCCTGGCAGCGCGGGAAATCCTGCGCCATATGAGCCTGGATCCCGAGCTGCGATACTCGACCCTGGGGGTCATGGCGCTGACGGTGGTGCTCCAGGCGTTTGAGGCGTTGAACCTGGCGCGGCTGATCTCCAATCTTGCCGTCGGTCTGCCGAACCAGGGCTACCCGCAGTTCTGGGTCAGTATCGCCGCCGGCCTGACGCTGCTCATCTTTCTGGTTTACCTGGTCGCCTGGGGCTGGTCCATGCGAGCGGCGGGGCGGGGTTTCCTGTGGGGAAACCTGGTGATGCTGGGGATCTATACCCTGGGATGCACCGCCAGTGCGGCAGGGTGGCGCGTCCCCCGCACCACGGAGCTCTGGCAGACTTCTCCTCTCCCTCAAAACGTGGATCTTTTGACCAGCAGCATCGCCGACCTTTCGCGCTGGAATACGAGCCAGCCCAATGAACTCGACGTGGTCGTCGCCGGCCTGGACAGTCCGGCCCTGCGTTGGGCGTTGCGCTCCGATCCCCGCGTCGAAAGCGTTGCCGCCCTGCCGGGTGGGATGCGGTCCGCGATCGTCATCACCCCCGGGGACCAGCAGCAGCCAGTCCTGGCTTCAGCATACCGGGGGCAGAACGTGCTTCTCTCACTGTCACCCAATTGGGCCAGTTTCACTGTCCTGGATTGGCTGAACTGGGTGATTTTCCGGGTGTCGCCGGGCACCCAGCAGAAGGTGATCCTCTGGGCGCGCAGCGATCTCTTTTCGGGTGGAGGGGTTCCCGTGAGCAGTCAAACGATCCCTTGATCCCTTCACAGACTTCAGCAAAGAAAATAGAATTGGATGATGCTTACACGACCGCAATGCTCGATGCTACAGGATCTTATGCCTATCCCAAAAACCATTGCCATTGACGGCCCGGCCGCTTCGGGGAAATCCACCCTGGGATGCCGCCTGGCGAAGGACCTCGGATATCTCTATTTCGATACCGGGGTGATGTACCGGGCGGTCACCCTGGCTGCCTTGCGCGAGGGGATCCCAATTTCGGATGAAGAAGCCGTCACCACGCTCGCCAACCAGGTCCAAATCGATATCCGCCCCCCATCGGAAGCGGATGGGCGCGACTCGGACGTGCTGATCAATGACCAGGACATATCCTGGGCTATCCGCAGCGATGAGGTGAACGACTGGGTCTCGCCGGTTTCGGCCTATCCAGGGGTGCGCGCGGCGATGACCCGCCAGCAGCGGCGTATCGGCCAGCGAGGGAATGTGGTCATGGTGGGTAGAGATATCGGTACGGTAATCTTGCCCGAAGCAGATCTGAAGATTTACCTGGACGCTTCCCCGGAAGAAAGGGCTCGGCGCCGGTACCACGAAATCATCGCGCGGGGCGAGCAGGCGGATCCGGAAGAGGTGCTCAAATCGATCCGCAACCGCGACCAAATCGATTCCACCCGGTCGGTAGCGCCTTTACGACCGGCGCAAGATGCGGTCATCATCAATTCCGATCATATGAGCGTTGAAGAAGTGGTCCAGGCGGTGGAAGACCTCTTCAAATGAGCAAAAAGGCCTATTCCGTCCCCTGGTGGAACCGTGTCGGCCGACGGATCCTCGTCCCCGTCTTCCGGCTGGCCTTTAAAATCATGACCCGGCCGCAAGTTTACGGCCTCGAGAACGTTCCCGCCCAGGGTTCTTATCTGATAGTGTACAACCACATCTCGATTGTCGACCCGCCGTTCGTGGCCTCCTTCCTGCCGGTACAACCTGAGGTGCTCGGCGCGGTCGACATCTGGAACAGGCCCTGGCAGAATCTGCTGGCGCGAATTTACGGGGGCATCCCGGTGCACCGCGGCGAAGTCGACTGGAAGGCGATGAACCGGGTGCTGAGTGCAATCCGCAGCGGGCTGTCGGTGATGATTGCCCCGGAAGGCGGGCGCTCGCACGTGCCCGGCCTGCGCAAGGCGAAAACGGGGATCGTTTACATTGTCGAACAGACACGGGTCCCGGTCCTGCCAATCGGGGTCACCGGAACGACGGATGAAAACCTGCATCTCGCGGTTCGCGGGAAGCGGCCGGTCATCGAGATGCGGGTCGGAAAGCCATTCGATCTTCCGGAAACGCTGGTCCCGGGCCTCTCCCCGAAAGAAGACCGCCAGGGAAAAGCCGACTATATTATGGAACATATTGCCGCACTCCTCCCAGAAGAATACCAGGGTGTCTATGCCAGACCAGTCGTCGGATCCGGGTGAGGCCAGGTACCACGCCCTGCTGGAGCTCTTTCCGGATGCGATCCTGGCAGCCCGCCTGGATGGAAGCGTCGAATATGCAGACCGGAAAGCCCTGGAGCTGTTTGGCGCGATCCGGGTCGAACAGTTGATCGGGATCTCGACCCTGCAGGTGATCGCTCCAGAGGACCGGGCAACTGTCCACGCCGAGACGGAGCGGGTGAAAGCCGGCCAGCCCTCGCGCTGGTTCGAAGTGCGCGCCAAACCGCTTTCCGGCGCGGACAAGATCGTAGAGATGAGCGTGGCTTTAATCCGGGACCAGTGGGGCAACCCGGATGGTATTCTATGCATGGCTCGCGATATCACCAACCGAAAAAGGACGGAGGAAGAGCTGCGCTTTCGCCGGGCGCTGTATGGGGATATCCTGGAAGACCAGGTGGAGCTGATCAGCCGCTTCGACCCAGACGGCAAGTTGACGTATTGCAACGGGGCGTATGCCCAGTTTTTTACGCAGCCAGAGGAAGAGGTGGTGGGGAAATACCTGAAAGCGCTCGTGTTCCCTCTCTCTGAGTGCGAGCGGTTATTTGAGCGCCTGAGAAAGCTCACCCCCGAGAATCCGATGGTGGTGAATACTCATCCTGAATACCGGCTGGATGGAGACCTGCGCTGGTTAGAGTGGACTAACCGGGCGATCTTTGACGCGGAAGGCACTCTCCTTGAATACCAGGGGGTTGGGCGGGACGTCACCCAACAGGTGTTATTGAACGAGGAACTGGAGCGGCGAGTCCAGCAACGGACGCGGGAGCTGGAGACCGTCAACCGCGAGCTGGCCAATGAGATCACAATCCGAAAAGCCAGTGAAGAGGCGCTGCGAGGCTCTGAGACCCGTTACCGGACACTGGCGGAGGCATCTCGGGACTATATCATTGTCCTGACGGAGGATGGAAAAATTGAGTACGCCAACAACCGCGTAGCCGGGTTGATCAAACAACCGCCGGAGGACATCCTCGGCCATTTCCCGGAAGAATTTTTGATTTCTCCGCAGTTGCCATCTCAGCGGCTGTTACTCAAACAGGTCCTCGAAACGCGCGAAGCAGTGTACATGGAAACATCGCTTCAAATATCCGACCAGTATTTGTGGTTAGGGAGCTGGTTCATTCCGATCATCAACATCGAAAGGTCGCGGTCCTCAGTAATGGTGGTATCGCGGGACATCACCGACCAGATGCAGGATCAAAACCGGCTGGAAAAGACCCTGGAAAACGAGCGCGAGCTGGGAGAGCTGAAGACCCGGTTTATCTCCATGACATCGCACGAATTCCGCACACCGCTGAGCACCATCCTTTCTTCGGCCGAGCTGCTCGAGCACTATTGGGCCAAGTTCAGCGAGCAGAAACGGCTCGACCATTTGAAGCGGATCGAAGGCGCAGTGAATCACCTGACGACCATGCTGGATGAAGTCCTGACGATCGGTAAGGCTGACGCCGGAAGGGTGGTGGTCCAGCCCAAGGAAATGGACCTGGTAGAGTTCTGCCATGGTTATCTGGAAGAGATCCAGATGGGCGAGGGGAAAGACCACCGGATTCAGTTTTACAGCGCGGGAAGCGAAATTCCCGTCTGTCTCGATGACGCGCTGCTGCGCCAGGTATTGGGAAACCTGCTCTCGAACGCGATCAAATATTCCCCGCCTGGGAGCTCGATCTGGCTGCAAGCGCAGGCTGGGGAGGATCAGGTCGAGCTGATTGTGGGGGACGAAGGGATTGGTATCCCTGAAGAAGACCGGGAAAGGCTATTTGAGCCCTTCTTTCGCGGAGTAAAAGTCAGTCACATCCCGGGAACGGGCCTGGGTCTGACGATCGTACAGCGGTCGGTGGATCTCATGCACGGCAGCGTCCAGGTAGAATCCGGGGCAGTCGCTGGCTCGGTTTTTAAGGTCCTCCTGCCGAGGCGCCTGGAAGTGGATGTGAAACCGGATTCGATTGAAGAGCCGTGGGAACCCGGGGAGGAAACGGATTCAGAGAAATATTAACAGACAAGGGCCGGGCATTCTGGCGAGATGTATCCATGCAAAAAATCTTAATCATTGAGGACGAAGATTCGGTTCGGGCAAATATCATCGAGCTGCTGGAAGCGGAAGGATATTCCGCCATCGGCGCGGAAGATGGGATGAGTGGGGTAAAGCTGGCCCGCGAAAAAAGGCCTGACCTGATCATCTGCGATATCCTGATGCCCCGACTGGATGGATACGGCGTCTGGGGGATGCTTTCCAAAGAGCCGGGCACCGCCACAATCCCCCTGATATACCTGACCGCAAAAACCGACCGGGCCGACCTGCGCAAAGGGATGGACCTTGGTGCAGATGATTACATTACCAAGCCGTATACCCGCGAAGAGCTGCTGCGCGCGATTCGTACGCGGTTGGCCAGGAGAGATGCCCTGAACGTTCAGGCGCAGAAGAAGTTGAACGATCTGCGCAGCAGCATCACGCTCTCCCTCCCGCATGAAATGCTGACCCCGCTCAGCGTGATCCTGGGGTTCTCGGAATATCTGGTCACCGACGCCAGCGAAATCAATCTGAAACAGGTGGTCGACATCGCCGGGGAAATTCATGGTTCCGCCCAGCGCCTGCTGCGGATGATCCAGAACTATCTGATGTTTGCGGAGCTCGAGCTGCTGGCGACGGACGCGAAAAAGCTGGACCGGTTGAAAGAAAGCCGGGTAGACTCGGCGGAAACGGTCATCATGGAGATCGCCGATTTTAAGGCGCGCAGCGATGGACGGAATGAAACGCTGCATTTGAACCTGGTCGACGCGCCGGTCAATATTTCCGAGAACTATCTGCAAAAGATCGTGGAAGAGTTATTGGATAATGCCTTCAAGTATTCTCCGGAGGAGAGTGAGGTAAGCCTGGTAAGCCGAATCGAGGCGGAGAAGGGAACGTACGAGCTGAGTGTGAGCGATCACGGGCGGGGAATGTCAATCGAGCAAATCGGTAATATCAGCGGTTTCATGCAGTTTGACCGCAAGGTTTACGAGCAGCAAGGGATTGGCCTGGGCTTGGTGATCGTGAGGCGGCTGGCGGATTTATACCAGGGGCATGTCGAGATCGAGAGCGAACCGGGGAAGGGGACGCAGGTGCGGGTCCACCTGCCGTTGTGCGCATAACTATGCTACACGAACAGTGGGGAAATGCTATAATCAGAGTATCCCTATGCACACACTGGTCACGTTGGTCTCATCGGCTCCCTATATCGAACCCCCGAACAATCCAATTGCGATTCTGGGCCTGCTCGTCCTGGCGGTGTTGATCGGTTGGGGGGCGTACAGATGGCGCGGGAAAAAACAGGCCTGGAAATCTAAAGAATGGGCGATCCTGGCCGGCCTGATCATCCTGGGGATAGCGACCAACCTGTTCCTGGGCCTCCGCCTCCCTTCAGAAGGAGCCCTGCCGCGGCCTTTGCTCCCGGATGAGCCGCCAGGCCCTGCCCTGATGTTCCTGGGGGCCCTGCCATGGATCCTGGCGGGCTGCGTCCTGGGGGTCGTCCCGGCGGTAGTGGTCGGGGCGGTCAGCGGGCTGGCGCTGGCGCTGTTCGATACCCACAGCCTGTTCAGCATGGTTCTCACCGCAGGTCCGGCGCTGTGTTACGCAGGCCTGGTGAATCAGAAGTACCGGACTTTTTTCTATCGGATGCTGCGGCACCCTCTCGTTGCAGGGTTGGCGGTCACCATCGTTTATGCAGTCCTGTTTTTTTCCGTCAATTTGTTGGATACCAACGGCCCTCTCGTCGCGAGGGTCGATTACACGCTGACGCGGCTGAACATGACCGTGATGGCGATGGCGGTCGAGATCTTGATCGGCAGCCTGGTCGCCGAGGGACTGTACGTGTTTTTGCCCGGACTGTTCGCCAACCAAGGCCCGTACGTGCCATCGCCTTCGGAGCGCAGCCTGCAGATACGGTTCTTCAACGGCACCGGACTGCTGGTCGTTCTGCTTCTGCTGACTCTAATGGTGGGAGATTGGGTGATCGCCGGCCAGGCCGCGCGGCGGTTGCTGGAGCAGCGTCTTTCGAGCACGGCGAAAATCGCGGCTGACAGCATTCCCTTCTTCCTGGAATCCGGCCAGAACCTGATCCTGCAAATGGCCGGCGACCAACGATTGGTCAGTACGCAGCGCGACCAGCTTTCGACCGTGTTGAGCGATGATCTGCGCTCGGTTCCCTATTTCCGCCAGTTGTATTTATACGACCGCAACGGCAACCCGATTACCGGCTATCCCAATCAGGATGAGGGCAAGCTGGGAATCAGCGATGAGGAAAGAAAAGGGATTCATTTCGCCCTGGACGGGGTAACGATCCAGACCTATACTGTGGGGCCGGCGCAGGGAGAAACGACCGCACAGGTTTCATTTCTGGCTAACATCACCGATGAACAGGGCAACATTCAGGGCGTACTGTTGGGCCGCAGCGATTTGGCCTCCAATCCTTTTACCCGCCCGATCATCCAGGCCATGGAAGACATGCGCAACGACAACACGCTGGGCGTACCCAGCAGTGGTGTCTACGGCACGATTGTTGACGATGCTGGCCAGATCCTCTACCACCCGACAGCCTCGCGGCTGATGACCAAATACCAGGGAATAACACAGGATCTGCCTTATTTTTACGATGAAACCGGCCCGGAGGGAACGCGCAACCTGGTCTTTTTCCAGCCCACGGTAGGACGCTCCTGGGCGGTGATCCTGACAGCCCCGGCTGAGCTTGCCCAGCAACTGGCTTTGACCATTGCATTGCCAATGCTGGTCATGATCCTGGTGATCCTGGCGGTGGCGGTCATCGGGCTGCGCCTGGGCCTGCGGGTGGTGACGGCGTCGCTGCAAACCCTCGCCGGCGAGGCAGCCCGGATCTCGCAGGGCCAGCTCAACCATCCGCTGGCAGTGAAGGGCGAGGACGAAGTGGGCCAGCTTGGACGAGCATTCGAGCAGATGCGGGTCAGCCTGAAAGCCCGCCTGGATGAACTGAACCGCCTGCTTGTGGTGAGCCAGGGAGTGGCATCGACGCTAGAGTTCGAAGGCGCGGTGCGGCCGATCCTGGAAGCTGCCCACACCAACGGGGCCAGCATGGCTCGGGTGGCGCTGGCTGCCGATCCGGAGTTGGAC
>Ga0335070_10001175_pt1 | contig 29946 bp, 25 predicted proteins | sample Lox_Sample_13_FD_206722 | JGI IMG/M metagenome (GOLD analysis project Ga0335070, IMG submission 206722) | Soil microbial communities from Loxahatchee National Wildlife Refuge, Florida, United States - Lox_Sample_1.3 | ecosystem: Environmental > Terrestrial > Soil > Wetlands | place: USA...
GGCGACATGAGCTATTTCCCCAATGAAGATGCCGCCATCCACTTTGCGCATAGGGTGTTGCCGCTGATCCGGCGATCCGAGCCGGATGCCCGGTTTCTGATAGTCGGGCGCAATCCAAGCCGCAAGGTCCGGGAGCTGGGAAGTATTACAGGAGTAGAGGTCACCGGATTTGTGCCGGATGTCCGCGCTTATCTTGCCAGGGCCGCCGTGTCGGTGGCGCCATTCTCGATCGCGGCGGGAATTCCCAACAAGATTCTGGAAGCCATGGCGTTTGGTCTGCCGGTAGTGGCTACGCCCCGGGCGGTGCAAGGACTCTCGCAGGGCGTGGCAGGGGCGATCGAGACGGCGGAAACAGCGGAAGAGATGGCGGCCGTCACATTACGGCTGCTACGGGACCCGGTGAGCACGCGCCGGAAGGGGATGGAGTGCCGGCGCCGGGTCATCGAGGAGCATAATTGGGGACGGGTTCTGAACCGCCTGCTGGAATTGGTGGAGAACCCTTGCGGTACGCCTAGAACCGCGATGGATCCGCCTGCTCCGCATCCCACCCACATGGAAGCTAAATTGCTCCCAATCAAAGATCTGGAAGACTAATGAGTAGCCAATCCTGGTCCCAAGCTGGAGGGCAGCGCACCATCCTGATGCTGCTGACGAACGCGTACGATCCGGATCCGCGCGTGCGTCAGGAAGCGTTGGCGCTGATCGGGATGGGGTATCGCGTGCGGCTGCTGGCGTGGGACCGGGAACTGAAGTGTCCCGCGTTCGAGTGCATGGAAGGTGTGGAGGTGGAGCGTGTGTTTCTGCCGTCGACTCATGGCAGGGGCACCACACAGCTTTTCTTTTATGCCTGGCTTTACTTCAAAATGCTGTGGCGAGGATGGCGCACCTCTTTCGATGCGGTGCATTGCCACGATCTGGACACCCTGCCGCTCGGGTTTGTTCTCGGCAAATTGAAGCGCAAGCCGATTATCTACGATGCGCATGAGAGCTTTCCCGATATGCTCGAAGGGAATATTCACCCGGCGGTGCAGCGGGGGCTGGTCCGCTTGGAGAACTTTCTCATCCGCCGCATCGATCTTCTGATTACGGTTGGGGAGAAACTTCGGGCGCATTTCGCGGACAGAGGTGCCAGGCACTCGGTTGTGGTAGGGAACTGGAAACGGCTGCAGGACTACTCGCACACCGAAGAGCAGAATCGGGCGCTTCGGCAACACCTCGGAATTCCGGATGGTGCGATCGCGGTGGTGTGCATTATTCAGTTGTTCAAAGACCGGAAGATCGAGGAGCTATTGCAGGCCGTGGACGAATGCCCCGATGTGTACCTAGTCATCGGTGGCAAGGGAGCGTTGGAGGAGACGGTCATCCGGGCCGCGAAGAAGAACCCGCGGATTATCTATGTCGGGTTTGTTCCAGGGAAAGAGATTCCCGCTTACACGTGCGCCGGAGATGTCGTTTATTACGGATTCGATCGCGCAAACCCGAACGCGCGGTTTAGCGCGCCGAATAAGTTGTTTGAAGCGCTGGCGGCCGGCCGGCCGCTGCTCACGGGCGATTTCGGAGAAATCGCGGATGTGGTGCGGGAAGCCTCCTGCGGTATAGTTTTGCCTGAGTATCTCCCTCATGAGATTGCCAGGGCTCTAGATGCGATGCGGGACCCAGATGTGCGGCATTCCATGGCATACAACGCCGAGCGGTTTGCCGCTACGGTCACGAATTGGGAAAAGGGAGAGGAGATTCTTCGTCACGAGCTCACGCGATTGCTACCGGCCAAGTTGCAGTTGATTTCAACGGAGGGGGCCAGAGTCTCTTCCAGTTCGTAGGAATAGCCGAAAATACACCCCAAAACAATGTGTGGCATCTGTGGAGTTTTTGAACCTAGCCGTGAAAGCGCAATCGGACAATGCGTGCTGAAACGCATGGCCGACTCGCTGTACCATCGCGGTCCCGATGATGACGGTTTCTATAGCGCTCCGGGTGTAGGACTGGCATTTCGGCGGCTGGCGATCATCGACCGGAACGGTGGTCACCAGCCACTTTCCAACGAGGATGGCACCATTTGGATCGTGTTTAACGGAGAAATTTATAACTTCCAGGAGCTGAACAAGCGTTATCTTTCCTGTGGTCACACTTTCCGATCGCGCTGCGATACTGAAACCATCGTGCACCTCTATGAAGAGCTAGGTGAAAGCTGTTTTGCCGAGTTACGTGGCATGTTCGGTCTCGCGCTGTGGGACGGTCGCAAGAAGAAGCTGATCCTGGCACGCGACCGGATCGGCAAAAAGCCGGTATTCTATTCCTGGGACGGCCATCGATTTCTGTTTGGTTCCGAGATCAAAGCTATATTGGCGGCAGGAGGTGTGCCACAGGAGATCGATCTGGAGGCTTTCGCCGACTACTTCTCGTTTTTATATGTCCCAGCGCCTAAGACAATTTACCGAAGTGTGCGAAAACTCCAGGCCGGGCATTACTTAGTAGTCGATGGATCTGGCATTCGAGAAGTCTCGTATTGGGATATTCGCTTTAATGAAACGCGCGAGCGTTCTGAAGCGGAATGGTGTGATTGCTTCCTCGATGAATATCGTACCGCTGTAAAGCTGCGGTTGGTTAGCGATGTTCCGCTGGGCGCATTTCTCAGCGGTGGTGTCGATTCCTCGTCTGTGGTGGCATTGATGAATGAGTGTCAGTCACCTGTAACCACTTGTTCGATCGGCTTTAACGAGCAGGGCTACGATGAGTCTCATGATGCTCGAAAATTTGCAGGATCGCTGGGCGCCAATCACTTTGACCTGACTATCCAGCCAAAGGCGCTTGACCTGGTGACGAAACTTGCGTGGCACTACGATGAACCGTTCGCGGATTCCTCTGCGGTTCCAACGTATTACGTCTCCCGGGTGGCGCGGCAGCATGTGACCGTGGCGCTTTCCGGAGACGGTGGTGACGAGAATTTCGCGGGTTATCGCCGCTATTATCACGATCAATGGGAGAACCGGCTCCGGTCCGTTCTTCCGGCTCCCGTAAGGCGGAGCGTTTTTGGCCCTCTGGGGAGTTGGTATCCCAAACTGAGCTGGGCGCCACGAATCTTCCGGGCCAAATCGGTGTTTCAGAGCTTGGCACGAACTCCTCTGGAAGGGTATTTCTATAACGGAACTCTTTCCGCGCCCGGCTTGAAGCGGCGCCTGCTGGGACCGGAGGTGTGGAATAGGCTGAATGGATACGATTCCATTGAGGTGGTGCGTTACCACTATGAGCGTGCCGACACGGACGATCCCCTTTCCCGAATTCAGTACGTCGACATGAAGACATATCTTGTTGACGACATCTTGGTGAAAGTCGATCGTGCCAGCATGGCTAACTCGCTGGAGGTACGCTGTCCCCTTCTCGACCATAAGCTGATGGAGTTGGTGGCGCAGATACCGTCAGACTTGAAACTGCACAACGGAACTGGCAAATACATCTTCAAAAGAGCGCTGGAGCGAATTTTACCCTCTGAAATATTGTACCGGCGGAAGAAGGGCTTCTCCGTGCCAGTTGCGGAATGGTTCCGCGGCGAGCTAAAGGAGTTCGCCTACGAAGCTATACTCGGCCGACGGGACGAATTGTTAAACGCCGCATTCTTAAAGAGCTGCTGGAAGCAGCACCAGCGCGGACAGCGGGATTGGTCGACGCTTTTATGGAGCGTTCTGATGTTCAGAACGTGGCAGGGGGTGTATAGAACGTCATGAGCGGAATCTGCGCCGTATGGCGTACAGAGCATCCCGAAGGGACCACTGCGACCGTTACTGCGGTGAGCCGTGGGCTTTCGCTGGCCACCGATGAGAGTGTGGAGCAGGAGACTGACGGGGCGGCCGGCTTGGGATTAAGCGTCCGCTTCTCGACACAGCAGATCTTCCAGAACCCGCGTCTCCTGTTGGTATGTGATGCGGATCTTTACAATGAGAACGAAATGACGCTGTTGGCCGGCGTGGTTGAACCGGCTCCCGCCAAAGCCAAAACGGCGGCTCTTCTGGCCGCTCTCTATGAACGATGTGGCCGCGGTTTTGTAAAGCGGCTTCGCGGCTGTTTTGCGGTGATCATCTGGGACAAGCTAGAGCGCAGGCTGATTGCCGCCGTCGATCATTTCGGCATCAAGCGGTTGGCGTATCACCAAAGTGCTCGGCTCCTCCTGATAGGCTCCCGAATTGATGCGCTGATGAAATCCGGCGAAATCAATCCCGAGATCAACCCCCGAAGCATCGCGAATATTCTCAACTTCAGCGTCAGTCTCGGTCCGGAGACAACCTATGCGGGCGTCCAAAGAATATCACCGGGCTGCATGTTGATCGCATCATCCCGGCAAATTCAGTTGGAAAAATACTGGGACATGTGCTACGGCGCCGGTAATGACTACAATGAAGATCGCCTGAGCCGGAAGCTGGAATCAATTGTCGAAAGATCCGTAGCGGCACACTGCAAAAACGAAGATCATCTGGGTGCCTTCTTAAGCGGTGGAACGGACAGCAGCACCGTAGTGGGTATGATGTCCCGCACGCAATGCGGACCAGTAAAGGCCTTTTCGATTGGTTTCGAGGAGCAGTCCTTTAATGAGCTTGAATACGCCCGTATCGCCGCCCGGACATTTCAGGCAGAGCACTATACGCACTTGGTTTCACCGGCGGATTGTTTCGACGCTCTGCCGCACATGGTCCGTTATTTCGACGAACCTTTCGCCAACTCCTCTGCCATCCCCACTTACTTTTGTGCGCGTCTTGCAGCACAGAATGGGGTGAAGGTTCTGCTGGCAGGTGATGGCGGTGATGAATTGTTTGGAGGAAATGAGGCCTACCGGACCGAGAAGATTTTCAATCTGTATCAGCAGGTTCCGGCGTTCTTGCGCAAGGGCTTGGTAGAGCCTCTCTTACGCGCGGCCCCCATTGAGAGTGGCCTGATAGGCAAAGCGCGCAGATATGTCCGGCGATCAAATATCCCACCGGTGGAGAGAATGCTATCCTACCACTTCCTCTGCGTCCATTCCTTGCAAGAGGTCTTTTCCCCCGATTTTCTGACTGAGTTGGCCGGGTATTCGGTCTACGACGGAGTGTTGCGCCATCTTTCAAAAGCGCCTGCTAGCGATCATTTGGACCGGCGGCTGTATGCCGATGTGAAGACCGTGCTGGGCGACAGCGATCTGCCCAAGGTGACATGCATGTCCGAACTGGCTGGCATTCAGGTAAGATTTCCTTTTGCTGATCGTTTGGTCGCCGAATTTTCGGGGCATATACCGGCGCGCCTGAAAGTGAAAGGGCTCCAAAAGCGGTATCTCTTCAAGCGCGCGTTCCGTGATCTGTTGCCCATCGAAATCATTCAGAAAACGAAACACGGGTTTGGAATACCAGTGGCCGTTTGGATGAAATCCGATCCACGTTTGCGCGACCTTGCGCATGACGTGCTGCTCTCCGCTCGGGCGGTCCAACGCGGCTACTTTCGCAGGAAGTTTATCGAGGATCTCTTCCGCAAGTACGGAGCCGACGATACGACTTACTATGGCGACACGCTGTGGGGTTTTCTGGTTTTGGAGCTGTGGCATCGCCAGTTCCTGGATCAGCCGGTGATGGTGAGTGCATGAAAGTAGTAGAGATTCAGCAAGAAGAAGCGTTGCAGGAGTTGCAGGCTACGTGGAGTGAGCTTCTGGGAAAGGCCACCTCCAACACCATCTTCTTGACGTCGGAATGGATTACGGCATGGTGGTCCGCCTACGGGAAACCCGGAGAGTTGCGGGTTCTCGTCGCAACGGACGAGGATGGCGCTGTAATGGGTATTGCTCCCATGCGTCGTCATCTTCTGAAAAGGTATGGGCAGACGGTACCGGTAATTTCTTTTTTGGGCGACCATTCGGCCGATTCGGATTACCTCGATTTCATCATCGCGTCCGGCTCTGAAGAAGGCGTGTTAGAGGCTTTTGGTGGCCATTTGAATGAAGAGTTGAAACGCGGAACAGTTCTGGAGATCAGCGAACTTCCAGAGGCTTCCCCTAATTTTCCTCTGCTACGGAAGATTGCCGGACGTAAGGGCATGATATGGCAGGAATCGGACATCCCTTGCGCTGCAGTTCGTCTGCCCCTCACTTGGGACGCATATCTGAACACATTGCGGCCGCGCTTCCGTACGAAGGTGCGCTCGGTGTTGCGAAGTCTCGAGGAACGTCCGGAAGTGCGGTTTGGCTTCTGCGAAACTTCTGAACAGGTCCGTAGCATGCTTCCAGTCCTATTCGAACTGCATACGAAACGATGGGCTAAGGATGGCAGGCCCGGCGTGTTTGGTTGGGATCTGAAACGCAAGTTTTATTTCGAACTCTCCTCCAGGCTGCTGGAACGCGGATGGCTGCGGTTCAGTTGGTTGGAATGGAAACAGCAGGTCCTTGCATGCCAGTACGGGTTCGTCTACCAGAACACGTATTTTCAGTTGCAGGAAGGTTATGAACCTGCTTGCGAACACTGGAATGTGGGTATCGGGCTGCGAGCCTGGTCAATCCGTAAATTTCTGAAGCAAGGAATCGCGCGGTACGATTTCATGGCTGGAACGGGACGGCACAAGTCCGACTGGGGATCCACTACTACGCGGAGCAAGCGGCTCCTGCTGGCTTACCCGAGTCGCAAAACACTCTTATTTTGCCGTGGAGAGTCGTGGAGCACAACTGCTAAAACGATCGCCCGAAAACTCGTCCATGAATCAGTCCTTGCGGACCACCATGCGGCGTCTCCTTTGAAGGGTCACCTGGCCGAAAGCTCCAGTTCGACTTCGACTAAGGACTGGATTCGGGGAAGCCTGGCCAACTGCTATTTTCATTCCGGCCTTCCGGCGGTGCTACGGCCTCTACGCGAACGCTATGAACTATCTATTGCCAATACCGGGCATGGCCGCGGGATCTCCTTGCACCGAAGGAGCGGACCGTCGGCACGCATCCTGTATCATCATCGCGTCAATGACGACCGCGACCCGTTTTTCCCGGCCATCTCTAGCTCCTTGTTCGAACAGCAGGCGCGTTTTCTGGCTCAGCATTACCGCGTCGTGAGTTTAGCCGGGCTAATCAACCACTTGGATGGAGGTGGTGACGGAACCGTCGTCGCGATTACCTTCGACGATGGTTACCAGGACAATTATCTGACTGCCTTCCCCATCCTGCGACGCTACGGTTTGCCGGCAACTATATTCCTAACCACCGGAAGCATAGATTCCCGCGAGCCGCTGTGGTTCGAGCAACTCTTGCAGGCTCTGAAAAAGACAACTCGTGATTTTGTCGATCTGGAAATCGATCTGCCGCGGCGGCTATGGCTGCGGACATCCGGCGAGCGGTTGGCGGCCTATAGCGAGATCTTCCGGATTTTGAAGGCGCTTCCCGACGCAGAACGGCTGCAGGCCATGACTGGTGTTGTGCGTCGGCTCGATGGGGAAAACCTAAAGGAACGAAATGACAAGATGCTCACTTGGGATGAAATCCGTCACATGCGGCAGCACGGGATCGATTTTGGCGGCCATACGGTGAATCATCCTTTTCTTTCAAAGATGATGGCCGACGACGTAGCCCGGGAAGTGTCGCAGTGCAAACGACGCATCGAGGAGGAACTGCAATCGCCGGTAAGATACTTCGCGTATCCCAACGGACGAGAAGAAGACTTCGGCACGTGGAACAAGGATCTGATTCGTTGCGCCGGGTACGAGGCAGCTGTGACCACTATCTGGGGAATGAACTATCGATCCACTGACCGAATGGAACTCCGCCGCGGCGGGCCTTGGGAGGAAACCGCCGCGTCGTTTGCTTTCAAGCTGGACTGGTATCAATTCGTGAATGGTTGAGGTCGGGTTGTAGTCAGGTGTCATAGATGGGCATACGAGACGTTATCGTGTTGGGGTTCTTCGCGGGAAGCCTGCCGTTCTGCTTCGTACGGCCGTTCTACGGCGTAGTGCTGTGGACCCTCGTAGCGTTCCTCAACCCACACCGTTTCGCTTGGGCGGCGCAGGAATATCCCGTCGCCTTGGCAATAGCAATCCCCACTATATTGGGCCTTTTCTGTTTTTCGCGCGATTTCAAAACACTGCGGTCGCGCGAGGTATTCCTGCTGATCAGCCTTTGGGTATGGTTCACCATCACCTCGATTGTGGCCGGAATTAATCCGCTGTTTGCGCACCACATGAGTGACACTTGGGAGAAATGGAGGTTTGTGTCCAAGGTCATGATGATGACGGGCGTGACTATTGCGGTAGTAAACAACCTTGCCAGGCTCAGGACGCTAGTATTGGTCATCGCCGGATCCTTCGGTGTTCTGGTTGTGAAAGCCTTGCCGTTCTTGATCACCACGGGCGGCAAATATCATTTGTTTGGGCCGGCAAACTCGATGATCGGGGACAACAACGACCTGGGGCTGGCCCTGAATATGACGCTTCCTTTGTACTTTTTTCTGGCTCAAACGGAACCGCGCCGGTGGGTGAAGCGTCTGTGTGCCTTTCTGATTTTGGCCACGATTCCCGCCATTTTTTGTACGTATTCCCGCGGGGCTCTTCTCGGACTGACTATCGTTTCCGGCCTGATGTTCCTGCAACTCAAAGAACGGCTCCTATTGGTTCCAGCCATTCTGATAGCCATATTGATTGTGGCCCTGTTGGCACCGGAAGCCTGGAAAGAGCGGATGGATCCGACCAAGGAGGGCGCTATAGACGCGTCGGCGCAGGCGCGCCTCAATGCCTGGACCTTCGCGCGGAATCTGGCTGACGACTACCCCATTGCGGGTGGCGGTTTTGCCACTTTCACTCCCGAGCTTTATGAGCGCTATGCTCCCTCCACTGTGGCCATCGTCGGCGCTCACAGCGTTTACTTCGGGCTGCTGGCAGAGCATGGCTACGTGGGCCTTTTGCTTTACCTGATACTGGTCGTTTCCTGCTTCGCCAGTGCGCATCGGCTAGTGAAATGGGCTCGCCTTCAAGGCGACGAGTGGGTTGCCAAGTACGCCAACATGTTCCGTTTCAGCCTGACCGCGTTTTTGCTCTCGGGATTCTTCCTGGGGCGGGCTTACTTTGACTATTTTTTCACTCTCGTGGCTTGCCTTGTCATTCTGAAACATGCCGCCCAAAAGAAGTGGGCACAGGAAGCTTTGATGGCCGAAGAAACAACTGAGGCGGAGACCGACATGTCCGAATGGAGGATTTCGCATGCCGGTTAATGAGCAGTTTCAGCTGCCTGTGGCGATTGTAATGAACATGTTTTATACCGGCCTTGGTATCGCCCGGAGCCTCGGCGAAATCGGTGTGCCCGTGATTGGGCTGTCGGCACATCCCGGAGTCTACGGCGAGTATACGCGTTACGCCCGAACGATAAGCTGTCCGGATTCGCGGAGCGAGCCAGAGAAACTGCTCGAATTCCTCTTAAAGTTGGGCCGTGAAATGGACCATCGCGCCGTCATGTTTCCGACCCGTGACGACGACGTCGTCTTTCTCGATCACTACCGCGCTGAACTCTCTCGATACTTTGAATTGGTTGTAGCTGAGAGCCCCGTTCTCAAGGCCAGCCTTGACAAGTGGGAGACATACTTATGGGCGCAGCGGGCAGGAGTGGCGACACCCCAAGCTTGGTTAGTGGAAGGGCCGGAGCAGTTGCAGCGGATTCTTCCAGAGGTGTCCTTCCCGTGCGTTCTGAAACCGGTGGCCTCCTATCACTGGAGAAAGGGGAACAATTGGGCCATGGTAGGCGGCCGTAAGGCGGTGGCTATTTCTTCGCGCGAGGAACTGCTGGCGGAATACGAGTCGATCGCACGTGCTGATCAACGCGCCCTCCTGCAGGAGATGATTGCAGGCGAGGACAATTGCCTGCTAATCACTGCTTGCTATCTCGATCGCGGGTCCAATCTGGTGGCTGCCTTCCATATCCGTAAACTGGTGCAGTCACCGCCCGGCTTCGGCACTGGCATCATCGTGCAAGCCGCGGATTTCCCCGAACTTCTCGCGCCCACCATCCGACTCTTGAAGGAAATGCGCTTCACGGGTATCGCCGAAGTCGAATACAAATGGGACAACGCCAGACGACAGTACCAGCTTATCGAAATTAATCCGCGGCCTTGGGATCAACACCGGCTTGGGATGGCCTGCGGAGTGAATCTCGTCTATCTGACCTATTGTGAGCATGCCGGGCTACCCATACCGTCCTTCCAGCACAAGCCTTCGCGGCAGAAGTGGATTGCTGAGGACGCGTTCCTAACCAGCGCGCTTGAACTACTGTGGCGACGCGACCCGAGGATTCGAAGCCTTTTTCAGCAGGCACGAGGCGAGCGATGCTATGCCATCTGGTCTCGAAAGGACCCGATGCCATCGATTATTTTTCTAATCAGACGCTACATTCCAGGCCTAGTGGCGACCGGTGCGCGTGCGATCTGGTCTAAGATCCGGGGCCGTGTGTTCCCGGAAAACAAAGAAATCGCATATGGAGCCTATCTGGGGAAAGGAAAAAGCCATGGTTAAAGTCCTGTCGCTGGTTGCGACGTGCGCGATTTCCCTTGCCGCTACTGCCGCTCCGCTCACATGGAAGATCGAGACGGTCGATGCCACCGAGGTCGGTTTATCGTCCTCGATGAAGATTGATCGCGACGGAAATATCCACCTCTGTTACGTGGGTGGCCAGGGCAGGGTACTGAAATATGCGTTTTGGGACCATTCCAACTCTCGCTGGTTCACGATGGAAGTCGACAGCGGTCCGAATGCCTGTTCACTTGCGCTTGACTCTAAGCAACACCCCCATATCTGCTATGCGGATCGGGGGACAGCCTACGGATCCAAGCTTCGGTACGCTCATTGGGACGGTGCCAGATGGCAAAAAGAGGCAATCCATCTCAATTCTGAGGTGATCGCTAGCTACAGCTCCATCGGCCTGGATGCCAACGATAACCCCACCATCGCCTTCTACGAATACAGAGGAGCCCCCGGCAGCAGCAACCGGATCCGGCTCCGAACAGTCATGTGGAACGGCAAGTATTGGGGCGTGACAACCGTCGACGGGCAGGAAGGCAGTGGCAAGATGAACAATATGGCCGTTGATTCTAAAGGACATCTCCACTTGGCCTATGCCAATGTTGCATCAGGCGAAATGCGCTATGCCTTCTGGGATGGCCGGGCCTGGACCCTCGATTCGATTGAAGGAAGGGAGCAGACCCAGAACTACGTCGGCCTCATGTGCGCGATCGTTACCGACAAAGCTAACCAGCCTCATGTCGTGTACCTGAACGGGACCACTTTACAGGTGAAGTATGCTGAACGGCTCAATGGGCGTTGGACGAATGAGGTGGTGGATGCCATATTCGGGACAACCGAAGATTTCGACCGAAGTTCCATTGTGTTGGATCAGGAAGGCCGACCTTATCTCAGCTACTACGATCCAGGCCTCGGCATTCTCAAAATCGCCCATAAAGAAGGGAAAAAATGGATGGGCGAGATCGTCGACGGGAATGCTTCTGGTTTCACTAGTTCCATGCAAATTGACCGGGGTGTTCTCTGGGTCAGCTATGCGGATCAGGGAAGCGGCAGTTTGAAAGTTGCTCACCGGGATCTGCAAGCCTACGATGGATCAGGTCCGACCGACCCGCAGGCCTCTACCAATTCAGGGGCTATGAAGAAATAAATGACTGGGGACACCAAGCCTTCACCCAGCCGTGTACTCCTAGTGGCTCCTGCGCCTCCGCCCTATGGAGGCATGGCCTTACAGGCTCGCAAACTGGAAGAATTGTTACGGCAGGACGGTCATGCGGTCATTTTCCTTCCCTCCAACCTCCCGTTCCCCCACCGGTTTCGATTTCTGGAGGCAGTTCGTGGGCTGCGGCCATTTCTACGATGCTGGATGCTCTCTATCAGGCTTTGGAAAGAAGTTCTGCTGGCAGACGTGGTGCATATTTTTGCTGCCTCATGGCTCTACTTTTTTGTGGTTGTCGCCCCTGCCGTCTTCATCGGCCGACTCCGCGGCAAGAAAACCGTTCTGAACTACCGCGGTGGTGAGGCAGCTAGCTTTTTCTGCCGTTTTGGCTGGGCTGCCAAACCGGTTTTTGCTACGGCCGGAGCCGTCACAGCGCCTTCGGAATTCCTGGCGGGGCTCATCCGGCATCGTTTTGCGGTACCGGTTCGAATTGTTCCTAATATTCTGGACATTTCCGTCTTCCGTTATCGGGAGAGAAGACCGATTCGAGCCAAAATGATCGTGGCCCGCCATCTGGAGCCGGCTTATGACGTGGAAATGGTTATCACCGCCTTTCGTGCGATACGGGAATACTGTCCCGAGGCCTCCCTGTGGATCGCTGGAACAGGTAGTGAGGAAGCGCGCTTGCGCGGCCTTGTGGCCTGCTGGGGGCTGGAAGATGTTCGATTTCTGGGACATATTGCTCATGAGGATCTCCCATCGATTTACGATCAGTGCGACATTCTGCTGAATGCCTCGCACATTGACAATTTCCCGGGCGCTTTAGTCGAAGCTGCTGCGGCTGGTCTGGTCATCGTGTCCACAGCCGCTGGGGGAATTCCCTATATCTATGAGAACGGCAAGAGTGCCCTCCTGGTGGAACCCGGAGACTGGCGGGGAATGGCACGGGCGGTCCTAAAAGTGCTCAAGAGTTCATCTCTGGTGTCGAGTCTGACCGCCCAGGCCGCCGCCAAGGCGCGCGAGTGCGAATGGGAGCAAGTCCGGCAAGCTTTATATCGGGCTTATGATTTCGCTTGGGATGATGAAAACCCGAAACCGCGGCGCAGGACTTCCGATGAGCAGGGTGTGCAAGTCTATTGGGAATCAGGTGAATAGGAGATCGTATGCGTATTGGGGTAGTGGGCGCTGGATATTGGGGAGCGAATCTCGTTCGGGTGTTCAATCAGTTTGGAGTTCTGTATCGAATTTGTGATTTCAGCGCTGCCAGGCTGGCGCAGTTAGCTGAGCAATACAGCCACATCCGGATGGACGATGACTATGAAGCGATCCTGGATGATCCCGCTGTGGACGCGGTGGTAATCGCAACCCCAGCGGAAACCCACTATGAGCTGGCCCGCAAATCATTGCTGGCGTCCAAAGACGTCTTCGTGGAAAAACCCCTTGCGTTGCGATCGGAAGAAGCCACCCAGCTTGCGCGATTGGCCGAAGATAGACGGCGTATTCTCATGGTCGGGCATCTATTGGAGTACCACCCAGCCATCACCCGCTTACAGGAACTAATCGCACGCGGAGAGTTGGGACGAATCGAGTATATTTATTCGAACCGCTTGAACATGGGGAAAGTCCGGCGGGAGGAAAACGCGCTGTGGAGCTTCGCTCCGCACGACATTTCGGTGATTTTGCTTCTTTTGAAACAGATGCCCATTCAAGTCGCAGCTACGGGTGGCACGTACCTGCAACCGAACATCGCTGATGTCACCGTGTCAACGATGCTTTTCGATCGCGGCGTGCGTGCGCACCTGTTCGTAAGCTGGCTCCACCCATACAAGGAACAGAAGTTAGTTGTAGTCGGCGAGCGCCGCATGGCTGTGTTTAACGATGTTTCCAAGACCGACAAGCTTCAGATCTTCGACAAAAAAATCGATCTCGTTAACGGACATTACGTCGCGGAGAAGCCCATAGCACGCACGGTGGAATTTCCCGCAGACGAACCGCTCGGCTTAGAGTGCCGCCATTTTTTGGATTGCATTGAGACGCGCCACCAGCCCAAAACGGATGGTCACGACGGCGAGCGGGTACTCAGGGTTCTGGAGGCCAGTCAGCGGTCACTCAGCATGAACGGCGAGCCGGTGCAGTTGGAGCCGCTCCGCTCTCTGGCAGTAATGCACGCTTGATCGATGCAACAGGGAGACCCGTGGCCCAAGATAGGATGAGAGTCTACTTCACGGTAGATACGGAGACTTCAATGGCCGGCGCCTGGAATGACCCGACCAAGCGTCCTTTGCCGTTGGATCGTTCCGTTTTTGGCAGGAACAATTCCAAATATTATGGCATCCCGTTGATCATGGATATCCTCGAAGAACACAGCTTTCGAGCGACGTTTTTCACAGAGATGCTCTGCTCATATGTTCTCGGCCGTAACGAGGTAGGAAACGTCCTCTCCTACATTCGCCGGCGAGGACATGACGCTCAGCTCCATCTGCATCCTGTCTATTGGTATTACCACCACTTTCTCCAGGGCCAGCCTCGCAGAGAGAAGGACCTCATGTTCGAATTGCCTATGGAAGAGCAAGAAACACTCATTGGGCTGGGTGTCGAATTGTTCCGGGAATTCACCGGCTCATCTCCGCGAGCGTATCGTGCGGGTTGTTATGGCGCTTCAGAAAGCACACTGGGAGTTCTACGTCGCTTCGGCATCGAGGTCGACTCAAGCTATAACCTTTGTTACCTGGATCGTTCCTGTGGATTTCAACACCGGCCGTTGAACGGGCCGGCATATTTGGCGGGAATCCAGGAATTCCCAGTTACCAACTTCCGGGTTGCTTCTCAATCAGGGTATAAACCTTTGGAGATTGGCGCCGTGTCCGTCGGCGAAGTCCTCGCGACTATGGATTCATTGAAGCGGGCGGGCTGCCGCGACGTAGTGGTCTCGCTCCATTCGTTCAGCTTCATGAAAACCCTGACCGACCGGTATTGTCAGCCGGACCACGTTGCAATCTATCGATTCAAAAAACTGTGTGCCGCAATCTCCAAACTCTCCAGCGAAGTAGACGTGCCGGTCCTCGGCGAAGCCAACTTGGATAACGAGCCTATGAAGGGCTCCGAATGCGTTCCGTGCCTGGGCTGGGCCCGTCCCGCCGTGCGAAAAGTCGTGCAGGGACTGAACCGCATCCCGTGGGTCTGAAACCATGAGAGAGTTGGGACCGTTAGCCTGGCCGCTCCAGTTGACCTTCGTGGTTGTGGTGGGGTTATTGCCGTGAACCTCAGGATTATTTTGCGAAATGTCATCTCCAACTGGACCGGCTATCTGTTGGCTTCCGTGGTCATGTTCTTTCTCACTCCGTTTATCGTTCACCATCTCGGCAACAATGCCTACGGAGTGTGGACTCTGGTTGTATCGCTCACGGGGTACTTTGGGATACTGGACCTCGGAATCCGTTCCACCGTTGGCCGCTACGTTGCGAGGTATCTCGGCTTGGGCGACAGCGAAAATGTGAACCGCTCCGTGAACAGTGCGTTCGTGATCCTAGGTGCAAGCGGCTTGCTGGCGTTCCTGTGTGCGGTGGTGCTGGGTACCATGTTGGGCAGATTCCACGTCGATGTACAGCTACAGCCTAGCGCCCAGACCGCTCTGTTGCTTGCCGGACTCAATATAAGTCTGGGCTTGCCATTAGGCATTTTCAGCGCGGTCCTCATGGCTCTTGAGCGCTTCGACATTATCAATAGTATAGGGGTAGGAGGATGGCTGGTGAGAGTACCCCTTATTGTCGTTGTTCTCAAGATGGACTACGGTCTGGTTACCATGGCGTTGATAATGCTTCTTGTCGGAATCGTTGAATACGCGACGGTCATCCTCGTGGCGAAGCGGTCATACAGACCTCTCCAACTCAGTTGGCGCTATGTGGACCGAAGCCGATGTTGCGAACTGGCCAACTTCGGCGCTTTCCGGTTCATTTGGATCATCGCCAACCAGCTCATCTTCTACACCGATGACCTGGTGATTGGCCTCTTCCTCAATGCCGGAGCGATTGCTTATTTCACCATCGGTGGATCGCTGATCAACTATGGGCGCAACATCGTTTCCCGCGTCACCGATACCCTGGGCCCCAGCGCCGCCGGTATGGACGCCCGCAAAGATCTGGCGGGCTTGCGAAAGATGCTAATCGTCGGCACGCAGATTACGCTGTTAATTGCCTTGCCCCTTTGCCTGGGGTTCTTTTTTCTCGGGCGACAATTCATAGCCCTCTGGATGGGGAAGGGCTACTCGGTCAGTGCAACGGTTTTGATTGTCCTGGCGATTCCCCAGATTACCAGCATGTCCCAGTATGTCTCGTCGGTAATTATCACCAGCATGGCTAAACACCGCGTACTGGCCTATTTGAGCTTGGTGAATGGCATCGTAAATCTCGCATTGAGCATATTCCTCGTGCGAAAAATCGGGTTGATCGGAGTGGCGTGGGGAACCGTTATACCGGAGCTAATATGCACCGGCCTGATCCTACCCGCTTATACCTTGCGTCTTGTTGGCCTAGACACCCGTGACTACTTGCAGAAGGCCTATCTTCGCCCCGTCCTCTGCGCTATCCCGCTGGTCGCGATCGGCGCAGGCTTTGCGCTCTGGGTTGAGACACCCACGTGGCTCGGATTCGGGGCCGAGGTCGCAGTCATGTGCACTATCTTCGGTTTGATGGCCATAATGTTCTGCCTTGATGCTGACCAACGCGCTTTCGCGTTAGAGAGAGTGTTGAGTATTCTTCGCCGGGAGCCTGTGATCAATGAAGCACAAAGTTAGCATCATCATGCCGGTATTGAATGGTGAGCGCTACATTTCGACAGCTCTTGAGAGCATCGTCGCCCAAACCTTCAAGAATCACGAGTTGATTGTGGTTAACGACGGTTCAACGGACCGGACGGCTGAGATTGTCGACTCTTTCGCTGGCAAACTGAACATCAAATGTGTTTGCCATCCCGCTCGAAAAGGAATTGCCGTTTCCGTCAATGACGGATTACGTACGTCGTCCGGAGATTTCATTACCTTTCTAGACCACGACGACATGTGGCTACCCGATGCGCTGGCGACCCAGGTGAGTTACCTGGATCAGCATCCAGACGTCGGCATGGTTTATTGCGATTTCCAGACCATCGACCCTCAGGGAAGCGTCATTGAGGAAAGCGTCGCGCAATGTCGCGAGCGCCAAAGACCCAGCGGAGATGTCTTTCAGAAACTGTTCCTGGACAGTTTCATTGCCGCGATCGGCGCACTCATTCGCAAAGAATGTTTTGATCGCCTTGGGGGCTTCGACGAAACGCTGCTCTGGGGCGACTATCACATGTGGCTGAGGATCGCGCGTCATTACAGAATCGACTATGTGCCCAAGGTCCTGGCAATGTACAGGCAGCATGACAGCCAAAGCACGCGAAGTCTCCCTGTCTTGCGCCGGGAGGAGGACCCGGTCGCGCTAGCCGCCATCAAGAGCATCGTCAATTTGTATCCGGAGATTCGCCAGGAACTCGGGGAGAAGACGATCCGGCAGCGCATGGCTTCCATATATTTTGGCGGCGCCTACTATTGGTTCGATGCCGGCGCTTATCCGAATGCGCGCATTCACCTCATCAAGGCAATGTCGATATGGCCGTCGAACCCACGGTATTACTTGATGTATTTGGCGACTCTGCTGCGACCATCGCAGATCGAGGCCGTGCGGCGAGTGCGGCGGCGCCTTCAGTCGGGATGCTCGGCGAAAAAGCAAAGAAGCGGGCAGTGGCAGGGCGGACGGATAGCTTCCACTGTTTCTGACAACCGACGTTGAGGCGGAACGCGTGACGAGAATCCTGTACCAATCGTTTTCAAGACTGCGCGGCGACCGGCTGATGTGGGCGATTCGCCCCCACCTTTTGACGATCCTGTGCTACCACGGTGTCTGTGAAGACCGGCTGGCAGGAAATGCCTGGGTTCCGGGGTACTTCGTGACTCGTTCCGCATTCGAGCGCCAGTTACAATATCTGCAACGAAACGCCCGCGTTCTCCCGCTGGGCGAGGCAACGGCGCACCTCGCCAACGGTTCGTTGCCGCCACGCTCGGTCAGTCTCACTTTTGATGACGGATATGCCAACAATCTCTTTCTCGCGTATCCTCTGCTGAGAGAATATGGCATGCCTGCCACTATTTTTCTTTCTTCCGCCTATATCGAATCGGGAGAGTTGTATCCCTTCCTCAAATTGCACCTGATCCGGCTCAGCAAAATTTCGGTGGGACATCCAACACCGGTCTATAAGACCGATCCGCTCGATACTGTCGTGAAATGGGCCGCCCGATGGTGGCCCGAGGTAGAAGGTAAATTGACAGTCGATCAGTGCACCTCCTTGCGCCCGTTGACGGTCGCCGAAGTGCGTGCCTCCGACCCGCACTTGATCGAATTCGGAGCGCACAGCCACACACATTGCATCCTCAACAATGAAACCCGGGAGCGCCGGCGGGAGGAGATCCGGTCTTCGCTGGACAGGATAGCCCAATGGACGGGACGCCCGGTTCGGCTGTTCTCTTATCCCAACGGAGAGCGCGGCGATTTCGGAGAGACTGACAAGGAAGCTCTTCGCGCCCGCAGTATTCAGGCCGCTGTCACCGGCATCAGCGGCGCGAACGGCAGGCGATCCGAGATGTTGGAACTAAAACGCTATCCGGTGGGTATGTTTCACGATGCCGCTGGCTTTGAGGCCGAAGTGACCGGCTTTCGTAACGCCATCTTGGCAGCCAGCAAGGGATGGGGATCATGAAGTTGGAAGTAGTGACCCGCCGCGAAGATCTGGGCCGGTTGACCACGCGCTGGGATGAGTTGGCCCACGGTGATTCGCGTGACGGATTCTTCCGGACCTCGGGTTGGTTTTTGTCTTGGATGGACCATGTCCGCCCCGATGCAAAACCATTTGTGGTCGTCGCCCGGGACTCTGGTAGCGAGATCGTAGGCTTGGCGCCGCTCTGCCGCCTAACTCACCGCGATCATTGGCTGCCGATGGATACAATCTCGATTGCCGGCAGAGAAGTTGTTTCCGGTGACTTTCTCGATTACCTCGCAGCCCCCGGCACCAGACCCTCGGTCCTGCCTGCCATCCTGGATTTCCTTTGGGAAGTCCGTTCCCGGTGGCGACTGCTGATTGTAGGGGAAGTTGCGGAAAACGGCGATTTGCATCGCGCCGTAGAATCTTTTGCACAACGAAACTCGCTGCCGCTGCGCGTCCAGGAAGAACGGTTTTGTCCCTATATCGAGACGCCATCGAGTTTTGACGAGTACCTGGGAACCTTCAGCAAAAAAAGGCGCCATGAACTCCGCCGCCAAATGCGCGTCCTCTTCGAAAAATCAGGAGCCCGGGTAGAGGTCTATTCCGATCCGCAGCAGGTCTCTGCAAACCTCAATACATTGATTCAGCTCCACTCCGGCCGTTGGCATCGCGCCAACCAGTCGGGCAATATGGGACGGCCCGGTTTTGTTCGGTTTCTGAAAAATATCTGTGGCGCCGCCCCCGCCGGTTCCAGTCCACACCTGTACTTGCTGAAGCATGAAGACCAAGCCGTAGCGGCGCTTTTGATCTTCTATTTCGGCGAGAGCGCGTTACTTTATTCCATGGGCTGGGATCCGGAGTCTCCTGTCGCCCAGCTTAGTCCCGGCATTGTCCTGGTGGCTTGGAGCATCCGCCACGCGATCGAACGTGGCGCCAGATATTTCGATTTTCTCCGTGGAGACGAAGAGTATAAGAGCCATTTGACCAAGTCGGCACGCAAGACCGTGACGCTGCTAGTGGGTCGCGGCCCGTCGGCCCGCGCATACCTGCAAGCCCTCCGCTGGAAAGATCTTTTCAAGCAGCGGTTCCCGGCATGGTGGAGCCGTCTCACTGGCCCTTCGGACCCGCGAATTCATCCACCCAGAATGGAAGAAGAGCCCGATGCGACTGTCTGAGGCATTGACGATTCTGAAGAACCATTCGGCTCTCGAAGGAGGCCCGTTCCGGGCTTTCTTGGCATGCAGTTTCACGCCGCTCCATCTGCAGACATTTCTGGTTGCCCGTCTCCGGTTGGCACTTCCGCAGCGCCCAATCGAAATGCAAACCGGCCTCTACGGTGATCTGTTGGGCAGTCTTGAACGGCTGAAGAGCGGTTCCTTGGACTCCGCCATCATTTTGCTGGAATGGGTCGACCTAGATCCCCGTTTGGGTCTACGTAGCTTGGGTGGATGGCGTCTGATGGATTTCTCCGATATTCTCAACTTTGCCCAGGCGCGTCTTGCTCACATCGAAAATGCCATCGCGAGCATTTGCCAAAATTGTCCGGTGGTATTGTGCCTGCCCACCTTGCCACTGCCGCCGTTGCAGGTTTTCCCTGTCTGGAAAGCCGGATTGTTGGATCTCCAGCTTCGCGAGTTCCTGTATTCGTTTGCCGTCCGGTTGACAAAAAATCAGAGCGTAAAACTTGTCAGCCCTGACTACCTGGACTGCATTTCGCCTCCCGGAGACCGCTTCGACGTGAAGGGCGAGATTTCGAACGGGTTCCCCTACAAGTTGCCGCACGCCGACGCCGTTGCCAAACTTTTGACACACCTGATTCAAGGTTCCACGCCCAAGAAGGGCCTGATCACCGATCTCGATCACACTCTCTGGAAAGGCATACTGGGTGATATCGGAACCAGAGAGATTTCCTGGAGCCTTGACCACAAGAGCCACATGCACGGGCTCTATCAGGAACTGTTGCGTTCTCTCGCATCTACCGGCGCATTGCTGGCCGTCGCCAGCAAAAACGATCCTGCACAAGTGGAAGAGGCGTTTGACAGGCAAGATCTCATCCTCGGCCGTGAATTCATCTTCCCTTTCCAGGTCCACTGGGGGCCAAAGTCCGGCTCGGTCGCGCGTATTCTCGAAGCTTGGAACATTTCGGCAGATAGTGTCGTGTTTGTGGATGACAGCCCTACAGAACTCGCCGAGGTGCAAGCCGCCCACCCGGAAATCGAATGTCTGCAATTTCCCACCGATCCCCATGGTGTATACCACCTGATCACACGCCTGCGCAACCTCTTTGCCAAGGACTCCGTGTCGGGGGAGGATGCGATCCGGCTTCGCAGTATCCGAAACACGCATCGGCTTCGCTCCGAATCACACACATTTGGTCAAACCCCTGATGCATTCCTGAAACAGGCCGAAAGCGAGCTGATATTCAGCATGACCAAGATGCCGTGGGACCCCAGAGTCCTTGAGCTGATCAATAAGACAAATCAGTTTAATCTGAACGGCGTGCGCTATACTGAACACGATCTGCGCCGTCTCCTCTCTCGCCCCCACAGCTTCGTGCTGAAAGCGTCTTACCAGGATAAATTCGGACCACTCGGCAAGATCGCGATCCTATTGGGCCGGGTCGACGGCCAAACGGTTTATGTCGACTCCTGGGTCATGAGTTGCCGTGCTTTCTCCCGCCGGATTGAGCACGAATGCCTCGGTCACCTGTTCAAAATATTCGGGGCAGACCAGATTCAATTCGAGTTCGTCGCTACGCAGCGCAATAAGCCCTTGCAGGAGTTCTTCGCGGAACTCCTTGGCGCGCCGCCGGAAACCGGTTTGTACATTTCGAAAAAACTGTTTTTTGACAAACGCCCCCGCTCATACCATCGGGTGCAGGAGGAAGTAAATGGATAGCGTGGAAGCCCGCTTGCTTCGGTGTTTCACAGTCATCTTCCCGAATCTCAGCGAGAACGACCTGAGCGATGCCACCATGGCAAACGTGGAGGACTGGGATTCCGTCGCCACCGTGACCCTGATCAACGTCGCGGAGGAGGAGTTCGGCATTCAAATTGCGCTGGAGGAAGTTGAAGAGATGACGTCATTTCGCCAGTTTTTGAGCTACCTGAAGACCAGGAAAGTTGTGGTCACATAGGCGGTCCTGATTTGAGATTGCATCACGTAGGCATATTGATAAAAGACATATCTGGAGCAGCCGAGGTTTACTCACGTCGGTTCGGTTATCAAAGCAAGACAGGAATTGTGCACGATCCGATTCAGGGTGCATACGTCCAGTTTTTGAGGTTGCCTGGAGATCGGGTCTTTCTGGAATTCATTTGTCCAGATGGTCCCGCAAGCTATCTGTGGAACGCCCTGAGCAAAGGTGGAGGAGTGCATCACGTCTGCTATGCCGCAGCGGACATTGATGCAGCCTGTGATGACCTCCGGCGGAAAGGGATGTCCCTCGTTCGCGCACCTATCAGGGCCGTAGTTTTTCAAGGAAGACGGATCGCGTGGTTGATGGGACGCGATCGGGCATTGACAGAGTTGGTCGAGGAGGGCCCTGATGGAGAGATCTAGTTAGTAGCGTACCTTCGCGAATGGTATACCAGAGCCGCGGCTTGCGGCCACCAGAGCTGTGAGAAACCCTAGTGCTATATCAGATTAAAAAACTTTTAGAACCACTCCGACTTGCGCCGAGACGCTATTTCCTCTTGCCCAGCATAGAAGAACAACAGTTTGTCAGCACGCGAGGCTGTTTGTACCGGGCTTGCCAGTTTGCCAATCGAAACTACATCGCCGGTGACTACCTCGAGTTCGGTGTCTGGCGGGGAGATTCCTTCACGAAGGTGTATCACTTCCTCTCCAAGCTTCGGAACGATCATCTGGCCTGGTTGAAGCGCCGCCCGACCAACGCCTCGCAAACCGGATCGTCTAGCCCCGAACACCAGCTCTGGAAACAATGGAAGCCTCGTTTTTTCGCCTTCGATTCTTTTGAGGGCCTTCCCGATCCGGATGAGCAGGAAATCCCCGAGGAATGGGTCAAGGGAGGGTATGCGTGTTCTGAGGAGCAATTCAGACGAAACTTGGCCAATGACGGTGTGAATTTGAAGGATCTGATCACCGTCCCCGGATTTTATGATAAGACCCTGAATGCGGAAACGAAGCAGCGCCTCGGGCTCGAACGCGCTGCGATCGTGCATGTAGATTGCGACCTGTACGAGTCCACCATCGAGGTCTTGGACTTTGTAACGGATCTCCTCGTGCAGGGATCCGTCCTGGTGTTTGACGACTGGTTCTACAACCAGGGGCGGAGGGATCGCGGCGAACAGAAAGCCTGCTACGAGTGGCTGGCGCGCAACCCGCAACTCGAACTCATCGATTACTGGCGGGATGTCGCGGCCATCGCTTTCATCGTGAACTTCAAGGAGCAGAAGCGCGGCAATAGCCGATAGGACGGGCCAACAAAGACCGTGGAGATGGAAGTTAGAATCGTTTCCGAAGAGGAGGCTCTTGCCGGACACGTGCCCGCTTGGACGATGTTGGCTGAATCCGCTCTCGAGCCCAACCCATTCTACGAACATTGGATGCTTCTTCCCGCAGTGCGGCATTACGGCCGCGGTAAAGACCTCAAGTTCGTCCTCATCTTTCAAAAGGATTTGCGGCCAGCGCCCTTGCTTTGCGGCCTCGTTCCCCTGGAGCGGATTCACCACTTCATGGGCCTACCAGTTTCAGGCTGGAGTGTGTGGAAATACAATCACTGTCCTTTCACCACGCCACTCATCCGTAACGACTGCGCCCGGGAGGTATTAGCCGCTTTTTTCCAGTGGTTGCTGTCTCACGAAACCGGCGGCCATCTTCTTGAGTGGCGGTACGTGCTCGGGGAAGGGATGTTCAACCAGCTTTTGATTGACCAGCTCCATCACTTAGGGACTGTTCCTTTGGTCTCCGAGTGGTATACGCGAGCGTTTTTCAGGCCGATGGAAAACCCCGATCGGTATCTCAGCGTGGCGCTCTCGGGCAAGCACAGGAAAGCCTTCAAGCGGAGAGCCGACTTGCTGGCGGAGATGGGCCCGCTGGAATTCACCGTCGCCAATGAAAGCATCGACATCGGAGACTGGATTGGCTCCTTCCTTCGCATCGAAAGCAGCGGCTGGAAAGGACGAGAGGGTTCGGCCATGGCGTGTACGGAGCCCAATCGCCGCTTCTTCAGTGAGGCCGTCACCAACGCCTTTCGTGCCAATCGCCTGCTGATGACCGCTCTGCGGCTGGGCGGCAAAACGATCGCTCAAAACTGCTATTTTCGCGCCGGAATCGGCTCGTTCCATTTCAAGCCGGCTTTTGACGAGGAATACGCCCGGTTTTCTCCCGGATTCCACATGGAGTGCGAGTTGATTCACTACCTCCACTCCCACCCTGAAATCGAATGGATGGACTCCTGCACCTCAAGCGGCAATGAAATGTACAATCGTCTATTCATTGCCCGAAGGACGATCCAGGACCTGCTGATTCCGATTCGGGGTGGGGCCAGGGGCTTGCTGGTATCGGCGATTCCCTGCCTGCGATATCTGAAGAAGACCGCCAAAACCGTATTTGGGTCTAACCCTTCCCCAAACGGCCGTCCAAAAACAGAAGTGCCTGAGGCGGTGAAATGATGCCGGATATCCGTCGGGCCATCCGGAAGGTAAAGCGGCACTGGAATGAGAAGGGTCCGCTAGCTACCGCGGCCGCCGTCACCGAAACCCTGGTAAGCCCAATCCTCCGCCACCGCAAACGCTTGGTCCTCGATATCGACCTCACCGCTCCCCGTCGACCCAGTGAATTTGGGTCAGGCGAGAAACTCCTCGTCTTTGGCCCCGATAACATCGACAGTCTCAATCCGGAGCTTTTGGCAACCATGGAGCCCGAAAAACATCGCCAGGAACTCCGGGACGTCCGCCGCGGAAACCGGCTCTTCGTCATAGTTTGCGGTGATAAGTGCATCTATCGCAGCTACATCCGCATGATTGACACCCCCGGGCCCGACCGCAAGGCCGTCTTTTTCGACGGATTGGAAGCGGTCCCAGAGATACGGCAGGCGGTAATGACCGCCCACTTCCGTGGAAAGGATCTCTATAAGCAGGTCAAAAAGGGGCTGCACGCCCGCGTCGTTAACGAGCAACTTCGATTACTCCAGAGCTTAGGACATAGGCGTGCCGTGCTTTACATCATGGGCGGAAATACCCTTTCGATCAAGGGAAACACCGCCGCCGGCTTTCAAATGCTCCGCACGCTCGATGATTGGATCGTATGCCGGCTTCTGGTCCTCCAACACATCGCCGAGAACGGCCGGAAACGATGGCGTGTGTTTTTCCAGAAGTCCCAGGGAGTCGTGAAATGATGCCGATTCGTGTCATGCATGTGTTGTATGGCCTTGGCAGGGGCGGCTTGCAAACCGGGCTCGAGAATTTGCTCAGCCGCATGGATCGCGGCCGGTTCGAACACGTGATCTGTGTTTTGCGGCCGCCGCTCGATCATCCCATGTGCCAAGGTTTGGCCGAATACGCTCGGTTGATGTGCCTTGCCACGACCGAATCGGGATCCCGTTTCCAGGCCGCAGCCATTGCCCGGGCCATTCGCGAAGTCCAGCCCGATATCGTGCATTCCCGCAATTGGGGATGTATCGAAAGCGTCCTCGCCGGACGTTGGGTGGGCTCCTGTGCCGTAGTTCATGGAGAGCACGGCATCGATGCTGACCTCGTCGCCAACGAGCCTCGCCGGCGTATTTGGTTCCGCCGGCTCGCCTTTGAACTCGCTGACCGGGTCTTAGCCGTTTCTTATCAGTTGCGCGAGCTCCACGCCAGACGCACCGGATTCCCGAAAAAGAAGATCACCGTCATTCATAACGGCGTGAACGAACGCCGCTTCTCTCCCGACCCAGCCGCCCGCACCCGTATTCGAGCAGAGCTGGGTATTGCCGAGAACGACTTTTGCATAGGCTCTGTTGGAAACCTTGCTCCCGTCAAAGACCACATGACCACTCTTCGTGCTATAGCCGAATTTGCCAAGAAAGTCGGGAACTGGCGATGCCTGATTCTTGGCGAGGGGCCAGAGCGATCCAAACTCGAAGCGTTTGTCAATGATCATCCGGAATGGAAAACACGCGTGTCCCTTCCCGGCTTGACCCGCCGTGTACCGGAAATCCTCAACGCCATGGACGTCATGGTCCTCTCCTCCATCACCGAGGGCATCTGCAACTCACTATTGGAAGGAATGGCGGCCGGACTGCCCGTGATTGTCACCGAAACCGGCGGAAATCCCGAGATTGTCGTCAATGGCGAGTCGGGCCTACTCTTCCCTGTGGGCGGCGTTCAGCAACTCGTCCAGAAACTCTTTTTGTTACGGGAGAAAACAGATCTGCGCCTCCAACTCGGCCAACAAGCCCGCCGCCGCACTCTCGCGGAGTTTTCCCTCGAAGCCATGGCGGAAGGTTATGACAGGGTCTATACGACCTTGACGCAAAACACGCCGCGAACTGCTTCGCGGCTAGGCGTCCTCGAGCAACAGCCGCACAAGGATGCCATGCTAAGATAACACGATAATACGATGACTCTAACGGGCAAACGCATCTTTCTCACCGGTGGCGCGGGTTTCATTGGCAGTACACTATGTGAACGCCTGATTGACGACAACGAAATCGTCATCTTTGATAACGGCTACCGCAACGCGCTGCAACACACGAATCTCGAAAGCCATAAGAATCTCTGCTTTGTTCGCGGAGACGTCTTGGACCAGCAGGCTGTCTTAACGGCCATGGACGGCTGTCAGGTCGTCGTTCACCTGGCTGCGATTGCCGGCGTGCCCGATGTTTTCAAGCATCCTGTAATGACCATGAAAGTGCCCCTATTGGGCACGTACCACGCCTTGGAAGCAGCTCTCCACCACCGCATCGAGCGGTTCGTCGACTTCTCCACCAGTGAAGTGTTCGGCACATATGCATATCGCGTGCAGGAAGCAGACGTTACCAGTTTGGGTGCGGTCGGCGAGGCTCGCTGGACCTATGCAGTCAGCAAGCTCGCCACTGAGCATCTCGCCCACAATTACTACAAGGAGTTTGGTCTCCCCACCGTATCCGTCCGCCCCTTCAACATCTATGGGCCACGGCAGGTCGGGGCCGGCGCCGTCCACGAGTTCGTCGTCCGGGCGCTGCGTAACGAGGACTTGATTGTTCACAACGAAGGCGGCCAGATCCGGGCCTGGTGCTATATAGACGACATCGTGGACGGAGTGATGCTAGCCCTCGTCAAAGACAAAGCCGTCGGTCATGCCTTCAACATCGGCAATCCCCGTTGCGTCGTCACAGTCTATAACCTGGCCCATGAAATCATCCGTCTCTGCAATTCCAAATCAAAAGTCAGGTTTGAGACGATCGATCGCGCGGATGTCGAAATTCGCGTGCCGAGCATCGAAAAAGCTAGACAATTGCTCCAGTATGAGCCTCGCATCGATCTCGAGGAAGGCCTGCTCAAAACCATCGAGTGGTATCGTGGCTGCTCGGTCTGACGACTGGATTCTGGCATGAATCGAAAACTTCTCGTTGTGAATGCTGACGATCTGGGTTTTGCTCCTGACGTCAACGCCTCCATCGAGGCGTTACACAGGGCCGGCATCGTCACGAGCGCTTCCTTGATGGTGGACGGCAAGCACGTCGCTGATGCGCTTACCATCATCCACAGAAATCCGCGACTAGGTGTCGGTCTGCACCTCGATCTTTGTCCCGTCGTGGGACTGTATTCCCTGCCCTACAACCAGATGAGAGAGCGCTTGAGCAACCCTGATATCCAGAATGCGGTGGCCGCCGAAGTCGACCGTCAAATTACCGCCTTTAAGCGCTACGGTCTTGAGTTCACACATCTGGACAGTCACCGGCACTTTCACGCTCTCCCGGAGTTGTTTGCTTTGGTGGTGGAAGTCTCGGCAAGACACGGAGCTAAGTCCATGCGTCTGACTAAAAACTGGCTTCTCCCGCGAACCCCATCCGTTCACTGGGACGAAGACTTCTTCCACGACGCCCGGCACATTCTCCACCGCCGCTCAATCCGCTTCCCTGATAACTTCATTTATGGATGGAGAGACTACTCGCTGCTTGACTGTCGCCCTGGACTGAATGAATTAATGGTCCACGTCGGTTCCGCTGACGCTGAATACTCCCGTGAGTATGCTCTCCTATCATCACTAGCTTTCCGTCAAAGCCTCGAAGCCACTGAGGTCGAATTGAGAAGTTACCAACAAATAACGCGCGGACATCTCGAATGAACCTACTTCTTACAGGTGCTTCCGGATTCTTGGGCCGGAACTTCCTTCGTCGCGCACCGGAAGATTGGCGGATCATTGCTGTCTACCGCCGCGATCTCACCTTTCCGCATTTCGTTTCCACACTGAAACGTCCAACAGTGACTCCGGTCCGTTGTGATCTCGGCGACACCGCAGAGGTCGCCGCCTTCGCTCAACAACATGGCCGGGAGTGGGACAGCTGTCTCTATCTCTCCGCCAAAGTTGACATTCCGTGGTCGGTTACCGAGCCTAAGCAAGACCTCATAGCCAATGCCGCCCCGCTCCTTAACCTCCTCGAAGCCATCCACACACAGAGGTTCGTCTATTTCTCCTCCGGCGCGGTTTACGATGGCCTGCGCGGTGAAGTCTCTCCGGACGTTTTCGTGTCGCCCACTCTACCTTACGCCATCACCAAGTTGGCTTGCGAGGCTTACGTCCGCTTCTATCACGCCCGCCGCCGCTCGATCGACCAATGGCTCCTCGTACGCTTCTTTGGCGCGTATGGACCATACGAGGCTCCGCATAAGATTCATAGCCGGCTCGTCCGTACTTTCGCCCTTGAAGGCAAGAACTCCTATACGATTTACGGAGACGGCCAAAACCTGATCGACGCCATGTATGTAGACGACGCCGCGGATGCTATCCACCATATCCTCACGGGTTCTCACTGGAACACCACCCTCGACCTTTGCAGCGGCCATCCCCTCACAATCGAAGCTCTCGTCCATGCAGCTGGCGAGGCCCTCGGCCTCGCCCCCGTACAAGTAAAAAAGCTCGGCTTAGCGCATGAAAACATACAATTCCGGGCCACGACTCGCGCCATACACGAGCATTACGGCTTTACCGCAAACACGCCGCTCGCCGAAGGCATCTCACGCCTCCGTGACTTCCTTTTACTGGCTCGCTAACTTAGCTTAGCTATAGGGTCGCGGTAGGGACGGGCATTGCTGACCGCCCCCCGCACAGATCCGTACGTGCAGAGTTACCGCATACGGCTCCTGCCTAAGATACGCTTGTCTGCTTTTACCGTCAAGAAAACAGTGACACGAAACAGTAAAAATGTTTGACGCCGCAATTTGTATGATCTTGCAGAACCCCGTCAGGGCAGCCGCTGGATCGAAAAGGCTTAACCGTTCACTTTTGCGCCGGAAAGTAGCTACGCGTTTTCGCAGACGGCGCTACGAAAAAGTGGCCCCTGCGGGGCAGTTCGGCCGAGCCATTCGTTTGCAGGGCGGCCCGGTTCTGCTGTGGCGGACTTGGCGGCTCCGCGCGTGCGAACATTCCTCGAGCAGTTGCTTGACACCCGGGTAGGGGTTACGCTGCAAAGTTCATGCCGGATCAACTCAGTGTCCTCTATAGTGGCCTCCTCGATGGCTCGTACGATTGTGTGGATCGCGTGGTCCTGAACGCATACTTCTCCATGGGTCAGTCGGGCGGCGGTTTTCGCACCTGGTGGCGCCAGTTGTACGGTTCCGACAAGAACCTGGACGATAACCATCTGATGCGGATGGCCGGTCGCTTCAGTCGCCGTCTGCGGGCTTGGGCGAAGGCGAACCATATCCCCGTCGTGGATAGTTCCCCGGGCCAGCGCAAGCATGACCGGGCAGCCGAGTACCTGTCTACGCATGAAATCAAGCCCGGGCTTTTCATGATCCTGGTGTCCAAGGCCCCGGCGCTGGTCTGGGAAGCGCAAAAGACGGGCACCGGCAAACTGGGTCCCCTGGTGCCCAAGCAGCCGTGGCCCTACGTCAATCATTATTCGTTTCATATCCTCGACCCAGAGTGGGGCCACCTGACGATCAAAATGAGTGGTCACCCGCCGTTCGGAGCGCAAGTGATGCTCAACGGCCACGAATACGTGGCTTGCCAAGCACGTACTGCTCAGATCGCTTTCACCAAGCAGGACAATTGCTTTACGGCAGTTCCCAACGCTGTGGATCTGGCGCTGATCGCAGAGACCTTGTCTCGAAACGAGACCGCAGGGCGATTACGCCAACTCTCTGTGAGCGTTGGATTTATACTACCTGCCTGTGCTTCGCCCTGGATCTGGAGGAGCAAGAGCGCAGCGCCTTTTCTTACCAGTACTCGATTTTCCAGATGGAGTACAGCCGGAACCTGTTGTTCCGGTCCGTGTTCGGCGACAATTAAAACTCCGGGCTGACGACAATTAAAACTCCCGCTCGACGACAACTAATGTGACCATCGATAATCGCGCTCACCCAGCGCCAAGG
>Ga0335070_10001176_pt1 | contig 29941 bp, 22 predicted proteins | sample Lox_Sample_13_FD_206722 | JGI IMG/M metagenome (GOLD analysis project Ga0335070, IMG submission 206722) | Soil microbial communities from Loxahatchee National Wildlife Refuge, Florida, United States - Lox_Sample_1.3 | ecosystem: Environmental > Terrestrial > Soil > Wetlands | place: USA...
GGAGAAGCTCCGCGAGGCCGCCCAGGCCAGGCCCGGGTTCAGCGAGCGCGCCTACCACGACCAGCTGCTCTCGCACGGCTCTCCGGCTCCCCGGTACATCCGGACGATGCTCTCCCCGCCCGAGGGTGGCTGAGCCCCGACGGCGCGCGACCGTCGAGGGGAAGTGGATCCGTTCGGGCCTGCGGTGGGGCGTAGTACCGTCGCCGGATGCCCGTCCTCCGGATGCTGCTCCTCACCGCGATGCTCCCGGCCGCGCTGGCCAGCGGGGCCGAGCAGGACACAGCCCCGCTCCCGCACTCGGACCCGGCCGTCGCCCGGGCCATCGCCCGGGTCTATCCGTCACTGGTGCAGATCCACGTGCTCTCGACCTACAGCGAGGGTGGGCGAGAGAAGAAGGCCGGGGCCACCGGCTCCGGAGTGATCATCTCCGCAGAGGGGCACGTCATCACCAACCACCACGTGGTCGGGCGGGCCACGTCCATCCGGGTCATCCTCCCGACCCGCGAGGAGCTGGAGGCGACCCTGGTGGGGACGGACCCGCTGAGCGACATCGCGGTGGTCAAGCTCGACGTCTCGCGGCGGCCGAAGGGCTCGGCGCCGCTCCCCACGGCGGCGTTCGGGCACTCCGAGGCGGTCCGGGTGGGTGACACGGTGCTGGCGATGGGCTGCCCGCTGGCGCTGTCCCAGGCGGTGACCCGGGGCATCGTGGCCAACGTCGACCTCCGCATCCCGCGGCCGATCGAGATCGAGGGCGAGAACGTAGGCTCGGTGGTGAAGTGGATCGGCCACGACGCGCAGATCTTCCCCGGCAACTCCGGCGGCCCGCTGGTGAACCTGGACGGCGAGATCATCGGGATCAACGAGCTGGTGATGGGGCTCGGCGCCGCCATCCCCGCCGACCTCGCCAGCGCCGTCGCGCAGCAGCTCATCGCGAAGGGGAAGGTGGAGCGGGCCTGGACCGGGATGACCCTCCAGCCGCTGCTGAAGGACGCGCCGGCCTCGATGACCGGCGTGCTCGTCTCGGGGGTGCTGCCCGGGACCCCGGCGGACAAGGCGGGCGTCCAGCCCGGCGACCGCCTCGTGTCGGTCGAGGGACGGCCGGTGACGGTACGGTTCGAGACCCAGCTGCCGGCCTTCACCAACGAGCTGCTGCAGCGGACGCCGGGGAAGCCGCTCGCGGTGCAGCTGGTCCGCGGGACGAAGCAGCTCGAGCTGAAGCTCTCCCCGCTCGAGCGGGACGCGGCGCGGGGGCGAGAGACCGAGCTCAAGGAGTGGGGCATGACCTCCCGCCGGCTCACCCGGGTGGAGGCCATCGAGCTGCAGCGTCCGGACACCCGCGGGGTGCTGGTGGGCACGCTCCGGCCGGGCGGCCCGGCGGACAAGGCGGTGCCGGCCTTGCGCCGCGAGGACGTCATCGTCTCGGTGGCGGGCAAGCCGGTCGATTCGCCGGAGGCCCTGGCGAAGGCCACGGCGGACATCGTGCGCGCGGCGAAGGCGCCGGTTCCCACCATCGTCGGCTTCGAGCGGGGGGCGGAGAAGCAGCTCACCGTGGTGGAGGTGGGGATCCGGCCGCCGCAGGAGCCGCCGCAGGAGGCGCGGCGGGGCTGGCTGCCGGTGAGCACGCAGGTTCTCTCGCCGAAGCTCGCCACCGCGCTCGGGTACAAGGGGCGCAAGGGCGCGCGGGTCACCCAGATCCTCCCCGACGGCGACGGGAGCGGGCTCCGGGTCGGTGACGTGGTCACCAAGGTGGACGACGCGCTGGTCGAGGCGAGCGAGCCCCAGGACGCGGACGTGTTCGATGCGCTGCTCCGCGCCTACAAGCCGGGGAGCAAGGCGCTGCTCGCGGTCCTCCGCGACGGGAAGCCGATCGAGCTCCCGGTGACGCTCAAGGAGGCGCCGCGGCTGGAGAACGAGCTCCGGGTCTACGAGGACGTGACGCTCGAGTTCCATGCGCGGGACATCTCCTACCTCGATCGCGTGAAGCGCCGCTGGCCGAAGGAGACCACCGGGGCGCTGGTGAGCCAGGTAGACGCGGGCGGCTGGGCGTCGGTGGGCGGGCTCCGCACCGACGACCTGGTGCTGGCGGTCGACGGCAAGACGGTGCGCGAGGTGAAGGAGCTGGAACAGCTGCTCCGCGCGATGAAGGAGAAGAAGCCGGGCGAGGTTGTCTTCTTCGTCCGGCGCGGGGTGCAGACGCTGTTCGTCGAGGTGCAGCCCACCTGGGGCGAGACGAAGGAGGCCTCCCGATGAGCGGCGCCGGCGCCCTCGGGCTCATCGCCGTGCTGGTGACGGCGACCTCAGGGGACCTCGAGGCGACCGCACGCGCCACCGCCGAGCAGAGCGGGAAGGCGGTGGTGACCATCCGGCTGGTGCTGAAGCTCAAGCTCGGAGGCCAGGAGCACGAGCAGAAGATGGAGGTGCCGGGGGTGGTGATCGACCCCTCGGGGCTGACGGTGGCCAGCGCCTCCAGCATCGACCCGTCGGGCGCGATCCGCCGCATGGTGGACGCGCAGCGGCAGCGGGTGACGCTCGAGTCCGAGGTGAAGGAGACGGTGATCCTCCTCGAGGACGGGACCGAGCTCGACGCGGCGGTGGTCCTCAAGGACAGCGATCTGGACCTGGCCTTCATCCGGCCGCGTGACGCGGGGCTGAAGCTGTCCGCAGTCACGGTGAGGCCACGCTCCGGGACGGTGCCGCTCCTGACGCGCGTCTTCGTCCTCGGTCGACTGGGAAAGCTGGGAAGCCGGGCGCTGGCGGTGGCCACCGGCGAGGTGCGGGCGTACGTGCGCGGACCCGCGCCGTACTACGTGACCGATGGCGAGACCTCGAGCTTCGTGGGCTCGCTGGCGTACACCGCGGACGGCGTCCCGCTCGGGTTCCTCGTGAAGCGCTTCGCCACCAGCATCGATGCGCAGGCGGGCGGGCGCGGGTCGGACTCGGTGATGACGGTGCTCCGTCCAGTGGACAAGGTGGTGGAGCTGGCGGCGCAGGCGAGGAACATCGCGCCCGCCGCCCCGGCGGCCGGCGCTCTGCCCGAGCCCCCGTCGAAATGAGAAATGATTCCTGCTCTCCGTGAGAAGCAGGTCGGTGGTGAGTCCAGTGCATCTCCAGCGGCTGCCGCCAGTCAGTCGTCGTCCGCCACCGGCTCCGCGTCCTCGGCCGGCGCCACCAGGCCGGACCGCCGAAGCTCCGCCTTCAGCGCATCGACCGACCGCGCCGGCAGGGTGCAGGTGAAGTTCCTGCACAGGTAGGCGGCGAGATCGGCTCCGGCGGCCGTCTTCCCCTCGGCGAGCTCGGAGAGCAGCGCAGGCGCCGCTCCCGGCTCGAAGGCGGCCACCGAGAGCGTCGGGGAGTAGGTCCTTCCGAGCAGGGCGAGGAACGGTCCCTGTGCGCGCGCGGCCCCGACCAGCGCCACGTCGGGGGCTCCGTCCGCGAGCAGGTCTGCCGCGCACCACAGGTGCCCGTAGGCGAACGGGTTCGCCAGCGCCGCGTCGCGCATCCGCGAGAGGTACGCCTCGGCGCGGGCGAGGTAGGCGTGGCGGCCGGTCACCGCGGCCAGGACGAGGTTCGCCTCGGTGAGGAGGCTCGCGCCCGACGGCACCGCGTTGTCGTGTAGCGCGTACGCCTCCACCACCAGATCCGCCTGTCCGCGCGGGGCGGTCCGGTAGGCCCGGTGCTCCTCGTCCCAGAAGCGCTCCTGCGCTCCGTCGGCGAGCTGCACTGCCGCCTCGAGCCAGCGCGGCTCGAACGTCGCCTGGTAGAGCGCGACCAGCCCCGCGGCCAGCCCTCCCCAGTCCTCGAGGAAGGCGTCCACCTTGCTGGCCCCGTCCTGGTGCACACGAAACAGCCGTCCGCCCTGGAGCTGCCGACCGAGCACCGCGCCCGCCGCACCCGCCGCGCGCTCCGCCCACTCCGGTCGCTCGAACACCCGCGAGGCGAAGGCGAGCCCGCGGATCATCAGCCCGTTCCACCCCGCCAGCACCTTGTCGTCCCGCCCCGGCGGCACCCGCTTCGACCGCTCGGCGAGGAGCCGCGCGCGGACGCCGTCCAGCCAGCGCCGCGTGTCGTCCTCGGTGCTCCCGGTGGCACGCGCCAGCTCCGCCAGCGGCACCCGGCGCTCGAGCACGCTGCGCCCGTGCTCGAAGGTCCCCTGCGCCGTGACCCCGAACGCCGCGGCCGCCCGCCGCCCATCCTCCGGCCCCAGCACCGCCTCGAGCTCGGCCGGGCTCCAGACGAAGTACTTCCCCTCCTCGCCCTCGCTGTCGGCGTCCTGCGTGGCGTGGAACGCGCCGGCCGCGTCGGTCATCTCCCGCCCCAGCCACTCCACCAGCCGCGACGCGCTCTCCACCCACTTCTCGTGCGCCGAGATCTGCTGCGCCTCTGCGAGCAGGTGCAGGAGCAGCGCGTTGTCGTAGAGCATCTTCTCGAAGTGTGGCACCCGCCAGAAGCGGTCCACGCTGTAGCGGTGGAAGCCGCCTCCGAGCTGGTCGTGGATGCCGCCGGTCACCATCCGCTCGAGCGAGTGGAGCGCACCCTCGCGCAGCGCCCCGTTCCCGCTCCGCCGCCACCCCCGGAGCAGCAGCGCGAGCCCCATGGTGTTCGGGAACTTTGGCGCCCCGCCGAAGCCGCCCTCGACCGGGTCCAGCGCCCGGGCCAGCGCCTTCCCCGCCGCCACCACGTCGTCGCCCGAGACGGGGGTGACGAGCGTGCCGAGCCCGTAGGTCGCGAGCTGGCGCAGGCCTTCCTTGAACTCGCCGGCCTGGGCCTGCACCTGGTCGCGCTTCTCGGTCCAGGCCTGCGACAGCGCCTCGAGCAGCATCCCGAATGAGGGCAACCCGTGGCGCGGCTCGGGCGGGAAGTAGGTCCCCCCATAGAACGGCACCAGGTCCGGGGTGAGGAACACCGTCAGCGGCCATCCGCCCTGCCCACCCATCAGCTGCACCACGCCCTGGTAGACCTGGTCCAGGTCGGGCCGCTCCTCGCGGTCCACCTTTACGTTCACGAAGTGCGCGTTCATCCGCTGCGCGGTGTCCGGGTCCTCGAAGGACTCGTGGGCCATCACGTGGCACCAGTGGCAGGCCGAGTAGCCGATGGAGAGGAGGATGGGCCGCTGCTCGTCACGCGCCCGCCGGAGCGGCTCGTCGCCCCAGGGGTACCAGTCCACCGGGTTCGTCGCGTGCTGGCGAAGGTACGGCGACGACTCGGCAGCGAGTCGGTTACGGCGGCCGGGCGGGTGCATGGGGCAGCCCATAAGGCCCGAGCCCATCCGCCTGCAACCGCCCACCTGACGGCGGGCACGTCAATGCCCCTTTGGGACCATCTCGCCGCGCTGGCGTCCGGGCACCGGGTGAGCGCAGCGTGCCGGGTGCCACGACAAGGAGCTTCCATGTCCCCGAGGTTCTCCCGGGTCTGCACCGCCCTCCTCACGCTCGCGCTCGCCGGCTGCACCGCCAGCACACGCTTCGTCAACACCTGGAAGGAGCCGGACGCCGCCCCGCTCTCGGTCAAGCCGGGCGACCTGGTCATCGCCATGGTCATCAGCAAGGAGGAGACCACGCGCCGGACTGGTGAGGATCTCCTGGGCGAGGAGCTGCGGCAGCGCGGGCTCCGTCCCATCCCCTCCTTCAGCCTCATCCCCACCGACCAGGTCGGCGACCGGGAGAAGGCCGCGGCGGCCATCCAGGACTCCGGAGCGGTGGCGCTCTTCGCCATGCGCCCCATCGCGGTGAACAAGCAGCAGACCTACGTGCCGCCCACCTACACCGGCTCAGGTCCCTACGGCGGCTGGGGCCCGTACTACGGCTACGGCTGGAGCTCGGCGTACAGCCCCGGCTACGTGGTGACCGACACGGTGGTCCGCGTGGAGACGCTGGTGTTCGACCTGCGGCAGAACAGGCTCCTCTGGGTCGGGACGAGCGAGACCACCAACCCCGAGCGACTCGACGAGTTCATGCGAGATCTGGTCAAGGCCGCCGGCGCCGAGATGCGGCGGGTGGGCGTCATCACCGCACCCGCCTCCTGACGGCCCGGCCCCGACCGCCGGCCGTCCCTTCGTCGGAGTCTGGCACGATGGGGCATGGCCGCCGCTCCGCTCGGACCCGAGCACTTCGAACTCCTACGTCAGCTCCTGGTGCTCGAGCGGCGCTCGGAGGAGCAGCGGCTGGCCAGCGAACGCTCCCAGCTCACCCAGGGCGAGCGCGAGGCGCGGGGCCTCTCCGCCGGGGACCTCGAGGCCATCGACGAGGACGTGGGCCTCGGGGGCCGTTTTCTGGTGACCCTGGCCCGCGCCGGCGGAGTCCCCTGGCGCAACCCGTTTGGCCCGGGGGACGTCGTGGAGGCCCGGCCCCGGCGCGCCGAGGTGGCGCCGCCCGAGCGTGCGCTGGTTGTCCGCGGCGGGCGAGACCGCGCCCAGCTGGCGTTCGATCGCCCTCCGCCCGACTTCGTCCGCAGCGGCCGGCTGGTGCTGGACCTGGTCGCCGACGACGTGACGTTCGGGCGCACCGACACCGCAGTGGTCGAGGTGGCAGCAGGAGACCGGGGTGCCCCGAGGCGCCGGCGCGACGTGCTCCTCGGCAAGGAGTCCCCGCGGTTCGAGCCGGAGCACCCGCCCGAGGGCATCGAGCCGCTCAACCCCGAGCAGCGCAGCGCCGTGGAGCACGCCCTCGCCGCCCGCGACCTCTTCTGCGTCCATGGCCCGCCCGGCACCGGCAAGAGCACCGTGCTCGCCGCGGTGGCCCGGAACGCGGTGGCTCGCCACGGGCGCATCCTCGGCACCGCGGCGAGCAACGCGGCGGTGGACCACCTGGTGGAGCTGTGCCTCGCCGAGGGTCTCCGCGTGGTGCGCGTGGGCCACCCGGCGCGCGTCTCGCCGCGGCTCGTCGAGCACACCCTGGACGTCCGGGTGGAGCAGCACCCGGACCGGGCGCTCGCGCGGCAGCTCTTCGACGACGCCTTCGAGCTCCTCGGCCACGCCCGGAAGCAGCGGCAGCGCGGCCGGAGCCGCGAGCGCTTCGCCAACGCCCGCTCGGCGCAGGCCGAGGCCCGCGCGCTCATGGACGACGCCCGGGCCCTGGAGCGGAAGGCGGTGCGCGACGTGCTCGAGGGAGCGGACGTGCTCTGCGCCACGCTCACCGCGCTCGGCGGAGCCCCGCTCTCCTCGCTGCGCTTCCCGCTGGCGCTGGTGGACGAGGCCACGCAGGCGACCGAGCCGCTCACCCTCCTCGCCTTCCTCCGGGCCGAGCGGGTGGTCCTCGCCGGCGACCACCGGCAGCTCCCGCCCACCATCCTCTCGCAGGAGGCCGCGGCCGGCGGACTCGCCACCAGCCTCTTCGAGCGGCTGCTCGCGCTCCATGGCGAGCCGGTGCGACAGATGCTCCGCGAGCAGTACCGGATGAATGCCGAGCTGATGGAGCTCCCGTCGCGGGCATTCTACGGTGGCGAGCTCCGCGCCCATCCCTCCGTGGCCGACCGGACGCTCTCCACGGTGCTCCCCGGCACGTCGCTCGACGCCCCGCCGCTCCTCTTCCTCGACTCGGCCGGGAAGGGCTGGGAGGAGGTCGCGCCCGAGGGGAGCGAGAGCCTGGAGAACCCGGGCGAGGCGGAGGTGGTGCTGGCCCGGGCCCGCGCCCTGCTCGCCGCGGGCCTCCTGCCGGGGCAGATCGCGGTCATCACCCCGTACCGCGCGCAGGCGGCGCGGATGGGCCCGCTGCTCGAACCGCTGGGCATCGAGGTGGACACGGTGGACGCCTTTCAGGGCCGCGAGGCCGAGGCGGTGCTGGTGAGCTGTGTCCGGAGCAACACGGAAGGGCGGCTGGGCTTCCTCACCGACCTGCGCCGGATGAACGTGGCGCTGACCCGGGCAAAGGTGCACACCTTCGTGGTGGGTGACAGCGCCACCCTCGGCGGCCACCCCTTCTATGCCCGGCTCATCGAGCGCGCCCAGTCGCTCGGTGGATACCGGAGCGCCTGGGAATGGACGGAGCCCAAAGACGCTGCAAAGTTTGCATAGCAGCGTCTGCGGACTGCCAATTCGCGAATGGTGGCGGGCTTTGCAACTCGGCGTCTTCACGGGGTGTTCTCCCGGCATGGACCCTGCTTCGAGGTGACGAAAGGCGCGATGGACTCGACTCCTGACAGCCCAGATCTGCCCCTCGTCCGGCAGGAGGAGGACATGTGGATCCTCCGGGTGGAGACCAACGGGAAGGTGCAGGAGTACCGGTGCGGCAGCGAGGTCCAGGCGCGCGCGCTGGCGATTCTCCTGCTGCCGAGCTCCGCGGACCCGACGCCGGAGGGCGGCCGGTCGCTCTCCTGAGCCGCTGATCAGCCCACGCGGGCGACCGGCGCGTCCAGGCCCGGTTCGGGCACGTCCCAGCGCGGCGCGCGGGAGCGGCCGAGCGCCTCGAGCTTCCGCCGGGCCGGGAACACGAAGAAGCGGAGCAGCAAGAGCTGTCCGAAGGTGAAGACGCAGACGTCCGAGACCAGCTTCGCCAGCACCACCGGCACGCCCAGGCGGTCGGCGAGGGTCCGCACCAGCGCGGCGTGCACCAGCATGCCGGCCATCGTCCCGGCGAGGAACCGAAGCGCCTCCGGCAGCAGGGCGGTCGCCGAGCTGCGGAACGCGAAGCGGCGATTGCCCAGGAAGGCGACGGTGCTCCCCACCGCGACGCCGAGCATCGCGCCCTCGGCGCTCGAGGCGTGCAGCCAGCGCATCGCACCGAGCAGGACGCCCACGTCGACGAGCGTGGCCACGGCGCCGACCATGAGGCTCGGCACCGCCCAGGAGCGCAGGGACCCTCCGCCGCCGCGTGGACGCATCGTGGACTGGTGGACGTAGCAGGACGGTTGGGGAGCGTTCAAGCAGACACTTCTGCCCGTAACGGAAGCGTCACATCCGACAGGCCGCGGGCGAAGAGCTCCCGGTGGCCGAGCTCGGGCGCGCGCTCGAGCCGCTCCGCGCGCACCACGTCGCGGAGCAGCACCGTGCCCTCGGGGAGCTCGCGGATCGAGAGCAGGCCGCGCTCGATGCGGAGCGACTCCGACAAGGGCACGTGCGGCGCCACCAGCCACGCGTCGTGCAGCGCCGGCATGGTGCAGGCGAGGACCCGGACGTCCGGGCCGCGGCCAGGGGCGACCTCCTCCACCGCCAGTCGAAGATCGTGCCCCTCGGGCGGAGCGAAGAGCGCGGCCACGTCGGCCTCGCCGCCGAGCAGCGCCTGGATGCAGGCCTGGTAGCTCCCGAGGAACAGCTGCTGGCCGAAGAGCCGCCCCGGCTCGAGCCCGCGCTCCCTCAGCCAGGCGAGCGGAAGGAGATGTCCGGCGAGCGACGTCCGATCCACCCAGGCCGCGGTGCTGCCCCCCAGCGTCTCGAGCTGCAGGCTCGAGTCGGACCGCACCAGCAGCGCCGAGCGGGACCGCACCGAGCCGCGCCGCAGCGGCCGGACCATCACCCGCGCCCCGAGCGCCTCGGCGCGGGCCGCCACCAGCGGCGGGGCCCAGGCGGCGTCCACCTCGCCGCGGCGGATCGCTTCGGTGAGCCCGTCGTACTCGGGGAACACCACCACCGAGACCTGGCGGCCCACGATGCCGGAGAGGACACGGGTGAGCCGGCTCGCGGCACCGGGGGCCGGCGCGACGGGGAGCGACGAGGGCAAGCCGAGGCGGAAGGCGCTGCGCGGGGCGGTCACGTGCTCTCCATCGTTCAACCGACCTCGGACCGGAGCCGAGCGACCTCGTCGTCGGCGAGCCCGAAGGTGGCCTGGAGCATGTCCAGGATGCGGAGCTCGGCCGCGGACGGCTTGCCCGAAGACTGGGCGATGCGCACCGCGAGCCCGAAGGCGCGCGCCCGCTGGGCATGCGTGGTGAGCCCGTGGGCGAGCACCCGGAGCCTCTCGGGAAGCCCCTGCTCGGCCAGCGCCTGCACCGAGGCGCTGAGGTACGACTGGGCGCGCGCGGCGTCGATCTCCTGGAACAGCGGGTCCGAGGCCAGGGACTCGATGAGCGCGCGCGACTCGGCGGACTTGACCTTCCCGTCGGCGGCGGTCACCAGGACCATCACCTCGGCGTAGAGGCGCTCCAGCGGCTCGCCGAGGACCTCGTTCAGCGACCGGCCGGACTCGACCACGTCCACCAGCTCGGCCACCTCGTCCTCGGAGATGCCCAGCGCGGCCTGGAAGGTCTTGAGCAGCCCCAGCTCGGCCCGGGTGGCCCGCTGGTCGGCGAGGGCGATGGCGGCGGCGAGCCCGAAGGCGAGGAGGCGGTTCTGGTGGGTGGGGAGGCGATCGCGGAGGCGCTGGAGGATGGCCTCCAGGCTCGACTCCGAGGCGAGCCGCTTCACGCTCTTCTCGACGAGATCGCTGATCTCCTCGGGTCTGGTGCCGTCGAACTCGGGCCGCTCGAGCACCCGGCGGAGCAGCGCCTGGATGGACCCCTCGGTGAGCTGTCCGTCGGCCATGGCCGCCAGGAGCATCACCTCCACCAGGGCGGCGTTGCGGTCGGTCCGGGTGGTGCCGGCGGTCTCGGGACTCATGCTGCGTCTCGCTCCTTCTCCGGGGCGGCGCCGAGGGCCGCGAAGTCGAAGAGCGCGCGGTCGGCGAGGTGGGACGGACGCACGTTGCCCATCGCCGAGAGGATGCTGCTGCGGACGGTGGGGATCTCGGTCTCGAGGTCGTCGAGCAGCCGCTTCATCCGCTTGCGCTGCAGCTGCTCCTGGGTCCCGCAGAGGTCGCAGGGCATGATCGGGAAGCGCTTCGCCGCCGCGAATTCGGCGATCTCCGCCTCCGGGGCGTAGATCAGCGGACGGATGACGGTGTTCCGGCCGTCCTCGGAGCGGAGGATGGGCGGCATCCCCCGCAGCGTCCCGGCGAAGAAGAGGTTGAGGAGCAGCGTCTCGGCCGCGTCGTCCCGGTGGTGGCCGAGGGCGATCTTGTTGCAGCCGAGCTCCACCGCCGCGTTGTAGAGGATTCCCCGCCGCAGGCGCGAGCAGACGGTGCACATCGTCTTGCCGGGCGGCGTCTTCTCCAGGACGATGGAGTAGGTGTCCTCGCGGAGCAGCCGGAACGGAACGCCCTGGGCGGCGAAGTGATCGACCAGCTGCTGGCCGGGGAAGCCGGGGTGCCCCTGGTCGAGGGTCACCGCCACGAGCTCGAAGCGCACCGGGGCCCGCCGCTGGAGGATGCGGAGCAGCTCCAGCAGGGTGTGCGAGTCCTTGCCCCCCGACACTCCGACCATGATGCGATCGCCCTCGGCGACGAGGCCGAAGTCGGCGATGGCCCGGCCCACGTGGCCGAGCAGGCTCTTCTCCAGGCGTGATCCGGTGTCCACGGCGGGCGGCATCCTAGAGACCTCCGCTGTAAAAGACGACCCTCCGTGACCCCCTTCAGCCAGCCCATCCACGATGTGACGGATCCCGCCGGGATGGACGCCGTCGTCCAGGCGCTCGAGCCGGAGCCGCTCTTCGCCGTCGACCTCGAGGCGGACGCGATGCACGCGTTCCGCGCGCGGCTGTGCTTCCTGCAGATCGGCACCGACCGCGGCATCTGGCTCCTGGACACGCTGGCCTCCGGGGTGGAGGCCGGGGCCGTGGCGGGCCTGTTCGCCGACCCGCTCCGGACCAAGGTGTTCCACGCCGCCCAGGGGGACCTCCAGTTCCTCGCCGAGGCGGGCGTGCGGGTCCGTGGTCTCTTCGACACCCACCGCGCGGCCACCCTGCTCGGCTGGCCCAAGGTGGGGCTCGCGGACCTGGTCTCCGAGCGGCTGGGAGTGACCCTGGACAAGGCGCACCAGCAGTCGGACTTCTCCATGCGGCCGCTGCCCCCGCAGATGCGGAGCTACATCGCCGACGACGTGCGCTACCTCAGCGAGCTCGGCCGGCTGGTGAGCGCGGCGGTGGTGGCGGCGGACATCGTCGAGGAGGTGCAGCTCGACTGCGAGCGGCTGACCGACGAGGCGGTGGCGCGTCCGGCGGTGGCCCCGCTGGCGGTCAAGGTTCCGCGCACCCTGCCCCCGGCGGAGCAGGCCTTCCAGCTCGCCGCCGGAGCGCGGCTCCACGCCCTCCGGCTCGCCTGGGCGGAGGCGGCGGACGTGCCGATGGGACGGATGCTGTCCAACTCGGCCATCCAGGAGCTGGTGACCCGGCCGCCGAAGGACCGCCGGGCGCTCTCCCGCACCCAGGGAGTGCGCGGCCAGGTGGTGCGTGAGCACGGGGACGAGGTGCTGGCGGTGCTCGCCGAGCTCCGGGCGGCGGCCGAGCGCGGTGAGCTCCCGGCCCCGCCGGCGCCCTCGCGCGACCCCGGCCGGCGCGGGCGCGAGGAGGCCCTGAAGAACCTCCGAGCGGCGAAGGCCGCCGAGCGCGGGGTCACCCCGAGCGTGGTGCTCCCCAACCCCCTGGTGGAGCAGCTCGCGGCGACTCCGCCGGTGGACCTCGGGGCCCTCTCACGGGTGCCGTACCTCGGTGAGAAGCGAGTGCAGCTCTACGGCGAGGAGCTGCTCCGGGTGCTGGCGGACGCCTGACCGTGAGTCGAGCGGGGTGCGCGGCTCGGGGCAGCTCGCTCCGACGGCGAGACTCCCGGCCGGAAAGGCCTTGGTCTTCGCTGGGACTGGACTGCTGCTTGCTTTCGAGCCTCGCTGCGGGGGGAAGCGGATGCGGATCTGCGCGTTCTTGCTGCTGGTCGGGTCGGTGGGCTGCTCGGGGTGTTCGGGGGGTGAGACTCCGGCATCCCCGGACGAGGACGCCTCCGCGGGCGGCCGGGACGACGGCATCTGGTCGCCCGACCGGGGAGCCGGAATCGAGGTCCTGGAGCGTGGCCGGAGCTTGCCGCCAGCCCACGTCGGCGACGCTGCCGAGCTGCGGCCCGATGCGGGAGCCGGACCGTTCACCGACATGCGGGTGCACGTCGACCTGAGCGGGCAGGTCCGCACAGCGCCGTGCGCCGTCCCCAGCGGGAGCTACTGCGATGGCTTCGCGGTGGTCGACGGAAGCGGGCGAGCCATCGCCGTCGACACCTACGCGTACCTCGGAGCGAAGCCGAGCTGTCGATCCCGCTGGGCGGAGGGTACGCGGGTGGCATCCCTCTCCGGCATCTGGCAGCAGCGCACATCGGGCAGCACGGCGCTCTCGGTGCTGGCGCTCGCCAGCTGCGACGGCCTGGATGGGCCCGAGCCGCCCAGCGGAACGCCTGCCCCCTCCTCGGATGAGGTGCACCAGCTCGTGTCGGGCTGGCTGCCGGGACGGCGCGTCTCGGTCCGTGGCGTGGTGGTCGCGCGGTGGAAGAGCAGCTCGGGGGCGTTCGGCTTCGCGCTGCAGGATCCCGATGGCGCGCCGGCGAGCGGTGTGCGGGTGGTCCGGTCCCGGACCTCACCGGTCCCAGCCAGCGCTCCGGAGGTTGGCGACTGGGTCCGGGTGACGGCAGAGACCTCCCGAAGCGAGGAGCACGTGCTCGGGCTCTGAGACTGACCCACCCTTGCACGTGGCGAGGAGGCCGAGCTCGGGCGAGCGGCTCTCAAGGCCCGGGCAGCGACCGGCCGGAGAGCGCGGCGTACTTCGCGCGCAGATAGGTCAGGAAGTCCACGTCGGTCAGGCCGTGCCCGGTGACCGCCTGCACCCGCTCCTCGGCGGAGCCGCGGGCCCCATGCCGGTGGATGTGCTCACCGAGCCAGGCGCGCAGCGAGCCCACCTCGCCCCGGGCCACCTCGTCCCAGAGGGTGGGGAGCGCCCGCTCGGCGGCGCGCATCAGTGATGCCGAGTACAGGTTCCCGAGCGCGTAGGTCGGGAAGTAGCCGAACTCGCCGTGGGCCCAGTGGATGTCCTGGAGCACCCCGTCCACGTCGTCCCGGGGACGGAGCCCCACGGTACGCTCCATCTCGGCGTTCCAGGCCTCGGGCAGGTCCTCCACCGCCAGCTCGTCCCGGAGCAGCCGCACCTCCAGCGCCGTGCGAAGCACGATGTGCAGATTGTAGGTGACCTCGTCGGCCTCCACCCGGATGGGCGAGCGCTGAACACGGTTGATGGCGCGGTGGAACTGGTCGAGCTCTGCGCCGGCGAGGGCCTCGGGGAACGCCGCCTTCAGCCGCGGGTAGAGGAATCCCCAGAAGGGGAGACTCCGGCCCACCAGGTTTTCCCAGAGCCGCGACTGCGACTCGTGCAGCCCCATCGACGGCGCGGCGGCGAGCGGTGTCCGGTGGTCCGCCGGGCGAAAACCCTGCTCGTACAGCCCGTGCCCGAACTCGTGGAGGGTGCCGAACACGGCCGGCGAGGGGTTGCTCGGGTCAATGCGGGTGGTGAGGCGGACGTCGGTGGGGTGCGTCCCGCCGGTGAAGGGGTGGACGCTCCGGTCCTGCCTTCCGGCGCGGAGGTCGAAGCCCAGCAGCTCGAGCAGCTGCAGAGTGAAGCGCCACTGCTGGTCGGGGTCGAAGAGGCGCCCGTCGAAGATCTCCGGTCCCCCGACGGCCCCGTCGAGAGCGTCCACCAGCGGGACGAGCGCCGCGCGGAGCCGCTCCAGCACCGGGAGCAGCCGGGCGGTGGTCATCTCCGGCTCGAAGTGGTCGAGCAGCGCGTCGTACCGCTCGCCCCCATGCCCGATGGCATCGGCCTGCTCGCGCCGAAGGTCGAGGAGCCGCGCCAGGGCCGGGGCGAAGGGGGCGAAGGCGCGCTCGGTCCGGGCCTGGCGCCAGGCCTCGAGCCCGGTGGCCTGCGCCTCGGCCAGGGCCCGGACCAGCGCCTCGGGGACCCGCACCGCATGGTCTCGCTCCCGCCGGAACACCTTGAGCATCGCCCGGGTGTCGGCGTCGAGCTCGGTCCTCTCGGCCCGCTCGAGCCAGTCCCCCACCTCGGGCGCCACCAGCCGCTGGTGGTAGAGGCCCTGGAGCGTCGCCAGCTGGGCGCCGCGGGCCGGCCCCGCCTTGGAGGGAAGGTACGTCTCCTGGTCCCAGCTCATCAGGCCGAGGATTCCCCCCAGGTCCTTCAGCTCGTGCATGCGCGCGCGGAGCGCGTCCAGGGCCGGTTCAGACACAGTCCCCCGCAGTGTGACCGCCCGGGTGCCCCACGGGCAACGGACGTCTCCACGGGCCTTGCACCCGGCGCCGTCGACCGGCACGGTGCCGGCCGCTCCCGATGGCCAACGTGCTCAAGCCGCTGCTCGATGACGAGGATGAGCGCGCCTTCCTCCGCTTGCTCGCCCAGACCCCGTACGAGGTGTACCCCCGTCGCGTGCCTCCGGACTGGAAGCCGTTCCTCGCCACGCCCGAGGCGCACGACCGGCTCCCGCCCGAGCTGTACCTGGCCGCGGCGGACCTCGGCCCGGTGCTCGTCGACCGGGTGAAGCGCGGGCCGGACCGGGGGCACTGGCGGGTCGACGAGGTGCGCTCACCGGTGGTGTTCTGGGAGCGTTCGCACCTCGACGACGACGGAGCGCTCGTCGCCGGCGAGCTGTGGGCCGAGCTGGACGTCACGCCCCAGACCGGGCGCCGGGATGCGGTGCCGGATCGGTTCCGGCGGCGGTTCGCGGACCTGGAGGCCTGGCTGAAGAAGACCTGCCGGAGGAGCGAGCCGGTGGGTTGGCTCATCGGACCCTCGGCGGCACGGCGGGCCCGCGAGGGGCTGGTGCTCCGCGCCGCCGGTCACCGCGGCGAGGTGCTGCGACCGTTTCGCTGAACCCGCGAGTTCAGCGGCGACGATCGTTGCGGCGCCGCACCCACACCGGCGCCGGTCGACCCACCAGGCTCAGCAGCAGCAGCGCTGCGGCGGCCGCGAGCGGGGCGAGGAGGTCCGACGGAGACACCGGAAGGGTCGACGTGGCAGCGAGAAGCACCGGGGAAACGTCCTTTCGACCTGCGAGCAATGTCGATTCCAGATCACTTCCGGGGCCGCCGTCCAGCCACCCCCTCACAAAGGTGTTTCCGGGACTCCTCGGATCCGATCCACACCCACATCACAATGTTCTCCCGACCTCGGAGCAGGGCGCGCGCTCCCGGGCCCCGCCGGTGCACGGCGGTGGGCTCCGCGCCGCCCGTCAGGAGATCGGACCGCAGTCATGGCCACCCTCGGACTCGTGCTCCTCGCCGCCGCGGTGGTGGGGGTGTCGGCGCTGGCCATCATGCTGGGCCTGACCGTCTGGCACGTGCGCCGGCCGGGGCTGGTGCCCACCACCTGGCCCGGCATCTCGGTGCTCAAGCCACTCTGCGGGGCTGACGACGAGCTGGCGGCGAACCTCGCCTCCTTCGCCGAGCTGCCCTACACCGGCGAGTACGAGGTCATCCTCGGTGTGCGCTCACCCGAGGACGCGGCGTGGCCCGTGGCCGAGGAGGCGGTGCGCCGCTGGCCGCACCGGATGCGTCTGGTGCAGCAGAACGGAGAAGTGGGCCTCAACCCGAAGGTGAACCAGCTCGTGGGAATGGCGCGGGCGGCGCGGCACGACCTCCTGGTGGTCAGCGACTCCAACATCCGCGTGCCCGGGGCGTACCTCGCGGACATCGCCGCGCACCTGGCCCGGCCCGGCGTGGGCTGCGTCACCCATCCCATCGGCGGCGCGGGGCAGCGGACCCTCGGCGCCTTCCTGGACAACGTCCACCTCGCCTCGACCGTGGCGACGGGCATGGTCGCCGCGAAGCGGGTGGCCGGAAAGCCCCTGGTGGTGGGGAAGTCGATGGCGCTCTGGCGGCACGACCTCGAGCTGCTCGGAGGCTTCGAGTCGGTGGCCAACGTGCTCGCCGAGGATCATGCGCTGGGCAACCGCATCCGCCGCGAGCTGCACGCGGGGGTGGCGGTCTCCAGCCTGCCGGTGTGGAACATCGCGGTGGAGAAGAGCGTGGGGCACTTCTTCCGCCGGTACCTCCGCTGGAGCGTCATCCACCGGACGGCAATCAGCTTCCCCACCTACCTCGCCGAGTCGCTGCTCAACCCCATCCCGCTGGCGGTCATCGGCTACGCGCTCCGGCCGACGTCCGGGGCGGCGACCACCCTCGCGGTGTGCGCGGTGCTCAAGCCCACCCTGGACGCGGTGGCCTTCAGCCGGCTCCGGCGCGAGCTGTTCAGCTGGCGGGCCTTCGGGGTGGTGTGGGTGAAGGACCTGCTCCTCTTCGTCACCTGGGTGCACGGGCTGTTCGCGCGCACCGTGGTCTGGCGCGGGAATCGGCTCCGGGTCCACTCGGGGAGCCGGCTGGTGCCGCTCGCGAATCCGACGCCGTCCGGAGATCCCTCTGTCACCGGTTTCTCCGAGAAGTTGCCACCGCTCCACGGCCCTGCCGCGGCCCTGATGTCAGATCTCAGGGCATGACCTTGCACACGCTGGCACACCTCTCGGATCTGCACTTCGGGCAGGGGCCGGCGCGTGAGGCGATGGCGCGGGCCCTCTGCCAGGCCCTGGTCGACTCGACGATCGACCACGTGGTGGTCACGGGTGACATCACCAACAAGGGGCGGGACGTGGAGATGTCCCTGTTCCTGGACGTCTTCGCCCCGCTGCTCCGGCAGGGGCGGCTGACGGTGGTGCCGGGGAACCACGACCGGGTGGGCGACGATGCGGGCCGGGCGCTGATGAAGGGCCGCCGGGTGGCGGTGGAGGAGCACTCCGGGCTGTACCTGGTCCTGGTGGACTCGACGGCCGAGCACAACCGGAGCTACTGGGCCTGCCACGGCGATCTCACCCGCCGGATGCTCGACGAGGTGGACGCGGCGCTGGATGCCGCGCCGGAGCGGTCGCTGGTGGCGGTCCTGATGCACCACCACCTGGTCGCGCTCCCGGTGGAGAGCTGGCTGGAGCGGATGAGCGAGCGGCTGCGGCTGCCCTACTCCAACGAGCTGCAGCTGGGGCGCGAGCTGCTGGAGCGGGTGAAGGGCCGGTGCGACCTGGTGCTGCACGGCCACCGCCACGTCCCGCGGGAGATCCATCTCTTCACCGACACCCGCCGGCCGCTGGCGCTCTACAACGCCGGCAGCTCGACCGAGCTCGGACGGCTCCGGGTCTTCACCCACGAGGGCGGGCAGATGCGTATCGCTCCCCGCTGGCTGTGGGCGGATCCGGCCCGGGCCTGGGGACCGCGGCGGGTGCCGGTGATGGTGCCGGCGCCGCTGGTGGCCGGCGAGCGCAGCGTCGCCTGACAGGCGAGCGGGTGCGGACCTCCGAGAGCAGCCTTCGGGCTCTCGCCTGGGCCACTGCGGTCGCGGGCGCGATGATCGGTGGCCCAGCCTGTCTCTGAGAAGCGCACCTACCGGTGCCCAGATCGCGGTCGCTAGCCTGGAACCCTGAATTCCAGGAGGTGCACCATGATCCAAGCGAGCGCTCGAGGGGGGCCGACGAGCCCCCGGTGGGGACCGCGCGCCAGCGCGCTCTTGATGGTCTGGGCTGCTGGGGCGTGCTCGAGCGCGACGACCTCCCCTGCCATGCCGACCGTGGGCGGGCCGGATCAGACCAGCGAGGTCACGATCAACGGGGCCGCGGGCGCCAGCGTGACGGTGCTCCCGGGCGCGAGCCCGACACCCGTCTCGGTGGCCATCGCCCAGGACGCGACGGGCGCGCCGACCGTGGACCCCGGGCTGGAGATGATCGGCCCGGTGTTCGCGGTCACGCCGCACGGGACCCAATTCCTGCAGCCAGTGACGGTTCGCATCCCGTTCGACCAGAGCCGACGGAATGAAACCGTTCCTCCGGTGGTGCTCAAGGCGAACCCCGGTGGGCAGTGGGTCACGCTGCCGAACGTCGCGCTCCGGGACGGGTTCGCGGAGGTCGAGGTCACGAGCTTTTCCCTGTTCGTCGTTGCCCAGCGGCCACTGCAGGCACCTCGGTCGAATGCGCCCACCATTTCCATCGCGCCGATTGGGACGGACTACTTCCTCGACGCGAGCAACCAGACGTGGAAGTACACGGGCCCGCTCCAGATCCGCCCCGCACTGGTGCCGGTGCAGGTCACGCTCGCGGGGAATCCGGCTTGCGCCAGTGGCGAAACGCCCGAGATCCTGGCCTGGAGCCATGCGCTCGACCAGTACGGAGCCTTGTGGGACTGGACGTCGACCCCCGGGAGGGGGTGGCCGATCTCCTCTGCCGCGGTCGAGCTTCCTCTGATCGCCCAGATCGACTTTCGCGCGCTGTACCGCGATCCAAGGCTCGTCAACTCGTTCACCTTCGAGCTCAAGGCGCTCCTCGTCTGCAGCGTCGGAGCCGTCGCCAGGACGATCGCCAGCTCCAGCGCGGTCGAACGCTTCCTCGTTGCCGGGGAGCCGTTCATGGTCGGCGTGGGTCCAGGACCGAGCGACGTGAGCGCGGCCCCTGGCGAGAGACCACGATTCACGGTGGAGATCCTCGGAGGCCCCGCGCTCCCGCCGGGTGCGGACCCGTTCGACGACCAGTACGGCGTCGAATGGCAGAGGAGCGACGACGACGGCCAAACCTGGCTAGCTTCCGAAGCCGCGATCGCCTTCGCGATGGATCTGCCCGACGAGGTCCACTACGGCGGAGACATCAATCGCGGAAACCTCCTCATTCGCACCTCGACGCTGACCGAGCGGCCGGTCCAAGCCGAGGATGACGGGGCGCTCTTCCGGGCGAGGGCCTGTTACACGCCCCCTGCCATCTATCGGAAGGTGGACGTGGACTGCGTCTTCAGCCGCGCCGCACGTCTCAGCGTGCGCTCGACCTCCGGACCCACCTTCACCTCGGATCCTCAGAGCATCCTGGTCACCGCAGGCTCGACGGCGACCTTCAGCACCTCCGCCACCGGCGCTCCGGCTCCGAGGCTGCAGTGGCAGTCACTCGCGCCCGGCGCGACCACCTGGGTGGACATCTCAGGGGCGACGCGAGAGACGTACAACACCGCCGCAACGGGCCTTGCGGACAACGGTATCCAGCTCCGGGCCGTGGCCACCAATTCGGTCGGCTCGGCAATCAGCCGGCCGGCGCTGCTGGACGTGACCGTGGTTCCGGTCGCTCCCTCGATCGAGGTCCAGCCCTTCGACGTGACCGCCGCCCCTGGCGCAACGGCGAGCTTCGTTGTCGTCGCGCACGGGAGCGATCCGCTGAGCTACCAGTGGCGGCGTGACGGAACGGCCATCGCGGGGGCGACCGGGCCGCGGCTCGACGTCCCGGCGGTCGCCGCCGCCGACTCGGGCGCGCACCTGGACGTGGTGGTGACCAACCCCGCCGGGAGCATCACCTCGACCCAGGCCGCCCTGGCCGTCAGCACCAGCGGTCCGCCTCCGGTCGCTCCCACCATCACTCAGCAACCGGTCAACGGGACGACCACCGCTCCGTATCCGGCCATGTTCAGCGTCGTGGCCTCCGGGACACCCCCGCTCTCGTACCAGTGGCTCCTGAACGGCGTCGCCATCCCGGGGGCAAACGGCGCCTCGTATGGCACCAACCCCACCACCATCGGTCAGCCACCCGTGACGTACTCGGTGGTCGTCTGGAACGCGGGCGGCGCGGTGGTGAGCTCGGGGGCAATCCTCACCGTCGTCGCCGGGGCGCCTCTGACGGTCCAGAGCGTCACTCCCGCGCCCGGATCGGCGGCCAACTCGAGCCTCGCCACGAGAATCGGGGCGACCTTCTCCGACCTGCTCGACTGCACCTCCATCGACGCGACGAGCTTCCAGGTCGCGGAGGGCGCGAATCCGGTCGCCGGAGCGGTCGATTGCACGAACGCCACGCTCACCTTCACCCCTTCCCAGCCGCTCCCCACCCGGACCGCGCTGCGCGCGCACCTCGAATCCAGCATTCGAGACAGGTTCGGGATCGCGCTCGGCGCCCCCTACGAGTGGACCTTCGGCATGGCGCCCTGGACCCGCCAGCTCGGCACGGCGGCCCACGACGAGCCGCTCGGCCTCCGGGCGGACGGCGCCGGCAACGTGCTCCTCACCGGCTACACCGCCGGCGGGCTCGAGGGGAACACGCTCACCGGCATCGTCGACGCGTTCGCGGTCAAGCTCGCGCCCTCGGGGGCGAGGCTCTGGGCGCGGCAGATCGGCGCCGCCAGTGCCTTCACCTACGGGTACGGGGTTGGAGCGGACACGGCCGGGAACGTCTTCGTCGCCGGGCACACCAACGGAACGCTCCCCGGGAACACCAGCAACGGGTTCTACGACCTGTTCCTCACCAAGCTCGATCCAACAGGAAACGTGCTCTGGACCCAGCAACACGGTGCCACCCTGGCCGTTCAGGTGGCCGGACTCGCCGTGGACGCCGACGGCAACTCGCTGGTCGCCGGCTGGACGCAGGGGTCGCTCGACGGGCAGACCAACGTTGGGGCCGAGGACGTCTTCGTGGTGAAGGTCGACACCACCGGCACGCGGCTCTGGACGCGCATGTTCGGCTCACCGGCGACGGACTACGCCACCAGCGTCGCCCTCGACCCAACTGGCAACATCCTCGTCGCCGGGTACACCCGGGGGAGCATCGACGGGAACGGCAACGCCGGCATCGACGACCTCTTCGTCGTCAAGCTCGCCCCGGACGGAAGCAGGCTCTGGGCGCGCCAGCTGGGGAGCTCGGCGATGGACCAGGCCTGGAGCGTCACCGGCGACGTCGCGGGGAACGTCTACGTTGCCGGGTGGACCCGGGGCTCGCTCGACGCTCAGACCAGCCACGGCGGACAGGACATCGTGGTGGTGAAGTACGACCGCGATGGAGTGAAGCAGTGGACCCAGCAGCTCGGCACTGCGGCCGACGACTGGGCCACCGGCATCACCGTCGACCCGAGTGGCGAAGTGTACGTCGTGGGTGGCACGCACGGTCCGCTGGACGGCGGCTCGAACACCAGCGCCGCCCAGCTCTTCATCGTCAAGCTCGACTCCGCCGGCGCCGTGCGCTGGGTCTTCCAGGAGGGCGCCCAGGCCTTCGGCTACGACCTGGCGGAGACGGTCACCACCGATGGGTCGGGGAACGTCTTCGCCGCGGGCATCACCAACGGGAACCTCGACGGCAACACCAACGCCGGCGACTACGACGCCTTCGTGGTGAAGGTGCAGCAGGACGGCACCCCTCGCTAGAAAGAGATGCGGTCATGCCGGGACGACGTCGACCGGTCAGAAGGTCACGCGGTAGAGGTGGACCGCGTAGTCGGCCGCGAAGTCGTCGGCGAACGAGCCACCGGTGACCGGCAGGCTGCGCGACTCGCCGATCACCGTCGCCGTTCCGCTGGAGGCTCCGCGCAGGGTGAAGGTGACGCGGGTGGCCCCGGGCCGCGTGGCCACCGCGAAGACGTGGAGTGCGCCGCCCTGCCGCTTGACCATCACGTCCACCGGGACCGCGGAGCTCTGCGAGACCCAGGTGACCGCGTTGCCGATCGTCGGGGTGTTGAGCACCGGAGCCAGCGCGGCGATCTCGGCGTTGATCGCCTTCACTCCCGCCTTCACCGTCGGCAGGGAGAGCAAGCCGGCCTCGATGAAGCTGGGGCTGAAGATGTGGGCGAAGTAGCCGATGCCCGCCGAGCCGTGGACCAGCGACATCCACACCTCGGCGCGGATCTGCGCCGGCGTGGGCGTGTCGGCTGGATCGTCGATGCCGGTGGTCTCGATCCAGTTCCACACCGGCTTGGTGTAACCGGTCCCCTCGCGGAGGCGATCCACGCCCACCGCCACCAGCCACAGATGCCCCTTCACCGAGGTGTCGGTCTCGTTGAGCGGATAGATGTCGAAGGACACGATGTCCGCGCCGCGCTCGTACTGGGGATACATGTCCAGCCGACCCGAACAGGCGGAGCCCCGGCCGATCCACTGCTCCCAGGCCACGCCCTGGCCGAGGTTCAGGTACACGGGCCGGCTCGGGTCGTTGCCCCTGAAGGTCGCGTAGATGCCCTGGATGACCGAGGGATCGATGCACGGGCCGTAGCCGCCCTGTCCATCGGGCTGGGCATTGTCCGGCTCGTCCTGCTGGGTCCACCCGCGGATGGTCGTGTCGCCGAGGTGGCTGGCCCAGACTCCCGACTGGTCGCACAGCGCAGGCATCCCGGCGTCGGCGAGGACCGCCAGCTGGGCGTCGGTGGGACCCTGGTAGAGGCCGACGAAGGTGTTGATCCCGATGTCGGCGTAGGCCCGTGCGTTCGAGGGGCTCTGGAGCCAGACGGCGATGGGAAAGAAGCCCGCGTCGGAGGAGGGCCCGTGCGAGAACCGCGCGTAGTGCTGGGGCGGGTTCTCCCAGGGCAGGAACACGTCCTGTCCCGCATCCGCGGCGCCTCCATCGGGCTGGCCACCATCGCCGCCGCCTCCTCGATCGCCGGAGCTGCCGGCGTCTCCCCCATCGGGCGCGAGGCCGGTGGCCGCGGCGCCGGTGACGGTCCCCAGGCAGCCTGCCGTCGAGAGGACGAGCGCGACGGCGAGAAGGACGCCGGAAGGGAGCGAAGCGCTTCGCACCTCCCCATCGTAGGGCCGGGATTCCAGTGCCGTCTCCGGAGCGCAGGTACGCTCCGGACCCACTCCGTCCTGGCCGTGCTACCAGACCGAACAGCGTTGCTCCGCCGACCGCGCCATCTTCGCGCCCGGCTGGCACGAGAACGCCTGCTGGAACTCCGGAAGGTTCGAGAGCGATCCGATGATCCGGAACCTGGCAGTCGGATGAGGATCGCCCTTCACCAGTTGCCGCTGATACTCCAGGCTTTCCGCGGCGCCGCGGTACTGGCCCCAGGCAAGGAAGAACTGTTGCTCGGGGGTGAAGCCATCGACCGCCGGACCCGGCCGGCCTCTCTTCATCGCCAGGTAGGCCAGACGCACGCCGGCGAGATCGGCGATCGCCTCATTGAGCACTCGCTTGCCGTCATGGTGAACGCCCGGCTCGATGAAGTAGCCCTCGTATTGCTCTGCCACGCACTGGCCGCGCTTTCCAAACTCCTCGAGGTCCGCCGCCGCCCACCAGCTCCGAGGCCGCCCTGCGCTGTCGAACTGACCTCCGAGACTGTCGAAGGTGTGCGTCATGTCGTGCGCGACCCCGATCCCGATCGCCCCGAAGTTCACCGCGTCCGTCGCCTCGAGGTTGAAGGCAGGAGGCTGCAAGAATCCGGCGGGCAGGACAATCTGGTTGAGCTGCGGCTCGATGTACGCATCGGGCGAGGAGGGGGGCAGCTGCCACAACTCCCGATCGGTGGGCTTGCCGATCAACTTGCGGTTGTCCTCGACGTTGAACTTTCGCCCGGCGACGACGTTGGCCCACAAGGCATCTCGACGAATCGTGATCGTGGAGTAGTCCTTCCACTTGTTGGGATAGCCCACCTGGACGTCGTAGGTCGCGAGCTTCTCGAGCGCCTGCTTCTTCGTCTCGGGCCCCAACCACCGCAGCTCGGTGAGGTCCTCCTTCATCACCCCGAGGAGCGCGCGGATCAGCTCCTGCACCTTAGCCTTGGCGGCGGGCGGGAAGTACCGCTCGACGTATTTCTGGCCCAGCGCATCGCCGAACAGCGCGTTGCTCGACTCGATGCACAGCGCGGCGCGTGGCCTCATCGTGGTGGCACCGCCGAGGAGCTTGTCTCTGAAGTCGAACGAGGCCTTGGCGAACGGCTTCGACAGCCAGGGTGACGCGGAGTCGAGCAGCTGCCAGGTCAAGTACGCCCTCCATGTCGCGAGCGACGTGTCCTTCAGCTCCTTGTCGAGCTGCTGGAGCAGCTTGGGCTCGGCGACGTTGAGGTCGCTCCGCGGCAGCGTCGCCTCGGCGAAGTACCGACCCCAATCGACACGTGGGGCCAGCTGCTCGAGCTGCGCAGGGGTCGTCCGGTGGGCGGTCGCGGCCGGGTCCGCTGCGGTGGCGGCGTCCAGCGACGCCTCGGCGAGCCGCTTCTCCAGGGCGAAGACCTCTTCGGCAGCCTTGCTGGCCCGAGCCTCGGGCATTCCTCCCAGCCCGAGGACGATGGCCAGATGCGCCCGGTACTTCTCCCGCACCGCGGCGAAGCGCGGCTCGGGGCTCAGGTAGTGGTCGCGGCTGGGCAAGCCGAGGCTGCCAGCGGTGATGTTGGCGAGCGTGTTGTCCGGAACCTGGTAGTCGTAGGCTCCGGTCAACGCGAACCCGACCGGGATCGCCAGTCGGTGCAGCCGCCGGATGATGCGCTGCACGTCCTCCGAGCTTCGAGCACTGGCGATCTCCGCCAGCAACGGAGCGAGCGGCGCCAGTCCGGCGGTCTCGACGCTCCCCTCGTCCATGCACGACGCGTAGTAGTCGCCCAGCTGCTGCTCGATGCTCCCCGCGGGCCAGTCCGTCCTCGACGAGAGCGCTTCGAGGATCGCCTGCAGCTGGCGCTGGTTCGCTTCGCGGCTGAGGAGCTGCCGGCTCCACCGCTTCATCGAAGGAGGTATGGGGTTCGCGGCACGCCACCCTCCGTTGGCGAACTCGTAGAAGTCGGTGCAGGGATCGATCGCGCGGTTCAGGTCGCTGACCTCGATGCCGCTCGGCGCGACGGCAGGAGCCGCCTCCGGTGCACGCTGGGGAGAGCTCGCACAGGTCGCAAGCGCGGCCGCAAGCACGACGACGAGACATCGGATCATGGCTTGCGAGTACCTACGGGTATATTTCATCGCTCCAAAACGTCGATTCCGCCGATCGCCAAGTCGATGAAGGAGTCAGCGGTGAAGTCAGAGATCGAGCTCAGACACCTTCGCGTCTTCGTCACGCTGGTCGAGGTGGGGGCCCACGCCCGCGCCGCCCGGGTGCTCGGAATCTCGCAGTCGACCGTCTCGGAGACGCTCAGCGCCCTGGAGCGCACGCTCGGCACCGCCCTCTTCCGGAGGGCGCCCAAGGGGCCACTGCTGACGCCGGCGGGCGAGGCGACGTTGCCGTACGCGCGGCGGATGCTGGCGCTGGCGAACGAGCTGGTCACCGAGCTGACCAGGACGTCGGCCGACCTGAGCGCGACGCTGGTGGTGTCGACGGTCGAGTCGATCAGCGCCTACGTCCTTCCTCTGCGGCTGGCGGCACTCCGGGCGCGCTGGCCCAGGGTGCGGCTGGAGGTCATCACCGCTTCGTGCCCCGACATCCGCGAGAGCGTCGCGTCCGGAAAGAGCGATCTCGGCCTGACCCTCGAGGGAGAGACGGGAGCAGTCGAGGGATCGATCCTCGCCAGAGGCCGGCTGGTCGTCTTCGGCGCGCCGGCCCATCCGCTGGCGAACCGTCAGGCCTCGGCGGATCAGCTCCGCCGCTGCGACTTCTACATGTGCGACGCGGGAGGCAACTACAACCAGGTGCTCCGGCAACACTTCGAAGCAGCGCAGGTGCCGGCGCCGAGGACCCAGGCGCTGGGCAGCGTCGAGGGCTTGAAGCGCGCAGTCCTGGCCGCTGGTGACGCCGTCGGTCTCCTGCCCGCCCACGCCATCGAACATGAGCTGCGCGACGGCGAGCTCGCCGAGATCTCCGTCAGCCCCGCGTTGCCGCCGCTGGTACTGCGCGCCGTGGTCGCCCCCGGGAGCTCGGGCTCACCGCTGGTCGAGGCGCTGATCGGGTCATTGCGGGATTCGCTCCTTGGAGCGCCGCCACCCGCTGCTCCGATCAGGCGCCAGCGGGAGGCGAGTGACCCTGCCCGGGTGGACGGGGGAGAGTCCAGTGGCCTTCGTCCTGACCGGGAGCGAGCACCCTGAGCCGCGCGGTCACACTGCCGGTCCTTCTGGGCGCCGGAGCAAGCTCGCCCAGCCGGCTCCGCCGCCCGGCAAGACCCGGGCGCCCCCGCCAACCCGGACGCCGCCCGTCGCTCTCGACCCGGTGGGACCAGCGACCGCTTCCGCGTCCGGCCGGACGGGTCCGTGCTGCTCTGGGATACCCGGGGCTGCCGCGGGCACAACACCGGCTGGGCGATGGTCAACCTCCGGATCATCTTTGCGGAGGGCGCACCTCGGGCTGTCGCCGACGTCGGGCGCACGGCCAGGCTTCGACCGGCTCGTCCCGCGAGTTGCTCAGCGGTCCCAGCGATGGAACGGGTCGGGCCCCTTGGCCCGGTCGATCTCGGTCGCGTTGACCGCGGCCTCCAGCACTCCCCGCTTGGGGGGCGGCCTGGAGAGTGCCTCCCGGACGTCGCCTTCGAAGCGGACCTTCCCGGTCGCCACCTCGCGAAGCGCGACCACCGCCGACTTGTTGCGCTGGGTCTGGACCAGGGGCGTGGCGCCGGACGCGAGCTGGCGAGCGCGTCGCGTGGCCAGGATGCAGAGGGCGAAGCGGTTGTCGACGAACTCGACGCAATCTTCGACGGTGATGCGGGCCATGGAGACCTTGGATGCCGGACGGGGGGTCGCGAGACCGTCCTGCGGGTCCGAAGCGTCCTTGGCTCCAGTTGCAGGTGCAAAACGGCGGCGCCCAAGGGACGTATCAGGGTCGCCGGGCAGCAGCAACTCGCCGCCAGCTCCAGACGGCTCCCTCACCGGGATGCGGTTGTTCTTCGGGGGCCTCCCGCCCCAGCTGCCTCGGCACAAAGCGCGCGGCCGTCCTCCCGCCGCTCTCCGGGGTCAGGGCCCTTCACGATCACCGGAGCGCTTCAGGCGGAGGCGCCGGCGCTCCGTTCACCAGACGGCAGTTGCTTCCCCTGCTGGAGCTGGGGGGCCTCGGCCACGAACTTCAGCTGGGGATGCTTCTCCCGCGCATGCTCGAGCGCCCAGTCGTCCCGGAACAGGACCAGCGGCAGGCCATCCCGGTCCTGCACCGTCTGGCGGTTACCCTCCCAGTCGAACGAGCGCGGGTCGAACTTCTCCCCCACCACCCAGCGGGCGTGCGCGTACGGGAGCCGATCCAGGGCGATCGCCGCGCCGTACTCGTGCTCGATCCGGTACTGGAGCACCTCGAACTGGAGCGCACCGACGACGCCGACGATGGGATCGCGCATGCCCATCTGCAGCTGCTGGAAGATCTGGATCGTGCCTTCTTCGCTCAGCTGCTCGAGGCCCTTCTCCACCTGCTTGCGCCGGAGCGGGTCCTTGCTCCGCACCACCGCGAAATGCTCGGGGGAGAAGCGCGGGACACCGTCGAAGCGGAACGGCTCGCCGTCCACCAGCGTGTCGCCGATGCGGTAGAGGCCGGGATCGAAGAGGCCAATGACGTCTCCGGGCCAGGCCTCCTCGATCGCGGTGCGCTCGGCGGCCATGAACTGGCTGGGGTTCGCCAGGCGGACCGTCTTTCCCAGCCGGACGTGGTGGGCGTTCATCCCCTTCACGTAGCGGCCCGAGACCACCCGGACGAAGGCGATCCGGTCGCGGTGCGCCGGGTCCATGTTCGCCTGGATCTTGAAGACGAAGCCGCTGAACCTCTCCGCGGTGGGCGGCTGCGGTCCCTTGTCGGTGCTGCGCGGCGCAGGGGCGGGGGCGAGGTCGAGGAAGGCGTCGAGGAACGGCCGGACGCCGAAGTTGGTCATCGCCGAGCCGAAGAACAGCGGGGTGATCTGCCCCCGGTCACTCTTCTCGCGGCTGAAGGCGTCGCCGCCGATGTCGAGCAGCTCCACGTCCTCGCGCAGCTGGCCGAGCTCGGCTGGGGTGAGGACCTCGGAGATCTCCGGCGCGTCGAGCGAGACGCTGCGCTCGGCCACCTCGGCCTCGCCGTGGGTGCCAACCGAGGAGAAGGCGTGCACCACCCGGGCGGCGCGGTCGTAGACGCCACGGAACTCGGGGCCCATGCCGATGGGCCAGTTCATCGCGTAGGCGCGGATCCCGAGCACCTGCTCCAGCTCGTCCATGAGATCCAGCGGCGCGCGCCCGTACCGATCGAGCTTGTTGACGAAGGTGAAGATGGGGATGGCCCGCATCCGGCAGACCTGGAAGAGCTTCTTGGTCTGGGGCTCGACGCCCTTCGCGGCGTCGATGAGCATCACCGCGCTGTCGGCGGCGGACAGCGTCCGGTAGGTGTCCTCGGAGAAGTCCTGGTGGCCCGGGGTGTCGAGCAGGTTCACCGCGTGGCCGCGGTAGTCGAACTGGAGAACCGAGGAGGTCACCGAGATGCCGCGCTCCTTCTCCAGTTCCATCCAATCGGAGGTGGCGTGCCGGCGGGCGCGACGGGCCTTCACGCTCCCGGCCAGGTGGATGGCCCCGCCATAGAGCAGCAGCTTCTCGGTGAGCGTGGTCTTCCCCGCGTCGGGGTGACTGATGATGGCGAAGGTGCGCCGGCGGGCGACCTCCCGTTCGAGCTCGGACGTCATGGCGGCCGGCTCCTGTAACACGGCCGGCGCGTCTCCGCCGACCCGGCCAGTGCACTGGCCCGAAAAAGCAGAAGCCCCGACCGCCCGGGGGGAGGGAGCGGTCGGGGCCTCCAGGCCGGAAGCGGCGACCTGGCCGCTCCCGGGGTGAGGCGTCAGTTGCCGTCGCCGGTGGGCATCTGGGTCGGCACGCCCGGGACGTCGTTCGCCGGGGCGTCGGGATCGGGGCTCGGGTCGTTCTGGTCCGACGGATCCGCGTGGTCGCGCATCCCGGTGGCCAGCACCACGTCGCAGGCGGCCTCGTTGCCGCTGGTGGTCCAGGTGCAGCTGCCGGTGCCCGGCTCCTCGCCGAGGGTGCACAGCGCGGTGGCCTTGAACACCAGGGCCTCCGCCTTGTCCCAGCACTCGGCCCCGAAGAAGACCTTGCCGGCCAGGTCGCCGCCGATGATCGCCACCTCGGCGCGGCCACCGACGCCGGGGTTGTACCGGGCGCGCCCGACGAGCAGTTCCTTGGCCGGGGTGTCGTTCGGGATCTCCGGGATGTCGGCATAGCTGGCCACGCGCACGCTGGTGACGCCGCTGAGCCCGTTCTTGTGGGCGTAGAAGACCGCGTCGACGGGCTGCCACCTGGTGGTGTCGGCAGAGAAGTTCCTCAGGCCGTAGATCAGCGTCTTGCTCTGACCGGTGACGCCCGCGTCCGTCGCGGCCGGACCGAACCCATGGTGGCTGAAGGCGACGAACAGCTTGCCCTGCCCGGGGAAGGTGGTGACCACGGTCTTGTAGGCGTCGAGGTCGATGCCGATGGTGCCGCGGCCGCGGTGCGCGCCGTCGCCGGTGGCCTTGAAGGTCGTGCCGGCGGCGAAGCCGACATAGGCCG
>Ga0335070_10001178_pt1 | contig 29934 bp, 26 predicted proteins | sample Lox_Sample_13_FD_206722 | JGI IMG/M metagenome (GOLD analysis project Ga0335070, IMG submission 206722) | Soil microbial communities from Loxahatchee National Wildlife Refuge, Florida, United States - Lox_Sample_1.3 | ecosystem: Environmental > Terrestrial > Soil > Wetlands | place: USA...
GGGCTCCGCGGCCTCCGCCCGGTCGCCGCCGGCCGCCCGCGCCCGGCTCAGGGCCGCGGCGGCGTCCTTGACGAGCGCGCCGAAGGAGACCGTGCCGCCGCCGGCGTACCCGGCGACCCCGGCGCTCACCGTGACGCGCGAGGCGGCGTCGCGCTCCTTGACCCTGGCCACCAGCCGCGTCGCGACCCGGAGCGCTCCCTCGACGCGGGTGTGCGGCATGAGCACCACCAGGCGGTCCTCGTCGAAGGGCACCGCCAGGTCGATCTCGCGCACCGACGAGGTGAGCACGGTCAGGAGCTCCGCCAGGAGCGCCGCCGCCCCGCTGGGCGCGAGCCCCGAGGCGACCTCGCCCCATCGATCCACCGCGAACAGCCCCAGCGAGACCGGGTAGCCGTAGCGCCGCGAGCGCTTCACCTCCAGGAGCAGCATGCGCTTCAGGAGGGCCAGATCCTGCGCGCTCTCCCTCCGCCGCTCGGCCGCCACCTCCAGCTCGGCCGCGTGCCGGGCGGCGCGCCCGAGCCGCTCCGCCATCCGCACCGCCCCCACCACCGCCGGCGCGGCCAGCGGCCCCACCAGCGTGCCCTCGGCGTCCATCTCGTCCGGGCCCGACGCCGCCTCCTCCTCGTCGAGGGCCAGCTGGATCACCGGCAGGTGCGGATCGAGGCCGCGCAGCGCGCGCACCAGCTCGGCGCCCAGCCTTCCCCGGTGCACGATGGCCGCCCCGTACCCCGCCGCCGTCACGCTCCGCAGGGTCTCCGCGAGCGGCAGCGCGTCCACGGTGTAGCCGGCCCCCTCCAGCGCGCGGCGCAGTGCCGCGTTCACGGGGACCGAGTCCTCCGCCACCAGGATGCGCGCCGCCATGGTCCGCGTAATGTAGCATTCCCGGATGACTTCCCCCCACGCCCGGATCGCCCTGGCCCAGGTGAACCCGACCGTGGGGGACCTCGGGGGTAACTCCGCCAAGGTGCGGCTCGCCACCGAGCGGGCCCGCGCCGCCGGCGCCGGGCTGGTGCTCTTCCCGGAGCTGTGCCTGTGCGGCTACCCGCCCCGCGACTTCCTCGACCTGCCCGAGTTCGTGGCCCGGTGCGGGGAGGCGCTCTCCGAGCTGGCCCGGCCGGCCGCGTGGTCCGAGGGCGTGGCGGTGGTGCTCGGCTTCCCCGAGGCTCCTGCCGGGGCGCCACCCCCGGGGCTGTACAACGCCGCGGCCCTCCTGGCCGGGGGCGCGCTCCGGGCGGTGGGGCGCAAGTCCCTCCTCCCCACCTACGACGTCTTCGACGAGACCCGCTACTTCCTCCCCTCGCCCGCCTCCACCGCCGTGCCCGCGGGCCGCGGCGTCCCCCTGGACCTCGGGCTCTCGGTCTGCGAGGACGTCTGGAACGACAAGCGCTTCTGGGATCGGCCCCGCTACGAGCGCGATCCCATCGCCGACCTGGCCGCCTCCGGTTCTTCCCTGATAGTGAACATCTCGGCCTCGCCCTACGCCATCGGGAAGCCCGAGCTCAGGGAGCGGATGCTCTCCGCCAGCGCCCGGGCCCACGGCGTGCCCATCGCCTACGTGAACCAGGTGGGGGGAAACGACGCCCTGCTCTTCGACGGCGGCTCGATGCTGGTGGCGCGGGACGGCGCGGTGCTGGCCCGGGCCCCGCTCTTCGAGGAGTCGATCCTGGTGGGCGATCTCTCCACCGGGCAGGCCGAGGCCATCGGCCTCGATGGCGCCCCGCTGAGGCCCGGCACGGCCCCGGCCGACCCGGTGGCCGACGAGGTGCTCCGGGCGCTCGTCCTGGGCGTGCGCGACTACGTGCGCAAGTGCGGCTTCCGCGCGGCGGTCATCGGCCTCTCCGGGGGGATCGACTCGGCCCTCACCGCCTGCATCGCCGCGGCGGCGCTGGGCCCGGAGAACGTCCAGGGCGTGGCCATGCCCTCGCGCTACAGCTCCGGTCACTCCCGCGAGGACGCGGCGGCGCTGGCCAGGAACCTGGGCATCGCCTTTTGCGAGGTGTCCATCGAGCCCATGCACGCCGCCTTCCTGGCCGAGCTCCTGCGGGCCCGCGGCCAGGGCCTGGGCGATCTGGCCGAGCAGAACGTGCAGGCCCGCATCCGCGGCCAGATCCTCATGGCGCTCTCCAACGACACCGGCGGCCTGGTCCTCTCCACCGGGAACAAGAGCGAGCTGGCCGTGGGCTACTGCACCCTGTACGGCGACATGGCCGGCGGGCTGGCGGTGATCGGGGACCTGCCCAAGACCCTGGTCTACCGGGTGGCGCGCGCCGCCAACGCCCGGGCCGGCCAGGCGCTCATCCCCGAGCGCACCTTCCAGAAGCCCCCCTCGGCCGAGCTCAAGCCCGGCCAGGTGGACCAGGACTCCCTTCCCCCCTACGACGTCCTCGACTCCATCCTCCACGCCTACGTGGAGGAACGCCTCCCCAGGGAGGCCATCGTGGCGCGCGGCCACGATCCCGACACGGTGCGACGGGTGCTCCGGATGGTCGTGGCCAGCGAATACAAGCGGCGCCAGGCCGCACCCGTGCTCAAGGTGAGCGAGAAGGCCTTCGGGGAGGGGCGGCGCTTCCCCATCGCCCACGGCTACCGCTACTAGGGACACGAACGGACCGTCGAGCGTGGTAGGTTCCTCCGCGGGGAGGGGTTCTCCGTGGCCGGAACGCCGCTGCGCCCGACGCTCGTGGTCATTCCCACGCTCATGCTGGACGGCTCCTTCTCGGCGCCGCTGGCCTGGATGTTCGCCCCCTGCCCGGACCGGGTGCGAGGGGTCTACGGCTTCGAGCTCACCCGGGAGCTGGTGGAGGCCCACCACCGGTTCGTGGTGGAGCTCTCCTGGTTCATCGAGCTCCACGAGTTCGGCCTGATCGTGGACTTCATCCGCGCCCACAACCCGGCCGCGGAGATCCTCTTCGGCGGGATGTACGCCGGCATCGTCTACCCCGAGATCTTCCGCCGCTACCGGGTGGACTACTTCATCCGCGGCGACAACGAGCTCCCCCTGCGGCTCTTCGTGGAGGGCGAGGCCGCCGAGCGGATCCCCAACCTGACCGGCCGGCGCCTCGAGAACCCCCTGGGCTACATCTTCGGCGAGCGCGACTTCGACGGACTTGATTTCGACCTGAGCTGGTTCCCCGGCTACCACCGCCACCGGAACCGGCGCGAGAGGTTCCCCCTCCCCCACCTCGTCACCTTCAAGGGCGGCTGCAACTCGGTGCACGACGGCTGCGACTACTGCGCCGGCTCGAAGGCCGGGACCCTCTGCCGGCTGTTCGGGCGCGGGCCGCTCACCATGCCGGCCGGGAGCCTCCTCACCCTCCTGGCCCGCGTGGAGCGGCGCTTCCAGGAAGTGTCGCTCTACCTCACCCGCGCCGGGGAGTACCCCTTCGACGGCCAGCGCTTCGACCTCGACGCCACCATCGAGATCGACTCGCGCAGCAGCCCGGCCCAGGTGGCGGGCCTGTTCCGCGCCTTCCGGAAGGCCTACGTGCTCGTCTCCGCCTACGCCGAGGGGCTATCCGGCGAGACCGCCTGCCCCCAGATCTACGAGGCCATGATGGACCTCGAGGACCAGGACCACGTCCTCCGCTTCTACGTCATGAAGAAGGACGCCCGGGCCCTGGGCATCCCCGCCGACCACGTCATGTACTCCGACCTCGCCTTCCCGCGCGCGGCCGAGTGGAGCTTCTACACCGACGTCGACCGGGCCCTGGCCTTCAGCCAGCGCTTCTACCGCACCTGCCCGCGCCACTTCGTCGACGGCACGCCGGTGCTGGAGCCCGCCAACCCCTCCTACATGTGGCAGTGCATCGCCTTCTCCCAGGGCTATCCGGAGCGCGAGGCGCGCTGACCTCGCCCCGGGCGACGCGGGGCGCGACCGATCGGGGACCGGCGGCGGCGGGGCCCGGGCGTTAGGCACCGGCCATGCCCGAACCCGGAGTCCGCTCCCCGTGAACGCCCTCACCCCCGTCCTCTTCCTGCACGTCGGCGCGGCCGCGACCTGGCTGGGCGCCGCGCTCTGGACCCCCGGCGACGTCCGCCGGACCCTGGCCCTGGGCCCGCCCCACCTCGAGGCCCTGCCCGCTCGAGCCGGGACGGCCCTCTCCCTGGACCTCTGGTCCGGCCTGGCGACCCTGCTCACCGGGCTTTTGGCCATCTCCCTCCGCGGCGGGGTGCCGCGCCCGGGCATCGTCGTGGGCCTGGTGGCGGTGCTCATCCGCCTCGGGCTCCTCGCCCTGGGCACCCTCCCCGCCTGGCGGCAGGTGGTCCGCGCCATCCGCCAGGGCGACCCGGGCGCGGCCCAAGCCCCGGCCCGCCGGCTGGCGGCCCTGGCCGGCCCCGCTCACCTGCTCTGGGCGGTGGCCCTGGCCGGGATGCTCTTCACCGGCTGAGGGCCTGCTCCACCACCTCCGGCGCCCAGCCGGTGTCGTCGCACCAGCGCCCGCCGATGGGGCGGGCCACCGGGAAGTTCTGGTCGATGACCGTGCCGGAGAGCACCATCTCGTTCCGCTTGCGGATCTCGTCGCCGAGCGCCTCGAGCTCCCGGGCCCGGTCGGCGGGGTCGGGGAGGTTGTCCAGCCGGTGCAGCTCGAAGGTGAAGGCCAGGGCCTCCTCGATGTTCCTGTTGAACAGGGCGGCGCGCGGGGCCGGCACCTTCCCCCGCCGGGCCTTGGCCGCCATGACCGCGGCCACCGCCCGGAAGCCGGTCCGGACCACGTCCTCGCGGGAGAGCCAGCGCGTCTCGTAGTTCATCCGGTCGATGAGCGAGGGGCGCTGGGCCGCCCGGCGGTGGCCCTCCAGCGTGCGGTGGAAGACCTTGTAGCCGTGGGGCTCGGGGTCCTCGAAGAAGTTGGAGGCCGGGTCGAGCACCGGGACCATGGGGCAGATCATGGGGTTCACGAAGTCCCCGAAGCGCTCGATGAGCCGCTCGATGTACTCCACCGACCCGGCCACCGAGGCCTCGTCCTGCCGCGGCATGCCCACGAAGTACCAGATGTCTACGCGCTCGATCCCGATGCCCCGGGCGAGTTCCAGCCAGGCCTCCAGCTCCTCGTTGGTGTAGACGCCCCGCCCGGCAGCCCTGGCCACCTCGAGATCGTGGCTCTCCGGCGAGAGGGTGATGGCCGTCCGCCGGTTGGCGTCGACCATGCGCCTCAGGTCCGCCTCGCCGGTGAGCCGGAACTGCTCGTAGTTGACCGACTTGACGTTGGCCTCGGCCACCTGACCGAGGATGGCCGGCCGCCGCTCGTCGGGCTCGTTGTACCAGCCCATCACGTACATGTGATAGCGGTCGGCGCCCCGGAGCGGCCGCATCGATCCGAGCTCGAAGGCCACCTCCTCGAGCGCCTTGCGCTGGACCTTGAACTCCTCGCCGTAGATGCGCCGGAAGGCGTCCCGGCTCCCGCCGCACCACCCACAGCCGAAGCTGCAGCCGGCGCTGTGGTTGGTGACCAGCTCCCGGACCGAGAGCACCGAGCCGCCGCCCTGGCCGCTCATGCGCGACCAGTCGATCCCGCAGGCCACCGCGCCGCTCGGCGGCGGCAGCGGGTTGACCCGCACCTCGCCGCCCCGGTCCTTCCAGGTGAGCCCCGGCACCCGCCCCAGGTCACCCCCCGTCTCCAGGGCCCAGAGGAGCTCCTCCATGGGGCGGAGCGTGTCGTAGCCGCGCAGCACCATGTCCACGAAGGGATAGCGGATGAGCTCGGCCGCGTAGTAGCTGGAGGTGATCCCCCCCAGGACCAGGGGCAGGTCGGGCCGGAGCGCCCGGAGCTCCTCCACCACCCGCAGGCTCCCCTGGGCGTGGACCATCCAGAAGAGGTCGACGCCGACCAGCTTGGCGTCGAGCGCCTCGGCCACCTGCCCGAGCGAGAGCCTCCGGTGGCGCAGGAAGAGGGTGGAGAGGTTGACGATCTCCACCTTCCGCCCGCGCCCGGCCAGGTGGCGCTCCAGCGCCCGGAATCCCAGCGGGTAGTACTCGTAGAGCGGGGTGATGGGGATGTCGCCGGTCGTTCCCAGGAAGGGAAAGTAGATGTCGCGGCGATCCCGGAAGTCGAAGGTCGCCGGCGGGTGAAGGAGGATGAGATCGGCCTGGAGGCGCGGGAGACGGACCCCGGTAGCGTTTTCCATGCGCCCCGTCTTCATACCCGATCCCAGCGTGTACCCACAGCAGGGCGCGCACGGGGCCTTGTCCCGCCCTCCAACGACCGGTGCGCGGACCTGGGAGGTAAGCCCCGCCCACCCGCTGCGACCCGGGTCCTGGCCTGCTGCCGGAGGTCACCCTCGACGCAGCCCTCCCGGGACCCCCGGATCGAGGCCGCGACAAAAGGTAGATGCCCCAGGGCGGATTCTGTGACCGCTCCCCGTGTACCTTCTCCCCGGCATTGACATCCTACCCGCCTACAAGTGAATACGGGGGAGATGGAGCTCACCCCAGCGCAGCGGGAGCGGTCTGCCGCCATCCTCGAGTTCGCCCGGGAGCGCCTCTCCCCCGGCGCGGCGGAGCGGGACGCCACCGCCTCCTTCGACCGGAACTTGTTCAACGAGGCGGCCGCCTTCGGGCTCACCGGGCTGCCCATCCCCGAGGAGTGGGGCGGCAGCGGCCTCGACGCGCTCGACACCATCCTGGCGGTGGAGGCCCTGGGCCAGGGCTGCGAGGACGGCGGGCTGGCCTTCTCCCTCTGCGCCCACATGTTCGCCTCGGCCGTGCCCATCTGGCGGTCGCGCTCCCGGGAGCACCAGGAGCGGTGGCTGCGACAGCTCACCAGCGGCGCGGTCCTGTGCGCCAACGCCACCACCGAGGCCGAGGCGGGCTCGGACATCTACGCCATGAAGGCCACGGCGCGCCGGGTGGGCGAGGGCTACGTCCTCTCCGGCACCAAGATCTTCTGCACCAACGCGCCGGTGGCCGACCTGCTCCTCGTCTACGCCAGCACCGCGCCCGGCCGGAAGATGTTCGGCATCTCCGCCTTCCTCCTGCCCAGGGGCACCCCCGGGCTCCGGGTGGTGCCCGAGCACCACAAGAGCGGGCTGCGCTCCTCGCCCTGGGGGACCGTGTACCTGGAGGACTGCGAGGTGCCGGCCTCCTCCCGCCTCGGGCCGGAGGGCGCGGGCGCGGCGCTCTTCGCCGAGTCGATGGTGTGGGAGCGGGCCTGCCTGTTCGCCTACTACGTGGGGGCCATGCAGCGCTCGCTGGACCGCTGCCTGGAGCACGTCAAGGGCCGGGTCCAGTTCGGCCACAAGCTGGGCGAGTTCCAGTCTGTCTCCAACCGCCTGGTGGACATGAAGCTCCGGCTGGAGGTGGGCCGCCTCCTCCTCTACCGCTCGGGCGAGCTGCACCGCGCCGGCAAGCGCTGCGACGACGCCATCGCCATGTGCAAGCTGTGGATCTCCGAGGCGGCGGTCCAGTCCGGCCTGGACGCGGTCCAGGTCTTCGGCGGCACCGGCGCCATCACCGACACCGGCATCGACGCGTTGCTGCGCGACGCCGTCCCGTCGCGAATCTTCTCCGGCACGTCCGAGATGCAGCGGGCCATCATCGCCCGGAGCATGGGGATCCCGTGAACCGGCTCGACCAGCTCGTCGGCCCCTGGGCCGAGCGCGATCCGCGGCGTGCGGCGGTGGTGGGCGGCGACGAGACCCTGACCTTCCAGGAGCTCGACCAGCTCGCCAACCGCTTCGCCCGCGCCTTCCTCCGCGGCGGGCTCCAGCCCGGCGACCGGGTGGGAATCCACCTGCCGCGCTCGGGCCGCGGCCTGGCCGCCATCCTCGGGGCGCTGCGCGCCGGGGGAGCCTACGTCCCGCTCGACCCGAGCTCGCCGCCGGCGCGGGTGGGGCTCATCGCCAAGGACTGCGCCCTCCGCCAGGTGGTCATCTCGCCGGCCCTTCTCGCCCAGTGGGCCGCGGCCGGGGTGACCGGCCCCGAGCACTACTACCTCTCGCAGCCGGCGTCCGCCCCGGCCCTCCCCGCGCCCTCGCTGGTCCACGCCTTCGAGGAGGTCCTGGGGGGCGACCCCTCCCCGCCGCCGGCGCCGGCCGGAGGCCCCGACGAGCTCGCCTACATCCTCTACACCTCGGGCTCGACGGGCACGCCCAAGGGCGTGATGCACTCCCACCGCAGCGCCCTCGCCTTCACCGAGTGGGCCGCCGACTGCATCCAGCTCTCCCCGGCCGATCGCGTGGCCAGCGTGGCCCCCTTCCACTTCGACCTCTCCACCTTCGACCTGTGGTCCTCGCTCTCCCGCGGCGCCACGGTGGTGATCGTCGACGAGGGCATGGTGGTCTCGGGCCGGGCCATGGTCGACCGGATCCGCTCCCAGGGGATCACCGTCTGGTACTCGGTCCCCTCGGCCATCGTGCTCATGATGGAGAACGGCGGGCTGGAGGAGCTCGGCCTGCCCACCCTGCGGGTCGTTTACTTCGCCGGCGAGGTCTTCCCGGTGAAGCACCTGCGACGGGCCATGGCCGCCATCCCCCAGGCTCGCTTCCACAACCTCTTCGGCCCCACCGAGACCAACGTCTGCACCGCCTACGCCCTGCCCGGCCCGCCCCCGGCCGAGGCCACCGCCATCCCCATCGGCACCGCCAGCTGCGGCGACGTGGCCCTGCTCCTCGACGAGGCGGGGAAGCCGGTCCGGGACGGCGAGGTGGGCGAGCTCTTCATCGAGGGGCCCACCGTCATGCTCGGCTACTGGGACGGGGGGCGGCGCACCCCGGCGCGCCACCCCTACCCCACCGGCGACCTGGTCTCGCGGCGTGCCGACGGGCAGCTCATGTACCACGGGCGCCGGGACCACATGCTCAAGATCCACGGCTTCCGGGTGGAGCCGGGCGAGGTCGAGGCCGCCGTCCTCTCGCACCCGGGCGTCCGGGAGGCCATCGTCTTCGCCCATGAGCAGCAGCTCTGGTCGGTGGTGGTCCCCGCCGGCCCCGAGCTGTCGGTGATGGACCTGAAACGACACTGCGCGGCCCGGCTGCCGCGCTACATGATCCCGGGCACCATCCGGCTGGTCGAGGACTTCCCGCGCACCTCGAGCGGCAAGATCGACCGGATCCGGACTCGGGCGGCGGTGACCACGGCATCGGGAACATCGGGGGTACAGTGAGCGCCAAGGACGACATCCGGCAGTACATCGTGGAGAACTGGCTTTCCGGGGACGGGCGCGGCTTCGCCGACGACACCGACCTGCAGGAAAACGGCATCCTCGACTCCTTCACCACCCTGGCGCTGGTGGCCTTCCTGGAGGAGCGCTACCGGATCCAGCTCGATCCCACCGACGTCAACGCCGAGAACTTCCGCACCGTGAACGACCTGGAGCGCATGGTCGAGGCCAAGACCATCCCAGGCAACCGCTGATCGAGAGGGGGCGCCCCTGGGGCGCCCCGGGGAGCGATACCATGGAGCAGACGCTCAGGAACATCGTGGCCAAGATCGCGGAGATCCCGCCCGACTTCGACGCCCAGGCGAGCTTCCGCGACAAGCTGGGGGTGGACTCGGTCCGGGCCCTGGAGATCGTCTTCGAGATCGAGAAGACGCTGGGCCTGGTGGTGCCCGAGGATGGGTACGCCAAGGTGAAGAGCTTCGACAACCTCCTCACCTTGATCCAGTCGATCAAGAAGTGAGGCGCCGGCGCGGGATCGGCCGGGCAGCGGAGAGCGCATGCGACGCCGGGTGGCGGTGACGGGGCGGGGCGTTGCGACCGCCGCCGGGACGGAGCTCGATCCCTTCTGGGCCAGCCTGATGGCCGGGAAGAGCCACCTCGGCCCGCTGCGCTCCTTCGCCTGCAAGGGCATGGAGGAGTACCTGACCGGGAGCGAGGTCGAGCTCCCGGCCGAGGACGCCCTCCCCGCCGACATCGATCCGAACCGGGCCCGGTCCCGCTGCGCCGAGCTGGCCCTGGCCGCCGCGCGCCGCGCGGTCCGGGACGCCGCCCTCCCCGCCGACCCGGCGGTGCGGGCGCGGACCGCGGCACTGGTCGGCAGCACCATGGCCGAGGAGCGCCAGGTCACCGACCTCACCGATCGCCTGGTGGCCCAGGCCCCCGACGCCGTCGACCCGAGCTTCCTCTCCCGGGCCGACAACCACCGGCTGGCGGCGCTCCTCGCCCGCGAGCACGGGCTGGGCGGCCCCTCCTTGGTCTCCACCACCGCCTGCAGCTCGGGCAACGCCGCGCTGGCCATGGCCTTCGACCTGGTGGCCGAGGCGCAGGCCGACCTGGCGGTGGTGGCCGGCGCCGACACCTTCACCCGGGCGGTCTACACCGGGTTCCTGAGGCTCGGTGCCCTCTCCAAGAGCTTCTGCCGCCCCTTCGACAAGCGGCGCGACGGCGTCACCTTCGGCGAGGGGGCCGGGGCGCTGGTGCTCGAGGCCCTGGACCACGCCCGCGCCCGCGGCGCCCCGGTCCACGCCGAGGTGGCCGGGTACGGCGTCTCCAACGACGCCTACCACATCACCGCCCCCGAGCCGAGCGGTGACGGCTTCGCCCGGGCCATGCGCCAGGCCCTCGCCAGCTCCGGAGTGTCCCCGGGTGAGGTGGACTACGTGAGCGCCCACGGCACCGGCACGCCCTACAACGACCTCTGCGAGACCAAGGCCATGAAGGCCGTCTTCGGCGCCGCCGCCGTCGGCATCCCCATCAGCTCCCTCAAGTCCATGCTGGGCCACACCAACGGCGCCGCCAGCGCCATCGAGGCGGTGGCCTGCGTGCTGGCGCTGCAGCGCCAGGCGGTGCCCCCCACCGCCAACCTGACCGAGCCCGATCCGGAGTGCGACCTGGACTACGTGCCGGGCGTGGGCCGCCCGCGCAAGGTCGAGACCTGCCTCAACCTCTCCGCCGGCTTCGGCGGCTTCAACGTCTGCCTGGTCCTGCGGAGGGCGCCGTGACCGCCGCCCCGTCCGCCCCGGCGGTGGCCGTCACCGGCCTGGGGGTGATCTCGCCCCTGGGCGACCGCCTCGACCCGGTCCTCGAGGCCCTCCGCGCCGGCCGGGGCGCGCTCTCCCCCCTGCCCGGCCTGGGCGCCGCGGCCGCCGTGCCCGACTTCGACGCCTCCCGCTACGCCACCATCCGCGGGCTGCGCCTCTACGGCCGGCCCATCCGCATGGCCATCTCCGCGGTCCAGCTGGCGCTCACCGACGCCGGGCTCGCCCCCGGGGCCATCCCCGCCGAGGAGCTGGGCACCGTCACCGCTTGCTCGCTGGGGCACCTGGAGACGCTCCTGGAGTACGACCGGAGCGTCGCCACCCAGGGTCCCATGCGCGGCAACCCGGCCCTCATGCCGCTCGGCCTGCCCAGCTCGCCCGGGGCGGCGGTGGCACTCTCCTTCGGCGCCAAGGCCTTCTCCATGGCCCTGGCCGGCGCCGGTGCCGGGCTCGACGCGCTCGGCCTGGGGGCGCGCATGCTGTCCGCCGGCCGGGCCAGGGCCTGCCTGGTGGTCGCCTCCTTCGGCCTCTCGCCCGAGCTGTCCCTCGCCGCCCAGCGGGCGGGCTGGCTGGCGCCGGATGGGCGGCCGCTGCCCTTCGACCGCCGCCGGCAGGGGGCGGCCCTGGGCGAGGGGGCGGTGGCCCTGGTCCTGGAGCGGCTCCCGGACGCCCGCGCCCGCGGCAACGCCGGGCGGGCCCTGGTCGCGGGCATGGGCGGCTCCTTCGCCCCCCATCCCTCCGACCGCGCCGCCGCGCTGGCCCGCGCCTGCCAGGGCGCCCTCTCCCAGGCCGGCCCCGGCCCGGCGGTGGGCCTGGTCAGCGCCGGCGCCGCCGGCGTGGTCGAGCTCGACCGCGCCGAGGCCCTGGGCCTCCTCGCCGCCCTGGGCGCGGCCGCGCCAGGCACCCCGGTCACGGCCGTCAAGGCGTGCCTGGGCGAGCCCCTCGACGCCGGCGGGCTCCTCCAGTGCCTCCCGGCGCTCGACGCCCTGCGCTCCGGCCAGCTCCCCCCCATCGCCGGGCTGCTGGAGCCGGAGGTGCCGGGGCTGGGCTACCTCACCGCCCCGGCCCGGGGCGACGTCCCGCGGGCCCTGGTCACCACCACCACCCTGGACGGCGCCTGCGCGGCCGCCGTCCTCGCGAGGATCGATGAGCGCTGAGGAGCAGGGTCCCGGGCAGAAGGGGGCGCAGGTCGCGGTGGTGACCGGCGGCTCCCGCGGCATCGGCCGGGCGGTGGTCGAGCACCTGGCGCGGGCCGGGATGGCGGTCCGCTTCTCCTACGTCAAGAACGAGCAGGCGGCGCGCCTGGTGGTCGAGGCCCTCGCGGCCGAGGGGCGCGACGTCCAGGCGCGGCAGGTGGACGCGCGCGACGTGGCCGCCTCCCGGGCCCTGGTGGAGGGCGCGGTGGCCGAGCGGGGGCGCGTGGACGTGCTGGTGAACAACGCCGGCATCACCGCCGACAAGCTCCTGGCGCTCATGCGCGAGGCCGAGTGGACCGAGGTCCTTGCCACCAGCCTCAACGGCCTCTTCGGCACCGCCCAGCCCGCCGCCAAGCAGATGATGCGGCAGCGGGCGGGGCGGATCATCAACGTCACCTCGGTGTCCGGCCTGACCGGCATCCCCGGCCAGACCAACTACTCCGCCGCCAAGGCCGCCATCATCGGGTTCACGCGCTCGCTGGCCAAGGAGCTGGCGCCGCTGGGCGTCCCGGTGAACGCGGTGGCGCCCGGGTTCATCGACACCGACATGACCGCTGGATTCACGCAGGAGCAGCGCGCCGCGGCCGTGGGGCGGGTGCCCATGCGGCGCTTCGGGACCGCCGGGGAGGTGGCCGCCCTGGTGGGGTGGCTGGCGCTTTCCGCGCCGACCTTCCTCACCGGGCAGACCCTGGTCATCGACGGCGGCATGACGGCCTGAGGGCCGTCAGACCTGCATCACTTCCTTCTCCTTGGCGGCGACGACCTCGTCGATCTTCTTCACGCCGTCGTCGGTCTCCTTCTGGACCTTGTCGAGCGCCTTCTTGGCCTCGTCCTCGGAGATGTCGCCGTCCTTCTTGGCGACCTCGAGGAGCTCCTTGGCGTCGCGGCGCTCGTTGCGGACGGCGATCTTGTGCTCCTCGCCCTTGTGCTTCACCTGCTTGACGATCTCCCTGCGCCGCTCCTCGGTGAGCGCCGGGATGGGCACGCGCACCATGTCCTTGTCGCTCATGGGGTTCACGCCCAGGTTGGCGTCCCGGATGGCCTTCTCGATCACCGGGATCATGTTCTTCTCCCAGGGCTTGACCACGATGAGCCGGGCCTCGGGCACGGACAGGGTGGCCACCTGGTTGAGCGGCGTGGCCGTGCCGTAGTAGTCGACCCGCACGCCGTCCAGCAGGTGCAGCGAGGCCCGCCCGGTCCGGACCGCGGTCAGGTCGTGCCGCAGCTGATCCAGGGTCTTGAGGATCCGGTCGTGCAGGTCCTTCACGATGTCGTCGCCGACGCTCATGCCATTCCTCCGCTCGCCCCCTGCCCGCCCGGGGCACGGGGGGGCTACTCGTCCCGCCCGCTCCTCCCCACGGTGGTGCCGATCTCCTCCCCCAGCACCACCCGGCGCACGTTGCCGCGCTGGGTGAGGTCGAACACCACGATGGGCAGCTCGTTGTCCATGCACAGGCTGATGGCGGTGGAGTCCATCACCTTGAGGTTGCGCTTCAGCACGTCGATGTAGGTGAGCTCCTTGAACTTGGTGGCCGCCGGGTTCTTCTTGGGGTCGTCGGTGTAGACGCCGTCGACCTTGGTGGCCTTGAGGAGCACGTCGGCGTGGATCTCCATGGCCCGGAGCGAGGCCGCGGTGTCGGTGGTGAAGTATGGGTTGCCGGTGCCGGCGGCGAAGATCACCACCCGCCCCTTCTCCAGGTGCCGGATGGCCCGGCGGCGGATGTAGGGCTCGGCCACCTGGTGCATCTCGATGGCCGACTGCACGCGGGTGGGGACGCCGATCTTCTCCAGCGCGTCCTGCAGGGCCATGGAGTTGATGACGGTGGCCAGCATGCCCATGTAGTCGGCCGAGGAGCGGTCCATGCCCTCGGTGGCGCCGGAGACCCCGCGGAAGATGTTGCCTCCGCCGAGGGTCATGGCCACCTCGACGCCCAGATCCACCACGTCCTTCACGTCCTGGGCGATGGTGGCCAGGGTCTTGGGCGAGATGCCGTACTTGCTCTCGCCCATGAGGGCCTCACCCGAGAGCTTGAGGAGGATCCGCTTGTAGCGAGCGCTGGGCTTGGCGGCTTTCTCGGTCATTTGTCGGCGGTTTGTATCGGGCGCCGCATGGACGGTCAAGGAAGCAGGTCAGGCCGCGGGCGCGGCCCCGCCGTCCCCGCGGCGGCGCCTGCGCCGGCCTCCCCTGCGGCGCCGCCGGCGCCTGCCCGGGTCGCCCGTCGCCGGCCCGGCGGGGCCCTCTCCTTCGGGCCTCGAGGGAGCCGCCGGCGCTTCCGGGTCTAGAGAGGCCACCACCTCCATCGGCCCACCCTCCTGCCCGCGCCCCGGTGCGCCGTGCGTGGCGCGTCCGTGCCCGGGGACCCGGGATCGCTCCGCCGGGTGGCCCTCGGCCGGCTTCCCGTCCCGCGCCTGCCGCCAGCGCTCGAGCAGCTCCGCGCCCTGCCCGGTGGCCTCAACGGCGATCTCCAGCAGCTGGAGCGCGTCGTCGTAGTAGGTCTGGCCCGCCATCTTCCGTCCGCGGCCCCGGCGGCCGCCGCCGGGGTCCTTGAGGTGGCGCTGGGCGTTGAGCGCCAGGCGCACGCGCTCCGCCACCCGGCGCGGCAGCCGCGAGGTGGATACCAGGGAGGCCACCAGCTCGTCCGCCTCGTGCCCGGTCCGGGCCTGCCCGGGCCCGGGCGGCTCCGCGGCCCCCCCGCGCGGCGGGACCGCGGCGAGGTGCGAGACCAGGGTGGCGAGCAGCACCGCCTCCGACACCTCCGCCCCCGACCGCACCAGCTTGTCCAGCGCGCCGAGGTGGGCGAAGAAGCTGCGCCGGGCCGGCTCGTCCCAGGCCTCGAGGGCCGCGCCCAGGGCGGGGAGGATCAAGGGCAGCGCTCCGCAGGCCCGCAGCAGCTGGAAGGCCCGGGCCGAGCCGCCGCAGCGGAGGATCTTGAGCGTCTCCTCCAGGACCCGGGCCGGCGCGCAGCGGGCCAGCTCGCCGGCGTGGCGGCGCATGGCCTCGAAGGTGTCGGGGGCGATGGAGAAGCCGAGCCGCGCGGCGAAGCGGACCGCGCGCAGCGAGCGGACCGGGTCCTCGCGGATGCGGATCTCCGGGTCGCCGATGGTGTGGATGCGGTGCGACTCCAGGTCGGCCCGGCCGCCCACGTAGTCGATCACCTCGCCGGTGGCCACGTCGTAGAAGAGGCCGTTCACCGTGAAGTCGCGGCGGACCGCGTCCTCCTCGGCGGTGCCGAAGACGTTGTCGCGGGTGATGAGCAGGTCGCCGTCGGCGCCCAGGTCGTCGGCCACGTCCACCGGGTTCTTGCGGAAGGTGGCGACCTCGATCACCTTGCCGCCGCGGAAGTAGACGTGGGCCAGGCGGAAGCGACGGCCGATGAGCCGGCAGTTGCGGAAGATGGCCCGCACCTCGCCCGGGTGGGCGTCGGTGGCCACGTCGAAGTCCTTGGGCTTGTGGCCGAGCAGGAGATCGCGCACGCAGCCGCCCACCAGGTAGGCCCGGTGGTGCATGTGCCGCAGGCGCGCGATCACCCTGAGCGCCTCGGGATCGAGCCGCTCCACCGCGATCTCCGGGGGGTGGGAGGGCGGCGGCAGGTCGGGGGGATCGAGGGCCAGGCCCGGCGGCGGTCCCTGGGACCGGCCCGGCTCGTCGGCGTCGTCTGGGTGGGGGTGCTGCGGGTGCGGCTCTCTCAGGGCTGCGGTCCGTGATCTGTCGTGCATGCGGTCGCCGGATCGGGGGGCGCCCTGGGCCGGGAGGATCCCGGACGAGGGAACGCGCCTGCACCGTCGGGCTCGTCCTCAGCGCCCTTTCTAGCCACAGGCGGCCTCCTGGGTCAACAAAGGGAGGCGCGAGCACGCCCGGGCCAGGCGCACCCGGTGTCAGGGATCGTGGGCGAAGAGCTCGGCCTGGGCGGGCTCGAGCCCCAGCGCCTGCCGCACCGGGGCGAACGACCGCCGGTGCATGGGGCAGGCGCCCAGGCGCCTTAGCGCATCGAAGTGCTCGGCGGTGGGGTAGCCCTTGTGGCGCGAGAAGCCGTAGCCGGGGTAGGCCAGGTCCAGCTCGCCCATGAGCGCGTCGCGGGTCGTCTTGGCCAGGATGCTGGCCGCGGCGATGGTCAGGGAGAGCGCGTCGCCGTGGATGATGGGCGTGTGGGGGAGGCCGAGCTGGGGGAGCCTGCGGGCGTCCACCAGAACGTGCCCCGGCGCGACCCGCAGCGCCCGCACCGCGCGGGTCAGGGCCAGGATGCCGGCGTGGTAGATGTTGAGCTGGTCGATCTCCTGGACCTCGGCCCGGGCCGTGGCCCAGGAGATGGCGTTCTCGCGGATGTCCTCGGCCAGCCGCTCGCGCTCGGCGCGGTCGAGCTGCTTGGAGTCGTCGATGCCGCGGGGGCGGTAGCCGTGGGGCAGGATGCAGGCCCCCGCCACCACCGGCCCGGCCAGGGGCGCCATCCCCGCCTCGTCCACGCCGGCCACGTAGAGGACGCCGGCACCCCACAGCGCCACCTCGTGGCGGAGCAGGTGGCGGAGCCGCTGCCCCTCGGCCCGGTTCAGGCGGCGGCGGCGCAGCACCTGGCGCAGGACCTCGCGCGCGCCGGCGCGGGGGTCGGCCGAGAGCGCCTCCTCGCACTCCTCGGGGAGCGGCTCGCCCTGGGTGAGCAGGCGCAGCCGGAGCTCGGACACCGACAGCCGGGCCAGGTCCGCGGGCGTCACGGGGGCGGAGTCTACGACGACCGGGCCCCGCCGGACCACCGCCCGGGCCGGGCGGGAGCAGGGCCACCTGGGTGCCGCTCACCCCTGGCAGCTCGGGCAGAAGTAGGTCGACCGCCCGGCCTGCACCAGGCGGCGGATCCGGCCCCGGCGGCAGCGCGGGCAGCGCTGACCCTCGCGCTCGTAGACCAGGAACGGGTTCTCCCCGCCCTCCTCCACGTAGGTGATCTCCCGGCCGCGCTCCGCCTCCAGGGTCATGCGGAAGGAGGCCAGCACCGCCGCCTTGATGCGCCGCACCTCGGCCCGCCCCAGCGAGCGCGAGCTGCGGCGCGGGTCGACCCGGGCGCGGAAGCAGGCCTCGGCGGCGTGGATGTTCCCGACGCCAGGGATGAGCCGCTGGTCGAGGAGCTTCACCTTCACCGGCAGCCGGGTGCGGGCGAGCGCGGCCAGCAGGCGATCACCGTCGATTCCCCGCTCGAGCGGGTCCGGCCCCAGGGCGGCCACCTCCGGCATCTCCTCGAAGCGCGCCCCCGGCACGACTCGCAGCCGGCCGAAGAGGCGCGGGTCCTGGTAGTGGAGGATGGTGCCGCCGTCGAGGAGGAGGCGGACCCGGGAGTGGCGGGGCGAGGCGGCGTCCGGCCCCGGGACCTCGAGCCACTTCCCGGTCATGCCCAGGTGCGAGAGCACCCCCAGGGGCGCGCCACCCCTCGACAGCCTGATGAGCAGGTGCTTGCCGAGGCGGCCCACCTCCTCGACCGTCGCGCCGGCCACGGCGCGGGCGAAGGCGGCGGGGCTCCCCGGACGGAAGATGCGCCGGGCGCGCGGGTCCCACTCCGCCGCCAGGATCCTCCGCCCCCTCGCCCAGCGGCGCAGGCACCGGGCGGCGAACTCGACCTCGGGGAGCTCGGGCATCTCTAGCACTCTACCGGCAGGGCCTCTCCCGCGCCCGGGTCCTCACCGGCCCCTCTGGAAGGCGGCGAAGAAGAAGCCGTCGGTCCCGTGCCGGTGGGGGAAGAGCTCCACCCGGTTCAGGGAGGCACCCAGGGCCGCCGCCCGCTCCGCCCCCAGCAGCCCCTCGAGCGGCGCCGGGGCGAGCCCCAGCTCGCGCTCGGCGAAGTCGGCCACGTCGCCGTTCTCGGTCCTGCCCATGGCGCAGGTGGCGTAGACGAGCCGGCCGCCTGGCGCCACCAGCGGGGCGAAGCGGGAGAGGAGCTCCCGCTGGAGGGCGGCGAAGCGCGGCGGGTCCTCGGGCCTGAGGCGCCAGCGGGCGTCGGGCTTGCGCCGGAGGGTCCCCAGGCCGCTGCAGGGCGCGTCCACCAGCACCACCGCCGCCTTCCCGGCGAGGTCGGCGATGGCCTCGGCCGCCTCGGCGCCGGCGGGGATGGCCCGGGTGCGCAGGTTGTCCACCCGGGCGCGGGTGGCCCGGCGGCGCGCCTCGGAGAGCCGCTCGCCGTCCGAGTCCAGCGCCCAGAGCGTCCCCTTGTTGTGCATCTCGGCGGCCAGGGCCAGGGACTTCCCCCCCGCGCCGGCGCAGGCGTCCACCACCACCTTCCCCGGCCGCGCCCCGCAGGCCAGGGCGATGAGCTGGCTCCCCTCGTCCTGGATCTCGAAGGCCCCCGCCTGGAAGGAGGAGAGCGCGAAGGCGTTCTGGTGGCCGTCGAGGGTGAGGCCCCAGGGCGAGAAGCGGGTCGGCTCGGCCGGGACGCCCTCGGCGCCGAGCTGCGCCCGGAGCGCCTCGCGGTCGCCCAGGAGCAGGTTGGCGCGCACGGTGAGCGGGGCGCGCTCGTTCAGCACCCCGACCAGCGCCCGAGCCTCCTCCTCGCCCAGCTCGGCCACGAGCCGCTCCACCATCCAGCGCGGCAGCGAGCCCTCGACCGCCAGGCGCAGGTGCGGGTCGGGGATGGCGGCGATGCGGGCCGCCGCCTCGGAGAGCGGCCTGAGCGCGCCGGCCGGGACCGCCAGCCGGGCCGCCGCCTCCTCCGGGCGCAGGCCGCCGAAGCGGACCAGGAAGGCGGCGTACCGCGCCGCCAGCCCCAGCCCCCGGGCCGGTGCACCCGGCTCGCCCCCGGCCAGCAGGAACTCGAGCTGGCCCTGCATGCGGAGCAGGCCGTAGAGCGACTCGGCCGCCAGCCGCCGCTCGTTGGCCCACATCTTCCGCTCGCGGCGCAGGACCCGCTCCAGCGCCCGGTCGGCCAGCCAGCCCTGGTCGTGCACCATCCCCAAGACCTCCAGCACCGCGGCGTCGACCAGGTCGAGGCGCGGCGGGCGCAGGGTGGTGGGGCGGGATCTGGGCACGGGGCGGGCGGCGCCGCTCCTCCCCTTCGAGGGACGAGCCGCCCGCGGAGCCTACAGGCTCTCGAGCACGTCCGCCACGTGCCCGTCGACCTTCACCTTGGGGAAGACCTGCTGCACCTTCCCGTCCGGCCCCACCACCACCGTGGTGCGCAGGGCGCCGGTGACCTTCTTCCCGTACAGGGTCTTCTCGCCCCAGGCCCCGTACGACCGGTGCACCAGGGTCTCCGGATCGGAGAGGAGCGGGAAGGGGAGCTGGTACTTCTCCTTGAACCTCTTCTGCGCCGCCGGCTGGTCCCGGGAGATGCCCAGCACCACCACGCCCTTTTTCTCGAAGGCCTTCACCTCGTCCCGGAAGTCGCAGGCCTCGCGGGTGCAGCCCGAGGTCATGGCCTTCGGGTAGAAGAACAACAGGACCCGCTTGCCCTTGAAGTGGGAGAGCTTCACCTCCTCGCCGTCCTCGTCGAGGAGCGCGAACTCCGGCGCCTTCTTCCCGACCTCCAGGGCCATCCCGTCCTCCCGCGAGCGAGCCCGGGCGGCCATCCCCTGCCCGGACGAGCCGAGGACCTACCGCCCGCCCGCCTCCCGATGAAGGACCCTCGCGGGGCGCCAGCGCGAGCCGCGCTACACTCCGGCCATGCGCCGCCGGTCCGTGGCGAGAACCGCACCCCCGCCCGCGCGCGGCCGCGGCGCCGGCGCCGTCCAGCTCGCCTGGGCCCGCGACCGGAAAGGGGAGAAGGTCCGGGCGGCCGCGCTGGGCCCGGCCGAACGGCGCGCCCGGGCCCCCTTCACCTGCCTCGGCTGCAGCCAGGAGCTCATCCCGCACCTGGGCCGCGTCCGCAGCCCCCACTTCGCTCACCGCCCCGGCTCGAGCTGCCCGCTCGCCAGCCCGGAGACCGCGCTCCACCAGGACACCAAGGAGCGCCTCCTCTCCCTGTGCGCCGACGCCTTCGCCGGCCGGCGCCGGGTGCGGGTCTTGGCCCGCTGCCCCGCCTGCCGCCGGGCCACGCCGCAGGACCTGGCCGCGCTGGGCGACAGCGCCCTGGCCGAGGGGGCCGTGGGATCGCTCCGGGCCGACGTGCTGCTCTGCGCCGGCGGGCGGCCGGCGCTGGCCCTCGAGGTCCTGGTCACGCACGCGGTGGAGCCGGAGAAGGAGGCGGCCCTGGCGGCGGCCGGCCTCCGGGCGGTGGAGATCGACGCGCGGGAGGAGTGGGAGCGCGAGGGCGAGGAGGCGGGCGGGGTCGACATCCTCTGCGCCCGGAGCCTGGGGTTCTCGCCCTGCCCGGCCTGCCGCGCCCGCGAGCGAGCCGAGGCCGAGCGCGCCAGGGGAGGGGAGGCTGCCGAGGTCGCCGAGCTCGAGGCCTATCGGGCGCGGGGCCTGTTCGGCGGACGGACGGGCGGGCTCCCGGCGCCCCTCGAAGCGGGCGGCGACCCGGACCTTCCCCTGACGCCCGCCGAGTGGCAGGGGCTCGAGGCGCGCTTTCGCTGCCCGGGCTGCGGCGGGACGTCGCTCCTCCGCGGGGCGCGGATCGCGCGGCACGCCTGCTCCGGGCCCGACCGATCGCGCGGGACCGCCCCGCCGCGGCCGGTGGCCTGGCGCGGCTACGACGGCGCGCTCGTCCTGCTGGGCTGGTGGCAGACTGGCCGCCGGCCCGGGGGCAAGGCGGGTCCGCCCGGCGGGAAAGGCGAGTAGCGTCGAGAGGTTCCGCCGCAAGGAGGGCGGCAGGGAGACCTTGCCCAAGACCCTCCGTTGTGTTAGATGACCGTCCCCCCAAGGCCCGGTCGGGCTGGGGGCGTCCTGCGCCCGGGATAGGGCGGGACGGCAGCCAAATTCACACACTCCCCGAGCACGGCGCGCACCGGTGCTCACCGGAGAGACGGCCTTCACGGCGTCCGCCCCGGTCTGCGGCGCGCCGCAAAGGTGGGGAGTGGCGGACAAAAACCGGAGAGATCATGGACACGCAGCAGCAGACCCCAGAGACCCCCGCACCGCCCGCGGCCACCGAGGCCGCCCCGGCGGCCGCGCCCCAGGACGCCATGGCCCAGGCGCTCGGCTCGAGCGGCTCGGCCATCACCATGAAGCAGCTCCTCGAGGCCGGCGTCCACTTCGGCCACCAGACCAAGCGCTGGAACCCGAAGATGAAGCCGTACATCTTCGGCGCGCGGAACGGCATCTACATCATCGACCTGCAGAAGACGGTCGGCCTGGCCCGCAACGCCCTGCGCTTCGTCTCCGACGCGGTGGCCAAGGGCGGCTCGGTCCTCTTCATCGGCACCAAGAAGCAGGCGCAGGACGCCGTCCGCGAGGAGGCGGCCCGCTCCGGCATGTTCTACGTGACCAACCGTTGGCTGGGCGGCACCCTCACCAACTTCAAGACGGTGAAGCAGGGCATCGACCGGCTCAAGACCATCGAGAAGATGGCCCAGGACGGCACCTACGAGCGGCTCCCCAAGAAGGAGGTCGCCTCGCTGGAGCGCGAGCGGGAGAAGCTGGAGAAGAACCTGGGCGGCGTGAAGGAGCTCTCCCGGCTCCCGGCCGCGCTCTTCGTGGTCGACACCAAGAAGGAGCACATCGCCGTCCACGAGGCCAACCGGCTGGGCATCCCGGTGGTGGCGGTGGTGGATACCAACTGCGACCCCGAGGGGATCGACTACGTCATCCCCGGCAACGACGACGCCATCCGCTCCATCCGCCTCTTCACCGGCAAGGTGGCCGAGGCCTGCATCGAGGGGCGGGCCCGCTACTCGGTCTGGGTGGCCGAGCACGGCGGCCGCGACGAGCGACGCGAGGGCGAGGAGGACCGCGACGCGGCCAGCGAGCGCGGCCAGAAGGACCGGCGCGACCGGCGCGACCGCCGCGGCGGGCCCCGCCGGGATCGCGAGCGCGAGCGGGAGCGCTCCTCCATCAGCGCCGACGTCGAGGTGGTCCACAAGGGCGAGGTCACCCCGGTGGTGGAGGCCGCCCCCGCGGAGAAGCCGCAGTAGCTTCGCCCGGACGATTTTCGCGCGGGGGCGGGCCGGAGTCGCCCGCCCTCGCATTTTTCCTGGGACGCAGGAACGCAAGGAAGGAGAAGGCCGTGGCCGAGGTGAGCGCGACGCTGGTGAGGGACCTCCGCGAGAAGACCGGGGCGGGGATGATGGACTGCAAGAAGGCGCTGTCGGAGACCGCTGGCGACTCCGCCAAGGCCGAGGAGCTGCTCCGGAAGAAGGGGCTGGCCCGCGCGGCCAACAAGGCCGGGCGCGTGGCCGCCGAGGGCGCCGTGGGCAGCTACATCCACATGGGCGGCAAGATCGGCGTGCTGGTCGAGGTGAACTGCGAGACCGACTTCGTGGCCCGCACCGAGGGATTCCAGCAGCTGGTGAAGGACGTGGCCATGCAGATCGCCGCCTTCAACCCGCTCTACGTGAGGCGCGAGGACGTGCCGGCCGCGGTGGTCGCCAAGGAGATCGAGATCGCCAAGGAGCAGGTCCGCGACGGCAAGAAGCCCGAGGCCATCCTGGAGAAGATCGCCCAGGGCAAGCTGGAGAAGTACTACGAGCAGGTGTGCCTGCTCGACCAGCCCTTCGCCAAGGACGACAAGAAGAAGGTCCACGAGGTGATCACCGAGGCGGTGGCCAAGATCGGCGAGAACATCCAGGTTCGCCGCTTCTCCCGCTTCGTGCTGGGCGAGGGCATCGAGAAGAAGAAGGACGACCTGGCCGCCGAGGTGGCCAAGATGGCGCAGTAGCCGCGGCCACCCGCGCCGCTGGCCGGGCCCGGGCCCCTCCCCGGAGAGGGCCCGGGCGTCGCGTCTCGGGGCGCATGGATCCTAGAGCCGCATCCTCTTGAACATGCGCTCGGGCACGTGCCGGACCATCCACATGATCGGGCGCCAGAAGCCCGGCACGTAGACCACGTCGGCGCGCCGGCGCACGGCTCGGAGGATCGCCACCGCCACGGCCGAGGGGGGAACGGTCGGGCGGCGCCTGGGGAGGTCCGCGGTCATGGGGGTGTCGACGAGCCCCGGCTTCACGGTGACCACGTGGATGCCGGACCGGAAGAGCCGGTTGCGCAGCCCCGCCAGGTAGGTGGCCAGGCCACCCTTGGCGGCTCCGTAGACGTAGTTCGACTGCCGCCCTCGATCCCCGGCCACCGAGGCGATGGCGACGATGGTCCCCGATCCCTGGTCCGCCATCCTGGCAGCGACGCGCTCGAGGAGCAGCACCGGCGCGGTGAAGTTGGTCTGGAGCACGCGTGCGGCCAGCGCGCCATCCCGGTCGCAGCCGCGGGAGTCGCCGAGCAGGCCCTGGGCCACGATCACCAGGTCGACGCTCCCCAGGCGCCCGAACGCCCCGGCCACGAGCTCGTCGAACCGCGAAGGCTCGTCGAGATCGGCCGCGACCGGCTCGGCCAGCCCCGCCCCTCGAACCCGGGCATCGGCGGAGACCGCCGCCAGCTTCCGGGGGTCTCGCCCCACCAGGACGAGCTCCGCGCCCGAGGCGGCCAGCAGCCGGACGGTCTGCTGCGCCATCCCGCTGGTCGCGCCGAAGACGACCACCTTGGGAGGCGTGCTCATCCCTCCACCCTTCGCCAGAACGACGAGGAGAAGGCCGGGTCGACCTGGGCCCTGAAGCGCGGCAGGACCTCGGCGTACTGGCGGCGGAAGTGCTCGCCCGACATGTGAGCGTCCTTGGCCGGGTAGAGCCTGCCACCGTGGACCGCCACCGTCTCGTGGAGCTCGCGGAAGAGCCGCGTCGTCCTCTCGCCCCTGTTGGCGAAGTCGAGGGCCAGGGTCACGCCCTGGCGCGGGAAGGAGAGCATTCCGGGCGACTCGACCTCCCCGAGGGTCTTGAGCACGGCCAGGAAGGAGGCCTCGCCGTGCCTGGCCACCATGCCGAGCAGCTGGCGGACCGCCGAGGGAGCCGCCGGGCGGGGCAGGGCGCACTGGAACTGCAGCGGCCCGTCTCGCCCGTAGATGCGGTTCCAGTGGGCGACGTGGTCGAGGGGGAAGAAGAAGGACTCGTAGTGCTTGAGCCGCTGGCCGGAGGCCATCCGCCCGCCGGCGTAGTACAGGCGATTGAAGGCCGTCACCGTCAGGCGGTTGAGCGGCGAGACCGGGAGGTCCACCGGCACCGACAGGCGGCGTCGGCGGGGCCGGGCGCCGGGCAGGCCCTCGGCGGCCCAGTCCCCCAGGGTGAATAGACCGCGGCCGAGGCGAGCGCCCGTAGCCAGGCAGTCGATCCAGGCAACCGTGAACTCGTGGGCCGCGTCCGCCTCCTCGGCCCGGCTGAAGAAATCGTCCAGGCCGCGAAGCGCCACCGTCGCCGCCCGGACCTGCGGGACTCCGGGTCCGAGCTGGCGCAACCGCAGCGTGGCCGAGAGGATGAGGCCGGTGAGGCCCAGCCCGCCCACGGTTGCGGCGAAGAGCTCGGGGTTCTCGGCGAGCGAGCAGGTGCGCCGGACCCCGTCCGAGCGCAGCAGCTCCAGCGATTCCACGTGGGCGCCGAAGTTCCCCGCCCGGTGGTGGTTCTTCCCGTGCACGTCGTTGGCTATCGCTCCGCCCACGGTGACGTGCTGGGTCCCGGGCACGACCGGGAGGAAGAGACCACGCGGCGCCACGAGGTCGAGGATCTCGCCCAGGGTGGCGCCCGCCTCGCAGGTGAGGAGCCCCCTTTCCTGGTCGAGTGCGATGAATCGGTCCAGGGTTCGGACCGTGAGCAGGGTACCGCCGCCGTTGAGGCAGGAGTCGCCGTAGGAGCGCCCATTGCCCCGCGCCAGGAACGGCGGGGCGCCGCGGACGAAGGGGACCTCCGACCGCCAGTAGACCGGCACCACCCTCGAAGGCGCGGCCTTCGGAAACCGACCCCAGGACTCGAAGCGCTCGTCGCTCAAAGCGAACCCATGATCACCAGCGCCGCCCCGGCGACCATCACCGCCCAGGTGACCCAGGACCGGAGCGCGTGGAGCAGCGGGTCCTCCCGGATCGTCCCGCGCCCTGCCTCGATCCAGAGCCGGGAGAGCCAGTAGAGCACCAGGGGGCAGAGCCCCCAGAGCCACTGCGGATGCGAGTACAGCCTCCGGACCTCGCCCGAGGAGACGTAGAGCGCCAGGACCAGCGTGGCCAGGTAGCCTGCGCTCGTGCCCATGCCCTGGACCGTCAGGCGATCCTCCGGCGCGTAGCCGCGACCGGGGAGGGCGTCCGACGCGTCGTGCAGCTCGCTGGCCCGCTTGAGGAGCGCCAGGGAGAGGAAGAGGAACATGGCGAAGGTGGCCAGCCACTCGGAGACCGGGACCCCGGAGGCCAGGCTCCCACCGAAGATCCGCGCCGTGTACAGCCCGGCCAGGAGCAGCACGTCGACGATCAACCTCCGCTTCAGCCCGAGCGAGTAGGCGACGGTGGCGGCGACATAGGCCGCCAGGAGCAGCCCGAAGCGCCACGGAAGCGCCAGGGCGATGGCCAGCGCCGAGGCAGCCACCACGGGCCCGATGACCCAGGCCCACCAGACCGGCAGGACCCCCGAGGCGAACGGGCGGCGTCGCTTGAAGACGTGGAGGCGGTCGGCCTCGACGTCCAGGGCGTCGTTGAGCACGTACCCGGCGGACGCGGCCAGGCTGAACACCAGAAAGCTGGCGGCGGTCGCGGCCATGGCCCGGCGGTCTCGGAGCAGGTGGGCGCCCACGACCGGCGCGAAGACGAGGACGTTCTTGATCCACTGGTGTGGACGCAGCGCCCGGACCACGGCCACGGCTCGTGAGCCCCCTCGGTGGGAGGTGGCCTGGGCCGGGGGTTCCTGGGCGGGAGGGGACATGGCCGGTCGGGGAGCCGCCCTACCCCAGGCGCGCGAGGAGCGCCCGGGCACCGTCGTCGTTCGGGGAGATCTCGACGAGCCTCCGGCACCAGGCCCGAGCCTCCTCGAGGCGACCGAGCTGGGCGGTCACCACCACGTAGGTCTTGACCAGCGCTGCCTCCGGCTGGTCCGAGGCCAGCAGCGCCTGCCGCAGCTCCCGCCGGGCCGCCTCGAACATCCCCAGCTGGAGGAAGTTGGAGCCCCGGCCCCAGGGAGCGAAGGGAACGCGCCTCGGGCCGAGGAGCGCGGCGAGCAGGGTCGGACGCGGGGGTGGCGCGATCGCCTCCAGGTCCGGATCCGCAGGAGCGTCGAGCTGGCCCAGCCGCTCCCGGCCCGCCGCGATGGCGGCGTGGTGGTCCGGGGTGTCACGAGCGTACAGGAATGCCACCGCGTCGACATCGACCAGTACCCAGGCCGGGTCGCGCTGGAGACGGCGGGCCAGCTCCCGCCGGTTGGCGGGGACCAGAGCCAGCGTCGGCGCGTACCGGGCCTCGACCTCCTCCCATCCCTCGCCGGAGAGGGCCCGCAGGTACTCCGCGTAGAACTCCTCTCCCATCACCTCCAGGCGGCCGTCGATGAAGGTTCTCTGGCCCTGGCCGCGATGCATGACCAGGTAGCCGCCGGCCTCGATGGCATTGAAGATGGGGCCGCTGAGCGCGTAGGCCTCGAGGGTCGCGACCGTGCCCACCGGAAAGACCGCCGGCGACTCGCCGCAGCCGAACTGGAACGGGTACCGGTTCAGGGCGTAGTACCCGCCGGCGATCGTCTCCTCGCACAGGAAGGCCAGCGCCAGGGTGACGGCGGTGACCGCGTACGGCCCCGCCCGGGCCAACCCCAGCCTCGCCCGCGCGGCCAGCTGGTGCCCCAGCCCGGACGCGGCCTCGAGCGCGACCGGCAAGGCCGCCACGGCGAACAGGCCCACCACCCGCGCACGCATCGCCGCCAGGGTTCCGAACAGCGCCACCACGGAGAGGTCGAAGAGCGACATCCGGCGTGCGCGCGCCAGCACCACCGCCGCCGTGGCCAGGAGCATGACCTTGAACGCGCGCAGCGCCGGGACCTGGGCCGCCTGCGCCGAGAACGGCGACACGAGCTCCGCGATCGACTCGGCGAAGGGGTTCCCCGGCTGGATCCGCGTCTGCAGGCTCCACAGGAACAGCACGCCCTGGGCTCCGTAGGGGTTGAGGAACAGGACGGCCGTGGCTCCGGCCAGCGCCAGCCACGGCGCCGGGTCGACCGCCCTTCGCCGCAGCCCGCCGAGGAGCGACGCGCCGGCATAGAGCCCCAGCACCGCGATGCCGAACGTCGACAGGGCGTGCGAGTAGACCCAGACGAGCTGCAGCGGGACGGTCGCGAACAGCCAGCGCCGGTCCCCCGAGTCGGCGTGGCGGCGGAGCAGCCACAGCTGCACCGCCAGGCACAGCCCGCTGGCCAGCTCCGGCCGCGCCATGAGGCGGTTCTCGAGGGTCAAGAGGGCGATGGCGAAGCCGACCCCGAGCAGCGGGGCCGAGCGGACGCCGCGCTGGCGGGCCGACATCCACAGCAAGCCCACCGTCCCCAGCGCGAAGGCGACCCGGAGCAGGCCGACGCCGGCCATCCCGCCCCGATAGGCCACGGCGAGAGCGATCTGAAACAGCCCGTGCATGTCGATGTACGGGCGACCCGCGAGCGTGTAGGTGAAGGAATCGACGCGTGGCCAGGCACCGTGCTCGAGGATCCAGCGCCCGGTGGCCAGGTGGTACCCGAAGTCGCGCGAGGACTCCGTGCGCCACGCCAGGACCACCGTCAGTGCCGTGACCGAGAGGAGGATCGCCAGCCGCCGACCCCGGTGGTCCAGCGGCGCACCCTCCCCCTTCGGCGGGGCCGGCGAGCTCGGGTCGGATCGCCGCCCGTGCGCGCGCCGGCGCTCGCCGGCCTGCGTCGGCGGCGGGGACGACACCGTGCTCGGGCCCCTCGAGCGGGCCCTTCTCGAGCCTGCCATGGCCCGAATATGCCATGCGTGGCCGGAGGTGACCACGCGGTGGGCCCCGCTGCCGGCTCGCCCGGTGCGCCCTACTTCTTCTTGGTCTTCGGCGCCGGCGCGGGAGGAACGGGCTTCTCCGCCGGGCGCGGCGTCGCCACCACGAAGACCACGAAGAGGGCGTTCTTGCCCAGCACCGGGTGCGTGCCCTGGGCCACGCCCGCCCCCATGGCGCTGCCGTCCCAGGTGACGGTCGACTCGTTGAGGAAGTCGGCGATGCTGCCCTTGGCCCCCTCGATCATGTTGATGCTCTTGTAGGGCGCCCGGAGCGGGTGGGTGATCTCGTCGGCCTCGTCGTCGGAGAGCTTGCCACCGGCGCTGGCCATGGCCTCGGCGTACTTCTGGGCGATCTTCTCGATGGCCGGGTCCACCGCCGCGGCCGGGGCCTTGGCCTCCTCCCGCTTCCGCTGCACGGCGGCGTAGAGGTCGGAGCGGGCCCGGACCACGTCGATCTGGGGAAGCACCTTGGTGAAGAGCTGGGTGACGAGCACGGTGGGACGGCCGGCGGCGTCCTTGCTCGCGGCGACTCCCACGCCCACGTGGTTCACCTCGGCGGAGAGGATGTTCTGGCGCATGGAGGGGGAGAGCGAGAAGCGAGCCTGCGCCTCCTCGGCGCTCCCCGCCTCGCCCGGGTTCTGCAGGAGCACCGGGGAGGCCAGGCCGGCGTCCTTGAGCAGCGTCCCGGTGTCGACGGTGGGCGGGCGCCCCTCGGCGATCGCGTCGCGCAGCTTCTCCGCCACGCTGCGGGCCACCGAGGCGAGCGATGGGTCGTACTCCAGGGGGGGCAGCCCGACGGCCACCCGGTCGGCGTTGATCTCCTGCCCCATCCGCTCCTCGGCCGCGGCCGGGTCCTTGGGCCAGGCCGCCCCGGCCACCGGGAAGGTGGCGGGGAGCTCGCCGCCGCACTGGATGGCCACGGTGGCCAGGGTCCGCGCGCCGGCGGCGCCCTCGCCGTGCACCTCGACGGTGACCCGCCCGCCGGCCTTGTCGCCGCAGCGGACCTCGGCCTTGAAGGCCTTCCCCGGCGGCTGCTCGGGCGTCTCGAGCTTCCCCATCTCGTCGGAGGTGAGGACCTTCACCGCCGTGTAGTCGCCGACCACCTCGCCGGCCACGGTGGCGCTCGCGCCCGGCTCGAGCCGCCGCGGGAAGGGCTGGAAGGCGACCGGCGCGTCGAGGAGCGCCAGGGTGACCCGGGCCTTCTCGGTGCGCTCGCGGGCGCTGCCGCCGCGGATCCGCTCCACCACCAGGCCGTAGCGGGGCGCCCGGGCGTTGAGCATGAAGTTGCCCACCGTCTGCAGCAGCGACGGCACCACGTCGTCGGGCTGGGAGCTGGCGAAGGTGGCGATCTCCACCTCGGGCCTGAGCGGGATGCCCAGGTGCTGGGCCACCGCGGCGGCCAGGTCGGTCGGCACCGCCCCGTCCTCCTTCCAGCCGGTGAAGGTGTCGGCCAGGGCGCAGAGCTGCCCGTCCTTCTCGGCCGGCGCCACCTTCTTCTGCTTGGCCAGGTCGGCGAGCTTGCGCTCCAGGTCGGAGAGGATGCCGCTCCGGCCGCACTTGTAGCTCGGGTCCGGCCCGAGCTGCGCCGAGGCGGGGAGCGCCGGCTTGAAGGCGCCGCCGGCCAGGGCGCCGGGCGAGAGCTTGTTCGGGTCGTAGGCCCGCGCCGCGGCCGGGAGGGCGGCGGCGAGGGCGAGCGCGGTGACGAGCCGGAGCAGGCGCTGGAAGGGTGCCAAGGTGAACTCCCGTGCGACGGGGATCGCGGATATGGCAAAGGGCCCGGGCTGCATAGCGCAGCCCGGGCCCGTGGTCGAGCGGTTTAGCTCGGTGCTACGCCCTGCGGCGGCGGCGCAGCGCGAAGGGCAGAGCCAGCGCCAGCAGGCTGAGCGCGTCGCCCATCCCGCCCGTGCTGCAGCTCTTGGCGGTGTGCTGGACGATGGTGTTGGTCCGCCCCTTGTTGTTCACGTCGTTCGGGTCCCAGGTGCGCA
>Ga0335070_10001179_pt1 | contig 29891 bp, 26 predicted proteins | sample Lox_Sample_13_FD_206722 | JGI IMG/M metagenome (GOLD analysis project Ga0335070, IMG submission 206722) | Soil microbial communities from Loxahatchee National Wildlife Refuge, Florida, United States - Lox_Sample_1.3 | ecosystem: Environmental > Terrestrial > Soil > Wetlands | place: USA...
GAAAAAGTGATTTTTTTTAGTTCAGCGATTTTTTCAGCAACGTACACAACGTATCCCGGTTCGTTTCTGCGACCACGAAAGGGGGAAGGTGTCAGATAAGGAGCATCAGTCTCGATCAAAATGTTCTCCAGAGGAAGGCGGCTGACAACGGCCTGGCGATCCATTGCATTTTGAAAAGTCACCGGTCCGCTTACGCCGATAAAAAAACCGAAGCTGATTGCCTGTAAGGCCGTATCAAGATCGCCTTCGTAGGAATGCAGCACGCCAGGATGGCTAGCAATCCCTATCTGATCACCAACAAGTTCCTGTTGCCAGGATAACAGGATTTGCCAGAGATCCTGCAGAGATTGGCGAGAATGGATGATGACCGGCTTTTGAACCTCCTTTGCCAGGCTCAATTGAGCCAGGAAAATCTCCATCTGGAGGTGCCGCGGGGAAGAATCGCGGTAATAATCAAGCCCAATTTCACCGATTGCAACCACTCCGGGCTTAAGCGCCAGTTCTTTCAGCTCGGATAGGCTGTCTTCATTCCAGGTTGCAGCATCGTTTGGATGAATGCCGACTGCAGCAGACAAAATCGGATATTCTTTACTGAGCTGCACAGCCCGGCGGCTCGATTCCAGGTCGACGCCTGGAACGAGGATGCGGGCTACGTCTCGTTGAATGGCGCGATCAAGGACCTCTGGTAAATCGTTTTCAAATAAGTTAAGGTTCAGATGGCAATGACTGTCGACAAGAACGTCCACTTAAGAAAGTCCTGCAATCTTCAACCCGTCCCGTAACAAGCCCTGGACTCGGTCATTGGATGTTGTTTCACAATACACACGCATGATGGGTTCGGTTCCGGAAAACCGGATTAAAAGCCATCCCCCGTCTTCTAGTAAAAACTTGTAGCCATCCAAAGAATTCAGACCAAGCACTTTGAGCCCGCCGATCGTTGCCGGGTGGGCGGAAAGGATCATTTCTTCGCGCACTTTGCGATCGCCGGTAAAGCTGCGGTCGACCCGGTCATAATAATGTGGTCCCACCTTCGAAAAGAGTAGATCAAGCAACTGCGAAGGTTTGAGGTTAAGCTTGACCATCATGTCCAGGATATAAAGCCCCGCCAGGATGCCGTCGCGCTCGGGCACGTTACCGCGGAACGCATACCCGCCCGACTCCTCTCCTCCGATCATGGCGTTGGTTTCGAGCATTTTGGGTGCAACGTATTTGAAGCCGACCCCGGTCTCGTACACGGGGACGTTAAAGAGCTTTCCTAATTCTTCGAGCATGCTCGTGGTGGACAACGTTTTAACAATCGGGCCCCGTTCTCCACGGACTTCCAGCAAATATAACGCGAGTAAGGCATAGACCTGGAGCTGATTGATAAATCGTCCGTTTTCGTCGCCAAGGCCCAGCCGGTCTGCATCTCCATCGGTAACCAGCAGTACGTCTGCTTTCAAATCAACAGTTGATTTCAGGCCGACGTTGATATTGGGAGGGATTGGTTCGGGCCGGAGCATTTCCGGAAAAATCGGGTTGCGTTGATTGTGGATCTCGTAGACTTCTGTTTTATCACCTTCCAGTAAGCGCGGGAACCAGCCGGCTCCATTACCCCACATCGGATCGACCATGATCTTTAACCCGGCTTTGCGCAGGGGATCGAGGTCGATCAAATCATGTAAATGTTCGATATAATTCGGGGCTGGATCGAATTTAACCAGCAAACCGTTCGATTGCGCCTGTGAAGCCTGCATTCGTTTCACCGGGCCCTCCGTGTCCGGAATCAGGCTTTCAATTTCCGATAGACCTTCGGGAGGAATTGCTCCGCCGAATTCGTTGCGGACTTTGTAGCCGTTATCAACGGGTGGGTTGTGGGAGGCAGTGATATTGAGCGCCCCAGCGGCATTTTTATCTACGACAGAATATGCAATCACAGGTGTGGGTGTGGCGCCATCTGTCAGAAAAACGTGGAGACCATTGCCTGCCAGAACTTCAGCCGCAGCGCGGGCAAAATGCTCGCTCAGAAAGCGCTTATCGTGGCCGACGACGATCCATTCACCTTTTTTTCCGTGGTTTTTGAGGTAATCGGCGAAACCTTGAGTGCAGCGGCGCACATTTGTGAAAGTGTAATCTTCTGCGATCGCTCCGCGCCAACCATCAGTGCCAAAATGAATGATCTGAGCCATGGTGTCTCCCAATGTGATATTCCTAACAAGCACTGCTATTATATCAGGGGATTGGTTTACGGAGAAGTTTGATCGTTCTACAACATGCTATAATAAAAATTCGAAATGATCGAGGGAGCATTAACATGAATATTGGTACAGATCAGCCCGTTTACCTGGATTATGCAGCAACTACTCCCGTAGATGAGCGCGTTTTAGCCGTAATGTTGCCTTATTTTACAGATTTCTACGGGAATCCCAGCTCAATTCATTATTTTGGCCAACAGGCCGAACGCGCCCTGGAGAACGCCCGCCGGGTGGTTGCCGAATGCTTGAATGCCCGCAACGACGAAATTATTTTTACTGCCTGCGGAACGGAAAGCGACAACCTGGCGCTGCGTGGGGTGGCTTTCGCCCAGCGCAAGCTCAAAAATGCGAATCATATCCTGATCAGCCCGGTTGAGCACCATGCGGTTGCGAATACGGCTCGCCAATTAGCCGAAGAATTTGGCTTTGAGGTTGAGTTTTTGCCGGTCGATGAGTTTGGCCGCGTAGACCCGAATGACGTCACGGCCATGATTAGGCCGGAAACTGCCCTGGTATCCGTTATTTACGCCAACAATGAAATCGGGACGATCAATCCGGTTTCCCAGATTGGATTGATTTGCCATCAAAAGGGCATTCCATTTCACACGGATGCTGTCCAGGCCGCCGCCCACTTACCCATAGACGTGCAGGCCGATCTAGTCGACCTGCTGTCCGTCGGAGGGCACAAGCTTTACGGACCCAAAGGAGTCGGCGCTCTGTACGTGCGCCGCGGAACCCCGATCATGCCGGTTGAAACGGGTGGCAAGCAGGAAGGCGGACTGCGAGCCGGCACTCAGAACGTACCTTATATCGTTGGTATGGCGGAGGCTTTTCAATTGGCACAAATTGAACGCCAGTCCAGGGCTGGGCAACTGGTGCCACTACGCGATCACCTCATCGAGCGAATTTTGGCCGTCGTTCCAAGGGCTCGCCTGACCGGGCATCCAGTGGAGCGCCTTCCAAACCACGCCAGCTTTGTTTTTGAAAAAGTAGACGGGAATTTGTTACTGATGTTGCTGAATGAAGCCGGTTTTGCCTGCTCTTCTGGATCCGCCTGCAAGGTCGGGGCGCCGGAGCCTTCCGAAATCCTGACTGCGATCGGCCTCTCGCGCAACTGGTCCCTGGGGTCGCTCAGATTAACTCTAGGTCGCCAGACAACCCTGGAACATGTTGACCGGCTGATCAATGTTTTGCCTTCCCTGGTTGAAAAGACCCGCACTTTACAGGTAACTTGATGATCGTCTTACCCAAAGTAGCTGTAGCAATGAGCGGCGGGGTGGACAGCTCCGTCGCCGCAGCGTTGCTTGTGGCTGAAGGCTATCCTGTTATCGGGATCATGCTTCGCCTGTGGAGCGAGCCGGGCGCTGAAAACGAGAATCGCTGTTGCACGCCCGACGCCATGGCGCAAGCGAGACGCGTAGCGGCCCAACTGGGCATCCAGTTTTACGCTATCGATGCGCGCCAGCGCTTCCACGATACTGTTGTGCAGACGTTCCTTTCTGGTTACGTCCAAGGCCTAACCCCCAATCCATGTGTGGTCTGCAACCGGCTGATCCGCTGGGGCCTGCTGCTGGATACGGCGTTAGCCATGGGCGCTGAAAAAATGGCCACCGGCCATTATGCACGCCTGCGAACGTTGGAGGACGGTACGGTTCAACTCTTGAAAGGGATCGATCCACGCAAGGACCAGTCATACATATTAAGCAGCCTGAGCCAGGACCAGTTAAACCATGCGCTTTTACCATTGGGTGAATACCAAAAATCGCAGGTGCGCGAGCTTGCTCGTAATTTCGGGCTGCCTGTTGCCGAGAGGTCCGAGAGCCAGGATTTGTGTTTTCTGGCCGGGCAGGATTATCGCCAGTTTTTAGGACGCCACGCGCCGGAAGCGCTCAAGCCCGGACCAATCGTCGACCGCCGCGGATCCATTTTGGGAGAACACCGGGGATTGGCCTTCTACACGGTGGGGCAACGTAAAGGGATTGGGATTGCATTTCCGGAACCCCTGTACGTCCTGAACAAGGATATGCACACCAACACATTGGTAGTTGGCCCGGTCTCCGAATTGGGTCAGGATACGCTGCAGGCGCACCACGTGAATTGGACTTCCGGCAGCGTTCCCCAGGGTCCATTTCCGGCTGACGTAAAGATCCGCTATAAAGCTGAGCTGGCGCGGGCAACTATATTTCCGCTGGAGGGCGATCAGGCCAGGCTCGTTTTCGAACATCCCATGCGGGATATTACTCCCGGCCAATTAGTCGTGTTTTATAATAATGAGATGGTAGTAGGCGGCGGCTTGATCGCAAGGTAGAAAAATTGGGGAGGAACGAATGCTAACCATTGCCAGTGTATTATTTGGCCTGATCGTATCCACATTGCTGGGCGCTTTACTCCATTTTTGGCGAGGAGGAGGTTTGGGGCGGTTGATTTATTACGTGTTCATAAGCTGGATCGGATTCTGGGCCGGGCATTTTGTAGGAGCGTCCTTAAATTGGACCTTTCTGAATGTTGGCCCGCTTAATCTTGGCATGGCTCTTCTGGGTAACATGCTCACGCTTGCCTTTGGGTATTGGCTCAGCCTCGTCCGTACGGAGCAAAATACAAGATGACCTGGAATCTGCGCGGCACCACGGCTCGCGAAGGCGATCTGGCTGAGCTGGTTGGATTGAAGCACAAGCATTTTATTGTTTCCTTGAAACAGGATGGTGAGCTGCACACTCACCGCGGAATTTTGAGGCACAATGATTTGATCGGCAAGGCCTGGGGCAGCCAGGTCTTCAGTCACAACGGAAGCCCGTTCTTTCTGCTGCAGCCCGCCCTGGCAGATTTGCTGCGCAGCCTGCCTCGTGTGACCCAGATCCTGTATCCAAAAGACATCGGATTCATCCTCGTGACGATGGGCGTGGGTGAAGGCATGCACATTCTGGAAGCCGGCACAGGTTCCGGCTCTTTGACTTCAGCATTTGCCTATGCAGTAGGCAAGGAAGGCCACGTCACATCCTACGAAGTTCGGCCTGAGATGCAGGAAATGGCGGTAAAAAACATCACACGCCTCGGCTTGCAGGATCGAGTAACCTTTAAGCTGGGCGACATCGGTAATGGCTTTGACGAAACCGGCGTTGACGCAATTTTTCTGGACCTGCCGAATCCTTACGATTACATTCTTAAAGTTAAATCGGCGCTCAAGATGGGTGGCTTTTTCGGCTGTATCCTCCCGACGACGAACCAGGTTACGATTTTATTACGCGAGCTGCGCCGTAGCCAGTTTGCATTCATTGAGGTTTGTGAGCTCGTCCTGCGGTATTACAAGGCGGAGCCCGACCGCTTCCGCCCAACCGATCGGATGGTTGCGCACACCGGTTTCCTGTTATTCGCTCGTCCAATTGTTATGGCAGACGAAAATGCGGTCAGCAACGAGCTCATGCAAGAAGCCGGCATTCCGGAAATAGACATTGAAGATGGGGTTGAAGAGTGAATCAACTTTGGGATAAATGTGGTAGTTTGACGATTGAGTCGGTTCAGGCCAGGCTGGCTGAAATCCAGGATCCGGCCTGGTATGGAGAATCGAGCATTTCTCTGCGCGAAGCAGCCGTCCTGGTGCCGTTGGTATGTGAGGATGGCATTCTTCATTTATTATTTACTCGCCGGACAGATCTCGTCCATGACCACAAGGGACAGGTCGCTTTTCCAGGAGGTTCCGTAGAGCCACAAGATTCGTCTTTGGAAGATACCGCCCTGCGCGAAACCTACGAAGAGATCGGCATACTCCCCGCGGAGATTCGTGTCCTGGGAATGTTGCCCCTATTCAACACCATTACCGGATTCCTGATCCGTCCGGTCGTGGGCGTGATCCCCTGGCCTTATGACCTGCGTCTTTCTACCCAGGAGGTCAGCCGCGTCTTCACGATTCCGATGGCCTGGCTGGCAAATCCGGCCAACCGGATCGAAAGGAAAATGATTTTGTCGGACGGGCGCAACGAAAAAGTCGTTTTTTTTAATACTTACGATGGCGAAACCCTGTGGGGAGCGACCGCCCGCATCACGCTCAACTTTTTAGATATCCTCGTTTCAGAATAGGATTGTACTTTTCTTTGAAGGCGGATTATTTTTCTGACAATAAAAAAAACCCCGAAGAAATTCGGGGTTTTTTTTAATCGAAATTGGAAGAAATTTACTTCTTGGCTTCTTCTTCGCCTTCCTCTTCTTCCTTCTTGCCCTTCTCAATTACTTCTGGTTCTTCGGTAGCAGCAACCTCGGCCACAACCTCTTCTTCTTCGGCTGCCTGGGCAGTCACAATTGCGATCATTTCATCCGGATTATCCAGAATCTGGACATTTTCGGAGAGCTGGATATCGCGCACATAAATACCGTCGCCAATTTTCGCCAGACGGGCAATATCAACCACAACCCGCTCCGGCAGGTACTGCGGCAGGCATTCTACTTCCACCCGGTCCATGCCGGTGACGACCACCCCGTTGAAGTCCTTGACGGCTGGCGATACACCTTGCAGTTCGATCCCAACTTTGGCCCGGATTTTCTCGGTCAGCGAGACGACCTGGAAATCGACGTGCTTGAGGGTGCCGAGTATGTAATCGCGCTGTTTTTCGCGTACCAGGGCTGCGTGTTCCTTGCCATCCAGTTCGATCGTGACCAGGCTCGAGCTGGTCAATCCGCTCAGCATCCGGGTGGCATCGCGCAAGTCGAGCGAAATTGAAGTGGAATCGATGTTATGTCCGTACATGATTCCTGGTAGCTTACCTTCCCGCCGCAGGGCATTCACCTGTTTCCCGGTTACTGTGCGGTGGGTTGCGTGCAGTACTGCTTTTTCCATTCTTCCATCCTTTGAGCGCCTCTCACCTCTCTAAAAAGGTTACCCTCGCTCGATTGTAAAATTTCGGCTCACGCCGATAATCAACGAACCTTTATTAATCGGAACAGGCTCATCACGAGCCCCAAGGCCATTCCGGCTGCCAGACCAAAAAGAGCCACGCTGCGCTGATCGACAACCGTCTCGACCGGGGCGTGAGTATCACCGGCGATCATGATGACCGCTTTGATCTTGCCGCCATGAACTTCGCGGCTCACCACAAGCCCCGTCTGGCCTTCACCTAACGTGGCTGATTGGCTGATCAGCATCCCAACGTTTCCATTGACCGTGGCCTCATTTGAGCTTGCCACACCGATCCCGCCGTTTGTAAAATTGATCGCATTGGAGGACGAGATCAGCACGCCGCTGTTTCGGACGTTGATGTTTTGACCGTGGGCGGTTTGGATCACGCCGTTATTAAAATCAATGCTTTCCGCCGTAACCTGGTTGACAGAACACTGGCTCAAGCGCACCACCTCAGCTTCAACGCAGTTAACCGGCGCGTTAGCCAGGTTGTACGCCTCGTTTTTCGTGGGTTCTGGATTACTTTGATTTGATTCGCTGCTCATTTCAGGTTCACTCATGGCGGCCCTCCGTGGCTAATCTTGCAGAAAGCCTGCAAGCAAGTAACGTTTGATTTTATCCGCCTTGAACCCATTCGTCAAGGAATCATTTTATTTTACCGACCAGGTCGCCGGGTGTGAATGGTCCGGGTTCGGCGATCAAAGTGCGAGCTGCATCAACCTTTTGCCAGGTATTCCAAAGCAAAACGCCTCTCACCCTCCCGTCTCGGGTGTAATACAGCACGCCTTTCCGGAAGGGCTCCTGCCAATCCTCGACAATTTCAAAGGCGGGATCTAATTCGCCTACTGCTTCATAGCCCAGGTCGAACAGGTCTGAGTAAAAAAATGACAGTTGGCTATATGGCGAAAGGTGTCCTGCCATCCCCTGGCCTGCCAGCATGCCTGAAACGTTGGCGTTATCTTCGTGTTCGACGCGCAAGCGCGTGTTCAGAGCCGGGCTGAAATACGAGATCACGTCGCCGGCTGCGAAAATATCGGGCTTACTGGCGCGCAGGTACTCATCTACGACGACCCCGTTTTCAATCGCGAGTCCGGCCTGCTGCGCCAGCGCCAAGTTCGGGCGAATCCCCAATCCTGCCACGACTGCGCCGGCATGGATTTCTGCGCCGGATTTTGTTCGCACCGTGAATTCATCCCCCTGGCTTTCAACTGCGGTCACCGATTGGTTCGGCAGGACGTCCACGCCGCGTTTGCGGTAATAATCGTTCAGGAAAAATGCGAGCTGGGGCGGAAAAATCCGGGCGCCAATTCCTTCTTCCATGAATAGAATGGTGACCTTTTTGTGCAGGTTCGCCAGGGCAGCCGCGATCTCAGAGCCAATAAACCCACCCCCAATGATCGTGAAATTTTGCTTAATTTCCGCCGCCTGGCGTAGCTTTTGGTAGCTTCGTAATGTACGAAAATAGATAATGTTTCCCGGCAACCCCGGCAGCCGGATCGGATCGCCGCCGGTTGCCAGCAGCAGTTTTTCGTAAGAGTATTCGCGGCCCTGATCATCGAAGACGCGGTGTCGCTCCGGCTCGATCTGCTCGATCTTGCACGCAAGGTGGATCTCAGCGCCGAGGTCCACCGTTTTGCGCCAGATCCGTTCGAGCGGCCGTCCCTTCCAAAGGCCTTTTGAAAGCGGTGGCCGGTCGTAGGGAGGGTCCTTTTCAAGGCTGAAGATCCCGATGGAGCCTTTTTCATCTATTTTCCGTATACCTCGCACAGCGGCATCCGCAGCCATTCCGCCGCCAACGATCAGGTATCTATAGCCTGCCATAGAACCTCCTGTTCGATTAAAACCTGCTACAGGGTGACCACCTGGCCCGTGTGAGCCGATTCCAACAGCGCCAGTAATGTCGAGATATTTTGTTGGCTTTCTTCCAGCGATAGGCGAGGGGATTTGCCATCCAGAATCGCAGATTCCATGTCCTCGATTTCACCTTTGTATAATTCCATTTCAGGGAAAAAGAACCTCTCTTCGTGATTTTCGGATCGCAAAATGACCGGGACTTCCGGATTGCCGGGTTTGAAAGGACTCAACACGGTTATCGTGCCCTTTGTGCCTCTAATCTCCATCAGGGTCTGGTAGGGCAGGCCAAAGCTGCAGTAAAACTGGGCCATGATCCCGTTTGGGTATTTCATGTGACCGCTGAAGGTCAAATCTACCCCTGATTTTGAGAATAACTGGAATCCGTGCATGTGTGTCGGGGCAAAACCTGCCACCATATTGCTGTATGAGACCGGGTAACAGCCGATATCCCACAGGCTTCCGCCGCCGTTTTCAGGGATCCAACGGATATCCTCCGGCCGGTTAAGCGTGAACGAAAACATCCCATTGATAAAAAGGACTTCCCCCACCTGGCCGGAATCGACCAAATCCTGTACTTTCAAAGTCTGAGGGTGGTGCCTGTACATGAAGGCTTCAGCAACGACGCGTTGGCTGGTGATTGCAGTATCCCTGATGGCCTGGACTTCGTCGGAGGTAATTGCCAGCGGCTTTTCCAATAAAACGTGCTTGCCGGCTTTCACAGATTTGATCGCCCATTCTGCATGCAGGTGATTCGGCAGTGGGATATATATGACGTCTACGCCTGGGTCGTTCAATAATTCTTCGTAAGATCCGTGCACCCTGGGAATGCTCCACTCCCGGGCAAACTTCCTGGCATGGTCAAGCGACCGGCTGCCGACTGCAACCAGCTCGCTCCGTCTGGCAGCCAGGATTCCTGGGATCACGCTGCGGTTGATGCGAGCGGTGCTCAATAAACCCCATCTGATTTTTTCGGCCATCTTGCCCTTCCTTTTATTTATTCAATTAATTGATCAGGGCTGGCGCGCATAAAGTAAGATCGAAATGCGGCCGTTTCTTGTAACAGGGCAATTAATTCTGATTCAATTTTAACCAAATTGATCTGGTTTTTCGAGCCTCCCTGGACCAGTGAAAAGACCATTTCCGGCTCTTCTGTGTATTGAATTTCGCCCTGGGCCGTCCACCACTCGATGCCTTTTCGAACGGTCGTTTCGCGCTGCGCGGTCGACGCTGCCAGATCCTGGATCGAGACCTGGCCCTGGCGTTTATTGATTGCGAACCGGACCAGGCCTGCCAGGCGAGTCAGGAATTCCCCTGGCTTATCCTTTGCGGATAGGATCCCGAAAAAAGCAACCCGGGCCGGTTGAGCAACAGACAGGATGCCGCGCAGCTCCGATAAGCCGGGCGGAATGTTCCATAATGCCAGCGTGCTGGCCAACCGGAGATGAAACCGGTCCAATCCGGAAACACTGTAGAGCCTTTCGCCCTCCTGCCAGATCAGAGTGTCGCTCGATTTTACAAGCTGTTCCAGCACTTTTGCCGGTTCTGCGTCATTTCTAAAATCTAAAAGCTCGACCTGTGGGCGGCTGGAGCGGATTTTCGTTTCTTCCTGGATCGGGCGGGCGTGGACCCATTCGATTTGAATGCTGCGCTCGCCGCGGTAATTACTGGCGCGTACCGAATAAGCCAGGTCAAAACGCTCTTCGGGTAAGGGAAAGCCTGCGCCCTGCCACCAGATCACTTTACGGGTGGCGCCGGTTGGATCCTCGACTATAAGCTGCAAGTGCTCTCCGCCTTTGCCGATGGGAGAGAAGCTGCGCAAGACCAAATTGCGCGTAGCCAATATAAGCGATGGGTTGCCAGGTCCAAACGGCGCCAGGCGGTCGAGCGTCTCAACCAGCTCCATGGTCAGGCTCTCCAGCGGAAGGTAGGCGTCGATGGCAATCTGGTGAAAGCCTGGCATTTCTTGAGTTGTGGATTTCACAGCGCTGATGATGCCCGCCCGGAATTTTGGAATCTTATCGGATTCGATTGAGAATCCTGCCGCCATTGGATGCCCGCCGTAAGTGATCAGCAGATCTTGGGTACTTTCAAGGGCGGCGGTGATATCGATGCCTTCAACCGACCGGGCCGACCCTCGCCCCGGCAAGTCAGGCGGGTTAGCAATCAAAATGGTCGGGCGGTTGTACAGCTCGACCAGCCGGCTGGCGGCAATGCCGATCACGCCGGCCGGCCAGTTTGGATGGCTTAGAACCAGAACGGGATTGGACAGCAGAGTGGGATCACCATCCAATTGCGATTGGGCTGCCTGGAATACCTGGTCGCACAGCAGTTTACGTTGAGTGTTCAAGGCTTCAATTTGCAGGGACAGGTTTCTGGCCTCACCGATGTCGCGGCTCAATAAGAACGGAACAGCCGGGTTAGCGTCCGAAAGGCGTCCAAGCGCATTCAAGCGCGGCGCCAGGATAAAGCTGATGTGCTCCTCGGTCAATTGCGTGTAGTTAATTGCAGCCTGCTCCAGGATTGCCTGGATTGCCGGCCTGGGATGGCTGCGGATTAGCCTGACCCCGCGTTGAACGAAAAACCGGTTTTCGCCGGTCAGTCTTGCCAGATCGGCGATTGTCCCAAGTGCAACCAGGTCCTGGTATTCCAGAGCCTCCTGGGGTTGCTGGTAATAATCGAAGAGACCCTCGACCAGCTTATAGGCGCATCCCACTCCGCACAATGGGTTCAAAGGATGTGAAACGGGTAATCGCTGGGGATTCACTACAGCCAGTGCATTAGGCAGCTCCGGCGGCAGGGTATGGTGATCGGTAATCACAACGTCGATACCTTGCCCTTGGGCGTACTCGACTTCCAAGTGCGCAGAAATGCCTGTATCGCAGGTCAGTAACAGCCTGACACCTTTATCAACAAACGCCTGCAATCCGCCGATCGTTATCCCGTGCGATTCTCTCGCTCTGACGGGGATGTAATAAGATACATTTGCACCCAGTTTATTCAATGCTGCATACAGCACTGCCGTGGCGGTCTGTCCGTCGACGTCGAAATCGCCCCAGATGCCGATGTGTTCTCCAGTTGATATTGCTTTTGCCAATCGCTCGACGGCTTGCTCCATATCCGGCATTTCCGTTGCCGGTGCAGGAAGGTATTTATTGGGATCCAAAAATGCCTTGGCTTGCTCGCTCGTTGCGATGCCGCGGCGCGCCAAAGCCTCTGCCAGCATTCGGTCGTCCCCGGCAAGCTGGAGCAGGGATGGCGCGACTTCAACCGGTTCAGGCTCTCGCCATATTATCTCTTCCGCCCTCAAAATTCGATCTCCCCAATTTGCTCGAACCCCTGGTCCGTGTCCGGAAACACTGCGGCTTCCTGTTCATCTTCCTGGTCTGATGCAGAGCCTGCCTTCTCGCCGCGATCGCACAGGGATCGAAAATTGCAGAAAAGACATTTTTTCACGTCTGGCGTGAGGGTAAAGCGACCTGGCTCGTGTTGCGCGATTTCCTGGATCAATTCCTCCAGGTGTGCCTTATCTTCAACGTACATCTTTTCATTATATTTGAAGGTTTCCGGCTCTGATGGAGCTTCGGCAAACCAGTACACCATTTCAACCTGTTCGGGCGCCAGAATCTGGCCTCCGTTCAGGTACGCGCCTGCTGCGACGAGCAGGTAACGGTACACTCGCGTTTGCAAGCGAGTCTTTAAAGCATTCCGGGCGGGTTTGCGAGCTGAGGTTTTCCAATCCACAATCACGGCTCTCTTCCCGGGCTCGATCGCAATTAGATCAAATTGAGCCGCAATCCGGTACCCTGCCAGAGGCGCCGATAGATAAATTTCGGCCCAACGACTGGAGGGCAGGCTTGCCAGCGGTTCAGCCTGCAAAAAATTGTCCCACCAGTGGCTCACATCTGTATCCGGCAAGGTCTCCCGGATCTGCTCCGCCTCGATCCCAGCCACGTATTGTTGGACCATCTGGTGGAACTGCCTCCCGGCTTCAATCCGTTGTTCTTGCTCGATGACGGGCTCGCTATCCAGGGCCGGCCATTCAAGGCGCTGAATATAGCGCAGCTCGAACCGCCGCGGGCAGTCGAGGTAATCCTGCAAATTGTTCTGGCTGAAATGAAAATCAGGTTTCAAGCCCATCGTCGTCCGGTTTTCGCTCATTTATACACCCACCTGGTCGATTTCATCCTTCCAAAATTCGCATAGGTGTTGAAAAGCCAGGGCAGGATGAAGGTCATTATTGCGGCCTGAATTCCAGGATATGTGCAGCTCTCGCTTGGCGCGCGTGATGCCGACGAACAGTAATCTCAAACGCTCACGGGCATAATCCAGTCTGGCTTCGCGCGTTGCAAAACCCGGCTCCAGGTTGATACCGGCCAGATCCTTTGCCATCAGCGCCTTCAATTGGGACAGAGTCTCCGCTTCCAGATTCAGTCTGCCGCGGATGTACCATTTTTCCGCAATGTAATGGTCCCCATCCTCGCCAGCAGGAAAGTCATAGTTATTTGCGGAGAGCAGGTAGACTCGATCCCATTCCAGCCCTTTCGCTTTGTGAAGCGTGGCAATCACAACTTTTCCCTTGTGCTGCTCAGGGTCGAAACCCTGGTCTTCCTCTCCGAACCCCAGGAACTTCCGCTCGTTGCGGATGATCGTTTGGAGCTCCTCATTAAATTCCGGCAGGTGCCATTCTGGATGAGCCCTGGCCGCCTGTTCCAGCGACACGGCCAATTTGTGCGCCAGGGCCAGGTCGGACGGCCGCTCGAAAACGTCTTGCGCAATGGTGATGATGAGCTGGTCAATCGGCAGCAGGGTTGCCTGCTCCCAGGACTTAATTTGAGTGCGAAAGTCCCCTAAAAGGTACAGCAGGGTCGCCGAAGTCCCTCCGGCTCGTAAACCTGCCAGATAATCGCGGCCGGCCAAAGGCCACAGAAATTCCTCAACCCTCTGGCATTTACGCAGCAGGCTGGCGCCTTCCAAGATCAGGTCTATTTTTTGCAGGTCCTCTTCTTTTTGATGGAGATTGCGGAAAGCATTCGTCAATTTGGCGATCGAAGTGGGGTCCGAAAGATATTGAAGAATGCTTGAGATCAAGTTGATAGCCTGACGGGTCGAGCTGGTGCTGTTTAACAGCTCGACCGGCTGGATGCCTATTTTCTTGAGCTCTACCGCAATTTCTGAGCCGCGCTTGTTGCGTGGATCCAGGACGGCGATCGTTTCCTCAGGGTGGTCGGGCAGCCAGCGTTTGATTGAATTTACGACAGCCTGTACTTCATCAGACGGCGTGAAGCTACGTTCGGACAGCACCAGCGCCCGCGGGTTATCTTTCGGATTGGGCTGTGAATCTCCATAAAGGGTGGGTTCGATCAACGGCTCGGTCAATGCGTTCCGCAGAGCTTCATTCGGGTGTTCGAATTCGGTCCAGCGGATCAGCTCGTTGGCCAACCGGATAATGGAATGCGTCGAGCGGCCTGATTGCGGTAGCGGCAGGCTGAGCACGCCTGGGTTTTGCAGGAACTGTTTAAGATATTCTGGGCTGGCAGTCGTGAAAGTCTCGTAAATCGCCTGGTTTGGATCGCCTACTCGCACCCAGTTGCCGTCCTCGCCTGCCAGCAGCCGCAGGATTTCTTCCTGCAGGCGGCTTGAATCCTGCGCTTCGTCTTCGAGGATATATGGCCAGCGCCTTTTAAGCCTTTGCAGGTATTCCGGGTCCGTTTGCAGCGATTGCAGGGCGTACCGGATCAAGTCGTCGAAATCCAGCGCGCTGCGATAATTGAGCGCCCTCTGGTAGCTGGCATAGATCTCGATCCCCATCTCGAGCAAGGGGTAATATGACCGGAGTGCCAATAATTGAGTTTGAAGCGCATCCGGCGCAACCTGGTAGTCTTTTGCCAGCCGGATGAAGCTTTTTGCCAGTGAAACGACCAGCAGCGGCCAGTCTTTGCGGGCAGAATTGATCCGGTATGGGTCCAGGTCGGGATCGGTCAGCATGTCGAGCACATCCGGCCGCGTCCGCAGCCAGGCCAGGGCCGCGTCTCTGAGGATCTCGTCCGAATCGCGTTCGTCTGCAATTACGAACCGGTCCGAAAGTCCGGCCAGATCGGGTCGTTCGCGCACAATGTCGTAAGCCAGGCCATGCAAAGTCCGCACCCGGTAGCCGAATTGGGCAGGCAGTCCTTTGCTTTTCATTTCTACGTCGATCCTGCGCCCGAAATTATCGACAGCCGAATTGACCAGCGTGACGATCAGAACTTCCTGGTCATCGTCCAACAATCCTCCGGATACCAGCCCGGCTGCCATGCTGGAAAGCGTCTGGGTTTTACCGCTCCCGGGCACGGCCGAAACGCCCATCCAGCCGTGGTTGTACTCGAGGATACGCTCCTGGTGCGGCCTGGGCCTAAACATTTTCGCTCTCCGTTGTAAGCGGGATGCGGCGGAAAATGCTCTGCACTGCCTGCAGCAGCGGTCCACGCTGGTCGTCTCCCTGCTCGTTCATCCGGTTCGTGAACAAAAAGATGCCCTTCCGGCAGCGTCGTATCAGCCCTGTGGTCAGGCGGGCCAGGGCGGCTTGGTTAGCTGAAACTTCGTCGGCGTCGGTCCATACCCGCCCCTTGGGCCAGTTACGCGTCAGCACATATGGGTGTGTCAGCGGTTGGTACAGGCGTTCCCACCAGCCCTGCGATCCCAGGTCCAGCCAGAACTGGTAATCCACCGCCCGGTTAGCCGATAGGAAGGTAAAAGCAGGCGAAATAAATACGGCATCCGAAGGCCGTTCCTCCCAATTGACCAGGTATTGGGCTGCCACCACGCCTTCTTCCACCATGCGGATGTATTCCATCCCATGGGATTGTCCGGCCTTACGGATCGACTCGCCCGTTGCCCAGCGGAATTTCTTAATCGACTCTACTAGCCTGGCCGCGACTGCGGCCGCATCGAAGTTATCGTGGAAGCCAAACCCGGGCTGTGAAAGCAGCTCGCCGAACAGGCGGCTGATGAAAATATCCAGCTCCGGAGCCGGGTTGGTTCGGTAGTCTTGCAGCCAATTCCGCAGGCGTTCAAACTTTTCTCCCAGGGCATACGTGATCCGTTCCTGCTGGTCCGGGAGGATTACGTCGAACGAGCCCATCCCTTCGGCGAGGATTTTTTTGGGCCGGAAAACGATCTGCGAAAGCAGGTCGGCCCGCACCAGGTCCATTCCGGCGATCGCCTGCATTAAGGCTGTTCTCACATCGTAATGCGTGCAGGTCAGTCCCCATTCCGGGTGCGCCAGGCGTGCCAGGGTCAGCAGGCACAGCGTCGCCGGTTCTTCGCGCAGGCTGCGTGAAGGCCGGTGAGAGCGGGTGGGAATGGACCGCTTCTCGAGGCTGCTCGCCAGCGTAAATCGCAGCGCATCCGAAAGAAATGGGGCCAGGATGCTGATTTCACCCGGCAGCGTACCCTGGTTTTGGACCAGGTCAGCTACCTGGTCTGCCACCTCCTCCACCATTTCCGGCAGGTAGCGGCTGCCGTTGTACGTGACGGTGTCCCGAATTCCCGGCTCAATTACGGGCGGCGTAGAATGGACCAGTTTTGCTGTCAATGCCTGCCTGAAATCCTCCAGGGTGCGAGGAACGATATATGATTCTGTAAAAGTAATGACCTCGCTGCAACCGGCCTGCAGGGCCAAACCGCTCTGCGGATCGGCTCCCAAAAAAGAACGGTAGCCCCCATCGCTGTCATAGATCAACAAGGCCGATTCAAACGACGGCAGCCACTGCTGGATAATGTCATGAGCAACTGGAACATCTTCCTCGACATTGTCGTAAATTAAATGGCGGTAAGTCGCCGACAGGTACTCCCTGCACAGGAATGACGGCCAGAGATCTTTCGCGAAGACCTCATACTGGAGTGAAAAGTCGAGCAAATTGTTTTGCAGGCAAAACTTGCGGAAAAGCGTAGCGCATTCCTGGGCTTCGTCATAAACATGCTGCTGCGCCGGCTCGCCAACCCAGGCTGCTTTAAGCAGCTCTCCGATGTCGGTGTAAGGAATTCCAATGGCAGCAGCCTTATTCAAGTTGTCGATGATCTGGCTGAGCAGGCGGTTGCGATCGATCTTGATGCTTTGAAAGTAACCTTTTTCCAGCAAGGGCCTGACCAACTGCGCCAGGTAGTATTGGGCCGTCTCGAGAGTCAGGAAAGTGGGAGGTTGCCGTTTCTTACCGAATCCCGCCCTTCGGCCAATTAACGGCCAGAACAACGAGATCATGCGCTGCCCCAATCCTCCCAGCGTTACAATGGTAGGATTTCCGCCAGGCATCCTATCAGGCCGGGCCAGGGCGTCAAAATAAGGCCTGGCCAGCGTGCGCTGCGGAACCAGGATCAAGATCTGGCTGGCAGGGATACCTGCGTCCACCAGGGCCTGGTATCGTCCGACTCCAGCTGTAGTTTTACCGGTGCTTGCTGGCCCCATCAAGAACAAGCGCGCATCGAGAGGAGCCCGGATCACCTGGTCCTGTTCATTACTCATTTGCTTATTTTAGTCCAGGATCAGGTCGTGTGCCAGTAATTTTTTTCCGCGCCTGGGAGACCCCAACGGTCGCAAAATTAAAGCGGTGGTTGCTGACCCAACGGCGTACAGGCGGCAGGCGCATCACTAAGAGAAAAGCCAAAATGCTCCCATAAAGAAGAGGCTGGCGATAATCTGCCTTGACTGACCAGATGTAATGGATCACTGCTAAAAGGCCGATCAGATAGGAAAGGCGGTGCAGCCGCTGCCAGTTCTTGCCGAGGCGTTTCATCGAAAGGCGGGTTGAAGTGATTGCGAGTGGAATGATTAACAACAGGGCTGAAAAGCCAACAATGATAAACCGTTTTTGACCGTAATCAGCCAGGATCCAGCTGATATTTAGCTTGTAATCGATAACAAGGAACGTCAGGAAATGGAGGCACACGTAAAAGAAAGCGTATAACCCGAGCGCCCGCCTGACTTTTAAAACCTGGCGAAAACCGGTCAGGGTGTTGATCGGCGTGACCGCCAGCGAGAGCAAGATCCAGATGATAGCATATTGGCCGGTGCGCTGCTCGACGGCCTGGACCGGATTAACAGTTAAATCGGCATTCAGCCAATCGAAGATCAACACTGCCAGCGGAATCAAGGACGCAGCGTGAACGAAAAGCTGGAAGCGTGAGAAGCGCAGGTATTTCAAAAATTTTGCTTCAAATCCATACCGTCATACAGGCTTGAAACCTGGGAATAGCCGTTGAATTTCAAAGTCGGGCGCCTGCCAGATCCGATCCGCAGCTCGGTCGATTGCGACCAGCGCGGATGGGGAACCTCGGGGTTGACGTTGGCATAAAAACCGTATTCATTCCGTGCGGCGAGCATCCAGAGGCTTACGGGCATTTCCTTAACCAGATCGATCTTGACTATGGCTTTAATATTTTTAAAGCCATACTTCCATGGCACCACCAGGCGCACGGGTGCCCCATCCTGGTTCGGCAGCGTTTTACCGTAGAGGCCGGTCGCCAGGAGGGTCAGGTCATTCATGGCCTCGTCCACCCGCAGCCCCTCGACGTAAGGCCATTGAAAAAAGGTGTCATTTTGGCCCGGCATTTGCCTGGGGTCGTAGACCGATTCAAACCGCACGTATCTGGCGTCCGATGTTGGTTGGACTTCTGCCAGCAGCTTGTTGAGCGCGAAGCCCTCCCACGGAATAACCAGGGACCAGCCTTCAACACATCGCAGCCGGTAGATGCGTTCTTCCTGCGTAAATTTCTTACGAATATCGTCGATGTCGTAGGTCTTTGGATTGTTGACCAATCCGCCCACCTTTACCTGCCAGGGTGACGTGATGAAATTTTGGGAGAGCGGCGCCACGCCCGCCTTATCCGTGGTGAACTCGTAGTAATTGTTGTAATTTGTGATGTCCTGGTAACTGTTAGCAGGATCGCTCAGCTCGTCCTTCAGCCCTGCCGCCGAGGGCGCCGCGCCGGAGCTCGCCGCACCAGGCGTGGAAAATCTTGGAGTGCAGGCCGCTAAAACGGCGGCCGTTGTCGTCCAAAATGCGCCCTTAAGAAACCGGCGACGGTTGAAATAAACATGCTCGGGCGTAATATCTGAGGATTTGAAATTTTCCATTAACGATAGCCTGTAATTCTCATAATCGAGCGTCATTTACTGATAAGTACGAACCAAATGGAATTTCTCCCAATACCTGTAGAAATTTCAACGTTATTATAGCAATAAATACATTAAAGGTGCATTATGTCTTATTACAAAAGTCTTACACTTTTTTATAAGAAAAGGGACAGTATTGGGCTTTGGAGCAGCCCAATATTGTCCCTTTTCTCTTTCAAATCTTACATTGAATTAACTTGCGCCCGCAATATACAGCAGCAGTTCTCTTGCCAGGAGCGTATCCGCCAGGGCACGGTGGGCATTTGGCAGGGATATTGCGCTGGCCGTTCCTGCTTCCTCCAGAGTGTAGAACTTCCATGACTTGCGCGCCGGATCCCACACGCCCCGGAATTGAGCGTAAAGTTTTAGCAGGTCGTACGAGTGCAGGCTTTCGCGCCAGGGCAGCCGGTAGCGGTCGTGGGACTGCTGCATCATGCGGAGGTCAAATTCAGTATTATAGGCAACGATCACCTTCCCTGTGAGAATGGGCCGGATTTGCTGGACCCACAGGATGGGCCACGTCGGCGCTCCCTGCACCATCTCATTCGTAATATTGTTGATTCTGGTTGCATCTAGCGGGATTGGCTGGCTCGGGCGGACAAACGAATCTACCAGCACCTGGCCTTCCGAATCGACGATGGTTATTTCAACGATCTCGTCTGACCGGTTCAGACCGGTCGTTTCGGTATCCAGGTAGACGGGTTTTACTTCCAATACCTTGCGCGCTGTTTGAATGGCCTGTTGGCGGGCCGTAGTTGAATTGAACATGTCAGTTGTTTAGCCTAAATCCCAATAAGCAATCGCCGTGCATGCGTAGCTGAAATTGATTGTCTTTTTGCCGGTAATGAACAATCCGAAGGTGCCTTGATTTTTATACGTGCTGTCTGTGATTTCTTCCAGCGGTTTTCCGTTGGCGTAAAGCGCAACCTGATTATCCCGGACCATGATCCCCAGCCGGTTTGTCTGGTGGGCGCCAGCCAGGATAGCGCTGCCCTGCCTGGCCTTGATTAATTCTACCAGTGCGCTCGCTTCGCCGGCGCGCAGGTTGTACCGCCCGTCGCAGGTAACGCCGAACCAGTATCCGCTGGCATTATCCGGCGAGCGGAAGATCAAGCCGTACAGGTCGCTTCCGGAGCATTCTTTCACTTCCAGGGTGGCTTCCAGGTAAAAATTCTTGGGCTTCCGGTTGGATACCTGCCACCAGCCTAACCAGCCGTCTGCCAGAGCGCTCGTCAGAACCATGGCCCCATTGCTTATTTCCACCCGCGTGTGGCCGTCGTCGTACGGATTTTCCAATCCCCAATTACTGGGCTTGTCGAAAGCTCCTGTCCAGGTCGGCTTTCCCAGCGAAGCTTTTGGATCGGTTGATGCAGTCGTGGCTGAGGCCTCTGCGGTGGCCGAAACCGTGGGCAGAACGGTGGGCGTGATCGTTGCTGTGACCGCCGGGAGGGTTGCCGTCGGCCTGGGCGTGGTTGCCTGGACGGTTGGAATGGCTGGCGCAACGGTGTTCGTCAGGTCCACCGCCACGCGCGTGGCCAGGAAGTCAGGGGTGGGTGTGGCGGCCTGGAAAGGCAGGTTGCAGGCTGCCAGGAGCGGAAGGATAAGAGTGAGTATTCCGAGTGTTTTTCGCATAGCCAAATTCACGACCTCCGAAATTCGTTTAGCGTTTCCAGGTAATAATCCGGCAGGCCGATATCGAAGCGCCTCCCGTTCATGACCAGGCCGGTGAACCCATCTGTCTGGCGCAACTTATCCAGGGAGCTGGTCAATTGGAATTCACCCCGTTCGCGCACGTTGTTCTTGATGTTGACTTCGAGAAAGTCGAAGATCTCTGGCTTCAATATATATTGCCCGAACACGGTCAGGTATTCACCAGGATTGAGACCTTTGACCTGGAGGTTGCTGCGGGCATATTCGAGGTTGGGCTTTTCAGCAAATTCCGTGATGCTCAACAACCGGTTTTGCTCCAGCCAGACCCCGGTTGCCGTTCCGAAATTAGCGATTTTTTCTTCTGGCGTTACGCGCAGGCCGACGATGCTGGTGTTTTGGCGTTGGTATGCTTCCACCAGTTGTTGAGCACAGGATGCATCGCCATTGGACCGATAAATGTGATCGCCCAGCATCAATAAAAATGGCTCGTTTCCAATTGCGTCTCGGGCCGTGTATACGGCGTGCCCGAAACCTTCCTGGGAGGTCTGGATCACGAACTTCACCCGTTGGCCCATCTCGATGATCCGGCGCGCGTATTCCTGGAACTGGGGCGACAGCTTGTTGAAATTTTCGATCGAAATTTGGGTCGTGAAAAAGGATCGGAATTCTTCCAAGTCGTCTTTTTGAACGATGATGATTACTTCTTCGATCCCCGCCTGGATGGCTTCTTCAACGATCAACAGGATGGCCGGTTTCGCCACCCCATCCCGGTCGATGATCGGAAAGAGCTCCTTTTTGGTCGCCTTGGTTGCGGGGAACAACCGCGTGCCGAACCCGGCAGCCGGAATAAGGGCTTTTCGCACCTTCAATCCGGCGTGTAGGGTCAATTTCAAGCAGGGCAGGTGAAGATCCTCTTCGACGATTCGGACCACCGCTTCCTGATCCTCTGCGCTGCGGGTAATGAATTGGCCCGTGCCATCTCCCTGGGACCCAACTCCTTTTCCACCCCAAATGTGCGGAACCAATTTTTGATAAGTTAATACCCGGTGCAGGACCGGCGCCGTCAGCTCTTCCGGGCAGGCCGGGGTGGCGAACCGATCGAAATCGTTCTGGGCTTCGACCATCAATTTCCCCAGGGCTTCGCTGTCCGAGTTTTCCAGCGCAGCGATTGCCCTCTCAATATTTTTTTTATTAATCGGACCCAATAAGTTTTGAACGTTTTGTTCGAGCTCGTTTTCGGCGAACGGGAAACTACGGTTCAGACGGTTGAGAATCTCCATTGTATCTTTTTTCGAACTCAGATCGACGATTACAAAGTACATTTCCTTTCTTACGTTGAGCTCACGTGTCTCAACCCGGTCACCGTCAAAAGTCATCAGCACGGGCCGGTTTCCAAAGGCGCAGCCCTGGTCCATGCGCCCGCAGCGGGATGGGGTAGTAATTTCACCCTGGTAAGCCAGTTCCATCTCGCCGCGCACAGTCAATTTGAGGTCGTAAACCCGGTTGAACGCCCGCGCAGCCAGGACGCTGATGGCCGCGGATGAAGAAAGGCCTTTCTTGATCGGCAAATCTGTCCGGTAATTGTCGATCACCAGCCCGCGTACGTGGTAATTGATCAAGACCTGGTACGCTACCCCTGCCACGTAGCTCCAGAATCCGCCATTTTGAGCCTCATGCAGCAAGGCCTGGGACTCCATTGGAATTTCGTACGGGCCGATTTTATAATCGTCAGGTGTAATTGCGCTTAGAACCAGGGCGTTAGGATGCGGATCGACCCGGGCGTAGATGCCCTGGTTGGTTCCGCAAATGATGGCGTAGCCTTTTTCTATGTCGGCGTTGATCCGGCGGTAACCGCCGGCCCAATCCGAGTGTTCGCCAAGCAGGCAGATTCGGCCGGGGACAAAAAGGTTCAATTCGTCATTGCTCCTTACATCGGGAACGTAGAATTATTGTGGCAAGTAGTTCTTGGGGTTCTTTCCATCGTAAAAACTGCATGCCAATATTTATTCTATATGTAACCCGGTGACTTAAATTTTATAAGTTATGGCATAATTCCGCAATATAATTCATCTAGCGATTCCAAACTGTGAAAACAACCGTTATTAAATTGGAAGCTTTCGACGATGTGAATTCTACCCGGGATAAAATCACCCGGTGTGGAACGGGCCGCATATTGCTGGTCTTCCCTACCGCGTACAAGATTCTGGATCGCCGCATTGACCTGATTCGCCTGATCCGAGCCTGTCAGGAACAGGGCGCCCAGCTTGCCGTCGTCAGCGATGATTCAGACGTGCAGGCGCACGCCCGCGAGATCGGTGTTCCAATTTTCACCTCTTCCACCGTCGCCCAAAAGCTACCCTGGCACCGTCCAAAGTTCATGAGGCGCTTCTTTGAGCGCCCTGGCGGTAAGCCGGGCCTGCCGGATTTGCAGGCCAACGCCAGGAAGAACGGGCATGGCATAATCTTTGCCGAAAATCGGACGTTCCAGGTGACGGCATTTATAATCGGCGTCATTGCTGTGGTTGCCCTGGCGTGGCTCTTCATTCCATCCGCAGTCGTAATTCTTCCTGTCGTCAGACATGACCAGGATATGGATATACAGGTATTCGCCAGCCCGAATTATGCGGCTGTCAATCCAAACGGAAAGATACCGGCTACTATCAATTCGATCATCGTGGAACGCAGCGCCCAATCTGCCAGCACCGGCAAGGTTGTTGTGCCGGACAAAGCTGCCTCCGGAGTGGCCCGCTTCACCAATCTTAATCCGATGGCGGTGAATGTCCCCCGAGGGACGATCCTGATTGCCTACAGCGTCCAGGTCGTGAGGTTTGAGGTGACGGATGATCTGACTGTTCCGGCCGGCTCCGGCCAGGTGGCGCTGGCAGGCATCCAGGCAGTCAAGGCAGGCAGCAGCGGCAATGTCGATGCCGGCCAGATTCGGGCCATCGAGGGGTCGCTCGGCTTGCAGCTCACCGTGACCAATCCTGACCCCACCCAGGGCGGCAGCGACCGTACTGTTTCCTCTCCAACCCAGGCAGATTATACCCAATTGCGCCAGGGTTTGCTTAAAACCCTAGACCAGGCTGCACTGCAAGATTTTCAATCCAGGCTCCAATCGGGTGCTGCAATAATTCCCCCCACGTTGAAACTCGATTCAATCCTGAACGAAAAAAGGGATTCGGAACCCGGTACTCCAGCCGATACGGCTAGGCTGACCATTCGAGCCGAGTACATCGCCTGGTCTTTCCTAAAAAATGACCTGGATCATCTTGCCCGAGCGGTTCTGGATACAAAACTGGATCCCGGCACCAAAGGTCTGGCTGACACACTCCTGGTGACCAATCAAGGAGATACGGTTCTTAAAAGCGGTGAAGCTCAATGGCAGATTCATGTTCACCGGCAGGCGATTCGAATATGGGATAGCCAGGAAATTTCGAATGCAATCACCGGCCAAACGCGCCAGGCTGCTTCTCAGATCCTGGTCCATAATTATGGCCTCGATCAGGCGCCGCGCATTCAAATATCGCCGGATTGGTGGCCATTTCTGCCGGCCATGTCGTTTAGAATTGAGGTAAGATCAGAATGAACGGCAGGATACTGGCAATCGACCCGGGTGAGAAACGGATTGGAATTGCCCTATCAGATCCAACTGGCACAATTGCCAGTCCATTCAGGGTGCTTGAACACGTCTCGCGCCTGGTGGATGCAGCACAGATAGCCGGTATCGCAACCGAAAATGGCGCCATTAAGATCATCGTGGGCCAGGCTCTGGACAGTGAAGGGCAGGCTGGTCCATCGGCACGTAAAGCCGGGCGCCTGGCAGAGGCCATCCAGGCCCAAACGCAGCTTCCGGTTGAGCTGTGGGATGAAAGTTGCAGCACCGAACAGGCCCAGGACGTTCGCATTCAGATGGGCGTCAATCGTTCCCGGAGGCGGGAGCATTTGGACGATCTTGCTGCTGCCATCATTTTGCAGTCCTACCTCGATGCGCATAGGCAAATAGAGGAAAATTGAGCTCAAAGAATTCTGCGAGGGCTAGACGATCTTCCTGTTTGACTCCGTTGCTGGTTATTTTGCTGGGCGCGGCATGCATTTTGATCCTGGCTGGGCTTGGGGGGCTGGCAGTCGCGCCTCGCCTTGCCGAGCAGAGTTTTGGCCCGCCCTCGCCGGGCTTGGGTCAGTTTGAAAAAGCGCTTTACTCGATCCAACTACTGCTGCAGAAAAACAACCTGCTTGAACCGGCTGATCCGGCCGGTAGCGCAAAGCCTTTCACCATTGACCAGGGTGAATCGGTCAATTCAATTGCGCTGAATCTTGAAAATGCCGGTATCATACGCGACGCGGGCGCTTTCAGATTGTATCTGATTTACTCAGGACTTGATAAAGGCATTCAGGCAGGCGATCACCAGCTCAGCCCTGCTCAAACCGCGCTCGAGGTCGCCAAAGGTATCCAGGATGCCACGCCAAGAATCCTGACTCTTCGCGTTTACGCTGGCTGGCGGACTGAGGAAATTGCAGCTGCCTTACAATCTAACGGCTTTTTGATCGATGCGCAGAATTTCTTAACCGCCGCGGCGGAGTTGAAAGGGGAGAAAGTCTTGCTCGGGTATCCGGACATCCAAAGCGTCGAGGGGTATTTGTTCCCGGATGACTACCGGTTCAACCGAGACGTAACTGCAGAAGAAATTCTGATGACGATGTTGCAGCATTTTGACGAAGCCGTTTCCCAGGATTTGCGTGATGCTATTCGGCGCCAGGGATTGTCGCTCGAAGATGCCGTTACGTTGGCATCCATCGTGCAAAAAGAAGCCGTCGTTCCGGACGAGCAGCCGATTATCGCGTCGGTATTTTATAACCGCATGCAAAAAGGGATGAAGCTGGACAGCGACCCGACCGTTCAGTATGCATTGGGATTCGATCCGGTAAAAAAAACGTGGTGGAAAAACCCCCTTTCAGCAAGTGACTTAAAATTCGTTTCCCCATATAATACTTATATCAATACCGGTTTACCGCCCGGGCCGATTTCAAATCCTGGCATCTCTGCCCTTCAGGCGGTTGCATATCCGGCACAGACGCCGTATTATTATTTTCGTGCACGTTGTGATGGTTCTGGCCGTCATTTTTTCTCGGCCACCTATGAAGAGCACTTGAATAACGCTTGCCAGTAAGATCAATACAAGTTCAATCTGGAGATGAGCAATGGGCATATTGGGGATTGACATCGGTGGCTCGGGGATCAAGGGGTGCCTGGTGAACGTTGATACCGGGGAGCTAGAGACTCCCCGCTTTCGATTACCAACTCCTCCGGGTGGAAAACCAGATGAAATGGCCGAGGTCGTTCAAGATGTTGTTTCGCATTTCGATTATCGCGGTCCGGTCGGGTATGGTTTCCCGGCTGTCGTCCTTAACGGCGTCATTTATTCGGCCGCCAATATCGATAAAAGCTGGATCGGCGTGGATGCTGCCAATCTGTTCAAAGGCTTCACGAAATGCCCATCTTATGTTTTAAATGATGCCGATGCGGCGGGGATTGCCGAAATGAAATTCGGCGTTGGTAAGGATTATCCCAAGGGAGTAGTTTTGATGTTGACCCTCGGTACCGGCATTGGCACGGCCATATTCTTAGACGGCAAGCTGGTTCCTAACCTCGAATTCGGTCACCTGGAAATTCGTGGTAAGGACGCCGAATCGCGCGCCTCCGACGCTGTCCGGCAGCAAAAGCAACTATCCTGGGAAAAATGGGCCAAGCGGCTGCAAGAATACCTCAGCACTGTAGAGCACTTGATCTGGCCCGACGTGGTCGTCCTGGGCGGCGGCGTCAGCAAAGAATGGCAAAAATTTATCCCATATTTAAAGATGAGAGCTAAAATATTGCCTGCCCAGTTGTTAAACCAGGCAGGTATGATCGGCGCCGCGCTGTATGCCCACGAAAAATCGCAATAAGGCGTTTGCTATCCGCCGCCTACACCTGCAATCCCGCCTTCGGTAAGTTTTCGTAGATCGCTCAATGCAACCAGGATTTCTTCCTGGCTGACCGGTTTTCCCGTATTCCGGTTCATCAGCTTGCCCTGCTGGATCTTTTCGATGGCTATTTCGCGAATGGTAACGTTACGGCGAAGAGCCTCTTTTACGAGCGCAGCTCCGGCCGAATATCCGATGATCGGGTTCAACGCCGTCGCTACAATTGCATTTTTATCGAGCCAGCTCGCTGCCTTTTCGCGGTTGGCTGTCAAGCCACGCACGCATTTTTCGCTGAAAGCCGCGACGGATCCGATCACAACCTGCATCGCTTCGAACAGGTTGTGGGCGATGATCGGCATCATCACGTTTAGCTCTAGCTGCCCGGCCTGGGACGCCAGCGCAACGGTCGTATCGCATCCAATGACATGGAACATAGCCATGTCCAGCATTTCGGCCAGGACCGGATTGACTTTTCCCGGCATGATGCTCGAGCCCGGCTGGACAGGCGGCAGGCGAATTTCGTCGAGCCCGGTCGACGGCCCGGAGGCCAGCAGGCGGAAATCGTTCGCAATCCGGATCAGTGTGATTGCCAGCGTACGCAGCGAGGCCGAAAAATCGGCCATGTCGGCCATGGATTGCATCGATTCGAACAAGTTATCGGATGGATAAAGCTTAAGGCCTGAAATCTCCGAAATTCGCCTGACCATGCGGGTGTGGTATTCCGGATGAGCGTTCAAGCCGGTTCCGGTGGCAGTTCCGCCGATTCCAAGCTGGCGCAATCCTTCCGCAGCCCGGCGAATGCGCTCGCCGTCTCTTTCGACAGCCAGCCCGTAGGCCCCAAATTCCTGCCCGAGCCGCACCGGAACTGCGTCTTGCAGGTGAGTCCGCCCGGATTTTACGATCTCATCGAACTCCTCTGCTTTTACGTTCAACGCATCTTTTAGCATTCCGACAGCATGTAATAACTCATCCAGCCGCCACAGACATCCAAGTCGAATTGCTGTGGGGATGCAATCGTTTGTCGACTGCGACATATTGACGTGGTCGTTCGGATTGACGGTGTATTGCCCCAGGCTGCCCCCCAGAAGCACCGTGGCCCGGTTGGCGATCACTTCGTTGGCATTCATGTTGTGGCTCGTGCCCGCCCCTGCCTGAAACGGGTCCACCACAAATTGCTGGTCCCATTTTCCCGCCATGGCTTCAGCTGATGCCTGGGCAACCGCATCCGCCCTGGCAGCATCCAGCAGGCCGAGGTCTTTATTGACGTCCGCCGCAGATCGTTTAATCAAGGCCATCGACCAGATAAATGCTCTCCAGGGGCGCAGTCCTGAAATAGGAAAGTTATCGACTGCACGTTGCGTTTGGGCTCCCCACAAGGCGGATGCGGGCACGTTCACGTCTCCTAACGAGTCGTGCTCTATCCGAAAATTTGATTTCTCTTCACTCATCATATAACTCCAAATGGAAAAAAGAACACCTGGCAGGAATCCCTGTCAGGTGTTCTTTATTAGCAAATAGTTCTATTTTGCAGCATTATACCCTGGACCCGTCTTGAAAAAGGCAACGTTGGGGCCGTAATCAGGGGTTAGATCCACGATTTCACCAGCTTTGAGAATCTTGGTAGACTCGATGTGAACCGGTTCGCCTTCATGATTCGAGCCGTCGTAAACCGTTGTGAATCCCGGCGTCCCCACTGGTTGGGCGAGTCTCTCACCGCCCTTGGCTTTGTAGGCTGAGGGAACCTCATCTTCCGGGAAAATGGCAGAAAATGGGCATTCTGGAATGCAGGCGCCGCAGTCGATGCAGGTATCCGGGTCTATGTAATACCAGGGCCATTTATCGACAGGCTTGCCGGGGACGATGCATTCAACGGGACAAACCGTAACGCATCCCCCGTCACGCAAACAAAGGCTGGTTATAACGTGAGTCATAAGATCCTCCTACAGTGAGAGAAATTATTGTTTCATTTCAAATCGCCGCTCGGCCTCATTCCAGTTTACCACACTCCACCAGTTTGAGAGATAGTCAGCACGGCGGTTTTGGTATTTCAAATAATAAGCATGTTCCCAGACGTCAACTCCCAACACTGGGAAAAGCCCTTCCGAGAGGGGAGAATCCTGGTTGGCGGTCGAATGGACGACCAGCGAGCCATCCGCTTTGCGGCTCAACCAGGCCCAGCCGCTTCCAAAACGCCCCAGGCCAGCTTTTTCAACTTCCTGTTTGAACGCTGTGAAATTCCCAAAGGTGCTGTTAATGGCTGCTGCCAGCTTGCCTATTGGCTCGCCGCCTGCATTTGGCCCCATGATCGTCCAGTAGATGATGTGGTTGTAGTATCCACCGCCGTTGTTGCGGACCGCCGTCCGGATATCCTCAGGCACCTTGCTTAAGTCCATCAGGATTTGTTCGATTTTTGAATTGAATAGCTCAGGGTGTTTTTCGAGGGCGGTATTCAGGTTCTTTAAGTATGTTGCATGATGCTTGGTATAATGGATTTCCATCGTCATCGCATCAATCGCTGGTTCGAGCGCATTGTATGCATAAGTCAAAGCCGGTAATTCAAAAGACATTGTACACCTCCTGTAGTCTGATTCTTGCGTTTGTATTTTTAAACAGATTAATAATACCACTAATTAGATTGAATTAGTATATATCATCTCTGCCTTGAATTAAATTCTTAAGAAATACTCATGCAAAACACGAAGCTGCATGTCAATTTTTCACCGATGGTGGGCCTGGTATTTGGAATCCTGGCTGCTTCCAGTGCTTCGATATTCATTCGCTTTGCCCAGCAAGATGCGCCTTCGCTGGTGATTGCGGCTTACCGGCTAACCTTTGCTACCATAATCCTGGCTCCAATCGCAATAACCCGGAGGAGGGAGGAAATCAAGTCATTATCGAAGCGCCAGCTAGGCCTGATGGCTCTTTCCGGTGTTTTTCTTGGATGTCATTTTGCCACCTGGATTTCGTCGTTGAAATACACGTCTGTACCCAGTTCAGCAGTGCTGGTCACGACCTCTCCGCTGTGGGTGGCGCTTTTATCCCCCTTGTTTCTGAAGGAACGGATTGGCAGGACGGTGGGGGCCGGCCTTGTGATCGCGTTGCTTGGGAGTGTCATAGTCGGCGGCAGTGAAGCCTGCCACTGGACGGATGCCGG
>Ga0335070_10001180_pt1 | contig 29881 bp, 31 predicted proteins | sample Lox_Sample_13_FD_206722 | JGI IMG/M metagenome (GOLD analysis project Ga0335070, IMG submission 206722) | Soil microbial communities from Loxahatchee National Wildlife Refuge, Florida, United States - Lox_Sample_1.3 | ecosystem: Environmental > Terrestrial > Soil > Wetlands | place: USA...
AGTGAGCCCATTCTTGAGACTGACAAACATCGTGCGCTTGACTCCGGGCGACCCATCTCCCGATCGAGCCCGCTGCGCCGCCATCATGCCTCGTATCACGCTGCCGTGTTGCAGCTCCAATTCAGGAAATCGAGGGAACGTGGCGGCCACGCTCATCTCTCTTGCATCGCCCGCATAAATCCCCGCCATCAACGGTTCTATCAGTCGTTCGAAAGCCTCCCGGCCAAAACGCCTCCGAAAGAATGAAGCCAGCGATTCATCTTCTCCCGCTCGTGGCCGTTTGGCCGGCAACAGCACATCCAGGCTCATGCGCGCCAGTCCAGCCCAACTGAGCAGCCCGCTGCGAACAAACGGCCCCACCTGCCTGGGCGTCATCGCCACAAGTCCTTCCGGCAATTCGTGCAACCTCCCACGCGAGTAGACGAACGCCTTTTTCCCCGTCTCGTTCGTGTTGATGAGTTGTTCGGTCAGCCCCAGCTTGTCGCAGAGCTCAAGTCCGGCAGGTTTCTGGGAGAGAAACGAGTCAGGACCGGCTTCGCTGACCAGGTCTCCGACACGGTGCGTCACAATCTTTCCCCCCCAGGTGGCTCCCGCCTCAAGCACCGTACATCGGAGGAGCAACCCGGCAGCTGCAGCCTGTTCCTGAAGCGCGAACGCCGTGGCAAGGCCTGAAATTCCACCACCGATAATCGCCACTGTCCGAGGAGTGCTCACAAGCTACTGGACAAGAGAGGATTGGTGTGCGGTCAACACCGACGCCAGGGTCTCAACGATCGCCGAAGAAGCATTCAGCATGGCCATGCGCTCCAGGTGTATCCCACGACTGGCAGCATACCGCTTGAGCTCGATATCGATGTCATACAGCGTTTCCACATGGTCACAGAGAAATCCGATGGGGGCCACCAACACGTATCGATGTCCTTCCCGAGCCAGATCGTCGACAGCTGCCTCGACCGTGGGACCCAACCATGTCTCCCCCGACCGCCCTTGACTCTGATAGGCAAACCTCGTGGGGGTGTCACCCAATTGACGTTTCACTGCTTCGACAGTTCCCCGTACCTCGTCCGGATAGGGGTCCTTCATCGCGATGATCCGCTCGGGAAGACTGTGCGCAGTAAAAAGAACCGGTACGTTGACCCGCACATCGGCAGGGAACCTCAGCAGTCCCTGATGAATATGTTCGACGATCGCGGCGATAAGTTTGGGATGTTGATGCCAACTGGCAACATAGCTCACCGGACAATCACTCTTAAGAGAGGCTCGCGCCTCATCCACTTTCTTCCGATAGGCACCAGTACTCAAGGATGACTGTTGGGGAGCCATGCAGAGACCGATAACTTGTTCAGGGTCATCGCCGAGCATTTCGGCATAGGTCTCGTGAATAAAGGGATGCCAATGCCGCAACCCCACATACACGCGATATCGTTCGCCGCCAGATTCATTCAATCGCTCTTCCAGTTTTCTCGCAACCTCTTTGGTGATCCCGAATGCGGGGGATTTTCCACCCGTCATGCGATAGCGCTCTCGAATTTCTTCGACAAGTTCGGGCGGCGTTGGTCGACCTCCACGCACGTCGCGTAAGAAGGGTTCAACGTTCTCCAGAGAGTCGGGTCCTCCCATGGCCATTAACAACACCGCTACGGATTTCCGTGATCCGGGCATACAAAGAATTCACCTCCGCAGCCGCTTCATTGGTTCCAATCTCGAAGCCCACACCTACCCCGTAGCCTATCTCGCACTGAGCTTATGCACCATGTCGACCACAGCAGCCACATGTTCGACGGGCGTATTCGGTAAAATCCCGTGCCCCAGGTTAAAGATATGACCAGGCCGTCCGGCAGCCCGACGCAGGATGTCTTCAACTCGGCGTTCGATTTCATGCAGCGGCGCGAACAGAACCAGCGGATCGAGATTACCTTGCACGGCCACATCATGGCCGACCATGGCCCAGGCTTCATCGAGATGAATCCGCCAATCGATCCCCATCACATCACCACCAGCCCGGCGCATTTGTCGAAGAATGGCCGACGTTCCCGTACCGAAATAGATCAACGGCACGCCTTCCCGCTTCAACCCCTCAAAAATAACTTGCACGTGAGGAAGGACGTACTCTTCATAATCGCCGGGCGCGAGACAGCCGACCCAGCTGTCGAATAGTTGAATCGCTTGGGCGCCAGCTCTGATCTGTCGGCGCAAATAGCCTGTCACCACACGAGCTAACTTATCCATGAGCTTGTGCCAGACATCCGGCTCCCGATACATCAACTGCTTCGTGAGAACGTAGTTTCGTGATCCACCGCCTTCAATGGCATAACTGGCTAACGTGAACGGAGCTCCCGCGAATCCGATTAAGGGCACTCGCCCGCCTAAAGCTTGGCGCGTCAGGCTCACCGCCTCGGCTACGTACGACAGTTCATCGCCATCGATAACCTTCAGTCGCTCAACGGACCCGCGATTGGTAATCGGATTGTGAATGACGGGTCCTTCACCGTCCGCAAATTCGAGGCTCAGGCCCATCGCTTCGAGCGGAAGCAGAATGTCCGCGAAGATGATGGCAGCATCGAGCGGGAATCGATCGATTGGTTGAAGCGTGACTTGCGCCGCCAGTTCCGGCGTCTTGCACAGGTCGAGAATCGAGTGTTTAGCTCGAAGCGAGCGATATTCGGGCATGTAGCGGCCGGCCTGACGCATGAACCACACGGGAGTGCAGTCCACCGGTTCACGGCGGCAGGCTTTGAGAAAACGGTCATTCATCGGGGAGGCATTCTAGGGGGCCTCGGTGGAGGGTGTCAAACAAAAGGCAGGCAGCCGATCAGCCTCCGTAGAAGCCCTGAATGCGTCATCAGCAACAAAAGGTGGACAACCCGAATGGCTCCGCTACAATTAGGCTGATGCTTGGTCTAAGTGCGCAAAAATCTTCTTGCCATTTCGGAGACAATTACGTATATAATATCTCCCCATTAGAGTGCGGCCTGCCTGATTGATCGCTACTTAGCGCCGCGACATTACAGAACTGATCGGGATTCGGCGTGTTCGTCCACTACCCGCCTGCAATCCCTGACTTTTGGAGGTATTCGAATGTCCGACGTGCGCGTCCTACATCCGAGCAAAGCCCAGACGCTCTGGTTCACCATTCTTCGGTGGGTCGATTCCTGGGCGGGACTCGAATACTTGAAGGTCGACGGGCCTCCTCGCATGGACTGGCTCCGCTGTATTCCTATCATTGCCGTCCACCTGATGTGTCTCGGCGTAATTTGGGTAGGATGGAGTTGGACCGCGATTGCCGTGGCCGCCGCGTTCTATTTCGTTCGAATGTTTGCCATTACGGGCTGGTATCACCGATATTTTTCCCATCGCACTTTTAAAACCTCCCGCGCCTGTCAACTCGCCTTTGCCATCTTAGGGGGATCTTGCGCCCAACGCGGACCGCTCTGGTGGGCCAGTCACCACCGTCATCACCATATCGCATCGGATATGCCGGACGATGTGCACTCGCCGCGCCAAGGGGGCTTTCTGTGGTCGCATATTGGATGGTTTACCTCGCAAACACATTTCGCGCCGCGACTGAAAGCGATCGCGGACTTTGCCAAGTACCCCGAGCTGCGATTTCTCGACCGCTTCGATATCCTGGTCCCCACCATCGCAGGGTTTGCGATGTTCGGCCTGGGCAGGCTCTTGGAAACCTACGCGCCAACCTTGGGCACCAATGGCCCGCAGATGTTGATTTGGGGGTTCTTTATCTCGACTGTCGTGTTAATTCACGGAACCTGCACAATCAACTCGCTGTCTCATGTCTATGGCTCGCAGCGTTACGACACGGGCGACGACAGCAGAAATAATTTTTTCCTTGCGTTGATTACGCTCGGGGAAGGCTGGCACAACAACCATCACTACTATCCAGCTTCAACCAGCCAGGGCTTCTATTGGTGGGAAGTCGACATCACCTACTACGGCTTGAAGCTCATGGAGTGGCTCGGTCTCGTCTGGGATATCCGCGATGTCCCGGCATATGTCCGAGACGGTAAGACCAAGCAGGAAGCCATCGCCGTCTAAGCTCCCGTGAATCGAGCCGGCTCCCCGGCAGAGTGGTCACGAAGTCTCTGCTCGCGCAACGGCCAACTGCTTCAACACTCTGTTAGACCCAATCGGATTCTTCGTGAGAGGGACGTTTCGATTCTCTCAGAGCCAGCGTCTCCCGAATGCGCCGGCTCTCGGACTCAATGGTCGCCACTTCAGATTCCGGCATCACCCAGGCATCGGCAGGTTCCAATTCGATCCGATAATGATTCTTGCGGTTCGAAAACCATTCGATATAGGGGTGGGGAGCCAGATTCGGATGCGGGTCGAAGGAGATCAAATTGACCGTCCCGATCTGAGGATTCTCCATATCACCGATGACCTGCCCGGCCACGTCGTCGTCCTCGAAGCGCCGGTTTCGAAATCGAATGACCTGCCCGGCAATGTCGGCTTTGAAATTCCCTCCCAAATACACATCGACCGCGCCGATTACCGCGAAGTGAATCTGCCCTACCACGGTTCCTTCGACACGATTATCGAGAAAGCCTTCTTGGACCCAACGGCTGTTCCCGAATTTTTGTGACACGCGCTCCTCCGTAGAGCTCCCGAGCGATGCACTATGCCGTCTGCAGAGATCCAACCGGCTTCGCTGCCTCATGCGACTCGGTTGCCAACGCGCCTATGACAACGGCAACCACAATCAGTCCGCTTCCGATCCATCCTTGGAGGTCCAACGATTCGCCGAGAAAATACCAAGACAGCCAGGCCGCATAGACCGGCTCGGACGCAAAGACCAACGCGACTTGTTGCGCTGGAATCAACCGCTGTGCCCACATTTGCACTGCGAAGGCCCCCGTCGCTAAGCCTCCTGTAATCGCTAGGCCTACCAACAACACTGCCGTCGGGGCAAATGACTCAACCGGTGCCGCTTCGACCACCATCGCTGGACATAAGATGACCGCCATTGCCACCATCTGCCAGGTAAACAACGAAGGCGCATCCACCTCACGAGTGAAGCGTTCGAGACAGGCGATGTGAGCTGCGAACGCCACCGCACAGCCGAGCGTGAGAAGGTCGCCGGCATTGATCGCAATCGTCGGCTTGACCAGCAGCCAGAGTCCTCCCATCGCGATACTCGTCGCGACCCAGACACGCCAACCGAACCGGCGCAGGATGAGGGGCACGAACACCACATAGAGGGATGTAATAAATGCGGAATTCGAGGCGGTCGTATGCCACAGCCCGACAGTTTGAAGCAGGTAGCCGAGAAACAGCCACACCGTGGCAATCGCGCTGGCCCGAAGAACCGATCGCTCGCGACGGACTGGAAACCCTGACAGGAGCATCCCAATCACAACCAACAAAGCCCCCAGGGAAAATCGAAGAAACAGAAAGGATAAAGGCGGAATCTGCTCAAGTACGACTTTTGTTGCGGGAAAGGTCGCGCCCCAGATAAGGGTTGTGAGAAGGAGTGCTAAGCGGGGCATGGGGAATACAAAGTACTGAGTAATGAGTTCGGGATGGTGAGTGTCTGGTGCTCAACTCAGCACTGAGCACTTCATGTCTATGGTTTGCAGAGAGGACAGCGTCGCTGCTCGTTAGTCCCCGCCTGTTCCATGGCTAATAGTGCGCGTTCCTTGTCAGGATAGTCGAACCAGCCCCCTTCCCAGAAGTCGCTCGACATATGGGTCGAGGGCACTTCCGAGCATCGGTCCTTGTGCAAGGTCACGCGATCAATTCCTCGCGCGATATGAATCCAATAGATCATGGGGACTGGCTGGCGATGAGGCGTGAGAGATAAGGGATGTAGGTTGATTTGAGATCGTGACTGAATCCCTTATCCTAGTCCCCCTTACCGGTTCAGGGCAGGAGCTGCCATTCATCCTTTTCAATGAAGACTTTCACGCCGGTTTCGAGTTTCTTCACATCGTCCTTTTCGAAGAGCCTCAGGTATCGTTCGATCCGATCCGGATCGTCGATCCGCTCCTCCTGCATCATCCCGTTATGCCCCTTGTACTTCCGAATCAACAACGACATCGACATCTCCCTCCTTCACACCCCTAGTCTCCGGACTGGGGAAGTGTGCTACAATAAGCGAAAGTTTGTCGGGTGGTCAAGGGCGCGTTGTCGCGCCAGTCGGCCACGATCATAAAGGAGAGCAACGATGCCAATCTACGAGTACCGTTGCGGGAAATGCGAAAAACAGTTCGACGCGACCCAATCGGTCCATGCCCGACCAGAAGACACCGTCTGTCCATTTTGCCAGGCTCAACAGGCGACGAGGTTGCTTTCAGCGTTTGCCTCCAAGGTCGTCGGCACTCATAAGCCGGGTTTTTCAGAAATGAAAGCGTACGACATGCTGAACGAGCGCAAGGACAAGTTTGCCAAGCTCCCGCCGGTGTTTGGAAAGCGGACCGCCCCTCCACCGATGGATGCCGTGGCCTCAGGTTCTCCTCCAATCGACCAGACAAAGCCATCAGGATCCTGAATCACGCCGCAGGCTGCCCGTTGAATCCCTCGTCTCACCATCGCCCTGATATCCGAATCGACAAGCGAGGTACATGCATGGCCCTGCGGTTTTTGCTCCTCTTCAGTGTCGGTCTCGCCCTCCACGGAACCGCTCCTCCTCTCGTCCTCGCTGAAGTCTCCGGCAATCTCGTCATCGCGGGCAATGGACCGGAATTGACGACCATCGAACCACTGGCTCGCGCGTTCGAGAAAGCGAACCCGCGAGCTTACGTCGACGTGCTCTGGGATGAGAATTCCAAGCCCGTCGAGATGGTCAAGTCCGGGCAGGCTCAGTTTGCCGTGACTGGTGCCGATGATTCCGGATTAGTGTCGACTCAGATTGCATGGGACGGGATTGGCGTGATGGTGCATCTCTCGAATTTCACCAAAGAGGTAACGAAACAGGAAGTAGCCGATATTTTTTCGGGCAAGGTCAGAATGTGGTCTGAGTTGGGAGGTCCGGAGACGAAAATCTTGGTGATCGATCGTCCCCGCAACCAGAATATCCGCGAGGCCTTCGAATCGCAGCTCGGCATTACCGGAAAAATCACGGATTCGGCCAAAGTCATCGGCCGAGACGACAAGGTAATCAAGACCGTCGTCGGCACACTTCCCCCGCTCTCAGCCGTCTCTTACCTTTCGATGAGCCAGGGCTTGTCGGTGGTCTCGGGAGGCGTCGCGGTGCGATTGCTTCCGATCGATAAGGTGGAGCCGGAGATTCCGACCGTGAAGGACGGCCGCTATCCCCTGAGACGACCGGTTCTGTTGCTGACCAAGAAAGACCCTCACCCGGTGGCCGAGGCTTTCAAACAATTCGCAGTTTCACCGGCCGGCCAAAAGATCATTGCCGAGACTTATGTGCCCATTGGTGAGAAATAATCGTTCGTTCTTATTCAAGGAGGTTCATATGTGCACATGGCGATCATCAGCCCTCATAGTCATTGGACTCGCCGGCTGGCTCCTCCTGCCCATGAGCACCTTCGCAGCCGATCAGGAAGGCTCTATGGTCGAAGGAACCGGCTTCTCTCTTTTCGATACCGAATCCATCAAGGGATTCGATGCTGAAAAAGTCCAGCGAGACCCGACCTGCGACCGTACCAAGCGGCCGCGGATTGCCAAAGTGGAGCCGGACGAGGCCAAGCCAGGCGACAAGGTGGTCATTACGGGGGAAAATTTTGGTACGAAGGAATGTTTCCACACCGTCACCTTCAGTGCCGCATCAAAAACGCCGGTGGATTTCAAGTATGTCAGCGACACCTCGATTGAAGCCACGGTTCCTGAGGCGAAAGCCGGCATGTCGTTCATCATTATCGTCGCCGGTGGCGGAAGTGCCCAGTCTAAGCCTCTCTTGATCAAGTCCAAGTAAGATTCTCCAGAGGCTCGGAGGCGTTCTCGCATTCCGAGCCTCACGCCACGAATGTCGGCGCAACCCCCCGTGTTCTCTCGACAACTGTCTCGGTCCTATGCTAGCGTACGCCCGCTTTTGCACCGTTCCCCATTTGTGGAATGGCGAATGGATTCTGAGGTAAGACCGCGTATGTTCAAGAAGATTTTGGTTGCCAATCGCGGCGAAATCGCAATGCGGATTATCCGAGCCTGCCGCGAACTCAACATTGCGACTGCGGCCATTTACTCCGAAGCCGACTCGACCGGTATTTACGTCAAGAAAGCCGACGAGGCCTATGCGGTCGGCCCGGGACCGGTCAAGGGTTTCTTGGACACTCAACAGATCGTGGATCTTGCCCTGCGCATCGGAGCCGATGCGATCCATCCGGGATACGGTTTCCTTTCGGAAAACGCGCAGTTCGCTCACCTCTGCCAGACCTCCGGCATCACGTTTATCGGTCCGTCTCCTCGCGCCATCGAACTGATGGGCAACAAGGTCAAAGCGCGTGAACTGGCGAAGCAGGTGGGTGTGCCGATCGTGCCGGGAACGGAAGGTGGCGTGAGCCACGTCGAGGACGCGCTCGCCTTCGCCCAACAGGCCGGTTATCCCGTGATGATTAAAGCCAGCGCCGGGGGCGGAGGACGTGGGCTCCGAGTTGTCAGGTCAGATGCCGAACTTCGCGAGAACATCGAGGTCGCCGGGCGAGAAGCCCTGGCCGCGTTCGGTGATGGCAGCGTGTTCATTGAGAAGTATATCGAGCGCCCCCATCACATTGAATTCCAGATTCTGGCCGATCGACACGGCAACATCATCCACCTGGGTGAACGCGACTGCTCGATCCAACGACGGCATCAGAAGCTGATCGAGATCGCTCCCTCCCTCATCCTGACGTCCCGGCTCCGGGCCGAAATGGGAGAAGCCGCAATAGCGATCGCGCGAGGGGTGCAATACGACAATGCCGGAACGGTGGAGTTTCTCCTCGATCAGGAAGGTCGCTACTACTTCATCGAAATGAACCCGCGCATTCAGGTCGAACATACGGTCACCGAGCAGATCACCGCGATCGATATCGTGCGCAACCAGATTTCCATCGCCGCCGGCAAGCCGCTCGATATCCGGCAGGAAGACGTCACACTCCAGGGTCATGCCATCCAATGCCGCATCAACGCCGAGGATCCGAAGAATAATTTCCGTCCCTGCACCGGCACTGTCACCGCCTACCTCTCGCCAGGCGGCATCGGCGTACGGATCGACGGAGCCGTGTACAAGGACTACATAATTCCGCCTTACTACGATGCTCTCCTGGCAAAGCTCACCGTGCGGGGCCGCACCTGGGAAGAAACGGTGAGCCGGATGAGGCGATCGCTGGAAGAATATGTCTTGCGGGGTGTGAAAACGACGATCCCCTTCATGGAAGCCATCATGCAGGATCCGGACTTTCTGGCAGGCCGCTTCGACACGTCCTACCTCGACACGCATCCCGAGCTCTTCGCCTACCACGAGTTCGAACAGCCGGAGGATCTGGTACTGGCCATTTCTGCAGCGATTGCCGCTTATGAAGGACTTTAGCAAGACCAGACGGCGCCAGGCGCACCCCAAACCTCGGAGCAGAAACCCAACGATAGCAATGGCGACGCGACGATCACACACTAAGAAAACAGCGCGATCAAGAAAACAGCCTCCGAGTCGCACGATCCGCGCATCCAAAGGACGAAGGGCTCGGACGGAGGACCTCACGATTCAACCGGCTCACGGTAAGCCGATCTTGATCACCGATGTGGCCCTCCGCGATGGGCATCAATCGCTGTTGGCCACCCGCATGCGAACGGAAGACATGCTGCCCATCGCGCAAAAGCTCGATGCGGTCGGATACTGGTCACTCGAGGTCTGGGGGGGGGCAACGTTCGATACCTGCCTGCGCTTTCTCAAAGAGGACCCCTGGGAGCGTCTGCGTGCTCTCCGAGCGGCCATGCCCAATACCAAACTGCAAATGCTGCTCCGAGGGCAGAACTTGGTCGGCTACCGCCACTATGCCGACGACGTGCTTGAGCGATTCATCGAACGGTCGGCTGCCAACGGCATCGACGTGTTTAGAATTTTCGACGCGCTCAATGATACTCGCAACCTGGATCGCGCGATTCATGAAGTGAAAGCCTGCGGTAAACACGTCGAAGCGGCCATCTGCTATACCGTCAGCCCCGTCCACAGCATCGACCGGTATGTCGACCTTGCACGTCAGATGGAAGACCTCGGCACCGACACGCTGTGTATTAAAGATATGGCAGGCCTCCTGGCGCCGCTCGATGCCTATCATCTGGTGCGCCGGATCAAAGCGGCCGTCAAGGTTCCCATCCATCTTCATACTCATTACACGTCCGGCATGGCCTCGATGGCATCTCTCATGGCGATCCTCGGAGGCCTTGATATGCTCGACACCGCCATGTCTCCGTTGGCAGGAGGAACCTCGCACCCACCGACCGAAACGATGGTCGCGTCCCTGCGCGAGACACCTTACGACACCGGTTTGGATCTGGCGGCTTTTCAAGCGATCACCGAACACTTTCGGACAGTCCGCAGAAAGTATCGGCAATTCGAAAGCGACTTTACCGGAGTGGACGCAGAAATTTTGGCCTCACAGATCCCCGGAGGCATGCTTTCCAACCTAGCCGCCCAATTGACCGAACAGAACGCGCTCGAGCGCATGAAGGAAGTCCTCGATGAAGTTCCGCGCGTAAGAAAAGAACTGGGCTATCCGCCGCTCGTGACCCCTACCAGCCAGATTGTCGGCACGCAGGCCACGCTCAATGTCCTCACGGGCGAACGGTACAAAGTCATTACGACGGAAACCAAGAATTATTTCCTCGGTCTCTATGGCCGAGCCCCGGGCCCCGTCGATGTCGATATCATGGCTCGGGCGATCGGGAACGAAGACCCCATTCGAACCCGACCGGCTGACCGGCTCGAACCTGAACTGGAGCCGATTAGAAAGGACCTGCCATCGTCTGCCACGACAGTCGAGGATCATCTCTCATTCGCCCTCTTTCCGGCGATTGCCCGAGATTTCTTTGACGCACGAGAAAAGGGCGATCTGACACCGGAGCCACTGGAAATTTCCTCGCCAAAAGGGCCCGCGGTTGCCCACGAGCTTCACCTCGCGCCGGTCGAATTCAACGTGAACGTACACGGAGAAACCTATCACGTGAAGGTGTCGGGATCCGGCCGGAAAACCGACGGCCGCAAACCGTACTACATTCGGGTCAACGACAAGCTGGAGGAAGTGTCTCTCGAAACGATTCAGGAAGTGCTCACCGGCGTGCCGGAGGCACCCGACACAGGGACCGGTTCAAAACCGAAACGACCGAAACCAACCAAGGCTGGTGATGTAGCCCCCCCGATGCCGGGACGCGTCGTGAAAGTCTTGGTCCACAAGGATGCCGTTGTGAAAACCGGTGACCCCCTGCTCATCATTGAGGCAATGAAGATGGAAAGCCGCATCCCGGCTCCCATTGATGGAAGAGTGACTGCGATCCTTGTTGCCGAAGGCGACAACGTCAAAACGGATGAGACACTCATCCAGCTTGAATAGCCTGGTTGTCGCCGACCACGGACGTTCGGTTCACCAGCCAGACTACATCTGCTTGCTCCTCATCCTAGGATGGTCGATCATGCTCACGTTCGGCAGCTGCGCATCGACACCATCAATTCCCCCATGGTTTGAAGCCCTCGAGCGAATCCCCGTCAAGGCCGTCACAGTCAACGGGCAACGAATGGCTTATCTCGACGTGGGTCAAGGTCCACCGGTGATCTTGATTCATGGGTTCGGCGGGTCGATGTGGCAGTGGGAACACCAGCAAACGGTCCTTTCAACGAAGTTCCGAGTGATCACTCCCGATCTGGTTGGGGCGGGGCTCTCCGATAAACCCGAGATCGACTATCGACCCGACGAGCTGCTGGCCTTCTTGGTGGGATTCATGGACGCGCTTCAGGTTTCGCGAGCCGATGTGGTCGGCAATTCGATGGGCGCTGGACTCGCCATCGGGATGGCCCTCGACTACCCCACCCGTGTCTCGAACCTGGTGCTCATTGACGGCTTTCCCGCCCGTGTGCTGGACCATCTGAGCAGTCCCACGGTCCGCCGTGCTTTAGAGACCCATGCACCAGCGTGGGTCGTCTCGTTCGGCAATTGGCTCTTCGGATGGACCATGACCGAATCCATTTTGCAGGAATTCATTTACGACCCTGCCTTGATCACACCTGCCGTGCTGGATCGGTCTAATCGCAACCGTCACCGGCCAGGACAGTTTCGCTCTCTCCTGACAATCGGCCGGAATCTTCCGATCTGGGAAGAGCAGTTCGCGCCACGCATCGGCAAGGTGACGCAACGCACGCTGATCGTGTGGGGCGAAGAAGACCGTGTGTTTCCGATCAAGGCGGGTGAGACCCTCAATCAGACGATTCCTGGCTCGAGGTTGATTCGGATCCCCCGGGCCGGACACATTCCGCAATGGGAGCAACCGGACCTGGTGAATGCGGAGTTGCTCAGATTTCTTCAATCCTAAGAAGTGATTCCGATTCTTCATTTATGTCGTACAATGGGCAGGCCGTCGGCACATTACGAAGGAGGAAATCATGGCCGATAACCAGTGGACACTAACAGTGGCCCTCCTCATTCTCCTGTTGAACGCAGGGTGTGGAAGCACGGGAGAGACGATGTTTCTCTACAAGAATCTTCCTGTTGCAAGCGGGACCGCCATCGCGGGAGACGGCCATACGGTGTTATTCAAAGGCAGCCCCTCCGCTCTCTCGGGAACAGGTGTGAGCATTGGCGACCCGTTGCGGGATGTGAAAGTCACCCAAACCGACCTCTCATTGATCAACGTCGTCGAGACCAGGGGCAAAGGGAAGGTCCGCATCATCAGCGTCGTCCCGTCGTTGGACACTAAGGTCTGCGAGCAGCAGACGCACTATCTCAGTGAAAAGAATAAGGGGCTCGACAAGATGGTTGAACTCATCACGATCAGCATCGATACGCCGTTCGCCCAAAAGCGGTTCGCCGAAGAGGCGAAGATCGACAACGTGACATTTCTCTCAGACTACCGTGGTGGCGACTTTGGGAAAGCCCATGGACTCTTTCTGAAAGGCCCCCACGTTCTGGCCCGTGCGATCATGGTCGTCGATGCCCAGAATAAAATACGCTATCTTCAAATTACTCCTGAACTTGGGCAGTTACCGAACATGGATGAAGCCTTCATCTTCGCCAGATCATTGATCACGGCCAGCTAATATGGCGCATTACGACCTCCTCGTGATCGGAACAGGACCGGCAGGCCAAAAAGCCGCCGTGCAGGCTGCCAAGCTCGGCAAGAAAGTCGGCATCATCGAGCGGAAAGAAGTCGTGGGCGGCGTCTGCATCAACACCGGCACCATTCCGAGTAAATCATTTCGCGAAGCCATCCTGTACCTCTCAGGGTTCCGCCAGCGTAATTTCTACGGGGCAGATTACCGCCTGAAGGAAACCATCACGATCGTAGATTTGGCCTTTCGCTGCCAGCACGTCATTGCAAACGAAATTCAAATCGTGCAAAACCAAATGACCCGGAACCGAGTCGACATGCTCTCCGGCACCGCCAGCTTTGTCGATCCCCACCGGCTCCGTATTCAACAGACGACCGGTTCAGTCGAACACACTGCCAACTTTATTGTCATCGCCGTAGGCACGGAGCCGGCGAAACCGTCCCACGTGCCCTTTGACGGCGCTTCCATCATCGATACCGACGGCATTCTCACGCTCAAGCGCATCCCCACATCAATGGTCATTGTCGGTGGTGGCGTGATCGGCACCGAATACGCGTCGATCCTCGCCACGATGGGTGTCTCGGTGATTCTCATCGACAAACGACCGCGACTCCTCGAGTTCATGGATGCGGAAATCATCACCGCCCTCCAACAGCAGATGAAAGACATCGGCGTGGCGCTCTATCCCGATGAAGAAGCCGTCGCCATTCGAAAAGAATCCGACGGACAGGTCCACGTAACGCTGAAGCAAGCCAGAGCGGTCACGGCCGAGACCTTGATGTACGCCATCGGACGTGTAGGAGCGACTTCGGACCTCAATCTGCCCGCCGTCGGCATCATCCCTGACGACCGCGGCCGCTTGACGGTGAACGAACATTTTCAAACCTCGGTCCCGCACATCTACGCCGCAGGAGACGTCATTGGCTTTCCCGCCTTGGCCTCGACCTCCATGCAACAAGGCCGTCATGCTTCTTGCCACGCATTTGGTTATCCGGATCGGACCGACACCGCACTGTTACCGTACGGCATCTATTCGATCCCGGAGATGTCGATGGTGGGCCGAACGGAAGAGGATCTCACTAAGACCGATGTGCCCTATGGAGTGGGAATCGCGAGGTACAGGGAGATTGCTCGCGGACAACTCATCGGAGATGACCGCGGCATGTTGAAGCTCCTCTTCCATCGCCACACCCGCGAGGTTCTCGGCATCCATGCCATCGGTGAAGGAGCCACAGAATTGATTCACATCGGCCAAGCCGTCATGGCCTATCGCGGCAAAATCGAGTACTTCGTCGATACCGTCTTCAATTACCCCACGTTGGCCGAGTGTTATAAGGTCGCCGCGCTTGACGGGATCAATCGCTTACCGAGGCCTTGGGCACCCTAGAAGAGTACCGCGCGAGAGGCGTCCTCGTGCCTGGCGCGTATCTCTCCGTCCCTCCCTCGTAGTTCGCAACGGACGCGTCACGAGCGACTCTGGTTAAAGAAGGAGCCATCAATGCCGTTCAGCGATCATCTGCGAAACCTGGCCAAGCCGATCTGGGATGCTCAACTCACCCATCCATTCGTCGTCGCGTTGGGCAAGGGAACGTTGCCGGAGCGAAAATTCAAGTACTACATCTTGCAAGACGCGAGATTTCTCGGCGACCTTGCCCGTGTGTTTTCCGCCGGAGCACTGAAAGCACCGGATTCAGCATCAGCCTTGCGCCTGACAAAGCTGGCCGAAGAAACCATCGTCGTCGAGCGCAGTCTTCACGAAGGGTATGGGGCACGCTGGAAGATGAGCGCAGAGCAAATGACCGCCGTCCCAATGGCGCCGACCAATTTTGCCTACACCAGGCACATGCTGGCGGTCGCGCATTCAGGTTCTGCCGCAGAGATCACGGTCGTCGCACTCCCTTGCGCCTGGATCTACTGTGTTGTCGGGCAGCATCTCCTCAGAAAAGGCCCGCCGCCCAAGAATCACCCCTACCGCGACTGGTTGATGCTCTATGCTTCACCGGAGTTTGCCGAAGTCCAGCGGTGGATGAGGAAAAAGGTGGATCAATGGGCAAAGGCCGCTGGCAAAGAAGAAAAGAAGCGAATGGAAGAGTCGTTCATCATCAGCTCAAGGTATGAGTGGATGTTTTGGGAGATGGCGTGGAACGAAGAGGAGTGGCCGGTGTGAAGAATGTGCGGGTAGGCAGCAGGGCCGTTCCAGTGCTCGCGCAACGCGCGGCCTCAGAAGGCCTTCGTTGGACCGCGCAGTGATGGACATTCGCGCCACCCACACATCTCACCGATCGCTAGACAGGTTCATGCGCGCGAGTATAATGGGCCGTGATTTTCACAAAGAATGGGAACGGTGAATGGGCGCAAACACATTAAAACAGGTCTTGACCATTGCAGGATCGGATTCCGGCGGGGGGGCCGGCATCCAGGCGGACATCAAAGCCATGTCGGCGAACGGCGTGTTCGCCATGTCGGTGATCACAGCCATCACCGCACAGAACACGGAAGAAGTTACTGAGGTTTTTGAGCTGCCCATATCGATCATTGCCGCGCAGATCGACGCCGTGTTCGACGATTTCGAAGTGGCGGCCGTGAAGACCGGCATGTTGTCTTCGACCGCGATTGTCGAGACAGTCGCCAAGATGTTGAAACCCCAGAATGTTACGAATCTGGTCGTCGATCCCGTGATGATCTCGAAGAGCGGCCATCCTCTACTCAAGCCTGATGCGATCGAGGCTGTCAAAGAGCGACTCTTTCCCTTGGCCTCGCTCGTCACGCCAAACGTCCATGAGGCCCAACAGTTATCCGGCATTGAGATCAAGACGCTCGCCGACGCGCGCCGAGCTGCGAAGGTTATTCATGGATTCGGCTGCAAACATGTGTTGATAAAAGGCGGGCATCTGCTGGCGGAACGCGCAACCGACCTGCTCTACGACGGACGATTCTTCAACGTCTTTAAGGGTACGTTTATTGATACGCCTCACACCCATGGCACCGGCTGTACGTTTGCCTCGGCCATCGCCGCCCACCTTGCGCGGGGTAAGTCTATCAACGATGCGGTGCAGACAGCCAAGACCTATCTGACCGAGACGATCCGGCACAGTCTCGCGATCGGCCATGGGCAAGGACCGACCAATCACTTCTATTTTCTCAACGTATGAGGAGATCCCGATGGCTCACCTCACCTTCCGTCCATTGACGTTTCTGTTGACTGGTTTCGGCTGGTTGGTTGTCTCGTCAATCGTGGGAGTCGCGATTCTCGTCGGTCTTGTGCATGGAACACCGCTCCCGCAATGGCTGCGGCTCGTCCATGTTCACGGAGCCTTAGTGGGGGGAGTGGCGCAGATGATTCTCGGAGGCTTCCTGGCTTTCATTCCCCCGCTCCTCATGACCGGCCAGAAGCAGCCGGACTCCCATCCGATTTTATTCTTGGTGATCAATCTCGGCGCCATCGGCATGATCGCGGGGTTCTATTTTCGCAATCACACGGCCGTTGGCATCGCCGGGTTTCTCGTCGTAGCCTCGTTTCTCTGGATTGCCCATAACGCGTGGTCGCAGGCCCGGAAGAGCCTGAACAGTCCTCCGTTGAATCTGTGGTTCTATGCAGTCGCGCTTCTGGCTTTACTTACAGGACTGGCCGCCGGCGAGGTGATGGCCTTCCGGCTGACCCAGGAATTCTACGGCCATGTCCGGCTTGCCCACATCCACCTGAACATCCTGGGTTTTATCACCCTCGCGATCATCGGCACGATGCACAACCTCCTGCCTACGGTCTTGAATGCGCCTTTGTACAGTCCACGTCTCGCGCGGGCGGTCTTCATCATCCTGCCTGTCGGAGTTGCTGCGCTAGTCGGAGGATTTCTGAATTCTTCTGTCCGGATTGAGATCGCTGCCGGAGTCATTCTCTTTTCCGGAGCCGCGCTCTACGCCGTGAATATGTTCAGAACTTGGCTGGCATCGGGACATACCGGTAACGCCGCCTCGGATCATCTCCTGCTTGGCACGTTTTTCCTGCTGCTTACGATTCTTCTCGGTATGCTGGTCGGTGCGAATAGCTTGTCTGATCCTCCCTACATGCCCTATGGATCGCTCCATCTGACCGCCTATACGCACATGGCCCTCATAGGATTCATTCTCCAAACGATTTTCGGCGCCTTGTCCCATTTGGTTCCCATCACCCTCGCCGTCAGCCGCGTGGAGAGCAACAAGAAGCGCGCTCCGTACCTCGAACAATTGACGGCGATTATCGATCGTTGGCGGAGCGTCCAATTAGTCGGTCTCAGCTTTGGGTCAATGGGGCTGTCGGTTGTGGCCTTACTCACATGGGTGACACCCCTCAATGCTCCCTCCATCCAAATCGCAACGTGGGTGACCACCAGCCTGCTGCTCTGCAGCCTCGCCCTCTTCTCCGCCAAACTCGCCTGGGTCGCGGGTCTTCATCCACCGGAATAACGGACCTTGGCCACCTGACCATGTTTCGTTCATCTCCGTACCCTCAACCCTGCACCTTGTGAACAATCCTGGCTTCTTAATCCTCCTGGAAGTCACGATCTTTCCATGACATCGGGAAGTCGCCCTCCCAGCCTGCTTCTTGCTCTAGCTAGACAGACGACCAGCCCTGACAGGCTGATACAGGAGGGCGCCCATGAACGACCAGTTGTCACAGATGGTTCCAGATCCCTGGCAGAGCCTCTTCCATTTCCTCACGATTCCGCTTTCGTGGATTCCGGAAATGCAGCACAGTCTGATGGATTTTGTGCTTTCTTCCGCGACCGGCTGGCTGGCCGGGATCTATTATTTGTTGCTCTTATTTCCCGTTCTGCTGTGGATCGGGGCGGTGTGGTGCACCCATCTCACGGTCTACACGCTGCCGTTTCGCTCTGGGCGGATCGAGCTCATGAGAATGTTGTTGCTGGCCTGGTGGGACACTGCCTTCGCCATCTGGATGTACTGGGTCGGCCTCGCACGATTCCTCATGGTCGTCGTTGGCTGGCTCTTCACGCTGGGACGGCTTGCACTCAACCTGGCCGCGGAGGCGATGAAGCAGCTTGTCGTCCTCCCCTTCAAGATGACCGGACAGATGACTCAAAGCTATTTTCAGCCCGGGGTGCCCTGGATCGCGTTTCTCCTGTTGATTTTCTGGTGTGTCCTAGAAGCAACGATCTTCACATACACGCTCATGCCGACGGTGACGGAAGTCTTGGCCGGCATCACCGGATCGGATGCCTCGGTTATGACCGGAACGATCCTCTACTTCTTTCTCTTCCTGCTCATCATGGGCAGCTTCGCCTGTATCCAGGTGCTCGCTGACGCAGTCAAGAATCACGAATATAAATTCCTGGTGCAAATGCTTCTTGTCGAACTGTTCGTCATGATTTTCGAAGTCATGTTTCTCTATCGTGAACTAGTGGATGCCATCACGCCCTGGATTGCCCAGCAGACCGGTGAACAGTTTCGCCTCGGGATCGGTTTTACCCTCTCGCTGGCGACCTTCGGATGGGTCGGAGTCCGCGGCATGACCTGGTTCCTGTTTGGCCAATACGGCACACCGCCTCTCCTATCCTTCATCTCCAGGCAGCCGATGCATCAGGCAACAGCGCAGGGGGACGTGACCGTCATCCCGGCGGAGCCACCGGTCTGGTGGCGGGCTCCGCTTGACGATTTCAAACGCGAGGTCGGCTGGCTGCACGAAAAAGCCAGTGAACTCATGGAGTATTTGATGCTCCCGATTCTCCATGTCGCCGCGGCCTTGCTGAATTTCGCAATGATTCTGGTGACAGGCAAACCCGTCTTCAGCATTCCCTTCAAAAGCCTGAAAGATGTCGTCGAGACCAGGGAACTCCTGCCCACTGTCCGGTGGCAACCGAAGAAGGTGACGTCATGACCCGCCGTCCCACAGCCGTCCTCGCCTCCTTTTTCGCCGGCTTCCTGTTTCTTGGCACAATGGCCGGGTGTACGCAGGAATCAGCTGAGGTTCGACGGCCTCACACCACGCTCTTCATTGGCGTTGATGCGAGCGGGTCGTTCAAGAATTCGGGCTACTATGACAATGCGCTGTCGTTCCTCGCCCACTACATCTATGGGCACCTCAACGAACTGGGCGGTTTGGACAAACCGCAAGCCATGTTCGTCGCCAGTGTCGGCGGCAAGGATCTTCGAGAGCCTAAAACGTTCCACCCCATTCATGATTTCGAGAGCAAAGACATCCCACAGATCGAAGCGGAGCTCCGCAAATGGTTTCCGCCGACCGATCGGGTGACGGATTTCAATCCCTTCTTCCAAGAGGTGGCACGGATCACCAAGGAGCGCAATCTGGTACTGGCGCCGATCAATGTCGTCATCATCACCGACGGTGTCCCGGATGCCACGACGGGTGGCGCCACGGCAGGGTCACAGGCGCTGTATGAGAAGATCAACCTCAAACCGCTCGAATATTTGTCCCGCAATGTCACGCTTCGACTGGCGTACGTAAGTCCGAAAGTCGGCGAGCAATGGCGCGCGCATGTCCCCCGTGAACGCGTGCGTCTGTGGACGGTCGATGGCGAGGTCATGAAAAACTGGAAAGAAAAGATGCAGCCGAACCGCGACCTGGCCGAGCAGGATCGATTCTGGAAGTGGCTGCGGGATAATGTGGACTACCGCGTGCGCTCAAGCAAAGTCTAGCAGGATGCTGAAAAAGCCCGCCAACTGCGTTTTCGCATCGTTCAGACGCTCAACGTACAGAACTGAGTACGTCTCGCCCCTTCGCTCGCTGCGGCCTTGCTGGACAGCCTTTTTGAGCATCCTGTGGGTCTGCTAGTCTCCTTCGGATCCGTTGAAATTCGCTCTCCGATAGCAGAGACTCTGCTACAATGCCGCTGCATGGAAGAGGCCCTGACGTTGCTTGATCCTCGCGGCCATAAAGTGGCTGCGATCCTTTCCATCCCGGACATTCCGACACACCGTGCGGTCGTGCTCTGCCACGGCTTTCTGTCTACGAAAAACAGCACGACGAACAAGACTTTAACCAGATTGCTGAACGATAGCGGGCTCGCGACATTTCGTTTCGATTTTTTCGGACAGGGAGAGAGTCAGGGGCCGTTCGAAGCTCTCACCACGACACTCGCGATCGAGCAAGCCATGACCGCAGTCGATTACGTGATCGCTAAGGGATTCTCACGGATCGGCCTGGTCGGTTCAAGTTTTGGGGGACTTGTAGCGATCCTTACCGCTTCTCAGCGACAGGACCTGGCCTGTTTGGCATTGAAGTCCCCCGTGGTGGATTTCGCGGAAGAACTGCGCTTAGAATTCAGCGAGGACGAAATGGCACGCTGGCAGGCCACCGACACCATTCCAAACATCATGGGTGGGCCCGATCGAATCAGACTACGATACGGTTTCTATGAGGATTGTCTTCATCACATCGCCTACGGACCGGCCGAACAAATTATGGCGCCGACTCTCATCGTGCAGGGTGACCGCGATGAGTTCGTTCCGCTCCACCAGAGCCGTCGACTCCTCGATGCGGTACGTGTCCCCAAGCGATTGGATCTGTTGCCCGGAGCAGACCATCAATTCACGCGGGGTGAGGATTTTCGAACCATGACAACCTCGATTGTTGAGTGGCTTGTTCGGCATGTGAACTGAACAGGACGCAAAAGATCCCACGTGGAATCCATGGAGACAGAAAGTACGCACCATACGCTGACCATGCTGTATCCGCTGTACAAAGAGGAAGTGTACCGTCGACGTGAACGAATGATGACGCTAACGGGTTGGGGTGCCTTCGGACTCCTTGTGATGCTGTTCGCCATCCTGCTGAATCCCTCCAAGGCGCAGATGACGACTCCTGAAACCTGCTTGATTGGCTTCGCGGCACTGATATGGTCTAGTCTCTTCTGCTCATTTATTGCACAACAGCGATATCGGCATCGTTTGGCTAAGCACGTCCTCGTTCAAGTTGAACGGGCGCTGGGCTTGTACGAGGAAGGCTTGTTTGTTGAACACCGAGCCCTCTATCCCACAGGATGGCAGACAGAGTGGTTGGGAGACAAAAGCACCATCCTCTATTTCGCCTGTCTTGGCGTCTTGACCTGTTTGATCATCCTCGCCCTGCTCACACACTAGTCTGCTGTTTCTGCTGAGCAGTACACGTCACAAACTGAAGTTCTTCTGGCGTATCACGGTTATCTCTCAGACAATATGCGCAGTGCTGATAAACGTGGTCCGCATGACGATGCCGAGCATCGCGATGGTCGCCAAGGTCTGGATCCCGTCCGATGAAAACCGATAGCTCATTGCGCCATTTCCAACAAATCCTCTGGACGCTATGCTCGTTGACCGGACTCCACATTGTCGTCATGACAACCGTGCTGTACGCGGCTGATCAGGACAACGGACGCCGTCATAGCTTGCTCCATCGTCCGACAACCGGCACGGTGCCTCCGATCTCCTCGACTCAGGGTGTGATTGTCTCCGGAAGCGATACTCAGCCCCCTCAGGTTCTGAATTCAGCTGCACAACCGCAGGGCCCTTCGCCTTCCATACCAACCATACTTCCTCCTCACCGTAAACTGACGAAGCGCCCTGGCATCGCAACTGTGACACCCATTCCTTCTCCACCCACGACGCAACCGCTTGTTGCAAAACCGAAGGCTGCCGTCCAAAGTGCATCCCTCTCGACCGCCACATCAACCGGATCATCCGGCCTCGGAGATGGAACAGTTGCGAAACCATCGTCGACCTTCCAAGGATTCGCATCAGCCACCATCACTCCAGCGACAGCCGTGACTCGGCCCTCCTCTTCTTCATTCGCAAGTCCATCCACCTTAAGTTCAAGCTCCTTGGCCAGCACTTCGTCAGGAACAATCACTACCCCCGCGATAACTGGGTCACGATCGGCGGCGAACCTGCTTCAGAACCCGGCGATCACGAGCCTGTTACAACCACCGGCTCCGACTGTCACGAGCCCTCCTCCCTCACCACCGTCTGCTCCGCCGTCTTCCACTCCACCTCCTTCGTCAACTACCCCTCCGCCACCTTCATCGACCACTGGGAGCGCCACACTCATGTGGAGTGCGAATAGCGACTCGGATTTAGCCGGTTATAAAGTGTACGTCGGCACGCAGTCCGGGCTCTACACGTTTCCCGGTTCGCCCTTCACAATCGGAACCATCACCTCCTACACCATTATGAATCTACCTCCCGGGCAGACCTACTTCTTTGCTCTCTCAGCTTATGACAGCGCAGGCAACGAAAGTCTGCTCTCTGTTGAAGTGAGCAAGAGTATCTACTAACGGCTGCTCAAACCGCCTTCCTTCTCACCCGCCAGCCCTGGTGCGCCAAGATGCACCTTGACCCAGGCTTCGTTCTCGGCTGTCCCTCTCCTTGCGACGTACCCACTCGGGAACGAGCTGTTCTAACAGCTCGGAGAGGGAGGGTGAGAAGGGTACACCTCAGTCGCCGGATTCCCGGCGGCCTTGTTGGAAGACAGTTTGAGCAGCCGAACAATTCACTTGGTTAGAGCAAGGGGTAAGGACTGCGGAATCGTCACTTATGCGACACTCTACACCCAGCACTCAGTTCTCAGCACTCAGCACTTTGTTTTGAGCTACTTGGCGCAGCGGAATCCGGTATAGCTATTCCGTGTCTCAGGAGGAAGTTTAAATCGTCCGTAAGTGAGGAGGTACTTCGGCAAGTCGGACCATGAGCCTCCACGCAAAACCTTGAACTGGCCCTGCTCCGGTCCCTGAGGATTCCGTTCCGGCGACATCTCGTAATAATTCGCGGAGTACCAATCCTGTACCCATTCCCACACATTCCCAGCCATCTGGTACAGGCCGTATGGACTCCTCCCCTGTTCATACGAGTGCACTGGCATGAGAACCTGTCCGTAACTGAATCGTGCGCCCAAGGCAAAATTCGCAAGCGTATTGGTGGGAACCTGATTGCCCCAGGGATGGAGTCGGCCATCTGTTCCTCTCGCTGCCTTCTCCCATTGGGCCTCGGTCGGGAGTCGCTTGCCCTTCCAGCGGCAGTAGGCATCAGCATCTGCCCAGTCCACACCGATCACCGGCCGATCGCCATGCTGCGCCAAATCGACAGTCTGCCATTGCCACGGTGCCAGGCGATTCGTGGCTTCGAGGAAAAGGGCGTACTGGGCAGTCGATACTTCATAGAGATCCACTGCGAACACGTCGAGCCACACGCGATGCAATGGCCGCTCGTCTTCCAAAGCCTGGGTCCCGTCAAATCCCATCGAAAAGACTCCCCCAGGAACATCGACCATCGGCGTCTCAGGCACCGACGTCGGTTCGAGCGTCTTTGACTTTCTGAGTCGATCGAGCTGGGCATGGCTCAGCGCCGCCCACACGAATACAATGAGTGTGAGCGCCACCGCGGTCACAAAGAAGGAATAACCTCTCCCCGGCATCAGTAGATAATGCCTCCCACAACCCAATGGCGGTCATCCGGCAGATCAATCAGCAAACGCGTCAGGTTCATGCGCGCCAATTGCGTCGTGACTTCTTCCTCGGTGAATGCCGCGAGAAGAGAGTTGTAAAAATCCCGGCGAAGGATCTCGGATTCTCCGGCTGCGTAACGATCCACGATCGCCTGCGCTTCTTCCGGCGATTCAGGCCGCAGCAAATCCATCACCAGTACCGGAGAGCCTGGCTTGACCAGCCGGCGCAACTTATTCCAGAACTGCAACGGGTTCGGTACATGGTGCAGGAGACTATTGGAGATGCCCGCATCAGCTTGATTCGCACCGGCGGTGTCTTGAAACCGCTCACACCGCACGGCAATCCGTTCGGACAAACCGGCCTGCTGCACGGCCCGTTCGGCCAACTGCACCATCGGCGCCGACGCATCGATCGCGGTAATTCGGCAGGTTGGCAACGCGCGGGCGAGTCGAATGGGGATATCGCCGGGACCACAGCCCAGATCAATCACGTGGCCCTCTAGGAAATTGGGGAAGTACTCGCGGAAGCGCTCCACGAACCCTTGGTTCTCCTGAGAAAAATCCGCCGTTGCATAAGCCTTCGCCTGCTCTGGATCGTCCATCAGCTCCGGTTCGAGTACACGTTCCATTGATCAGTCTCTGGAAGCACGTTCAGGATTCACCTAACAGCTGATCGCTCGTTCCGCTTCTCAAGCTTTACCATGTCACCAGGTCTCACAATCCCGCTGTCCAACACTTTGGCATAGACCCGGCTCCATCCCGGGTATTTCTTGTGTGAGATGCGAGTGAAGTCCCCCTCACGAAACCAGTGAGCATTAAGGTCGCATGGAGCCGTGTAGCTCTTAATCTCGAGCCTGACGTGAGGGCCGATCGTCAGCACGACGCCTGGGACCACGTGTTCCCACTCCACCTCAGCTAGAGTCAAATTCTCTCCCGCCGAGCCCGGCTCGATTGAATGCCCCTCGTCTTGCAGCCGCTCGATCATCTCCAAGGAAAATAAACAGACGGCTCGGTCAGCCCCTCCGTGCACCTTGCGATTCCGCTGACGGTCACCCTCCAGGCCAGACTTGGTGATTCTCGCTTCGAGAACCGGATTCTTCGGCACCCCGCCATCGGACACATTGATCTGATGCACATGCGGATAAGGTGGGCGACCTGTCTTACTCATAGACTATGTCCCTTCGCACTCTTGAGCTGCCTGGAACTCCAGCGCCACCCATTCCTCTCGTTCTCGTCGGCCGGTGCAATAGATACCCGCCAATGAAAAAGCCTGCACGAGTTCTTGGCATTGATCGACAAGGACGCCAGAGACGAGCAAACGCGCGCCCTGCCGAACATACGCCGCGAGATGATCTCGACACATCATGAGGGTCGCCTGATCCAGATTGGCCAGGACGAGGTCCGGTGGCGGAACGAGGGCAGTTGTCTGTTTGCTGAGATCTGCTGTCCATAAAATGAGCTCCGCACCAAAGTGATTGTCTTGCGCATAGCTCCGTGCGCAATCAATGGCCACAGGATCAACATCCAGGCCCATGGCCTTCGCAGCACCTAACCGCAGCGCGACCATGGCGAGAATCCCGCTTCCCGTCCCCACATCGAGCACCGATTCCCCACCGCTAACGACCTTTTCAAGCCACTCCAATAACAAAGAGGTCGTGGCATGGTGACCCGTTCCAAACGCCTGTTTCGGATCGAGCACAATTTCGATGTCCTCTGTTTCCAATCGCACCGGCTCCCAACTCGGTCGGATAATGAGATGACGCCCCACTCGAATCGGCCTGACCGATTCTGCCCACCGGCGGTTCCAATCTTGAGTCGGTAGCGGCTCGACCTGAATAGCCTGATCGGACCGATTGTCCGGATCGAGAGCGATCAAGACCTCGCGCAACCGACCGAGCACCTCGCTTCCCCAGTTGTGGCTCGGCCAGTAGAGATGTACCGTGCCGTTTTCTTCCCAGCCCCCCCGCACAGCCGCATCATCCAGCAACCCGAGCAACTCACCGGCATCGATCGAGGTGCGAATCCGGACGTCAACCCAATCCTGCCCGGTCATGGTCTGCCTCGGTTGACGGCCCGTCGGCCTTCCAGTAAGGTTCGTGCCATGTCCGTCCCTAAGCAATCCGACAGCGTCTTATCAACGAGAGAACGGTTGCTGACTCGCGTGATCGGACGAATCGACCGCCTGCTCAACCGCGGTGCCGCGTCAAGCGCCACCTTTACCCGCTGGCGCTTTATCCTCTTCGTCACAGGACTGCTGTGTACCATCACACTGTACAAGATGGCCTGGTACCAAACCGGCAATGGATCATTGATTGCGTTCGTCGGTCTCTTTCTGGTCGTGGCGTCGTATCATAACAGGCTCGAACAACGGATTCATCGGCTCCGTCTCTGGAAGCAGATCAAACTCCAGCACCGTGCCCGCCTGTTTCTGAATTGGGACGACATCCCACTGCGAACTTCGGTCGCCCCAGCCCATCATCCATATGCCAAAGACTTGGATCTGATTGGGAGTCACTCGTTACTGCATTTGCTCGACACCACTCTGTCGTCACATGGGCAGGCCAGGCTTGAAACCTGGCTGCTGGAGCAGCCGCCGTCGGTCGACCAGTGGACGGCTCGGCGGCGATTGATTCGAGAATTCACGGCCCAATCCTTGTTCCGAGATCGACTCGTGCTCGAGGCCCAGCTCATTGGCGATCAGGAGATCAACGGCCGTCGGCTCGAAGCAGTGCTCCAGCATCATGTGGGAATCCCGCGTCTGATCGCGATCCTGGCCATCCAAACTTTTCTGGCATCCGTCACAATCAGCTTCGGCCTCGGTGCTTTGTTGGGATGGCTTCCTGGTTATTGGCTCTGGTCCTTTGCCATCTATGCCCTCATCTATCTGCAGACCGATCAGGGAGAGGAACTGTTGGAGCATGCGGTCGGCCTGCATCACGAGCTTGAGAAATTCGGAGCGGTGCTGGCCTTTGTGGAACGGTATGCGCGCCGTCACGGCTCGGCACTCGCAACAGTCTGGGCACCCTTGCTCTCGAGCACAGCTAATCCACCCAAGCTCGTGCAACATGCGGCGCGAACGCTCCACGCGATCAGCATCAAGGCTCACCCTCTTGTTCATCTGCTTGTCAACGCGTTGTGTCCCTGGGATTTGTGGTGGATGCGACAATTGCAACAGATTCAAAAACGGGTCAGCGCGCTTCTTCCGACATGGCTGGATCGACTGGCCGAAGTCGAGGCAGCTGCGGCACTCGCCACCTTCGCCGACCTCCATCCGGCCTATGCGTGGCCAATCCCGCACACAATCCCATCCGGCGGCAATGGCGTAGACGCGTCTATCACCGTAGAGGCCGTCGGTCATCCTCTCATTCCTGCTGCGCGAAGAATTACAAACGAGTTTATGCTCCGTGGTCTCGGCCATATGCAACTTATCACCGGTTCGAACATGTCCGGCAAGAGTACGTTTCTGAGAACCGTGGGAATTAACCTCTGCCTGGCTCAGGCCGGTGGACCTGTGTGCGCCAGTCGATTCGAATGGACGTGGAGTCGTGTGGCCTGCTGTATTCGGGTGGACGATTCGCTGGAGGCGGGGCTCTCGTTCTTCTATGCAGAGGTCAAACGGCTCAAATCAATCCTCGATGCAACGCACAACCGTGCGGCACCTCCTCTCGTGTTTCTCATCGATGAAATCTTTAAAGGGACGAATAACCGCGAGCGATTAATCGGAAGCCGCGCCTTCATCCAGTCTCTCGCGACGGGAAACGGGTTCGGTCTCGTCACGACGCACGATCTTGAACTAACCGATCTGGACAAGACCGTGCCGCACCTGACCAATAGCCATTTTCGGGAAACTGTCGTCGCCGGCGCACTCGAGTTTGATTACAAACTCCGTTCCGGCCCGTGCCCCACGACGAACGCACTCAGGATCATGGAACTGGAGGGCCTGCCCGTGCCACAGCATCGCACTGCAGAACAGGCTTGAGGGGCCATATCAGGTATGGTATAAGGCCCCTGGAACAGTCGACACTCTCATCTCGACAATCCACCACAACAACGCATCGGCCTACTTGGGACGGCGACAGGGCAGAGCGTATATGCCTTTTGCGTGTCTTTATGCTCACGAACCGAGCATGAAAGCGTATAGATGATGAAGGGGAAGGCTCACTTTGATTGAAGCATGGATAAAAAGGGTTGATCAGAATATCCTTCGAACCCTCGAGGGAAACAGATTTGTTTATCCTCTGTCACTCTTGTTCATCGGCAGTTTTGCATACTTTTACAACCTGGGCATAGCGCTGTTTGAAGGGAGCGAAGGGCTCTACGCGCATATCAGCCGGGAAATGGCTCTCTCCGGACAGTATTTTCAATTGACCTATCACGATCACCCCTATGTCAACAAACCGCCGCTTTTCTTCTGGGTGCTTGCCCTTGCCACGCGGCTGTTCGGCGAAAATGAAATTGCGCTTCGTCTCCCCGGCGCGTTGTTCGGCTTCGCCACGGTGATGCTCACCTATTTTCTGGGCAAGTCGTTGTTCTCGAGAACGGCTGGGTTCTGGGCGGCGTTGGTTGTGGCCACTTCGCATCTTGTTCTCTGGTATGGACGGCGAGTGCTCTTCGATTCCATGCAAACGTTCTTCATCACGTTGGCGCTTTTCGCCTGGGCCAAGGCGTATCTCCAGGCTGCAAGTGGCTGGTGGTATCCCATCGTCGGACTGTCAATGGCACTGGCGGTGATGACAAAGGGTCTGCATGGGGCCGCTCTTCCGCTGGTGGTGATTATCGGGCTCCTCGTGCTAACTCGCGACGTAACCCCGCTCAAGCACCGTTCATTGCACCTGACCGTGCTTTGTACAATCGGCATTTTGGCCGGCTATGCGAGCCTGTTGAGCGACAACCTTCAATGGCATTTCAGTGTGTTCGAAGGCTACAACATCGCCTTCCCCTTCTCACAGCCATCAGCCACAGGCGGGAATCCGGTCTACTGGTATCTCCTGATCCTCTGGTTCGACTTTTTCCCATGGATTGCGCTGCTCCCACCCAGCCTGGTGTGGCTGGCCTGCAAGCAGCCGTTTCGACTCGAACGTTCGGAACTCTTTCTGCTCGTCTGGTTCTTCGGCATGTTGGCGGCGCTCAGTCTGTCCAGGCTGAAGCGCGAACCGTATCTCATGCCGCTCACGCCCGCCCTCGGTCTCTTGATCGGACAGTATTGTCACTCGGTTTGGTCTTCTTCAGAGCCAAAACGACTCGCGACAGCTACACTGAGGATTACGCTGAGTTTGCTCGCTGGAACATTTGTCATAGCCATGATTTACGGGCCTGATCTGCTTCAGCGACGCTGGCAGACTCCGCCGTCAGTCTTTCCTCATGCATACGTCACGGTCGTCGTCTTGCTGGCGATGGTGCTCGGATACGCGGCCGTCCAATCCAAGATCAGGTTCGCGCTTGGGACGGTCGCTATACTGGCAATCGTATTTTCGTTCGGCGTCATCGGCCTCATCCTTCCCGCGATCGACGCCGCCGGTTCTGCGAGAAAGACCAGCGACAGGATCAAGTCCTTCCCCCGAACCTCTTCCGAAACTCTCTATCTGTACAGTCCGAGCTGGCCGGGCAATGAAGATATCGTCTATTACTTAAATCTCGAACCGGCGCTGCCGCGCCTCGCGTCGGAGGACATGCTGCTGGCCAGGGTTAGTGAAGCCGGCCACGTATTGGCCATCATGGATAACACTTCCCTTGCGGCCCTGAAGGCTCGGCAGGACCTTTCGCTCGAAGTCGTCCAGGAATTCCCCCAGCGGAGAGGCAAAAACATGCACCTGCTGAAGATCATGCCGGCAGCATCGCCTAATCCCCGCTAAGTCGGCTATTTCTCCGCGGATTTCATACACCGAGCTGATCGAGGGAAGCAGGGACAGAGCTCAGCGGTCCTTCAACTGCAAAGCGCCTCGATAGAAGAGATAGATCCCGCCCATTTGGATCACATGATAGAAATCATTGTGGTTGAAATGCCTGTGTAACGAAATTCCGCTTGCCTGAATAGCGGCGGCAGCACCGCTCGCGACGACGCCTCCGATCAGCCAGAACGCGCTCTTTTCTCTTCTCTTCAGGCCGGCATGGAGGTGAAACGCCAAGACGTTCACAAGAGTGAACGTGTAGTCATAGATGGCAGAGCGGAAGTCACTGTGGGTGAGCATCCAGAGCGCATAGCCGATCAATTGGATGACTGGAATCAGAAGCAACCAGCGGCG
>Ga0335070_10001181_pt1 | contig 29876 bp, 29 predicted proteins | sample Lox_Sample_13_FD_206722 | JGI IMG/M metagenome (GOLD analysis project Ga0335070, IMG submission 206722) | Soil microbial communities from Loxahatchee National Wildlife Refuge, Florida, United States - Lox_Sample_1.3 | ecosystem: Environmental > Terrestrial > Soil > Wetlands | place: USA...
TCCGGCCAGAGCGCAAAGCGCAGGAACTCGCTGAGCAGGAAAAGGTGGACATCCGTCTGCACTCGATCATCTACGAGTTGCAGGACGAGATGAAGCGCGCTATGTCTGGCTTGCTCGAGCCCGTTATTAAAGAAACCTACCAGGGACGCGCGGAGGTGCGCGAAACCTTCCGCATCCCCAAGATCGGCACAATTGCCGGTTGCCTCGTGGTGGACGGCACTATCAAACGCGACTCCGATGTCCGTTTGTTGCGAGACAATGTGGTTGTGTTCAAAGGCAAGGTCGGCTCGCTTCGGCGCTTCAAAGACGACGCCAGCGAGGTTCGCAACGGCATGGAGTGCGGCATAGGCATCGCCAACTATGGCGACATCAAGCAGGGCGATGTCATCGAGGCCTTTGTGACTGAAAAAGTGGCGGCGGAAGCCTTCGCCTAGCCTGTTCGAACTGGGTGTCCCGGAAGATGTTCCTTGCCATGCGGGGTTCAATTTCCGGGACTTCGTCTAGTTAGACGACGGCATGATTGCGCATCTCACCCTGGAAATTCGTATCGAGGGCGCCCGGTCGCTCAAGGACCGGCGACAGGTGCTGCGCAGCGTCAAAGACGGCCTTCGCACGCGTTTCAACGTCGCGGTGGCTGAGCTTGACCCCAGTGACGCCTGGCAGCGCGCGACGCTGGGCGTGGTCAGCATTTCATCGTCGCGCGACTATCTCGACGGCCTCATGCAGAATGTCGAGAGATTTGCCGTGCGCGCGGCCAACAATTGCGGCGGCGAAGTCACCGATACATTTCTTGACTTTTTAGACGAAGGAGATGTCGGCGCGCGAAGACCAGAGGAATCGTAATGATCATCACCACGAAATTGCTGTGATGTCGTATCCTCTAACGTTCACCCTATTCGCCGATAAGTACTGCAACGATGGAGAACCGAGCACAAAAGTACCACCGGGAACGCCGTAGCGAGGCATTGCGTGAAGAAATCACATCGCTCGTGGAGGGCGAGTTGGAAGATCCGCGAGTTGATCTCGTCACGGTCAACGAAGTTCAGCTTGATCCCGGCGGGAAAGTGGCCCGGGTCTTCGTCTCAGCGGAAGGCACTGACGATGAAGTGGCCGTCAGCATGGAGGCCCTGAACGCATCGCGCGGCTTCATCCGCCATGCGCTTACCGTCAACCTCGGCCTGAGGCACGCACCGGAACTGGTGTTTGTGCTAGACCAGGCGGAGAAGTACGGCAATCGGGTGGAAGAGCTGTTGCAGCGAATCGAGAGACGCAAGCGCCACAACTAACCGGAACCCAAAGGAATGCTCCACGAAGTCCTCAATCAGATCGAGAGAAGACGGAATTTCATTTGCACCTCACATGCGCGGCCGGACGGCGACGCGGTAGGCTCAGCTCTGGCCTGTGCGCAAATCCTGCGCAGCATGGGCAAGCAGGCGAACGTGGTGCTCAGCGACGGCGTGCCTGGTATCTACCGTCCTCTGCCGTATGCCGATTCGGTCTTATCAGATTTAGGGCAGGCCCCCGATGCCGAAGCGGCTATTATCCTGGAGTGTGATGGAATCGCCCGCACCAAGTTGACTGGTCTTGAGAGCCATTACCTCATCAACATTGACCACCACGACACCGCACGCCCCTTCGGGCATGTGAATTGGATTGATCCCAACGCCTGTGCCACCGCAGAGATGATCTTCCGACTGGCCCGCCAGGCGGGCGTGGGAATCTCGCCGGAAGTTGCAACCTGCCTGTACACGGCGGTGCTTACCGATACTGGGTCCTTCTGCTTTTCTGGAACGAATGAAGCAACATTTGCGCTGGCGCAGGAGCTGGTGCGCTGTGGGGCCGATCCCGTGAAAATTGCGCACAACGTCTATTTTTCCACGCAGATTTCCAAGATGCGTCTTCTGGGCGAGGCGCTGCGCACGCTACACAAGGACGGCAGCCTCGCCTGGATGCACGTCGCACATCGCACCATGGAGCTCTGCGAGTCGCGCGAGGAAGACTGCGAGGGTTTGGTGAACTATGCGCTGGCGATTCAGGGCATCGAAGTAGCGTTGTTCTTCCGGGAGCAATCGGATGGGCGTTTCCGCGTCAGCCTTCGCAGTAAGGAAGCCATCAACGTCGCCAAGGTGGCGGAAAGCTTTGGGGGCGGAGGACATTCTTGCGCGAGTGGATGCGCCATCGACGGTCCGCTGTCTGTTGCGACCGAGCGCCTGATCGCCCAGCTTAGAATTCGGGGGTACGACAACCATAGTCGACCCGAAAAGGTGCAATAGCCATCTCGTTGCTCTGTTCCAAGTTGTCAGGAAACTCCACATCGGCTACGCGCGCCCGCCGATCTAGCGAAATCCTTGCCTTGCTTGCCGTCTGTGCATTCCTCTTCTTCGTCGGGGTGCAGGCGATCGGATTGCTGGGTGCCGACGAACCTCGCTATGCCCAGGTGGCGCGCGAGATGCTCGACCGTCACGACTGGGTTACTCCGACATTGTGGGGCAAGCCGTGGCTTGAAAAGCCGCCCCTTTACTATTGGAGTGCGATCCTTGCGTATAAGGTCACGGGATCGGTGACAGGCTGGGCGGCTCGTCTGCCATCTGCCGTTTTCGCGACTATCATGTTGTTCTTTGTGTACGTGTGGGCGCGCCGGTTCAGATCCGGCATGCAGCTCGATGCTGCATTGATTACGGCAGCGTCGGTTATGGTCATCGGATTTGGTCGCGCAGCGAGCACCGATATGCCCCTCACGGCCACGTTCACCATCGCCCTGCTGGCGTGGTACGGCTGGTACGATTCGCAGAATCGGCTATGGCTGGCGCTGTTCTATGCGCTTCTGGGCCTAGGCACGCTGGCTAAAGGACCGGTTGCTGCATTTCTTGCCGCCGTCATCCTTGGGGCCTTCGCGCTCCTGCGAAGAGACTGGCAGATCGTGCGTCGTACGCTGTGGTTGCCGGGCATCGCGGTCTACTTGATCGTCGTGCTGCCGTGGTTCGTGGCGGTGCAACGAGTCAACCCCGAGTTCTTCCGCGTGTTCATTCTGGAACACAATCTGGCGCGCTATACAACCGATCTCTACCGCCACAAGCAGCCGTACTGGTATTTTCTCCCGGTCGCGCTGGTCGGATTGCTCCCGTGGACTATCTTCGCCGTCACCGCCCTGATCGACGCTACACGCGATTGGCGTTACTCTGTGAGCGAGCCACAGGGACAGGAAGACTTTCGCACGTTACTCGCCCTGTGGTTTGTAGTTCCCGTGTTGTTCTTCTCGCTGTCGCAGTCGAAGCTGCCCGGATACATTCTGCCGGCGATACCTGCCGCGACGATTCTTCTGGCCGACTTCATCCTCCGCCGGGAGCAAGCAGGCGAGGAGCCCGGTAACTGGCTCAGTGCTTCGCACGCGGTGCTGTGTGCCGTTCTTATGATGGGTGCGCTTATATTACCGTTCAGGTTGGTTCATCAGGAGATCGGCAGACCTGCGATTTTCGTTGCCATCGCTCTGGGAGTCGTTGGTTTGCTGACGATCTGGCTCAGTCTTCGCGCCCAGGGCTATCGAATGCTTCGCTTTACTACGCTGGTGGTGCTGCTGATTGCCTACGCTCTTATTTTGCGTGGCACGGCGCCAATCGTTGACGCGATGGAGTCAGCACGCCCCGTTGCCTTAGAACTCGGCCAGACAGCACTGGGGGAGATATCGGAAATTGCCGTGTACGACGTTCCTCGCGGATTGGAATACGGCCTCGGTTTCTACCGCAACCGCAAGGTCTTCAGCTATGAGCGGAATGAAATTCCCGCGACCGGACACCTGGTGGTGGCAGCGGCCGGGACCAAGTCGGAGCTGGAGTATCGCTTGAGAGGCCGTCGCGTGACCCGGGCGGGAGGCTTCGCGCCACAGCACCTGGACTTCTATCTGGTCTCTGCGGCAGGCGACCAGCAGCCCACTGCGTCCCAGTGACGACGATTGTTCCAAGGTTTGCTTCGCGTGTCGCAGGGGAAATAGACTAGCACAACGGCTTTGCTTCTATCGCTGCGATGACCTAGGGCCGTCTTGAGTTTCCCATGTATGGCGGTTCGTAACCCAATCCGGCCCGCGACGGGCGTGGAAGTCCTCGACCTGAGACACTTCTCGTCTGCCGACCTGCAGCCATTGCTTGAAGCCGAGGTCGAGTTGTGGGGCGATTCGCTTTCATGGGACTATCGCAGCTCGTCCGACATGATCCTGCGTTACGTCGATGCCAAGATTCTTCCGGGTTATGCCGCCGTCGAGCGCGGCAGCCTGGTCGGCTATTCGTTCTTCGTGTACGAAGGAAGCAAGGGCGTCATTGGTGATCTGTTCGTCTCACGGGACCGTCCGGATGCGCGCGCAGTAGAACTCAGGCTCATTGGGCACGTGCTGGAAACGCTGCAGCGTTCGCCCGGAGTCCAGCGCGTCGAGGCCCAACTTCTCGCCCACGACACGGGCGATCTCGCGGAACCCTTCCTCGCTAACGGGTTTCAGCGCTATCGCAGGCTGTTTCTGTGTCTCGAGCTGGACTCACAGCCAACAAGTGTGCTGGCTCCGGCGACCAACGCTGACGTTTATATTCGCCGTTGGGTCGAACAGGACTACCAGCCGGCTGCCGCAGTCATTACTTCCGCCTATCGTTCCCACATCGATTCCGAGATCAACGACCAATACCGCAGCGCGGCCGGTTCGCTACGGTTTCTGAACAACATCGTGCGTTTTCCCGGATGCGGGGTTTTCGATCCGGAAGCATCCTTTGTGGTGATTCCGAAGGGAAGCACTTCCATCGTGGGCGTGATTCTTTGCTCACGCGTCCGGGAAGATGTGGGCCACGTTACGCAGGTCTGTCTGTTGCCTGACTATCGTCGTCTTGGGATCGGGGAGAGCTTGATGGCTCATACGTGCGCGGCACTTCGCGGCCGCAAGTTCAAGCTGCTGACGCTCACCGTCACAGAGAGCAATTATCGAGCCGTCGAGCTCTACCGCAAGCTGGGCTTCGAAACACGCCGGGTCTTCGATGCTTTCGTTTGGGAAGGGTGAACGACCAGTTGCCGGTTGTCGGTTCTCAGTTGTCGGAAAAACGCTTCTGGAAGTGTCGGCCGATCGCTGAAAGACTGATTCCTAGTGCTTGATCAGCCACATCACCCAAGCTGCCACGATTACTCCGCCAACGAAAAGCGAAAAGCAGTAGGCTCCGTAGCGAAGCATATCGCGCGGGGTGCTGCGCTGGGTGATGCCGAACACGGTCGAGGCGCAGGCGGCGAACACGACGGCGGCGGTGAAGTGCGAGAATTCGAGGGTCACGATTTCTTCCCGATGGCGATCTGGTGCGCGTCTACCGCGGCAATGATGTTCAGCAGTCCGGCAACCACGATGTACTTCGTGCCATAGTCAGCTACGGCGCGTTGAATGTTTCCAGCGCCCCAGTCCATTGCTCGCGCAGCGAAGTACAACAAACCTGAGCCGATGTCACCGATGAAGCCGAGGATGTCCAACAGGTCGCCCGTGTTGAATCCGTACACTTTGCCCTGCATTCCGATGCCGCAGAAGAACATGATGAAGACTGCCAGCATCAGCAGCAGGCCGCGAATCCAGCGGCGTTGAATGAAGTGGCCGAGGCCGGGAAAGAGCCATCCTGCGAGGGGCGCGATGATGGCCATGGAACCCGCCGATGCGGTGTTGCCCGCTGCTGCCGTGTTCTGTGCGTTGGCCATCAGATCAGCACCAACTCGCTTTGGATCCGTCCGGTGACTTCGGGCTTGCCATTGCGGATCATCATGTCAATTTCGCTGCGAACCCCGAAGTCAGGAAAATAGAGGCCCGGCTCGACTGAAAAGCAAGTATTAGGCAGAATGAGGCGGTCGTCCTTGGTCTCGAGGTTGTCGAGGTTGGCGCCGTTGCCGTGAATGTCGCTGGTGATCGAGTGTCCGGTGCGATGGAAGATCGCCTTTTCGTATCCTTTGCCGGCGAGGAATTCGTGTACCGCCTGATCGACTTCCCAGCCGCAGATGGGCTTGCCGGCGGCGAACGCGGCTTTCACCTTATTAATACCCACGTCGCGCGCATCACGAACGATGTTGAACACCTCGCGCTGCTTGTCGCTGGGGGTGCCGATGACCCCGGTCCAGGTTATGTCGTAAAAGACGGAATCCGGCTCGTTCGTCTTGGCCCAGATATCGAGCAACACGAAGTCGCCCACCTTGATGGGCGCCGAGTTGGCCGATGATGGCTCGTAGTGCGGATCGCCACTGTGGGCGTTAACGCTGACGTTGGGCGGATCGCAGGTGACCAGGCCCTCGCGCTCGAAGGCTTGCATGATCCACTGCTGAATTTCGTACTCGTAGGTGCCGCCATTGCGGGCGCGACGGCCGATTTCCTGAAAGGCTCCCGCGGTGATGGCGTCGATCTTTTCCTGCGCCTTGTAGTGCGAGGCGATTTGGGCTTCGGTGAGCGTGGCTTCGAAGCGCGCAACGAGGTTGGCGGAGGTGTCGATCTGCTTGTCGAAGCTGCGGACCAGGTCGAGCATTCCGGCATCGACCAGAGAGATATAGGGAATCTGGTTGTTGGCCGAATACTGCATCACCAGGCGCCGGTAGGGCTTGACCATCGCTTCGAGGCCAGACCACAGCTCTTCCCAAGAGGAATACTCGGTCTTGCTGCCGGGAAGAGTGTCGAGATGATGGCTCTCGATGCGGTGGACGAGCTTTTTGGGCTCGCCGTTGGCGGGGATCAGGTAGAACCAGCGCCGGGTGGTCAATCGGTCGGGCGGTAAGCCGAGAACGCGGTAGGCGATAGGGTCGCGGTGATGATGGTCGTAAAAGAGCCAGGCTTCGTGGCCGCCGTCGCGAAGGGCTGCCTGAATTTCAGAGAGATTCATGCGTACTCCATTGTAAATGAATCGTGCTGAAGCGTTACCTGTGTTGCGGAACTGACAAAGGCAACCGCGAATTTAGCGCGGATATCGCAGATACGGCTCATTTCTTCTTTTTACTCTGTGGTAGTCCAGATCCACCACTCTTCGCCCTGTCCAAGACCCGCAAACGCTGCGGCTCAGGCAAGGTTTCGCAGGCGGTGCGGAGTACAAAACGCGGAAGACGGTCGCGGACTTGCATGAGGTAGGCAACGGTTTCCTCGCGATTGGCTTTGGCGGCTTCGCGCAGCAGCCAGCCGAGCCCTTTCTGCACCATGTCGTCCTGGCTGTTACGTAGGAGTTCAGTCATCGCCTGAATCTGCGCGAAGTTCTTGTGCTTGCGGGTGCTGTGAATCAGGCTGACGGCGGCGGCCCGCTGGTGCCACTGGCCTTTCTTCCTGGCCCAAAGAGGCGGGCGAGAGAGGTAGCGGTCATCGGCGGCTATCATCGGACCGAGGAGGTAATGGACCAGGGCATCGTGGTCGGCCCAGGAGGTAATGCGGTCGATCCAGCTTTCAAAGAGTTTGAACTCGTCTGGGCCGAAGCTGCCGGTCATGCCTTCGAGAAGCATCACTGCGAAGTTTTTCTCCTCCAGCACTTCTCCGGTGAACAGCTCGTCGGCAACCTGCAGGAGATAAGGCTGGCCGTACTCGGCGACGATGGTCCGGCGGAAGCGGCGAGCGACCTTGCGGAGTTCGGCTGTGTACCATCCGCGGGAAGTCACCTCATGCTTGAAGAAGTGCTGGACGTCCTCGGAGTGCGGGGCGGAGCCGCCGTTGAGCAGCACGCGGCGGATGTGTGCCGCGATATAGGACGGAGGCTTTGGTTGTCTTGCCGTCAAGGGTGGTTCTCTATTCTATTGCCCGCCATAGATTTTATTTCTCAGCGTTTCTTTAGAATCAATCGCTTAGCGAGAAAATCGCTTTAAGCGACTGCAAATAAATATACTTATAGCTATCCATTTGACAGACAAACAGTTAGAGTCGTAATCTTCGTCGATCGTTCGCTTTCGGTATTATGTACTCTATGTACTCTATGTACTGTATGTACCACATGTACCGCCGGGGTCTTCTATTTTCAGAGAGCGGGCTCCCGAAGCCTGAACACAGTCTGTGAGGCACACAAATCCCTTGCCTCACGAGGTGGTTTTACGTGGAACGGTTGGGCGGCGAAAGGGCGCGGGACACAGGGGAGTGTGATAAGGCAATTGGCAACTAATAGCGAGTAATTGGCATCATGCAGTCGCTAAATCACGCCCAGAATCCAGCCTTCAGTCTCTGCGGTCGTGCGTTCTTGTTGATGAAGGGCAGGATGGAGGAACTGAAAGAGGCTTCCGTCCATAGCGACGCGACGAAGCCAAGCACTCACCGAATAGGCGGCATGCTGATCACTGGTTCGCTTTTGCACAGCGAAGCGCTTCATCCATAGCGAGGGATAAACTTCCGCGACTACACTCCGGCCCTGAGGAACCTCCCAACCATCGAAAGGCCAGAAGTGAACCTTGCAATCGAGCCGCTGTCGGAGGTACCGAAGCCAGGGAAGGCCCGCATAGGTTGACTTGGCCACTGCTCCTTGAACGTCGAATAGGAAGGCCGACTTCGCGGAAGCAGTCCACTTTTCGGTTAGTCGCAACCAAGACGGCTCGCCCGTTACCTTGCTCCAACATCCGCAACGGCCTTTGCGGACAAAATCGACGCACGTATTCGGTTCGTCGGTTGGGCAATGGCTCTGAAAGTCGTCCAAGAAACTGGACCATTCATTTGGCAAACTGTGTCTTTCGTAGTAGGCCGTAGGAAATGAAAACGCGTGATCGATGCCTACGATGGTAGCGGCTTCACCCAAGAGTTGCTCTAGTAGCCAACTGGCGAGCGTGCGGCGCGACCAGTACTTCCGCTGTCCCGGCAAAGGCAATACTTCCTCTGGCTCCGACGACGCTGTGGCGGAATAAGCGCGAATCCCTTTGAGGCTCGCTTCGGCAGTCTGGGCACCTGAGTAGTCAATGCCAACGTAGTGATCGAAAAGTGACACGGGAAAAATCATGCCGCACGGACTGAAGTCCGCGCGGCAGATAATGAATAAATAGAGGACAAATCGGCACGACTAAAGTCATGCCCTAATACAAAGCTAAGGCAGATCCCAATTTTTTGCAAGTTGGCCATCATTTTTGGTCTACCGGCTTGGGTAGTATTAGCTTGTCGTACACCCACAAGAGCACGGCCGTCAGCACGCCGACGGCAATGATGATCCACCACATGCCTGCAGGTGCGTGTCTCACCTCGCCGTAGTAGTGGAGGAGGAATCCGCCGAACGCGCCGCCGATGAGAGAGCCTATGCCGAGCGGCAGGAAGGCGAAGCCCATGTACGTGCCCTGTTGGCCTTCCGGCGCCAGCCGCGACACATAGTCGTAATACCGGGGCGACATGACAATCTCACCCAAAGCCACGGCAATCAGCGTTAACACGGCACCGATTCCCGATGGCATCAGAATCAGGAAGATCCAGCCCAGCGCGCTGATCAGCGTGCCCAGCGTAATGGCGGCCAGCGCTGGAACTTTCTGCATGAGCAGCGTAATCACCATGGTGAGCGCGATCACGACGATGGGACCGGTTGAGAGCAGCAATTCGGTATCGAGCTGGGCGTTTGCGTAGTTGTGGACATACAGCGGAAGGGTCAGGAACTCCTGCCAGTAGACGATCCAGTAGCCGGTGAAGATCGTCAGGAAGAGCATGAACCGGGGATTGGTGAGCACGGTACCGAAGTTGCGGGCGACCTGCGCCATGGAGGTAACGTGGGTTTCGGGCGCGCGGTTGGGCTCGCGGAAGAAGACGAGGACGCCCAAGAACATGAGAAAGACGCTGAGGGCGGCGACGCGAAACACATTTTCGACGCGCATGCGTTGGTGGACGTAGGAGGCAACGATGGGCCCCGACGCTCCGCCAATGTTGACCAGCGTGTAGTAGATGGAATAGCCGAAGGAGCGAACGTTTTCTTTGGACGAGTGGGCGGTAGTGCCGACGACCGTTGGCTTGACCAACGCGACGCCAAAGGCGGGCAGAGCCAACACAATCGCGACCAGCACACCCAAAGGAAGGGATTGGCGCACGGGTGCAAACCACGGTGCGCCGAGTGATCCAAGCAGGAAGTAGGCGCAGGACAGGATGAGGTAGGCGAGGGCCAGAGCTTTACGGAAGCCCATGCGGTCGGCGAGGACCCCGCCGAAAACGGGGAGAAACCAGACCAGGCCGCCGAAGAATCCACTGAGCGCGCTGGCCTGCTGCGAGGGGAACTGCAGGGCCTCGTGCAAGTAGCGCGACATGGAGGCGAAGGCCGCGTAGTAAGAAAGACGCTCAAAGAGTTCGCTGATGTTGGCGACCCAGAAGGGACGCTCGAAGCCGGTGCGAATGTCGTGCCAACGCTGGGAAAGAGTCATAAGCGAGCAACTAGCAATTAGCGACTAGCAACTAGCTAAAACCAGAAACCAAAAGCGAAAAGCGAAAAGCGAGAAGCCAGAAATCTCTCTGCGACCATGCGATTTGGCGATCGTACTGGTGGTGAAACCTCGATCTTATCAGTCGCAGACTGTGCGAAGGCGTTCCTCTATCTGCACCGCGCGCACACCGGCCACGCGAATCAACTTCTGGCGGCTGGATTCTCCGGCGGCTATGGTAACTGACGAGCGGGGAACATTCAAAAATTCTGCAAGGAGCTTGATGCAGGCTTCGTTGGCACGGCCTCCAACGGGAGGCGCAGTGAGCGCGAGTTTCAGCGCGTCTCCGACGATACCGGTGATGGCATTCTTGCGAGCGCGAGGATGGACCTTGACCTGAAAGGTCGCGCCGGCGGGAGTGTCGTGGATGGGGATCAATGATAGTCGCGCTCGCCGAAGATGGCGGTGCCGATGCGCACGCAGGTGGAGCCTTCTTCGATGGCGACCTCGAAGTCGTGCGACATGCCCATGGAGAGGATGTCGAGGGCGACGGCGGCGTAGTTTCGCGCGGCGAGGCGGTCGCGCAGTTCGCGGAGTTGGCGGAAGTAGGGGTGCGCGCCTTCGGGGTCGTCGGTATAAGGTGGGACGGTCATGAGTCCGCGGATGCGTAGGTTGGGCCAGTTTGTCGCTTGGCTCAGGATGGTGTCGATTTCTGGGGAGTCGGGGGCGAGGCCGGACTTCGCGTCTTCGGCGCCGACGTTGATCTCAATCAGGACATCGAGCATCTTGTTGAGCTTTTGCGCAGCGTCGTTGAGGCGCTGCGCGAGTTTGGCGGAGTCGAGGGAATCGACGGCGTGGAAGATCTCTGCGGCCCTGGCGGCTTTGTTGGATTGGAGGTGGCCGATCATGTGGAACTGGGCGTCGCCGAGATGGGCAAGTTTGGGGTATTTGTCAGCGAATTCCTGGACACGGTTCTCGCCGAAGAGGCGCTGGCCGGCGTCGTAGGCTTCGAGGATCGCTTGGGCGGGGAAAGTCTTGCAGACGGCCATTAGCTGGATGGAGTCGGGGTCGCGGTTGGCGCGGCGGGCGGCGATGGAGAGGCGGTCGCGGATAGACGCGAGTTGGGTGGCGAGGGACACGGAAGGGTCAGTGTAGAACATCGGTTGTCGGTGAAGAGTGAAGGCGGGTATGCCGGGACAAACCGGCAGTGGCCCTTCAACTCACGCTCGCCGGCCCGCAAAAGAAGCGGGCCGAACAAACAAGGCGAGCGCCCGGCGAAGGGGTGACAAACAGACGGCTTGAGCGGCGCGGCTGAAGCCGCGCCCTGATATGAAGCAATCGAGGGTTGTAGCAACGTCTGTCCCACCCTTTGCCAGAAGACGGCAAAGGATGGGGCACCCGGCAGCTTCGATGGTTGAAATCAGTACGGTATTGGACTGGTCCATCTTACCGAATTGTCAGCGCACGGTGATAAAGCCAGTTGGAGATTCGTTTCTCACGCAAGCGATGGTACAGAAAGATAGCAACCCTGCTTTGCACTTCGGCACTGTCAAGCACGAACACGCAAAAGAGTAGGCCGACAGCCCAAAATGCGACTCCGTATAGCACGAATGACCAGAACTTTGGTGATCGCAACCACGCCACGACCAGTCCGACAACAGTAAGGCTTGACCAAACCAGGATTCCAAAGTCGTGCGGATTCGGTTTGAGCTTTTCCGACAAGAGCGCCTCAGCATCATCTAGTCCGTCTCGGCGCTCAACAAGTGCCATCAAATCAGGAGAGTCTTTGCGCAGCTGTTCTGTCAGCCCGTCGTACAAGGACTTCCAGATGGCTTGTTCGACCGTTGGTTTCTACGTATGAAGATCGGTTGGTGCCTTGGCGTACTCACGGAGCTCGATTGCTTTTTGCAATGATAGTGACTCGCCACCGAATCCTTGCGCTGCAAATTCGGCAAAGATCTGCCTTTTCACAGCATCGAAATCTTCGTCTAGATCCGACATCGAACTCTCCACAAATCAAAGCGGACGCCCGAGAACTGATAACTGTTCTACATGATCGCCGTCGGTGGCGCGGGTTCGTCGGGACGGCCGGCGTTGGCCAGCGGGACGCGAACCATCACGATGGCGAGAATCACCAGCACGATGAATCCGGAGATCACATTGGGATGCTCGAAGATGACTGGCAGCGGCCACTGCTTGTAGCGGAAGACGGCGATGACAATGCCCATCAGCGCTTCGCCGGCGATGAAGCCTGAGGCGGTGAGGACTCCGGCATTTTCGATGCGGGCCTTCTGTGCTTCGTTGAAGTTGCCGCGATCGCGCATCTTGTCGGTGATCCAGCGGATGATGCCGCCGAGGAAGATGGCGAATGTCGTTTCCAGCGGGAGGTACATGCCGACAGCGAAGAGCATGGGGCTCTTCACTTCTACCATGACCAGCGCGAGGCCCATGAGGATGCCGACGACGATGAGCGGCCAGGCCATTTCGCCACCGACGATGCCCTTGGAGAGCATGGCCATGAGGCCGGCTTGGGGAGCGGAGAGTTGACGGTCGCCGAAGCCGATGCCGCCGCTGTTGATGTTGGCTTGGTTGAGCAGGAGCAGCACAGGGAACAGCGCAAAGCTGGCGACGGTCACGCCCATGAAGTCGCCGATCTGCATTTTGCTGGGCGTGCCGCCGAGGATGTGTCCGACTTTGAGGTCTTGCAACATCTCGCCCGCGACCGCCGACGAAACGCATACTACCGCCGCTACACCCAGCACGGCCGCTACGCCGGGCATACCGGAGACACCGATTATCACCATGAGGAGGGCGGCGATCACCAGAGTCGCCAGCGTCAGGCCTGAGATGGGGTTGTTGGAGGACCCGATCAAGCCCACCAGATTGCCAGAGACAGCGGCGAAGAAGAAGCCAATTACGATCATGACGATCGCGGCGAGAATTCCACCCTTCACCATGCCTGAGTAGCTGGTGTAGAGGACCATCATCGCCACGAGCACGAGAGCGAGGCCGAGGAAGACGACCTTGGCGTTGAGGTCGCGCTCGGTGCGAGCGGTCTCGGCGTGAGCGGCGGCGGACTTCTTTAGATCGGATACGGCGCGCTTCATGCCGATGCCGAGATTTTTGCGCATGCGGAACAGTGTGTAGCAGGCGCCGACAAGCATGCCGCCGACAGCGATCGGACGGACAATGTAGAGCCAGACAGAGCCGGCTTGTCCGGCCCAGAATGCCGTGTTCGGAGTCTGTCCCGCGGGGACGAACTGGGTGACGAAGGTTGGGCCGCCGAGGAAGAGAATGAGGGGTACGAGAAGTCCCCAGGCGACAACTCCACCGGCGAAGTTGAGAGAAGCCAGGCGGGGTCCAATGATGTAGCCGACGCCGAGGTATGCGGGGCTGATGGCTGGGGCGGAAACAGTGGTCACCGCGCCCGCTGCGAGTTTGGGAGCGTCGGCGGTGCGGCCGATGCGCACGAAGCTGGTGCCGAGCTGGCCGAGGTTGACCACAAAATCGCGGCTGGCACTGAACAGGCTGAATTGTCCCAGTAAGTACACCAGTCCACCGAATCCCATGTTGCCGAAAAGGATTTTGGCGGCGCGGCTGCCTTGCTGTCCGGCGATGTGGATTTGCGAGGCGGCCACCGATTCGGGGAAGGGAAGCTCAGGGTCCTCGACCATGACGCGGCGGAGGAGCGTGACGAAGAGAATGCCGAGCGCACCACCAACGAGCATGAGGATCGACGACTTCAGGTAGGCGTGTTGAAAATCGAACACCGGCCATGCCCCGGAGATTACAAACGCCGGGATGGTGAAGATTGCGCCGGCTGCCACCGACTCGCCGATCGAGCCCACGGTTCGCGCGATGTTTTCTTCCAGGATGGAGCCCTTCATGAGGCGCAGCACGGCCATACCGATGACCGCGGCCGGGTACGTTGCCGCGATAGTCATGCCGGCGCGCAGGCCGAGGTAAGCGTTGGCGGCGCCGAGGACGACCGTCATGATCAGGCCGAGAATCACGGCGCGAAGGGTAAACTCGGCCATGTTGGTATTGTCGGGAACGTACGACCGGAACGTCTTTTCCGGGGCGGCAACCGGTGAACTCATCGATGAAGACCCCTCTGGTGACCCAAATAGTCGCGACCGCGCAAGTTAGCACGCCGATGGTGATTGATACAAGTACATGCGATTCGGCGCGGCGTGCCGTCGCTGAACCGAGGCGTGAATTCTCGGTAAATCGGAGGCCGCAGAACCTGCACCATCATTGCACCATGTCGGCGAAGTTACTATACTGCTTAGCAAGGTGCCTGGCGCGAGGCAAGAAGAGCGAGCCCCGTGCGGCGGGGCACCAACGAGCGGAGGGTCGTCTTCAGCAGTCGTGGGCATCTAAACCGAAAGCGACGAGTGCAGCGCGCCGAGCAGCGTACACGCTTCGTCGCGCCGATCCTGAGTGTGGTGTCCAGCGTCTTTTCTGTCTTCTTCCCCTCCGATTGCCGCCTCTGCGGCCTGCCTCTCGCCAATGTTTCTCGGCTTCCCGTCTGCCCTGAATGCCTTGATGCGCTCGAGCCGATTCGTGTGCCGCAATGTGTGCAGTGTGGCGAACGGCTCTTGCCGGCGCAGTTGCTAGTGGGCGATGGACGCTGCCAGGGTTGCCATGAGTTTGAACCGAACTTCGAGCGGGCGGTGTCGTTCGGCGAGTATGACGGCGCGTTGCGCGGACTGATCCACCTGCTGAAGTACGACCGTGTTTTGCCGGCTGCTGCGGTGCTGGGCGAGTTGGTCGCCGAAGCGATTGCGCAGTTGCCGGTTGAGTCGGATGCGCCGACGTTGCTGGTGCCGGTTCCGCTGCACGCAGGTAAGCGGCGGGAGCGCGGGTTTAACCAGTCGGAGCTGATCGTGAAGTATGTCACGAAGGAGTTGTCGCCGAGACCGGAGATTGCGGCAGTACTGAAGCGGCAAAGGCCCACACATTCCCAGGTAGGACTGACGCGCGAAGAGCGCATCGCGAACTTGCGCGACGCGTTCCGCGTGATCGACCCTGCTCGCGTAAAAGGACGCACGGTACTCGTCGTGGACGACGTGATGACCACTGGAACGACGGTGTCGGAGTGCGCCCGCGTGCTGAAGAAAGCGGGTGCAGAAAAGGTTTGGGCTGCGACGGTTGCGCGCACGCTGAAGAGTGCGGGGCGGCCGGCGCTTGCCGAATCCCAGGTGCAGGAGGCAGGCGAAGCAGCCGTAACGGCTGTTTCGGCATAAGCGGGTATGTCAACGGCCACGCAAGCTAGCGCATCGCGTTACGGGAAGTCGCTGGCTGGCTGCATGCATCACGCGCGTGTCAGCAGCGAGGAGCGACAGCAGCGCTCGCCCATGCACTCGCCTGTGCTGGTGCTGAATGCCTCGTATGAGCCGATTAACGTCTGTGCGGCCCGGCGCGCAATTGTGCTGGTGCTGAAAGGCGTTGCCATGATGGAAGAGGCAAATGGGCATCATCTGCATGCGGCGCGGATCGCAATCAACGTACCGTCGGTGATCCGGCTGCTCGAGTACCGGCGGATTCCACATCAGACGCGGGCGCTCTCGCGCAAGAACATCCTGCTGCGGGACAGGAATACGTGCCAGTACTGCGGAAAGATTCTGGCGGCAGGAGAGTTGACGCTGGATCATGTGATTCCGCGCTCGCGCGGGGGAGCTTCGACGTGGGAAAACCTCGTGGCGTGCTGCCACAACTGCAATCGCAGGAAGGGAAACATGTTGCCGAACGAGGCCAACATGAAGCTCAACCGTGAGCCGAGGGCGTTCAATCTACACACGAGCCGGCACATCATGCGGTTGATGGGTAGGTCGGATACGAAGTGGCAGAAGTATCTGTTCTTTTGAGAACCGCTATTCGCCTTTCGCCATTGCTTATCGTGAAAAACAGAAGCCCTGGTTGAGTCCGGGGCTTTTCAATTTCCAGTAGGGGTCTTGCTAGTTCTTCGGCGGTTGACTGGCCGGTGGCTGCTTCTGGCCGTCCTTGGCGGGGCCGATCTCCTGACCTTCGTAGGTGATCTTGACGTTCGCGCCGAAGCGCTTGTAGTCGGTGTACTTGACGATTTGCTTGATGTGGATGTCGCCGGATGAGAAGTGAAGAACATCATCAACCTTGGTGTACACGGGGAACCAATACTTCCCGTCGACCTGGTCGCGCCAAGTGGTGAAGTTGGGGAACAGGTTCTCCTGACCGCCACGCTTTTTGACGCCGAGGTCCGGCACGTTCTTCCCGTAAGTCTTGACGATCTGGAAGTCACGATCGTCCACCCAGATGCGGCCTTGGAAGTACCGCTTATTCTTCTCAATCTGCTTCGGGGCAACGTCGAAGACATAAGTGCCAACTTCATCGATCCGCTGCTTACCGACGTAGAGGATCTGGTATTCGGGTATCTCGTCGGTGGTGAGCACGAAGGGCATGCGGGTGCGAATGTCGTCGAAGTCCTCCTTGGTCATGGTGATGCCCTGTAGGCTCGACTGAGGTGCAAAGACCACGTGCTCGAGGCGCTTGCCTTTGTCGTCAAAGGTGACGTCTTCAACTTCTTTGAACTCGCCATTGACCGTGTCGCCGTCGAGGGTCTGTACGGTGAGGGACTGACGGTAGGCGTAGTTTTCGCGGGCCAGTTTGAATTCTTTCTCTTTGGCGGCAAATTTCTGGATGATTTGTTCTTCCGTGATGCCCTGCGGAGGAGAGGTGTCGAGCGGGCCTTCGCCACGCTGGGCAGTGGCGGTGGCAACGAGGAAAAGACAAATCAGCAAAAGCGCCGGCAGACGCGAGGAAATACCTGGAACCTTCATCGAAATACCTGAATTCATTGTATTCGATAGAAACCGGGCGCAGCGGGAGTGTTGCGGTTCGCCGGCGGTAGTATCCCAACGTCCTTGGCGCCATTGGCCTGCTCTGCCGCTTTCGCCGAAAACCGGCTCATCGCTCGAGGGGCAGCAAGTAGACAGGGTTGTCTTGCAATGCGCGGCCGAAGACCTGTGCATCGGCTTCGCGCATGTCCCACGCAATCACCGAGGTAGGCGTGATGCGGATGGTTACGTCGTCCCAAGCGGCGAAAACGGGGCCGACGCGCGGGTCGGCCAGTGCTGCCTCGCTCAGGTATTTTCCATGGATTTCGGCGTTCCACCGTCGGGACGAGTCGCCGGTCAAGATTTCAGCGGTTCCCGCAATTGTGATGCCGCAGGACGCAGCCTGATCGCGAGAGTCGATCATCAGCGAGACCTTGCCGTTGGCTTGTACATTTCGTGCTTTGCGGCTGCGGGAAGCGGTGGCGACGAAAATTTGAGTTTCGTCGAACCAATACCAGACAGCCACCATGTGGATGGAACCGTTCGGGTGCTCGGTCGCCAGGGAAGCGATGTAGCGGCCATTGAGCAGTTGCTGGACGAGTGCGTCGGACAATGAAGCCATGAGGGAACCTCCTTAGGCGGGACTCGTATCGGCTGGCGCTTCGCGCGTAAGAGATTGTTAATCATCATACCGTTCAACCGTATTCGGGGACTTCGGTCTTTCGCTGATTTACACTAAAGGGTTTGTAATTCACTCTCGCCCGTCTCTGTGTCACGGAGGCCTCATGCTACGTCGCGTTGCGTTCTTGCTGCTCGCGTGTTCTCTGTTTGCTAACGCTCAAACCAAACATCCATTCACGTTCGAAGAAATGATGCAGCTTAAGCGCGTCGGCGAGCCTTCGGTCTCACCCGACAGCAAGTGGGTGGCGTTCAGCGCGGTGGAGGTGAATCTCGAGGCGAACACCAAGGTTCCGCACTTGTGGATCGTGCCGGTTGCGGGAGGTGAGGCGAAGCGGCTGACGCTCGCTACGGGGCCGGGCGAAGACCGCGTGCGCTTCTCGCCGAATGGCAAGCAGGTGATCTTTGAGTCGGCGCGCGACAACAGCGGGGCGCAGATCTGGGTGCAGGACTTTGATAGCGCCAACGGTACGCTGACGGGCGAGCCGAGGAAGGTCACGACGATTTCGACGGAGGCTTCCGGTGGAATGTGGTCGCCCGATGGCAAGCATGTGTTGTACGTTTCGTCGGTGTATCCCGACTGCAGGGACGACGCCTGCAACAAGCAGCGCGACGAGGAAGCTGCGAAGTCGAAGGTGAAGGCGAAGATCTACGACCGCCTGATGATCCGCCACTGGAACCACTATTACGACGGGAAGAAGAGCCATCTGTTTATCGTGCCGATTGAAGGTGGTGTGGGGCGCGATCTCACGCCGGGAGAGTTTGATGTTCCGCCGTTTTCTCTGGGCGGGCAGGACCAATTCGCGTTCTCACCCGACAGCAAGGAAGTGGCATACACGTGTAACACGGACTATGCCGAAGCGCTGAGCACGAATAGCGACTTGTTTCTCGTGCCTGCCAAGGGTGGAACGGCGAAGCGGATCACGTCGAATCCAGGCAGCGACAGCACGCCGATCTACTCGCCGGACGGCAAGTACGTCGCGTACCGCTCACAGTTTCGCGGCGGATATGAGAGCGACCGGTTCCGGCTGATGCTGTATGACCGCGCCACGGGGAAGGCCAAAGACCTGACTCCGAGCTTCGACCGCTGGGTGGATTTCATCGCCTGGTCGCCGGACTCGAAGACGATTTACTTGACGGCGGGGAATGAAGGCGAGAACCCGATCTATTCGCTGAATGTGAGCCAACAGAATGCGTGGCCTCAGGAACTGGTAGACGGCTACAACGACAGCCCGCTGCCGACGGCGGACGGGAAGATGTTGGTGTTTGACCAGATGTCGATCTCCGCGCCGAACGAAATTTATGCGGCTCCGCTGGAGTTCGCGCAGTGTCGCATGGCCGTGCCGACGAATGCCTACACCGTTCCTGACTGTCTGATGTCAAAGGCAAAGCCGCTGACGCAGCTCAACGAAGAGCTGCTGTCGAAGGTGGCGATGGAGCCGATGGAGTCGTTCTGGTTCACGGGTTCGGCGAAGGAGAAGGTGCAGGGCTTCATTATTCGGCCGCCGGAGTTTGACAAATCCAAGCAGTATCCGCTGAAGTTCCTCATTCACGGTGGACCGCAGGGAGCGTGGGGCGACGACTGGTCGTACCGCTGGAATCCGCAGCTATTCGCCGCGGACGGCTATGTGGTGGTAATGGTGAACTTCCACGGCTCGACGGGCTATGGGCAGAAGTTCATCGATGCCATCAACGGCAATTGGGGCGGAGCGCCGTTCGATGACCTGATGCTGGGCCTGGACTACGCGGAGAGGACGTATTCTTTTATCGCGAAGGACCGGGAATGCGCGCTGGGCGCCAGCTATGGCGGCTACATGATCAACTGGGTTGAAGGGCACACGGACCGCTTCAAGTGCCTTGTGTCGCACGACGGCATGTTCAACACCGAGTCGGCATGGGGCACAACGGAAGAACTGTGGTTCAACGAGTGGGAGTTTAAGGGCACGCCGTGGACCGACCGCGAGATGTATCGCAAGTGGTCGCCGCATCTGAGTGCGACGACCTTCAAGACGCCGATGCTGGTGATACATGGGCAGCTTGATTATCGCCTCGATGTGTCGGAGGGCTTCCAGCTGTTCACGACTCTTCAGCGGCTGAAGGTTCCGTCGAAGCTGCTGTACTTCCCGGACGAGGGTCACTGGGTGTTGAAGCCACAGAACGGGCGGCTATGGTACCAGACGGTGAACGCGTGGGTGAACGAGTGGACTAAACCGAAATCCTAGAGCGCAGGAACTAACCGGCGTGCTTGAAATACTGCACGGCTCTTTCCTGCTGCTGCGCTTTCTCGCGCGTGCTGAAGGTCCCAAGATTACGGCGTTTGCCGGGCTTGGGATCTTTTTTGCGGGAATCTAGGCGGTACGCGCCGGACTTCAGTTTGCGCATCATTGCTTCCTCCTGATGTTGTTGGATTCGAGCAACTGACTGGACGATGTTTGGAACCATCGTCAACTCAGCCCGTGGCTTCGCTTTCTCGTTGCGCTTTGATGCGGTCGGAGTGCTCGGCAGCGGAGAGATAGGCTCCTCCTAGCAGTAGCATGCCGCTCCAAAACGACCAGAAGATCAGTGTGACAGAGACGGCGAAGGGGCCGTAAACCTCCCGGAAGTTGAGCCAGGGCAGCAAAAAGATATAAAGGTACTTAGCAGCTTCGGAGAAGAGTCCGGTAATGATCGCGGCGGGGAGCACAGCACGCACTGGGACTTTGCCATGCGGCAGTACCCAGTAGATGAGGAAGTAGATGGCAATCGTGGTGACAATCGCCATGGACTTCATGATCACGAGCGCGACGCCTTCGTAAACGAAATTGCGGTCTCCAACGGCGAAGCCCAGCAGTTTGAGGTTTTGTGCTGTGAGGTAGATCGAAAGTACAGCAAGCGAACCGCAGGCGATTGCGAGCAGGACTGAGATTACGGCATTCATCAAATACGATCGGTTCTTCTTGAATCCCCAGATGCTATTCAGAGCGACCTCGAGGGGCAGAAAGACCCCGGTGGAAGTGATGAGCAGCATCACCAGGGAGAGGACTTGGCCGCGGCCGCGTACGCTGGCGAGAAACTGCAGGTTACGAATGACGAAGTCTTGGTTGCTGGGCAGGTAGTCATGCAGGAGTTGAAGCACGACGTTGTACATCTGCTGCGAGTGGAAGACGCGCCGGATCATCGTCAGCAGTAGAACGACCAAAGGGCAAAGCGACAAAATGGCATTCGCTGCGACAGAAAAGGCGTAAGTGTGGACTTCAGTCTGGGTGAGATAGCGGAGGGTGCTCCAGAGGTCGCGACGGAGCCTGCCCGTTAGTGTCTTCAGCTCGCGCTCGTGGAGGAGTGAATGCTCAACTTCTTGCTCGGCTTGGAGTTCCTTCGCGGCGTTTCCGATGTCTAGAGGAGTGCCAGTTAAATCATTTGATTTCAGTTGCTTACTTTCAAATTTGGTCGATTCCGACAGGGTGATGCGACCCTGCGTTCGGGAACCAGGGGCCGGATATTCGGCTGGAAGCGATCGGCTGCTCATCCTCAATGTCCATAGTAGCAGAGGTAGGGCGGAAGCCGCCGCCCACCACTTTTGGGGTAGTTTATAGCTTGTGAGATTCTCCCCAAAGTACTGTGATTAAAACACTTGCCAAAACTTGGAGTTCCTGTAATTATTCCTTGCTTCCCCTCTAAAAGACCAGAGCGGAGGCTTTCGGCACTGCCGAATTAGCGATTTGGGTTGATGATTCTGTCAGCAGTGGTACTTCTTGCATGGCATGGGCTCCACGTACCCTTCAGGATACGAACGCGCTAGCGCGTCCTGGGGTGGTCGTGGGCTTTTTCATTGCGGTATAGCTGCGAGCTGAGCGGCAACCCTGTTTCCCGGCAACGTGGAGACGTCTTTCGAGCGTGACTTACAGCAACGATCGGAATATCCGCGAAGCAGGGGTTATCTCAGGAAGAACCTGCGAAAGGAGTTAGTTGTGAGAGAAAAGGGCACAGTTAAGTGGTTCAATGGAGCCAAGGGGTACGGTTTCATTCAGCGCTCAACCGGCGAGGATGTATTTGTGCATTTCTCGGCGATCCAGGAATCGGGTTACCGGAGCCTGAATGAGGGCGAAACCGTCGAGTTCGAAGTGAACAAAGGCCCCAAAGGACTGCAAGCCGCCAACGTCGCGCGGGTCTAGGCGTATCCAGCACACGTAACTAGCTCAGGCCTGCCGCGCCATTTCAGAGGATCTGAGCATGGATAGTTAGCAGCCATCACGGCGAAACCCTCCCTCCAGGGAGGGTTCTTCTATGTATGGCGTCACGGCAAAGGTGTGACGGAGGGCTTAGGGCTGGGTGGGGTTAGCGCCGTTGTCGTCAAATATTAAAGCGCACAGTCGGCTTAACTCGTGGCAGTCGTTTTCACTAAGCTTCTTCAGCACAGCAGTGCTCTTGGCGTCGAGGTGTGGCTGAATGGATTCCAGCAGTTTTAGTCCTTTAGTTGTGATGCGAGTAATCGCCTGGCGGTGATCGCGTGCGCTACGGCTGCGGCGGACGAATCCCTGGGTCTGCAGGCGGTCGACGAGGCGGGTGATGTCGGGAGCGCGCTCAATCATGCGCACTGCAATTTCGCAGCGCGGATGCCCTTCGGGATAGGCTCCTCGAAGAATGCGTAACACATTGTACTGCGGACGTGTAATACCGTGCGCCTCGCAGACCCCGTCAACGACGTCATTGATCTTTCCGGCGGCAACTGCGAGGCTCAAGAGTGCCTCCTGCTGGGCGCTGGCGAATCGCGCCTGCTTAAGCCGGCGACTTAGGGCTTCTGTCATCTCTTCTGTTATATCGGCAATAAGACCTTGTTGTCACACCCATTCGCCTGGCTTTGTCGGTTAGTCGTTGTTCGCAGTCTGCAGGCAGCGGATCGCCCATTGTGCGGTGTCGGCGACGACGGATTCGGAGTTTAGCGCAAGTTCGCGGAGCACGGGCAGGAACCGGTCGTCGCCGCTGTTGCCTATGGCAATTGCGACGTTCCGCAAAAAGCCGACGAGTTTGGTGCGTTTGACCGGCGTGCCTCGGAAGACCTCGCGGAATTGTTCGGGTGTGAATCGGGCAAGCCAGTCGAGTTCGGGGTTTACCAACTCGGACTTCGCTGCGAATGACGGTTCCTTCGTGATGGGAGCGTGGCGGTTCCAAGGACAGACATCCTGGCAAACGTCGCAGCCAAAAACCTGGCGGCCGACGTCTGCGCGCAACTCATCGGGAATCGAGCCGCGTTCTTCGATGGTCAGGTACGAAATGCACTTAGTGGCATCGAGTTGATAGGGGGCGGGGAAGGCGTTGGTGGGGCAGGCGTCCAGGCAGCGCGTACAAGAGCCGCAACGATCCGTCGGCGGCAGGTCAGGCTGGAGATCCAGTGATGTGAGCATGACACCGAGGAAGAGCCAAGAACCTAATTGCTCGTTGATGACGCAAGTGTTCTTCGCCAGCCAGCCGATGCCGGCATACTTGGCGAAGATGCGCTCAATGACGGGGCCGGTATCGACATAGCACCAGGTGCGAGGTTTTTCGATTTGCCGGGATTCGCACAGCGCAATGAATTGGGACTCGAGCGCGCGTAGCCTGGGGAGCAGCACGTCATGGTAGTCGCGTTGGAGGAAGGCATAACGCGAAATCCATCCTTGTGAAGTTGTGCCCGCATGAGTAGAGTAGGGTTGATCGGTGTTGTAGTTCATCGCGCAGACGACCACCGAGCGTGCCCAAGGTGCGGCGTTCGAGAGCGAGGCACGTTTTAGTTCACCGTAGTCATTGCGGCGTTCGAGGTAGGTCATGTCGCCCGCGTTGCCGGCGGCGATCCACGTTGGGAAGAAAGCGTGTTCGCGGGTGTGGGAAGCGGGGGCGACACCGACCAGGTCGAATCCGGCGTTGAGTCCAAGGCGTTTGATCTCGTCGCGGAAATTGAGTTCATCAGGCACGGACTTATGCACGGGTTCGAGCTACTTACGTTACTCCGCCTTCCACCGGTAGGCGCCCGGTTGCGCGAGGCCGATGTGTGCCAAGATGCGATTAACGTACTCCCGGGCAATGTCGTCGGTTGACAGAGGCTGGAAGTAGAAAGCGGGGACCATCGGAAAGATGGTCGCTCCCGCCTCGGCGGCTTGAGTCATGTTGCGCAGGTGGATGAGGTTGAAGGGTGTCTCGCGCACGCACAGGACCAGTGGGCGTTTTTCCTTCAGGCAGACATCGGCGGCGCGCTCGATGAGATGAATCGCGAGTCCATGAGCAATTCTGCCGAGAGTCCCCATGCTGCAAGGGAGCACGATCATCGCGTCGGCAGGATAGGAGCCGCTGGCGACGTTAGCGCCGATGTCGTCGTTGTTCTGTACTCGAATTTTGACTGACTCGCGGCCGAGGAGCTTTGCCACGATGTCGTTGCGGCCGGCGACACCCAGTTCTTCCGCCATCACCCGCAAGCCGCTGTCGGAGAAGATCAGGTTCACCCTGGCCACACGCTCGTCGCTATCGAGAGTGTCGAGCAGGTGTTTGGCGAACAGCGATCCGCTGGCGCCGGTGACGGCGACAGTGAGGTTATGACCAGTAGATGAGTCGAACGAGGTCATCGCAAACCTTTATGCTAACACCGTGATTTGGGCCGCCGAGTAGCCGTTTTGGGCGCCCACTCGCAGGTGATACTCTCGCACTGGACAAGCGTTTCACTGATAGCAAAAATGAAATCAGATGCCATCAAAGCGTTGTTTCAACAGGTTCGGAAGGGAAAGCTCTCTCCTGACGAGGCCATGCAGCAGCTCAAGCACCTGCCCTTCGAAGACATAGGTTTTGCCAATGTGGACCACCATCGCTCGCTGCGCGTGGGCATCCCGGAGGTCATTTTCGGGCCGGGTAAGACGCCGTCGAACCTGGCGGCAATCTTTCAGCGGCTGGCGAAGCACGGCAACAACGTACTGGCCACGCGTGCGACGCCGGAGCAATTCCAGGCAGTGAAGAAGAAGCTGCGCAAGGTGGAGTATCACGAAGTGGCGCGGGCGATTACGCTATCGCAGGACGCAGCAGTGCATGGCAAGGGCAAGATCGTCGTTGTCTCGGCAGGCACCAGCGACATGCCGGTTGCCGAGGAGGCTGTGGTTACCGCTCAGGTGATGGGCAATGAGGTGCAGCACGTGTATGACGTGGGCGTGGCGGGCATTCATCGTCTGCTGGCACAACGCGACGCGCTAACGAGTGCGCGCGTGGTAATTGTGTGCGCTGGGATGGAGGGCGCGCTGCCGAGCGTGGTCGGCGGACTGGTGGGCGTGCCTGTGGTTGCGGTGCCGACCAGCGTCGGATATGGCGCATCGTTCAATGGGCTGAGCGCGCTGCTGGGCATGTTGAACTCCTGCGCCTCCAACGTGTCGGTGGTAAACATCGACAACGGTTTCGGGGCGGGATATGTGGCGTCGATCATCAACCGCCTGGCCTAAACGCCCCACTCCCCGCTTGTGGTGCCGAAGACTCGTTGAAATATCTTATCCACGTTGCGTAGCGGACGCTTGAGGTCGAAGGCGCGTTCGAGCGTTTCGCGGTCCACTTTCGACGTGATTTCCGCATTGTTCATGATGAGATCGTGGAAGTTGACGTCTTCCTTCCAAGCCTTCATCGCGTTTGCCTGAACGAGCCTGTACGCGTCTTCACGTAGTACTCCAGCTTCGACCAGATCGAGCAACAGTTGCCCGCTGAATACCAGCCCGCCTGTGGACTCGAGGTTCTTAATCATGCGCTGCGGGTACACCACCAGAGTCGATATCAGGTTTGTCGTCTTGTTGAGCATGTAGTCCACTAGAATGGTCGAGTCCGGCAGGATCACGCGTTCGACCGACGAGTGTGAGATGTCGCGTTCGTGCCAGAGGGCGATGTTCTCGAGCGCGGCTTGCGTATTGGCGCGCACCACGCGCGCCAGGCCGCTGATCTGTTCGCACGTGACGGGATTGCGCTTGTGCGGCATCGCGGACGAGCCCTTCTGCTTTTCGCTGAAGTACTCTTCGGCCTCGCGCACCTCGGTACGCTGCAGGTGTCGGATTTCAGTGGCCATCATGTCGAGCGTGGAGGCGATGACCGCGAGTGTAGCGACGTAAAAGGCATGTCGATCGCGCTGGATAACCTGGGACGAGACGGCAGCGACGTTCAGGCCGAGGCGTTGGCATATCTTCTCCTCGAATTCCGGCTCGAGGTGCGCCGCGTTGCCGACCGCTCCTGAGAGTTTGCCAACGCGCAATTGTTCGGCTGAGAGCTCGAAGCGCTCGATATTGCGCGTCATCTCCGAGTACCAGTTAGCGAGCTTAAGTCCAAACGTAATCGGCTCGGCATGCACACCGTGAGTGCGGCCGATCATCGGAATGTCTTTGAACTCCCAAGCCCGGCGGCGAAGCACGTCGCGAAGCTTATTGAGGCCATCACGGATGATCGCCGACGCCTGTTTGATGAGCAGCGCCTGTGCCGTATCCACCACATCGTTCGAGGTGAGACCGTAGTGTAACCAGCGCGATTCGGGGCCTACCTTTTCGGCGACCGCCGTGGTGAAGGCGATGAGGTCGTGCTTCACTTCCGTCTCGATGGCGTTGATGCGGTCCACGTCGATGTCGTCTTTTTCGCGGATGGCGACGGCCGCCGAGTGCGGAACGAGCCCGGCTTCGGCGAGCGTTTCGGTGGCGGCCAGCTCAACCTGGAGCCAGGTGCGGTACTTATTAAGGTCACTCCAAATGTGGCCCATTTCCGGGCGGGTATAACGCGCGATCAAGGCGGGCTCCTATAGTGCGCTGAATAATTCGTCAGAAGGGAACCCCCTATTTTACAGCCCCAGGAACTGCCGAAGAAGCTTCGGCAATCAGCGGCAGAGGGCATGCGTTGGGGTGTTCCAATATATATCGTGATACGATATATATTGTGAAGAACCAGAATAGCTCGCTGGATCTCAAGGAGCCTGAGTACCAGGCAATAGCGGAATTCCGCTACCAGATTCGGCGCTTTCTTAGATTTAGTGAGGAAGCGGCTCGTGCTGTCGGACTGGAGGCCCAGCAGCATCAACTTATGCTCGCTGTGAAAGGGATGCCGGAAGGACAAGATGCCCGCATCTCCAGTCTCGCTGAGCGATTGCAGATTCAGCATCACAGCACCGTCGAACTGGTGAATCGGCTGGCGGCAAAGGGCCTCGTCACCAAGAAGCCCGGAGTTGCCGATCGGCGCGAGGTGCACGTGCAACTCACTCCTCGCGGAGAGCGTATCCTTCGGGTACTCACGGCGCATCATAAGAGAGAACTTCGCCAGGCCGCTCCGGCATTGATCGAGGCGCTGCGCAACATCGACGCTGTCCGGCGGAGGAGTCGGCCGCGCGCGATTCACCGATCCGAGGCGAGCGGATGACTCCTGCTGGTGAACCAGGTGTTCGGCGGTCAACCCAGCTTCGCGTCAACCGGTGCAAGCGACTGGGCGATTTCACGACCACGTGGCATGTAATTCCGATGACCCTGCTGGCGGCGGTAGTAGGGGTGCTCAGCTCGTACGTCGCGCTGGCACTTTTGCGGCTTATCGGACTGTTTACCAACCTGTTCTTCTTCCAGCGATTCGACACCCGGCTGACATCGCCTGCCGCCGATCGGTTAGGGATGCTAGAGGTTTTCGTACCCATGATCGGCGGACTCATCGTTGGCCTGATGGCGCGCTATGGGTCAGAGCGGATTCGCGGGCACGGCATACCGGAAGCGATCGAGGCAATTTTACTGAAGGGTGGCCGGATCGAGCCGCGCGTGGCCTTTCTAAAGCCGCTGTCGTCGGCAATCTCGATTGGGTCGGGTGGCCCGTTTGGAGCGGAGGGCCCGATCATCATGACTGGGGGCGCTTTCGGCTCGATGATCGCGCAGTTCTTTCGTTTGACCAGCCTGGAGCGTCGAACGCTACTGGTTGCCGGCGCGGCAGCAGGCATGTCGGCGACGTTTGCGGCGCCGCTGGCCGCGATACTGCTCTCGGTGGAGCTACTGCTATTCGAATGGAAGCCGCGCAGCCTGATTCCGGTGACGGCAGCAAGCGTAACTGCTGCGGTGATGCGACGCCAAATCCTCGGCATGGGTCCGTTGTTTCCGACACCGGCGCATGCGCAGTTCATCGGGTGGCAGGGAGTCATGGGTTGCGTGCTGACCGGTCTTCTGGCCGGCGGGTTGGCCGTATTGCTGACGCTTGCGGTGTATGCATCGGAAGATGCATTTCACAAGCTTCCGATCCATTGGATGTGGTGGCCGGTAATCGGAGGGCTGGTAGTCGGTCTCGGCGGTTTGGTCTTTCCGCGGGCGCTGGGCGTAGGATACGACATGATCGGCTCGCTGTTGCAAGGTGACGTCGTATTGAAGGCGATAGCCGGGATTCTGCTGGTGAAATCAATTATCTGGGCGGTTTCACTGGGTTCGGGCACGTCGGGCGGCGTGCTCGCACCGCTGCTAATGATGGGTGGCGCACTGGGCGGGTTGTTGAGCGGCTTCCTGCCGAATGAAGGGGCAGGTTTCTGGTCGCTGATTGCCATGGCCGCGGTGCTTGGTGGAACCATGCGGGCTCCGCTGACGAGTGTGGTGTTCGCCGTGGAGTTGACCCATGATCTAAACGTCATTCTGCCGCTGCTGCTGGCATCGACCATCGCCTACGCGTTTACAGTGCTTGTGCTGCGGCGCTCGATCTTGACCGAAAAGGTGGCTCGGCGAGGGTATCACCTCAGCTGCGAATATGCGGTTGATCCGCTGGAGATTCTTTTTGTTCGCGAAGTGATGCGGTCACACGTATTGACGCTTGGCGCAAGTACGTTCGCAACAGAACTTCGAAGCACCGCAGGGAAGCGATACCTCCGAAGCCGACAAGGAATCTTTCCGGTGGTGGATGCCGAGAACGATCTCGTAGGGGTCGTAGGCCATGAGGACCTTGAGCAGATGGTACGGCACGCGAACGATGAGCTTTTCGCCGATGTCGGCAGCCAGGAGCCCGTGGTTGCTTATGCCGATGAACCGTTGCGTGTGGTGGTTTATCGAATGGCCGAGACCGGGCTCACGCGATTACCCGTGGTCGAAGGCAACGGGCAAGGGAAGCTGGTCGGACTGGTTTCGCTGGACGATCTACTGAAAGCCCGGGTACATACCCTGGAGGCAGAGATCACGCGCGAACGGGTGCTGCCGCTCCGGTTCGCCGCGCGGGGCAAGCAGTCCGCCACTTAGGCGGCAGGGCGTGGCTCATCAGCCCTCGTCAACAGCACCGAGCAACTCGCTCATCTCCGCATAGAGAAAGCCTTCACCGGCACGGTAAGGTTGAATCCTTGTTCCATCAATCACGAATTGCGGAATGGCGCGCTTACCGGTGCGCTGAATGACTTCTCGCGCGGCGCCTGTGTGGCCTCGATATTGATCTCTTTGTAGGGAGTGCCGTGTTTTTCCAGGAAGCGTTTGGCGATGCGACAATCAGGGCACCAGGAAGCCGAGTAGAGCAGGAGTTCCATGCAATTTGAGTCTAGAGGAACTGGCGGCGAACGTCAGCCCAGTCATTGAGCCGAGGGAAGCGGGTTTCGGCGCGGTTGTGAGGTGCTGTGAAGAGAAATCCCTGGCCACGGAATCGGGCGAGATGGCGCGGGCTATCGTCGATGAGAAAGTCGGAGGCGAGCACGCTCTTGTCGCCGCAGAAGACAATGTGGCTGTCGGGAAAATCCGGGTAGTGCGCCTTGATCCACGAGTACTTTTCGTTGAACGACGTGGGAAACTCCATGGCGGCGGTGGCGATGAAAACTTCGTAGCGTTCGCGTAGCTTAGCGAAGACGTCGGCGCTGCCCGGCATGGGAGGAATGTTACGGAAGAAGCCTGGCTGCAACGCGTAGTGGCGCAGCCGCGAGCGGCGGTCGGCGGGGATGATGTCCGCCAGCTTGCGCTCGGAGAGGTGGTCCTTGCGGATGTTTTCGTCGAATTCGCGGTTGTACTCTGCGATGAACTGAGAGAGCGTATCGGCGAGCACTTCGTCCATGTCGATGGCAATGCGTTTTCGTTCCCCGTGTTCCATCTCCTTCCAAAGTAACAAAAAGACGGGGAG